>Ga0268262_10007636_pt1 | contig 10022 bp, 8 predicted proteins | sample TergutNc150P3_FD_190354 | JGI IMG/M metagenome (GOLD analysis project Ga0268262, IMG submission 190354) | Nasutitermes corniger P3 segment gut microbial community from laboratory colony in Florida, USA - Nc150 P3 (SPAdes) (version 2) | ecosystem: Host-associated > Arthropoda: Insects > Digestive...
CACCATTACGCTAAAGCCTTCAAGCGTCCGCACGCCTAAAAGTGACATATCGCTTTCTTCGGCGAATACAATCTCGTCAATCGTGGAGTAGCCTTCGGCGTTGAGTATGGCGTAGCCGATGTCCCGCTCGATTATACGTTTGTCCGCCGTCACAAACTTTTTTTTGAATTCCGGCATGATGCCTGCGTCCAGTAATAATTGCTTTGGCAGCCATGACACTTCCGCACCCGTATCGACCATTACCTCAACAGGTGGTGTGCGGCGTTGTCTGTCAATTGGGTTTACGGCTGTCAAATTTACCATGAATTTACTCATATTCATTTCTCCTTTGATCCGTGTCTGTCACCTCTGGCATTTTCCCGATAATTATATACTGATTTATCTTTTTAATAATGTCAAGTTTTATTTCAATATTATATTTATAAGTGAGGCAAGATGTATGCCTAAAGATTTTACTTGGGGTCCTGTCAGGTAAAAAAACGCCTCGACTCATCGTCGAGTCATTTTTTTCCCAGACACCCCTCAAGAATTTTATTAGGCATACATCTTAATCGCATTTTAAAAAATGGTGACACCAGTGCCAGACATCGTGTAACGGGTGACTGACACTAGGCATTTATAATATTTACAATAGACTTTAATAATCTGTCGGAGGGAATCGACCACTTCCAAAAATATATTCAGATCTAATTCCCATTCCTCTCCTAAGAAAAAGTCTTCCGTCAGACCATTGATCAATTGACCATTCTTTTTGATTCCAACCTTGTATGTCAACCCACCTTTGTAATGTAATGACATCATTTATAAATGCATCTCTATTTTTAGAATAAAGCAAATAAGCATCTTGCATATCAGAATTATTAACTAAATTGTCAAAATCTTCTGTAATATAATCAAAAACTTCATTGCCTTTCTGTATTTCTACATAATAGGGATATTCAAAAAGATTTTCCAAGAGTATTTTATCCAAACGTCGCGTTCTTCTTTCTTGAATTTGAAGTATACGTTCTAAAAATGGATCCGACGGTAGTTGAAATATAGCGTATAAAAATCCTGGTATTTCAACTTCAACTTCATAAATTTCAACAAAACCTGCATCATACCATTCCAAAGTCCATGTTGGGTAATCATCCATTATTGAAAACGGCACCCTAATGTCTACATATTGAAGTTTATCCATACCGTATAAATCTGTATTATAGTATTTTTTCTCTGCTACAGATAAAAGATTAATTTCCATTTTGTTTGTTACACTAGAAATAATAGAGGCAGGATTTGATGTATCTATATTTTTCTGAGTACATGAAAAAAAGACACCCAAAAAAGCAATCATAACTAACTTTCTAAAAAGGATAGAACCATTACCAGTGTTTTCGCAAAACAAATTTCTATTGTTTTTCATCTTTTCCTCCAAAAAAATAATTATTATGATAATACCATAATAATAAATATAATGTCAATACCATATTTTATAAATTTAAGTTATTAACATAACCTTATAATATGGGGAAATCTAAGGATTTAAGGAAAATTCTTTCTCAAAATGTCAGAAATACACGAAGATCATTACACATTAGTCAGGCAAAACTGGCAGAATCCACTAATCTTTCCGTTTCTCATATAGTAGACATTGAATATTGTAAAACTTGGGTAAGCGATAAGACATTGAATAGTATCGCCAAAGCCTTGAATTTAGAAGCCTATGAACTTTTGATACCAGAAAATGTTCAAAACAAGACTGAAAATCATGTTTTACAACGGATCGCAAGTATTATCAAAGGTAAAAAGACCCTTTTAAGACAAAAAACTAGTGAAATAATTGATAATCTTATGCTGGAGATTATCAAAAATTTCAAAGAATAAGATTCCTATTTTTAAAGACTAAATGGTTTTTAATAGCAAGTATTCGGGAAGTATTAACAAATGGTAACGAAAGGTATCATACCAATTCTGCATATCTGACATTTATTTAAAATGCGCTTGAAGATGTATGCCGAATAAAATACTTGAGGGGTGGCGCGGAAAAACGAAATCGTCGTGACTTTAGTCACGGCGATTTTTTTTCCGCGGCAGGACCCCAAAGAAAATTTTTAGGCATACATCTTGCCCTTATTTTAAAAAAACGTGTAGCAGAGTGTCAGATTTTTAATATACAATAAAGATACGTCCCTTTGTGTTCTTAGTGTGAAACTCTTAGCAATTTATACTCTACCGCTGCTGTTTTGCCACATCGCAAATACGCCGCGCCATATTATTCAAAGAAACCTGTTCCATAACATGACCTAATTCATAAGCGACACGGGGCATTCCGTAAACTACCGCGCTGCCTTCATCTTGACCGAGCGTCATGCCGCCTTCTCTGTAAATTGTACCCAAGTGTTGCGCTCCGTCGCGTCCCATACCCGTCATGATTACTCCAAGAGCGTGATTTGTATACGCCATTGCAACCGACGCGAAAAGCACGTCTGCCGATGGCCTGTGTCCTGAAACCTGTGGAGAGTCGGATAGGCGGGCAACCGCGCTGAGTACGCCTTTTTTCTCTACTTCAAGATGCTTGTTGCCCTGCGCGATAAGAATTCTGCCGGCTCTAATTTCATCGCCGTCTTCCGCTTCTTTTACATCTAACGGGCAAATACGGTCAAGGCTCTTTGCAAATTCATTTGTAAATCCTGCCGGCATGTGCTGTACTACGACAATCGGTACTTTTAAATCGGCGTCTATATTGGAGAACACTACGCGTAACGCATCAGGTCCCCCTGTGCTTATACCGATGGCTATAATTTCCGTTTTAGCCGGATAACGCGATCTGACAGGAGGTTGAGCGGGACCAGTGGGCGCTTGAGTCGCCAATTTAAAATAAGTGGCTACATCTGAATTTTTTGTAGTTGGAGCCTTTGACTCATATTCCGAAGGGGCAAGTACTTTTTTACCCTGCGATTTGCGGTACGCTCCGCCATAACCCAGAAGCTTGCTTACAAGAGTGTCTTTTACCACATGAATGTCTTCTGATACGGAGCCTGAAGGTTTTTGTATAAAGTCGCTTGCGCCAAGAGAAAGAGCTTCCATTGTTATTTCCGCGCCTCGGGAAGCGATAGAAGAAAGTATTACAACAGGAATTTCAATACCTTGTTTTTTTCGTTCTTTTAGAAATTCAATACCGTTCATTTCCGGCATTTCAAGGTCAAGGCAAATAACATCAGGATTAACACGGGGTATCTTTTGAAGGGCAAAACGGCCGTTCATGGCTTTTTCGGCAACAACTAAACCCGGCGTATCTTCGACCATGTGACCAATTAAATTTCGCATTAACGCCGAGTCATCAACAACCAAAACTGATATTTCATCTGCCATTTAATTTTCTCCTAAGCTTTTTTACAATATAAAGTTGCCCATTCAGTCTTTAAAAATTCAAACTTTGTATTCATCCCGAACAAAGATTCGGAATGTCCAATAAACAGGAAAGACCTGGGCGCCATCGAATCCCAAAAACGACCCATAACCGCAGTCTGAGCCGCTTCATCAAAATAAATAATTACATTACGGCAGAAAACAACGTCAAGATTTCTTTGCATAGAATCGTTTTTAAGGTTGTGATAGTCAAATTTAATTTTTGCTTGAATATCCGGATGTATTTTAAAGCCACCTTCTACTTTATCAAAATATTTTGCAAGATAGTTATCGGGGATTCCAACGATCCTGCTTTCGGCATAAAAACCTTCTTTTGCGGTCATTAAACATTTAAGTGAAATATCGCTTGCAAGAATCTCAAAATTCCATGATTTTGGAAGAACTTCGCTTAATAACATGGCAAGAGTGTAGGGTTCTTCTCCCGTAGAACACCCGGCGCTCCATATCCTGATTGTTCCCGGAATTTTTCTGATATTGTTCATTATTTCCGGAAGAACATATTTTTCCAGCGCGTCAAAATGAGCCTGGTTTCTGAAGAACCGCGTCAGATTGGTTGTGATAGAATCCAAAAATCCGTTGAGTTCCTCTTTACTCGACTTTATTGTATCAAGATATGAAGATACGGATGTAACGTTTTTTTCGCGTAACCGCTCCTTTAACCTGCTTTCTAATATTGAACGGTTTGTAGATGTGAATGTTATGCCGCTTTCCCTGTAGATAAGGTCGCGATACAGTTCAAAATTAACATCGTTTAGAAAATCATTTTCAGCCATATTTATATAATATGTTACAATTTAATAACTGTCAATTGGTAATGGACAAAATTATACATAATAAGTTAAAATTTAAAATTAAAAGGGAAATTTACCTCTTATTTTCCAAGATGATTTTTATGTTTTTTATTGATTTTTAGGCGGTTTATCGGGGTTTTTACTGCTATTTTTTTCCCTAATTTGGCAATAATGGCAAAATTTTTCAAAATTTGGCTTTTCAAGCCGGATTAGGCATGCTCAGAGGTAAAATTTTCATGATTTTTCGCAAAATTTAGCTCAATCTACCTTAAATTTTGAAACTTCGCTGAACAGGGTGTCAATACAGTCCTTATTTGTTTTGCTTATGGCTTCCACCTGATTTACCGAGGAATTTATCTTTTCCGCGCCGTTTACAATTTCATTCATACCGGTAGAGATTTCCACAGTCGCTTTTTCAAGATTTCTGCTTTCCATAATGACTTCTTTACTGCCATCCAGCATCTCCGTTGAGCCATGTTTAACCATTTGAGTTAAATCCTTCAGCTTGCTTATTGCCTCATGTATCTGCTTGCTGCCGCGTCCTTGTTCTTCCATTGCGGTGTAAATATTGGTTTCCTGCTCCGAAACGGCGCGTACCTGCTCGTCAACAACCTTAAAATTATCAAGCGCCGTGTTTGTCGAACCGGTGATGGTGTCAATCGAGCTTTTTATTTTTTTAAGTACGTCGGAAATGGTTTTTGACTGTTGGGCGGCGCTCTCCGCCAACTTGCGTATTTCTCCAGCTACTACGGCAAAACCTTTCCCCGCTTCTCCGGCATGGGCTGCTTCTATCGCCGCGTTCATCGAAAGAAGATTTGTCTGGCTGGAAATGTTTTCCATTACCGAGTTGATTTGCATCAGCCCCTCGGATTCTTTGGCGATTTCCTGAATATCCTGCGTAACTTTTTGCAAACTGTTTCGCCCATGATCCGAAACTTTAATTAACTCTTGTACGCTCTGCGCGTTGCGTCCTAAAGTTTGGGTAACACTTTCTATACTGGCAAGCATTTCTTCTATTGCGGAAGAAGACATGGATACGCTTTCAGTTTGGGCTTCCACATTATTATTAAGCTTGTCAATGTTAGCTGTCATATTATTCATTGTCGCGCCTGTTTGTGTAACCGAAGCGGACTGGCCGGTTATTTTTTGTTTAATAGCTTCGATGTGGGCTGTAATATGATGTATCGCCCCTACGGTCTCCTGCATGTTTGAAGCCAGATTGCCGCCAACATTATGCAGATTTGCCGTTTCGCCCTTTATGACGACGATTAGATTCCGTATCTTATCCAGCGTCATATTAAAATAAGTCGCCAATTCTTGAATTTCATCATTTCGGCGGATATTGATCCGTTTGGTTAAGTCCCCTTCGCCAAGCGATATTTCTTTTAGGATGACGTTGATATTGTTAATGGGCGTAAATATCATCCGCATGAAAAACAACGCGAGCGCAATACCAAAGATAATGGAAATCCCACCGATAATTGACTGTTGCTTTATTTCCGAAACAATTGAATTATGAAGGCCGGTGCCGTTAAAGTCGCATCCCGCGATTCCTACTATCTTTCCTGAGGAATTTTTGATAGGGGAATAAATTGAAACTATCCAGCCCCATCCTTCCTGATTTACCAACTCGCCACTTTCGGTTTTTCCAGAAATCATAACTCGCTTGAACGCTACGTCATAAGAATCGGTATCTTCTTTTTCCCCTATATCAGAAAAGTTTTCGCTGTCTTCCGGATCACCACTGCCGTCAATGATATATTGCCAAGTGCTCCCGCTTACCTGAGACATGGTATACAGATACCGGCAGCCTGACAATTCTTTAAGCTCAAAGAGCTTAACTCTGGTTTCTTCAAAAAAGGGATCGTTTTTATCCAGTGAGCTGACAAGGGTCTCGAATGAGTCACCGTTAACAAGGGAAACCGCTTTCTCCACTATGGCAATACCTTGCGCGGAAAAAACATTTGACGCCGCTTTTGATGTCTGACGTATTCCCAATAAGGACATTGTAACGCTTAGAACAATTATAAAAACAGAAAAAATAAAAGCAAACCGAAACCGAAGAGAATGGAATAGTTTCATAACTCCTCCTCAACAAAAGATATTATTAATTTTACCTTTAAATTTTTTTTTAATATTGGTCAAGATTAATAAAAAACTGTTAATATTATACTAATCTATTGAATTGTACCGTTTTCCAGCCTCTAAAGGTTTTTCTTTTACGGCGGCAAGCTGACCAACAGTCATAATCCAGAACCCTTTTCCCCTAAGACCGTTGATTATATCCGGCAGTGCGCTAAGAGTATCACCGTCGGAGGTATTGTTGTCATGTAAAAGAATAATGCCGCCGTCCTGCGGATCGGCAAGAACGCTGTTTAATATTGATGTCGGCGTATGGCCTGTTCCACCCCAATCGTTGTATGTGCTTCCGTCGATTAGCGCCATACCCCGTTCCTCGCAAAACTTTGACAAATTAGCCCCGTGGTTTAAATTGGGAGCGCGGAACAGGCATGGATATTTTCGGGTTACATCCCTAATTGCCAGCGAAGTTGCGTCAAGGCTTGCGGCAATGGCTTCTGTTGACGCTCCGCCCAAACTGCCGTAACCGTCTGAATGGTTGCCCAGTTCGTGCCCACCGTTAAAAATTGCCTTTGCGACGGTTTTGTTTGAGCGGACATTTTGCCCTATTACAAAAAAAGTAGCCTTTACATTTAATTCATTAAGTTTCGCAAGCATGGCGGCGGTCCCGCCACTGTAAGACGTGGAACAGGGGCCGTCGTCAAAACTAATGGCGATGTATTTGGTCGGTTTTACACTGTATCCGTACTCTTGCCATTTGGCTTCAATTTCCGCTTCAATACCGGCTTTTGAATAGGCGTATTTCACTATTTCATCTCCGTGCACGTCCAGCCATGTTTTTGGAGTGTCTTCATTATTGTTATTACCACCGTTATCGGTATTACCATTGCCATTTGCGTTACCGTTGTTATCTATATTACCACTATTATCTACATTACCGCCATTATCTGAAATGCATCCCATTATCAGTATAACCGCCGCGACAATAATTACCGCAAATAATCTTACACTATTAATTTTCATTTTTTTTCCCATATATTCATAAGATAACTAAATATCAGTAGGCAGTCAAGTATTACGTTACTATTTAACGTTGATGATTCTAAATATCAGTCTCCGTTGCCGGTTTGCCCATATCCCTGTTGCGTATTTCCGCGCGGCGAATTTTTCCGTTAATGGTTTTTGGCAACTCACTGACAAACTCAATAACTCTTGGGTACTTATACGGCGCGGTGTTCTTTTTAACAAAGTCCTGCAATTCTTTTTTAAGCTCGTCGGAAGCCTGATAATTTTTTGCAAGCACGACTGTCGCCTTTACGTTAAAACCGCGTATCGGGTCGGGTATGCCTGTTACTGCGGTTTCTGCTACGGCGGGATGTTTTAAAAGTACGCTTTCCACTTCAAACGGTCCGATGCGGTAGCCTGACGATTTAATAACGTCATCATTGCGTCCCACGTACCACAAATAACCCTGCTCATCGTAATAGGCAAGATCGCCCGTGTGGAAGTACCCGTTATACCATGCCTTCTCCGTAGCTTCGTCATTTTTGTAGTAACCCATAAATAGGCCGACCGGACGGCGGATGACTCCGGGTTTTAGGTGCTCGGCTTTCATGCAGATTTCACCTGTTGCGCCAGTGGGGACTTTGTTGCCGTCCGCGTCAAGAAGGGCGACTTCGTAACCGGGGATTCCCATGCCCATAGAGCTGGCATGCGGTTCCGTGAAGGGGTACAGAGTTCCGCAGCAGAGCGTTGTTTCCGTCTGCCCGAAACCTTCGTAAATGTTAAGCCCCGTCAATGTTTCCCACTTTTTAAACAGATCCTGACTCAATGCCTCGCCCGCCGCGGTGCAGTGTTTAAGACTGGAAAGGTTGAATGACTGCACGTCTTCGTTCATGATAAAGCGGTACATGGTGGGCGGGGCGCAGAAACTCGTTACGTGATATTTTTCCAGTACTTTTAAAATATCGCGCGCGTTAAATTTTTCAAAGTCATAAGTCAGGACGGCGCATTCTCCGAGCCATTGCCCGTACATTTTGCCCCACAGCGATTTAAGCCAGCCGGTATCAGAAATGGTAAAGTGAAGGCCGCCTTTCTCTACCCTGTGCCAAAAAACTCCGGTTCCCAGATGGCCTAGCGGGTAGGTGTAATCATGCGCTACCATTTTAGGATAACCGGTAGTGCCAGATGAAAAGGACATGATCATAATGTCAGTGGCGCGGGTGGCTTCCGCTCCAGTGGGACGCTGCCAGACATCGGAGGCGGCTTCCAGTCCCGCTTCAAAATCGAGCCAGCCGTCCCCGGCTTTTTTACCCTTTGTTACCGCTTTAATTTTTACCGTCTCATATTCGCTTAAACCGCCGTCAAAGGCCTCGGTACAATTATTGTCTCCTGTGATGACTGCCATTTTGATGCCGCCTGAGTTACAGCGGTAGATATAATCGTCTTTAGTTAAAAGATGAGCCGCCTGAACCGCAACCGCGCCAAGTTTGTGCAGACCCATCATGCAGTACCAGAAAAGGTAGCTTCTTTTGAGTACCAGCATCACAAAGTCGCCTTTGCGTATGCCGAGGGATTTAAAATAATTTGCGGCTTTATCTGAGTACCGCGCCATATCGGAAAATGTTATCCGTTTTTCTTCGCCTTCGTTGGAAATCCACAGCATACAGAGAGCGTCCGGTTGTTTTTTTGCCAATTCATCAAGCACGTCATAAGCAAAATTAAAATCATCGTTATAGGTGATCTTGTAGTTTTGTAAAATGTCTTCGTAAGATTTAAAATCATCCCTGTTTTTTCCGGTAAATTTTTCATATATCAACATGATTGAACCCCTCTTATTTGATTACCACGGCAAGAAATTTTACCGCCTGATCACCTGCGGCTTTCATGGCGTGCGGCATTCCCGAATCGAAATACACGCTGTCACCTTCGTTAAGTTCATAGATTAAATTGTCAAAGTGAAATTCCATTTTACCGGAAAGCATATAGTCAAACTCCTGCCCATCGTGCGAGTGCAGTGTTGGAACCTCATTAGGCTTTGGCTCCACCGTTACAATGAAAGGTTCGGCTTTTTTATTGCTGAATGTGAACGCAAGATGTTTATAGTCATAAGCCTTGCGTCGTTCTATGTCAAAACCTTCGCCTTTTCGGACAATGGCGCATTTGGTAAGTTTTGGCGATTCGCCGGAAATAATATCTACAACATCCACACCGAAGATTTGGGCCGCGTTTTGTAAAAAGCTGAAAGAAAAATCCCGCTGACCGTTTTCATAAGCGGTATAATCCTCTACGGAAATTTTCAATGTCTTTGCCATTTCTTTAATGGGAATGTCAAAAATGTCACGTAGCGCCCCAAGCCGGGCGCCGATTTCCTTTAATTGTTCTGTCATAATTTTCCTCCAAAATCTCTTAAAATTATATTCTTTAATAACAAATCTTCCAAATTTCTTCTTCCGTCTATTACCAGCATTATATATACATATTCATTTTCAATTTTATATATTATTCTCCAATATTCAACTATTATTTCTCTATAAAATAAATATCCGTATTTTTCCAATTCGGGAACAATTCTGTGCCGCTCTGGAAATATATCCAATTTATTAACATTCTTTTCAATATTGTCTAATATTTTTACCGCATAATTTATATTTGTTTTTGAGATATAGTCAATAATCTCATTTATGTCTTCTCTTGCCGGCGCTGTCCATTTTATGAAGTATTTTTTATCCATTATTTTGACCA
>Ga0268262_10007637_pt1 | contig 10022 bp, 8 predicted proteins | sample TergutNc150P3_FD_190354 | JGI IMG/M metagenome (GOLD analysis project Ga0268262, IMG submission 190354) | Nasutitermes corniger P3 segment gut microbial community from laboratory colony in Florida, USA - Nc150 P3 (SPAdes) (version 2) | ecosystem: Host-associated > Arthropoda: Insects > Digestive...
GAACTTTTTGGCCAAGATCAGCCACGAGATACGCACGCCCATGAACGCCATAGCCGGAATGGCGGAGCTCATACTGCGCGAGCAGATTTCCGGGCTTGTCCGCGAGCACGCGCTGAGCATCAGGCAGGCCAGCGGCAACCTGATGGCGATCATCAACGATATTTTGGATTTCTCCAAAATCGAATCGGGCAAGCTTGAGATAGTGGAGACCGAGTATCAATTCGCCTCTCTCATAAACGATGTGATAAGTATAATAAGAATGCGCGTGATAGACAAGCAGATATTCTTTACCACGAATATCGATTGCGACATTCCAGGGCGTTTGATCGGCGACGAGATACGTATGCGGCAGATACTTCTCAATTTGCTCACCAACGCTTTTAAATATTGCGATCGCGGCTTCATATCCATACACGTCAGTTGCGAGAATGCCGCCGACGGTTCGGTGACTATGATATTCGACATTTCCGACAGCGGCATCGGGATAAAACCGGAGGATCACAATAGGCTTTTCAGCGACTTCGTGCAGTTGGACAAGATCGCCCATAGGGAGGTTGAGGGCACGGGTTTGGGCCTCGTGATAACCAAAAGTTTGTGCGAGGCGATGGGCGGCAGCATAGATGTGTACAGCGTTTACGGGGAGGGCAGCACCTTCACGGTGCGCATACCGCAGAAGTTTATCGAGTCCGAGCGGTTCGCGAAGGTCGACGAGCCGGGCGACAAAAACGTTTTGATATATGAGACGCGGCTACCGTACTCAAGCTCTATAATATGTTCCATTGATAATCTCGGCGTGGAGTGCACGCTTGTGTCAAATCAGTCGAGATTTTTAGAAGAGCTCAATAAAAATAAGTACACGCACGTATTCGTATCTTCGTTTCTCTTTGAGAGTACGGAGAAAATAGTTAAGAACTTGGGTATAGACATTACCGTCGTTCTCTTGGCCGAGTACGGGGAGAGCGCGGTGAACTCGGATAAGGTGAAGACGCTTGAGATGCCTGTGCACTCTATTTCCATAGCGAACTTGTTGAACGGCGCCACGGATACCGCCTACGCGGAGAATCCGCAGGGGACCACGCCGTTCATGGCGCCGTCGGCGCGGATACTTATCGTGGACGACCTGATAACGAATCTGCGCGTGGCGGAGGGGCTCATGCTGCCCTACAAGATGCAGATAGACGTTTGCCAGAGCGGCGCGGAGGCCATAGAGCTTGTGAAGGGAAAGCCCTACGACATAGTATTTATGGATCACATGATGCCGGAGATGGACGGGATAGAGGCCACGGTCAAGATAAGGGCCTTGGAGGGCGAAGAGTACAAGCGTTTGCCCGTAGTGGCGCTTACGGCGAACGCGGTGTCGGGCGTGCGGGAGATGTTTTTGCAGAACGGTTTCAACGATTTTTTAGCTAAGCCCATAGAAACCATGAAGCTGAACGCGATTTTGGAGACGTGGCTGCCCAAGGATAAGAAGATGCCGTACGTGGCCGAGGAGAACGACGAATACGCTCCGGCTTTCGAGATACCCGGTATAGACGTGCGCACGGGCGTGCAGATGACGGGCGGCAACGAGCGCAACTATTTGCGCGCGCTCTCGGCCTTTTACAAGGACGGCGTCGATAAACTGGCGCAATTCGCGGAGAGTTTTGAGCGCGGCGACACGAAGTCTTACGCGGCGTGCGCGCACGCGGTTAAGGGCGCCGGGGCGAGCGTGGGCGCCATGAAGCTCTCCAGCTTCGCGAAGGCGCTGGAGCTCGCGGCGAAAAACGAGAATTTGGAGTATGTAAGGCATAACCACGAAACGTTTACGGAAGAGTTCAAGGCGCTCTTGGGCCACATCCGTTACGTGGTGTCGCCGGAGAATAAGCCCGGGAGCGCCGCCACGCCGGACACGGAGTTCATAAAGGGGCATTTGGTTAAGCTGCGCGACGCGCTTGTTGAGTTTGACATAGAGGCGGCCGACAATACGCTGACCGTGTTGCTGGGAGAGCAGTTAGACGCTACGACAGGGGAGATGTTGGAGCGGGTGTCGAATAAAATTTTGATTTGCGAGTACGATCAGGCGCTTGTGATTGTGGAGAATATGTTGGCGGGGTGATATATTTTAATTAAAATCTTTTTAAGACGGAGCCTTCGGCTCCATAGATATATGCGGGGCCAAGCCCCGCATATTCAGTCAAAGTCAAAAGAAAGGTGAAATTATGATGGAAGACTATATTAAAAAAAATATTGAGGAGTTTCAGCAGGATGGGAAGAATTTTATATACTTTAACATTGCCGGGTTGTCCAATAATGATCAGGTGGAGCGGTTTGCGGCGGCGGCGATGGAGGTTATAAAGAAGTACCAGCCAAAATCGGTTTACGTGATCACGAGTCGCTTGGAATTTTTTGATACGCGGACTAAGGAGATATGCTCGGAATGGATTATCTTCAATAAACCCTACGTTATAGCCTCGGCGTTAGTGAGTATCAACGGCATCACACGGATGGTGGCCAAGAGCATCTACAAGCGGGCGGAGCGCGATTTGGCGCCGCCGTTTATAAGCAGGGACGAGGCGGTGGCGTGGCTTCTTACGCAAAACTAGCTATTGACAAACACTAAGGTTTCGACTGCGCTTTGCCACCCCGCGCGCGGGTGATATCGCCATCTATACCTAAATACTGTGTTGATTTTTGACGGTTTATAATCCTATGATAATATTTGTATGGGGATAGCCGTATAATATATGGGTTGCGGGAGTGACCGCAACGATAACATGAACTTTTCGAAAGGGGAAAACTTATGACAGTCTCGTCAAGGGGTCGGTACGCGCTACGGATGATGATAGACATCGCCGAGCATTGCGGTGTCGGGTTTGTGCCTATAAAGGACGTATCTAAGCGTCAGGCCATCTCCGTGAAATATTTAGAGCAGATCGTCTCGCAGTTGACAAAAGCGGGACTGTTGCGCAGCGGCCGCGGGTCTCAAGGCGGCTACACGCTGGTTAAGACGCCCAAGGAGTACTCCGTGGGCGAGATCCTCCGCGCCGCGGAGGGAACTCTGGCTCCGGTGGCCTGTTTGGCCGAACCGGACTTCGGTTGCAACCGCGCCGACTTCTGCCCGACGCTCGGGTTCTGGAAGGGGTTGCACGAAGCCGTGGACAAGTACGTGGACGGCACCACGCTGCAGCATCTAATAAAGAATAAAGGACCGGCGAAACGGTCTAAATAGGATACGCCATATCGCCGCAGTTGCAGTTGCAGTAGCAGTTGGTTGTATGTTTAGTATGGGAGGGCGGGTCGTAAGACCCGCCCTTTAATATTACCTGACGGCGACTTGAGCTACAGCTTCGCCGTTGTTGTCAACAACTTGTTGCGCGATGACATTGCCTTTGGCGTCAACGGCGCGGATCGTGTTCCCGTCTTGCTCCAAAGTGAAGTCGGCCTTTTTGCCGTTGGCGTCCGTTATGCTCACGGAGAGGGAGCCGTCGGTGTTTCTTACGGCGAAAACTTTATTGCCGTCGGCGTCGGTTTCTTGGTAGGTGTCGCTGTTCATGGAGACGAGTTTTGAGCCTGTCCAAAACTCTATGGTGTTGAGAACGAGCCAGTCGGCGCTAAGACATATCTCGTAAACCGGAAGTACCCAAAAAACAAGGTAAACAATTTCGTTAAGCCACTTGCCCCCGACTTTGCCGTTCCACTTATGCACCTTGTTGAACAACGCGAAGCTGCCGTAGCAACTGTTCAAGCTGACGCAAAGGAATGACGCCAACACCGCCGCACAAACAAATTTCCTGATACGCATAACAACCTCCTTGGGTTAAGATAAAGTTATATTGTTTTGGTACGATATTGCCGTTACGGACAGTTACATTGTCAGTTGATTAGAACGTATATCTGACGGCAAGGCAAATGCCCCACAAATAAATGTCCCAATTGCCCAATAGGTCAATCATGGGCCTAGTGTCTAGCGACAAGTTGATAGGAGTGCCCACGGCGTTGAAATCGTACTCGATTCCGACTTGACCGCCGACGCCCAAATACAAGTCGCTTTTAGTTCTATAGTCGGTGCGCACATATTCATTATGATTGTTAACCCATTCATAAACACTGTAATAGTCTTTGTACAAGTGAAGACCTACGCCGATTCCCGGGCCGCCCGCATACCAATTAAATCCGCCATTCGCGGCTGTCGGGCTGATGTTCCAATGCCACTGCGGAACGGCCGCGACCCCCATCCTATAAGCGTAATGACCCCAATAGGAATTGTAATCACCCTCCCAAACCCAGGCGCCTATCTCAAGACGCTTGGAACCCAATAAACTCGCCGCCCTCTGGTAGTTTAATTCGCCTATATGACCGCCGATCCCCGTGAGGCGCGCCCCAATCGCGTTAGGCTGAACCCCTCTAGCCTTTGCGTCAACCCCACCCACCCCCACGCACAACACCGCAATCAACGCGCAAACGATCCTTTTTAATTTTAAGGCCATAACGCCCTCCTTTATTATTTTGACTTTGACTTTGACTGAAAATGCGGGGCAAAGCCCCGCATTTATCTATGAAGCCGAAGGCTTCGTCTTAAAAAGATTTAAAAGATTTATTATTTTACAGCCCCCTCAATTTTCCGCATCGCCCTCTCCACATTCTCCCGCGAATTAAACGCGCTTATCCGTATGAACCCCTCCCCGCACCGTCCGAACCCCGCCCCCGGCGTGCAAACAACGCCCGCCTTGCTCAGCAGCATATCGAAGAACGACCACGAGTCCGAGCCGCACTCGACCCAGATGTACGGTCCGTTGATCCCGCCCGTGCAGTTGTAGCCCAGCGACGTCATTTTCTCTTTTATCAGCTTTGCGTTCGCCATGTAGTAGTCTATGATTTCGCGCACTTGCGCCGGGCCGTCCCCCGTGTACACGGCCTCCGCCGCTCTCTGCACCGGGTAGGAGACGCCGTTGAACTTTGTGCTGTGGCGTCTGTTCCACATACCGTGAAGCAGGTGCCAGTTTCCGTCTTTGTCGTAGGCTTTGCAGGTGCTGGGGATAACGGTGAAGGCGCAGCGCGTGCCGGTGAATCCGGCTGTTTTGGAGAAGCTTCTGAACTCTATGGCCACATCTTTCGCGCCTTGTATCTCGTATATGGAGTGCGGGATGGATTTATCGGTTATGAAGGCCTCGTAGGCGGCGTCGAAGAGTATCAGAGCTTTGTGGGTTTTCGCGTATTTAACCCACTCTTTCAGTTGCGCTTTTGTGGCCACGGCCCCGGTCGGGTTGTTTGGGAAGCATAGGTATATCAGGTCGGCGCGCCCGCTGGGGGGCGAGGGGACGAAGCCGTTGGCGCTGTTGCCTTCTAGGTAGACGAAGCCGCCGTAGCGTCCGTCGGCGCTGTAGCCGGAGCGTCCGGCCATTACGTTGGTGTCTACGTAGACCGGGTAGACCGGGTCGGGGACGGCCACGGAGATGTCGTTCGCGAAGAGCTCCTGTATGTTCCCGGTGTCGCACTTTGAGCCGTCGCTTATGAAGATCTCGTCGGCGTGTATGTCCACGCCGCGCGATTTGTAGTCGGTTTTGGCGATCTGTTCACGTAGGAAGGCGTAGCCCTGTTCCGGGCCGTAGCCGCGGAAGCTCCCCTCCGCGCCCATCTCCGCGACGCCCTTTGCGAACGCGTCGACGCAGGCTTTGGGCAGGGGGCGCGTCACGTCGCCTATGCCGAGGCGGATTATCTCCTTGTCCGGATTTTGCTTTTGGAAATCGGCCACCCGTTTGGCTATCTCCACAAATAAGTAGGAGGAGGTCAGCTTCAGGTAGTTTTCGTTTATCCTTATCATTTGGGCTCAGCCCTCCAGTTTGCTGACGATATTCAAGACCTTGTCTAAGTTGGTCAGTTCGAACAGGCGGTTTAGGTAGGCGCCCTTGTCCGGGTTTCCGTTTACTATCACGAACGCCCTCTTTTCCTTCTGCATGAGCGTATGGAAGTAGACGATCACGCCCAGCCCGTGGCTGTCTATGAAATCGGCGTGTGTGACGTCGAGCACTATGCGGGAGTGCGTCCTGTCTTTGTACAGTACGTCTAACTGGTGCTGAATTTTCTTCACGTCCACGTCGACGATTTTGCCCGAAAGCTCGACAATCGGGTCGGCGCCTTCCGATTTGATTACGACTTCAAGAGCCATATAGTTACCTCTTTCGTAGTTAATGTTGCGGTGCGGATAATTTTAATCCATACATAGACCCATAAAATATTATTTTTACAAGTAAAAAGTCAATATTTGCGCAGATTTTCATTTTGACGATAATTTCAATGTCCGTCGGAAGAGAGCATTCAAAATGATGACCGTCTACAGCGTTCACCCGGTGAATCCGCAGAGGCGCAGTATGGAATCCGCCGCCCGCGTCCTCTCCGCGGAGGGCGGGATCGCGGTTTACCCTACCGATTCCGTCTACGGTTTGGGGGCTTGCGTCACCAATCCGAGGGGGATAGACAGGATAGCGCACCTGCTCGAAAAGGACAAAAACCGCCCGTTTTCCTTCATTTGCAGCGATTTTTCGCAGGTAAGCCGCTACGTCCGCCTCTCAAACGCCCACTACCGGTTGATGAAGCGCTATCTGCCGGGGCCGTACACGTTCATACTCAACGCGACCAACCTTGTCCCCAAGCGCATAGCCCCCAAGCGGCGGACGGTCGGCATACGTATGCCCGACTCCGTCGTCGCGCTGGAGCTGGTCAGGCTGCTGGGGGAGCCGCTGGCCAATACGTCGATAAACATATCCGGCGAGGCGGCGAACGACCCGGAGGAGATCAAGGAGGCGCTGCGTCACGAGGCGGACGTCATGCTCGACGCGGGCGCGCTGGACGACCCGGAGCCGTCGACGGTGGTGGATCTCACGGGGGACGAGCCGGTGTTGGTCAGGCAGGGCAAGGGGGAGTGGGACGGCGCGGATTGACGTCATTCGAACCAAAGGATGTGGGTCGTCCGCGAGAAATCCGGCAGCGTGTGCACCGACGTCGCCGCCGTGCTGTGGACCATCAGTCCGTTGCCCGGGCTTGTGGAGGCGAAGACGGAGATGTTGAGGCAGTTGCAGGTGTTGCGCACCGCGCGCGTCAGGTTGAAGACGTCGCGCAGAATGTCTTCCTGGGATGTTTTCTTGGTTTTGTACTCGATCCGGTAGGATCCGCTCTCGTTGGTGTAGGCGTCCACGATCTCGCCGAACTGCGTTACCGCGGCGTTGATAGAGTTGACCTCCTCGCCGAATATCGCTTTCATCTGCGCCTCCGTGGAGCGTACTTCCGCCGCGTCGTTCATTTCGCGGTAGGTCTGAAGCAGTCCGTGCCACGCTTGGAGGTTGTATTGGTTGAAGGAGATGGCTATCTTGTAGAAGGCGACCTGTTTGTCCAGCGAGTTGCCGAGTGTTTTCGCGGAGTCTATGAAGTTGTTCGCCTGCTGCTTCTGCCGGCTGTTTATGTTGTTGCGTCGTTTTTCGTTGGAGGCGATGTCGGGCCGCCGTTCCGGATCCGGCGTCGCGCCGCCGAACGGCCGTTCCGGCGAGGCGCCGGCGTTCGCTTCGTCCGCCCCCTTGTCGTCCGTCCCCGCTTCGCCCGTGCCGCCGCCGGTCGGCTTCGCCTGTTTCTTGGGTCCGCCGGAGAGGGTGGGGAACGTGATTTTTTTGACGTTGAACGTTTTGTTCTTGGAGAGAACAAAGAACAGGGCGATAATGACGAGCGTCGCCGCGAGGACGATCGAAACCAGCCGGTTTCTTTTATTTGAAGCCGATTCGGACTTTTTGAGGTCGCCGATCAAGCCTGAGCCGGCGTTTATGCCGGAGCCTCCTCCTCCGCCGCCGTGGCCTCCGCCCCCGCCCCCGAACCCGCTGAACTCGCCCGTGCGCCCCTTGCCTTTATTGTCGCCCGCGCCGCCGTGGTCAGGGTGGTGGTGATGGGAGATCGCGTCCATTACGGACCCTACCGGCCCTACCGGCGGCATAGAGCCCCAAGCGTTGCCCGCGTTGGCCTCGGAGTGCGCCGCCTCTATGGGGCCTTTCACCGCGCCGGCGTTGCGCGGCGCCGCGCCGGGAAGCTCGTCGTCGCGCATAATCGAGTCGTCGTCCGCTCCGTCCTCCGCCCGCACTACGCGGAAGCCCACGCCCAAAGCCTTGAGCTTGGCTATGTGCTGCTCGGCGTCCTTGAGCTCCGTACCCTTGAACAGCAGCACCGGCGGCGCTTTCACCTGATCGAGCGCGTCCTGCATAGACAGATAACGGTCGGCGCCGACCATGATCCGCGCCACCGCTTTCTGGACGTTGCTGTCCGGAATGGAAACGGCGATAATGTCGAATGTTTGCGGCTTACCCATGGAAGTAAAATAATATTCGCCGTTATTTGCCGGCGCGGAAAAAATAGATTTTAAATGTTGCTTACTCATAATGGGGAATACGGGAGGGGGGGAGAAATATTGAATTGTGGTTAAATCCTAAAAGCCTTAAAATCTTTAAAATCTTTAAAATCTTTTTAAGACGGAGCCTTCGGCTCCATAGATAAATGCGGGGCTATGCCCCGCATTTTCAATCAAAGTCAAAATCAAAATCTTTTGACGTTGCAGTTGACTGAAAATCGGGGGTTTAGCCCCCGATTTATCTATGGAAGGCGAAGCCTTCCGTCTAAAAAAGATTTAAAGATTTTAAAGACTTTGACTTAATTCCTACTCCAACCGTATCCGATCAATCCATACGGAAAACTTCTCGCCCTTACCGGCCCTTAGTTCTATCTCTATATCATTACTATTGACGCCGCCCCCGTCTTGCGGATTGCTTGGCGGCAGCGGTAGTTTCAGGGTGATCCATTGGGTTGATTTCCAGGCGTTGTACTTCGCCGTTTTTGAGTAGTTGAACTCCGGCGCGTTGTGGTAGCTCCATTTTTCTTTTGGGCGTCTTAGGCGGATTGATAGTTTTCCCTCGCCGCGGAGGCTTAGCGTTAAGAATTTTTGCGACGGCGCGGCGGGGAGCGTCGCCTTGGCCGCCGTGTGGTTTTCCGACTCGTGCAGGCCGCTTACGCGCAGGCTGTGGGAGCCGGTCTTGGCTTGTTTGGCGTCCCGCTCCACGGAGAAGCGGCTGTCGCCGCTTACCCAGCCGTCGGTCGAGACCGCGAAATCTCCTATCGCCGTGGAGGGATTTATGTCGGCGCAGTTTGGGCTTATACTGTCTGACAGTAAATTTGATCTCGCGAGCTTGGCGATTACCGGAAGGTGGTCGGAGTACCCGTCGGCCTTGTGGTACTTTTCCTTTCCCTTGTAGTACATCTGTCTGCGGTACGGCGCGCCGTCTTTCATCAGCTTGCCCTCCCAAGTGAACGCGTGGAATGAGCCGTTGAGGTAAGAGTATCCCGCGCTGTCGAACAGCGCCGGCGGCAGCAGCATATTGTCGATGGTGTTTTTGGCGCCCCTGTAGATGTAGCTCATGCGGACGCTCTCCTCCACGTCGAGCCACGGGTTGTAGTGGCAATCGCCGCACGTGAGCAGCTCCCCCTTGCATACGAACCTTGCCGGCGATTTTGGGCCCGCGCCGTTTACAACCGTCTTCAATATGTGGTTGATCCCGGTCTTCCCCTGTGTGTCGTCGTGCCCGGAGGTGTGGAATGTTGCGTACTCGTCGTAGTTGGAGTTGAAGTCGCCCATGATGATGTAGTCGGCGCCGATTCTCAGGCTGTCCAAGCGCCGTCTTAGCGTTTGCGCCGCCGCCGACCGCGCCGACTCCGGGTGCCGCTTGGAGGGCCAGTGGTTGACGAAGAAGCGTAGCGTGTCGCCGCCGCGAGCTACGGCGGCCTCGAGGATAGAGCGCGATTTCTCCACGGGAAACGCGCGTTTCTCAACGATGGGAAATTTTGACAAGAGCGCCGTGACGGTGGCGGAGCCCGGCGCGTCGGCGGTGGCGGCGTATGGATACGGCGCCCCCATCTTGTCAAGCGCGTCGGCGAGTTCAAAGAGCGTGTTGGCGTTCTCGACCTCGCAGAGCCCTATCACGTCCGCGCCGATAGCCGCGACGACTTGGGCGGTGCTC
>Ga0268262_10007638_pt1 | contig 10020 bp, 7 predicted proteins | sample TergutNc150P3_FD_190354 | JGI IMG/M metagenome (GOLD analysis project Ga0268262, IMG submission 190354) | Nasutitermes corniger P3 segment gut microbial community from laboratory colony in Florida, USA - Nc150 P3 (SPAdes) (version 2) | ecosystem: Host-associated > Arthropoda: Insects > Digestive...
AGGCTGTCCACCCACGAGAAAAACGGCTGGGGCGGCTCGAAAGCCCATATTAATTTCGCGATGGCGGGCAGCGCCGCGATGGTGCCGAGTAAAACTACCGCGAAAGCCAGAACCCTGCCCCGCGCCGACCGGAATTTAAAGACAAAGCGCAGCGCCATAACCGCGTAACCGAGCGGCATGGCAACGGCAAAAACACGATCCGTCAGGAAGATGATCCGTTTTCCCATAAGGCCGTATTTGATAAAGGAAACGCAGTTCCACGCGAGGATACTCAGTATAAAAACACAGATAAGAGCGCTGATATATTGAAGAATCCGTTTTAACTTATCATTCCTGATATACTGGATGGCGGTAATTGAAATATGTTCGCCGGATTTCGCGGTGAGCATCGCGGCAAAAAAACCAAGCGCCAGAAAAAGATGGGACATGAGCGCCTTGGAATCCGGAATAGCCATTTTGAACCGGTGGAGTACCAGTTCGGTAAGGGGTATCAGGGCAAGCAAAGACAACAAACCGTAGCAGATTCCTTTTTCCAGCCGGGATAATGTCAGCACCCCGGATATTTTGCCGTTCATTTATTGTTGTCCGCTCCTTGCTTTATCAAGTATTCCATTGATCCGCCGGTACAGGTCGCGGTCAAAGGTCGTTCCAATGAGCGGGGGCACGGTTTTGAGCATTTCCGTCCGCCATGATTCTTCCTGAGCCGGGGTCGGCTTGTTTATTTTTAGTCCGTCTTTTTGCATCATAAGCACGGCATTGCTTATGGTTTTCGGCATCGAGGCGTCAAATTCGGCGGCCATGGCTTTGGTAACCTTTATCAATTCCTTCTGCCGGTCGGGCCCTATTTTATTCCAGGTAACGCGGTTTATGACAATGCCGCCCAGAAAGGGAGCAATCGGTATATCGAGCATATTTTTAAGGCTCTTATGCAGACCCAGGGGGGCAATCGCCGCCGGAGTCAGGTAAATGGCGTTGACTACATTATTCGCCAGTTTGGGCCCCAAGTCGATAAAATCCATTTCCACCATGTTGTATCCCATGGTCTTGAATACCAGATTCATATCCTTCAATTCGGGGTTAGTCGCCAATTTTTGCCGGCGCAGATCTTCCGGCATAATCACCGAATCTTTTGAAAATATATTGATCCAGCCGCCTTTCGCCCAGGCAATCATGGCAAAATTGGTCTTGCCCATTTGGGCGTCCAGAACAGGCAGTACGTCGCTGAGTACCAGGTCTAACTCGGTTTCGCTTTTTATGAAGAAAGGGATACTCAAAGTCATAACCGCCGGGCATATTTCAGCAATTCCGCTTGATAAAAACAGGCCCGCCTGGATATTGTCGGCGGAAAGGGAAGAAAGCATCTTTGATTCGCCGCCTTCCAACCCGTCATGGATAACGCGGAGGCGCACTTCGTTATTGGTTACCCGCGCCCAGTCAGCCGCGAGGCGGTCCAGCGCTCTGCCCCAATCGGAGTTTCGGGGCAAGGGCGAGGCAAGCCGTACCTCTATGGTTTCCCCCTGGGATCTGCCGCCCCGCTGGGCAAAAACCGCATCAGAATTGATAAAAAGATATAAAAACGCACAGGCAAAAAATACCATTCTTTTTTTCATGCCGCTCTCCTTCCCTTTAATCATACTATATTACCAAATCACGCTATTTTATACCATATTATCAGTAACCGGCCGGAATGGGAAGGAAGGAAAAATAGGTCCACGCGTTATCAAGCATCCAACGGGCTTTCCGCTGGCTGATTATGGTAACCAGCCGTGTTGAAGGGTTTGCGTCCGGGTTAATGGCAAGGGCTTTTTCAAGACAATCCTTGAATGTATCGTAATCCCGGGCGGGAACACAGATCGATTGGGCATAAGAGATATAGGCCCCCGCCGAGCTCCCCCCGGTTTTTTCCAATGCCAGTTGAAAGTGATGCTTCGCGCGTTCCTTGTCCCCCCCCAGCAGTTCGGGCAGCGAACCGTAAAACAGTATGAGGAACTCGTCCAGCGACGCGCCGCCAAAATCGGGGTCAAGTTCATAGGCCCGCTGGATCATGAGTTTCCATTCGGGTATGTGGGCGGCCAGATCAAAATCAAATATATCAAGCGAAAATGCCGCCAAACCGCCGGCGACGGCCCAGTACAACAGGGCCGCGTCTTCTTTTTTGAACTTTTTCAGGAAAACTTGCAGGGTTTCCTCTTTGGCGGCGGCTTCGCTAAAGCCCCGGTATTTCTCATTCAAAGCCCGGTAAAGGATGGCGTTTCCGCGCAGATACAGTTGTTTTGCCCGTTTCAGGCTCTCTTCCCGCGCCTGCCATTCCGTCTGGGGGAGCGTTTCGGCAGGCCCCTGAACAAAGGCATTGGCGTACATGACAAACAGCGAGCCGGTAACCCGCATCAGTCCCTGGTGTTTGGGGGTAGAATCCAGGAGCGCCTCGTACATTTTAATGGCGAAGGGAAGCGCGTCCCCGACAAGTTCCGGGTCGGAATCCCCGGTAAAAACCGCGGAACTGCCCTCGCCGGTCAGGGCGTTTGCCACCAGGGTATTGACCGAGCAGTTCAGGCACAGCATGGCGGCCAGCGGCAGCAGTATCGCGCATAAAATCCTGTTTTTCATCATTCAGTCCTTTTGCGCATTATAGACCAAATGTACAAATAGTTCCATACAGAGACGGGCGTCATCAAAGGCGCGGTGCGCCGCTTCGGACTTTAACCCCAAAGAAGCCGCAATATCCTGCAAATTGTAGCGGTTTCTGCCGGGGAGGAGCCGACGCGCCAAAGGCAGGGTATCGGCGACACGGTTGGGCAGGGCGGAGTAATTCACATAGCCGTCATCGCAGAGCCGGGAAAGGCTTTGGTTGACAAAGCCGCAGTCAAAAGGGGCATTATGCGCCAGCAGGATACTGTCGGCGGTAAAACGCAGGAAGACGGGCAAGACCTCCTGTATGGGCGGCTGCCCGGCCAGCATTTCATCGGTGATATTGTTTACCTTGCCCGCCGCCGCCGGCATGGGAAGGCCCGGGTCGGAAAGCTGCGCGTAGCGGTCGATTATTCCCTGTTTATTAAAACGGACGGCGCCGATTTCAACAATACTGTCCCATCTGCTGTCCAGCCCGGTTGTTTCAATATCAAAAGCGGTAAAATCCGCTCCTTCCTCAAAAGCGGCCAATGCCCAGTCGAAAGATTCCAAAACTTACTCCCATATCCTGCACAAGAAGAATTTTTTACCACGGAGTACACGGAGTTTCACGGAGGAAGAGAAATTAAGATATTAGCATCTTAAACCTCCGTGAAACTCCGTGTACTCCGTGGTTATATTCTTTCTTTATATTTCCCCTAGTCCCCTATCACCGACCTGATGTCTTTTTTTATGGCATCCAGTTTGCGGGCGGCTTCGGCTTTGGCGGCGGCCAAGCCGTTGGGACCGGCTTCGGCGCAGCATGAGGCGTAGAATTTGATCTTGGGCTCGGTGCCGCTGGGACGGGCGCTGACTACGGTGCCGTCCGACAGGAAGAATTGCAGTACGTCGCTGGGGGGCAGACCGTCGGCGCCTTTTTCAAGATCGCGCACTTTGGCAACGGCAATGCCGCCCAGAATCGCGGGCGGGTTGGAGCGGTATTTGTCCATGATGCTCTTCATGATCTGCGGCCCCTGCGGTCCCTGGAAATATTTTGAGATTCCCACTTCCTGCCAGTAGCCGCAGCTTTGGTACAGTTCATCAAGCCGGTCAAGGAGGCTTTTGCCCTTGCTGCGCCAGTAGAGGGTCATCTCGGCGGTTATCGCCGCCGCGGAAACGCCGTCCTTGTCGCGGACTTCGGTTTCCACCAGATAGCCGTAGCTTTCCTCGGTGCCGAAGACAAAAGTTTTGGCTCCATCCTTGCCGCTTTCCCATTTGCGCATCATATCGGCAATCCATTTGAATCCGGTCAGGCACTCAAAACATTCAACGTTGTACATCTGCGCCACCCGCTTTTGCATTCCCGTGGTGACAATCGTATTGACCATGGCGGCGTTTGACGGCAGTTTCCCCAATTCCTTGAGCGAAAGAAAAATATAATCCCCCATTAATACGCCCATCTGGTTTCCCGTTACCAGGGTAAAAGAACCCTGTTTGTTGGGAACGGCGACTCCGAAGCGGTCGGCGTCGGGATCGGTTGCCATAATTACGTCGGCTTTTTCTTTGGTTCCCAATTTTATCGCCAGGTCAAGGGCGGCGGCTTCCTCAGGATTGGGAAAGGACACGGTGGGAAAATCGCCGTTGCCTTCCCGCTGTTCGGGCACGGTAATCACTTTCAGTCCCAGATCGCCTAACACCTTTTCAACGTGCATCGCCCCGGTGCCGTGCAGGGGCGTGTACACGATCTTCACCTCGCCGGCTTTCGCCTTTATGAGATCGGGCCGGAACAGCCGCGACTTGACCATCGCCTGATACGGCTCGTCAACTTCTTTATCAACAATTTTCAGCAGGCCCTTGTCCAGCGCATCCTGACGGGAAATTTCTTTAAGGGTTTTAACATTATTTACTTCATCAATTATGCCCGTGTCATGGGGAGGTATCACCTGCGAGCCGTCGTTCCAGTACGCCTTATAACCGTTGTACTGGGCGGGGTTGTGGCTGGCTGTAACCACAATGCCGGTATCGCAGCCCAGGTGCCGTATGGCAAAGGACAGTTCCGGCGTGGGGCGCAGGCCGGAAAAAAGCCAGGTCTTAATCCCGTTTGCCGCAAAGACAAGCGCGGCGGCTTCCGCGAATTCCGCCGAATAATGGCGGCTGTCGAAGGCGATAACCGCCGACAATTTGCCGTCCGCGGCTTTTTCGGGAAACGCCTTGATAAGGTAGGTTGCCAGCCCCTGCGTCGCGCTTTTGACCACCAGGGTATTCATGCGGTTATAGCCGCCGCCGATTACCCCCCGCAGACCGCCGGTCCCGAATTCCAGGTCCCGGTAAAAACGGTCTTCCAGTTCCTTGTCATCCGCGCCGGCAAGCAGTTTTTCCACTTCGGCGCGAAATCCCGCGTCATGTTCCCGGGCGATATAATCTTTCGCCCGTTCGATAATGGTATTTTTTTCCACAATGGCACTATACTATCACGCCATTGTTGTTTTTTCAAGGGGCAATGCCTTATAATGGAAACTATATGAGGAAATTATTATTTGCCTTTTTTCTGTTTTGTTGTACGCACATAAATACATTTCCTCAAACCGTTTATGAGCTTAACGTAAAAAGGGAGATTATTACCGGAACCCTGGCGCTGGGAATGGGCATAACCCCGTTTTTGGTGCACCATAAACCTGAACATATTCCCGGTATATTAAATAAAGATGATGTAAACAGCGTTGATAGATCGTTAATGTTTTCATACAACAAACCTTTGGATCTCATAAGCGACAACAGCGCGTATGCTTTGGCTTTACTTCCCGTTATTTCAATCATACCCAATATAAAAGATACCAATACGCTCTTAACGTATGGGGTTATGTACAGCGAGGCGCTGCTGCTTACCTATGGGACCATATTTACCCTGAAAAACGCGGTAATCCGCTATCGTCCGTATATGTACATTGACGGCGTTCCCGAAGGAAAAACCTGGGATTATTACAACAGTTTTCCCTCAGGAGCCGTAGGTTTCACCTTTTTGGGAGCCACTTTTTTAAGCGTAACTTTTTCCCGGGAATTCCCCGAATCAAAATGGAAAATTCCGGTAATAGCGGGAAGTTATACCGCGGCGGCCGCGTTGGCATCGGCGCGTATTGCGGCGGGAAGCCATTTTCTTACCGACGTATGCGCCGCGGCGGCAATAAGTTCATTATACGGCTGGTTAATACCCTGGACGCATCTGAGGGATGATAATAAGAGATTGACCATAATTCCGTCAGGAAACGGCGTTATTGTTTCATTAAATTTTTAAGCGGCTTATTTCAGGCTTTGGGGTTTATGTCCGTAAGCTTGTTTAACAATTCTGTAACGGCGTCATAATTAAAATTCCTGAACGCCGCGGCGGCATTTTGCAATAAAGCGTTATTCTGCCCGCCAAAATCATAGTCCAGCAAATTATCCATAACATTAAGGCCCGCGTCACTGTCAAATTCAGAAGCGGCTTCAAGCGCCTTTTCAACCTGTTCTTTTAAGTAGACCTTATCCCCGCTCACTTTTGCGCTCTTTTTTTCAATGTCGTCCGGGAAAATAACCGACAAATCTTTGTGCAGGTTTACCAGCTTCTCCCTGAAAGCCGGAAACCTTTCCACGCAGAAATCAAAATCATTGTCTTTGGCGGCTGTTTCCAGCCTTAACGCCGCTTCAGATAAAGTCATCGCTCCGACGGTGGACAGCGCGGATTTCATGGCGTGTACTGAAATTGAAAACCCGCTTACATCCCCATGCCGTATCTTGGAGTACATATCATCACATTCCGGTATGAGTTTTTGATTGAAAAGTTCCAGCGTTTCCCGGTACATCTTTTCCATGCCGGAAACGCGGCTTAAGCCAATTTCCGCATTGATTTCGTCGATTTTGGACAGCGCGGAGATAAAATCACTGCCTGTTTTTTCATTGCTCTCATCTGTTTTTTTCTCTTTTCTTATCTCTATTTTTTCCAGCGGAAGCCATTCTTTCAGAAGATTGTACATTTCCTGCATATCAATGGGTTTTGAAATAAAGCCGTCAAATCCGCTGGTTAAAAACATTTCCTTCGCGCCCTGAACCGCGTTGGCGGTCAGCGCAATTATGGGCAGTTTTTTATACTTTCCGCCCAGTTTCCTTATGATGCCGGTCGCCTCAACGCCGTCCATTTCAGGCATCATGTGATCCATAAACACAATGTCATAATCGTTCTTTTGAACCAGCTCAATGGCATCCTTGCCGGAAGTGGCCTTATGCACGTTAATCTTAAACAGGCTGAGCAGCCCTTCGGCGACCCTTATATTGAATTCATTGTCGTCCACGACCAGAACTTTGGCGTCCGGCGCAATCAGGGTATGCCCTTCCATCAAGCCTTTAGTTGATTTGACATCTTCTTTTTTGCCCAATACAACCGGAATTATGATCATAAAGACGCTTCCCTGCTCATACTCGCTGTCAACAATTATGTCTCCGCCCATCATTTCCACAAACGTCTTGCTGATTGAAAGCCCCAAACCTGTTCCGACTATGGTGCGGTTCTTTTCAGTTTCAATCCGCTGAAAAGTATTAAACAGTTTCGGCAGGTCTTCTTTACGCATTCCAATGCCTGAGTCCTTGATCTCAAAAATAAGTTTGTCATCGGCGGCGGTTACCTTGAATTTTACATACCCTTTTTCGGTATATTTAACCGCGTTTCCGCACACATTCGTTAATACCTGTTTAAGCCTTATATCATCGCCGTACAGGTAACGGGGCATCTTCCCCTCGACTTCATATTTAAATTCAATGCCTTTCTTTTTCGTTACATAGCTGAACATGGAATGAACATTATCCAAAAGCACATGAAAATCGTAATTAATCGGGTTAAGTTCCAGCTTGCCCGCCTCAATTTTTGACATATCCAGTATGTCGTTGATAATGGAAAGAAGCGAATGGGCGGAAATTTTAATATCGTCGATAAAACCCATCTGCCGTTTGTTAAGCGGTTCGTAACCCAGAAGCTCCGTCATGCCGATAATGGCGTTCATGGGCGTCCGTATTTCGTGGCTCACGTTGGCCAAAAAAGAAGTTTTGTGTTTGTTTTCCAGGTCTGATTTGTTTCTGGCCGCGTCAACGCGAATCAAAACGAAGACCAGCACCGATGAAAGCGCCGTGCCCAATAAAACGAGAATTAACGCCATATTGGCTATGCTTTTGTAGTACAGACCTTTGGGCGTTACAATGCCCATAATCCAGCCGTTGGGAAGATACCGGAAAGAAGCCAGGGAGCGTTCGCCCTTATACGATATAAGCGGACGCTCGGTAATTTCTATTCCTTTAATTAACTCATCGGCAAAGATTGAAAAAGGAATTTTCGGGCTGCGCGCGTTTTCGCCGACAAATGCCTCGTTGGGGTGGGCGAGAATGACCAAATCCCTGGTGAGCAGCATTCCGTACGCGCCCTGAACCATAACGGTATTGACAATGTATTTTTTGATATTGTCAATTTTTACCCTCAGAGCGACAACGCCCAGACGCCGTCCCGCATCATCAAAAATACAGTACGAATATATATACATGATGTCATCATAAATTACATCATGATACATCAATGTTTCAGCGACTTCACCGTTTGCCGCTATTGCGTCCTTATACCATTGGCGTTCCGCGGGAACAAAGTCAGCCGGCCTGCTTCCCAATAAACTTTCCATAAAAACAGGCCCGCCGGGAAGCGTTTCAAAATACCCCATAAAGCCGTTAAAATTCAAATAGCTTTGTTTGTCCAAAGATAGATAATTTGACATGTCATTGTAATATTCCCGCAATTTGTCCGCGTTATCGCCGTTCATAATCATATCCCGCACCGTCCTTGAAAAACTCTCCAGCGTTGCCTGCGGTTCCATCAGATCGGACATGATTTGTGATTTCAGGGAAACAAAAATATTATTTGTATTTTGTTTTAAGTACCTGTCAATAATATTTCTTGAGAAGATATAACTTAAAACAACCATTAACAAAAACGAAAAGATAGTAAATATTATCTGCATATGCAATGAGCGCTTGGGCGTCATTTTTTTTGACAGGTCGCTGATTATTGACATAAATTTTCTATTACCGCCTTATAAGTAAATTCCACCGTTACCGGAGGTATTTGCGGATTCTGCCAAGAAGAACGTCTTTATTGATTGGCTTAATTATAAAATCCACCGCTCCCACTTTTACCGCCTTTGCCAGATATTCTTTTTTCGCGTTGCCGGTCAGAAAAATAATCGGCGCCTTCTGCCCGCTTTCCTTGATTCTTGCCGCAAGTTCATAGCCGTCCATTCCCGGCATCTCTATGTCCAGAAGAAAAATATCCGGCTGGCTCTTTTCAAGATATTTCAGCGCGTCCCTGCCGGAAGACACGCAGGTTAATTTGTATCTGGTATCCTGCAGGATTTTCTTGAGGATAGTCAGGAAAAACGCCGTGTCGTCAACCGCCAATATTCTTGCGTCCGATGTAATATCTTCGGCTTGATTTTCCGATATAATTGCCGACGCGTCCGTCTTTTGCTGGGCCATCTGAATATCAATCGATAACATGGACAGGGTGGATAAAAAGTAACGCATATAAGCTTCGATCTTTTCGGGCGACGTAGTGCCAATCGCGCCGATTTGTTTCGCGCAATCCTGCGCCATTTCGTCCGCGTAAATTTTTTCCAGTATATCCTTAACTTCCGAAAGCTGTTTAACAAACGCGTCGTTGTCTTTCGCTCTCAGCGCTTCATTTATTTTTTCTTCCTGCGCAGGGAAGTTATCGGTAAACGCATTCAATAAGTCTAAATAAGCGTTAAGCTCGTCCTCTTTCATTTGTTCTATTTTTCCGGCAAGATTTAATTCTGAAATATCAAGCAGGCGTTCTATGTACATATTTTCCGATACATTTCCGGTTTCACCGGCCGCGGATTTCTGCGCCGCGTCGGACGCCTCGTCCGGCTCCTGCTGCGCCTTTTGAATATCAGCGGATAATATGGACAAACTTGACAGGAAATAACGCATATAGGCTTCAATTTTTTCATGTCTTTCACTGCCAATCCGGTTAATTTGCTTGGTACAATCCTGCACCATTTCATCCGCGTTAATTTTCCCCAATAAATCCCGAACGGTCGTAATGTGTTTTTTCAACGCGTCGTTATCCTTCTTAACCAGCGCGTCTTTGATTTTCTTCTCCAGCCCCGGAAGGTTATCGGAAAACGAATTTAATAACTGGACAAAATTGTTGAGCTTGCCTTCGTCCATTTGCTCTATTTTCTCGGCTAGGTTTAATTCTGAAATCGCAAGCAACCGTTCCTTGTTAACCATTATTTAATTCTCCTTTTATACGCCAATACGCCCTAAATTGGTCGTATTTTTCAAAAATTAGCATTTTGTATGAATTTTAGCCCTCATAAT
>Ga0268262_10007639_pt1 | contig 10020 bp, 8 predicted proteins | sample TergutNc150P3_FD_190354 | JGI IMG/M metagenome (GOLD analysis project Ga0268262, IMG submission 190354) | Nasutitermes corniger P3 segment gut microbial community from laboratory colony in Florida, USA - Nc150 P3 (SPAdes) (version 2) | ecosystem: Host-associated > Arthropoda: Insects > Digestive...
CCATGAAAAATATACGACGTCAGCGAAGGCGCGAATTTTTCAATTTCAGCCTGCCAGTTAGTCAACAAACCTGTCGGCACAACCACTAACGCCTTGCGCTTTTCATCCGGCGCGCTTTCTTCTTTAAGTTTTAACAGAACAGAAATCACTTGCAGTGTTTTTCCCAATCCCATGTCGTCTGCAATGATGCTGCCGAAACCGATACGTATGTTGCGGTACATCCACGAAAAACCGCGGCGCTGGTACGGACGAAGCTCCGCCTTAAGTCCCTGCGGCAAAGGAACATCTTCGGCGGAAGTTAATTCACCGATTAAATCGCGCACATCATTCGTGAGCATAACGGGAGCGCCTTCGTACTCCTCCGCCAGCGCGGTTTGCAGCAACTGATATGGACTGAGCGTTTTATTCGCCGTAAAAGTTTTGTGCAATTTCTCAATATCGGCATCGCTAACATAAATGTAATTCTCTTTAAACTTGAACAGGCGCGAAGCGTTCTTAAGAAGATTGTCAAATTCTTCGGGCGGGATAACAGTTCCGCCCAAAGCCACCTGCCAGTTGAACGAAAGCAAATCATCCAGACTTATAAAGCCATGTCCGGCGTCGTTCTTTTTCAGAACGAGAGACACTTTTGGCCGCAGCAATTCCTGTAGAGATTTGGGCAACATGATTTTAATATCAAGCAAACGAACTGCCGGCAACACGTCCATCAGGAAAGGCGCAAATTCGCTGTTGGAAAAACGTATAGGCGCGTCCCCGCCGAAATTGATATGCGTGTCCAATCCGCGAATGAATGGCGTAAGCAGCGAAATGCCCTGCAAAATTTTGAATCGCTGCTTTTCATATTGCTGTTGTTTAAGAATTTCCGCGAGTGAAATAGACGGCGCGTCGGGCTGCGAGGTGTCGTCTACCAGAATTTGCACATCAAATCCCTCGCCTTCATCCGTAAGTATTTCCGATACCGTAATTACTGGTTTGTACGTTTCGGCGGTAAGATAATAGCGGTCCAGCCAGACTTTGATGCCGCCGCTTAAAGCGTTTTCCGCCACTGCTTTAAAAGCGTAGGCTTTATTCTTAAAAAATAAATCTTCAAATAAATCATTGCCCGACGTTTTGGAAAGCTTCTCTATAAAACTTCCGATAAAGATAGATAAGAGTTCAATCGTTTGATTTTCAACGCAGACTATTTGCGCTTTTTTGCGAACGATTTTTTTTGTTTGCAGCAAACCGTCCGGCAAAATCGCCGACAATTTTTCGACGACCGTTTTCACGCGGGCGTCAATCGTGGCGGGCAGCCAGCGGATAACAAACCGTTTATCTTCCAATTGTATAATTTGAGGAATCACCATGCCATTGGCGGATAAATGCAGCGAAGCGAGCAACAGCTTATGAAACGCCGCCACCGAAGGTTCAAAATCAGGCAGCCGATCGGGATTCAATGTAAAAAGCGCGGAAATCAGATGTTCCAGTTGTTTGATTTCGTGATTTTCGCCTTTAACTTCTACTTTGTTGTTCCCGTCAACCGTCAGCGCCAGGATGGAACGGTGTGTTATAGGATTTTCGCCGGAATACGGGACATCGTCGAATTTAAGTTTTTTAGAAAGAATACGGCTTGCTTCTTTTGAAATACGGGCGATCTGTTCGGCATATTTCTCACGGAAATTTTGCGAAGGATAAAACGGCGGCGCGTCGGGCAGCAATTGCACCAATGCCTGCGAAATGTTTTGCAATTGCGAAAAATCAACCCGTTCATAAACCATCTGTTCGTTTTCAGGACAGGTTTCCGATTCCGCTTCCGCTGTTACGGCGGCGACCGGTTTTCGGGAACATAATAGATTTCCTAATAGGGGAATTTCCGTTTTCTTCTGGTCGGGAATGAAAATTTCGCGTTTTTTCAATTCTTCGAGCAGATACACGTTATGAATTTCAAAAACCAGAAACGGATTATTATCAATTTCACGGCACATCATGTATATGACTGAAGCCAGATGTTTGCACGGGACCGCCCAATCGGGACAGGAACATTGCATCTTAAAATCCGTCCACCGGCTGGGAAACACTTTCAGTCCCAACTCTTCGGCGATACCTAGGATGGCGGGGTCGAGTTCGCGGTTTAACAGCCTGGAAATCAGCGCGGGACGCTGAATAATTTTCGCCATAAGCTGTTCAACCTGTTCGTCAAAGAACGGCGGCACGATAATCGTCACATTATAAGGCGTCCGGCGGCTTCCGGCGACCTTTGCGGTAATCTGATTGCCGTTGATTTTGATTTCCCTTACATGCCCGCTCCGGGCGTAAGAAGCCCCTCTCGGCAGTCGATTGTCATAATCTACATTTTCCAGCGACCGTAGCCAATGTTCGCCCCACCACGTTTTCCCGAATTTTTCTATCATTATATATCTTCCTAAAAGATGCTAATTTCCTTGATCTCATCCAAAAAGCCTTCAATCATTCTAATCAATTCTGATATTATTCTGATACTATTCTAATCAATCTAATCATTGCCATCAAAGAAAGAACGGGTAAAAGTGGCGTGCGTCATGAAAGTGACGCAATACCGTTATACGGTACAACTGAAAACGGTGACAGTCTGGCCGTGCCTGTCTACCAACCGGCAATCCGCCCCCCACCCGCTCGTTCAATTCCGTCCACAAAAACAATTGAGTTTTACAAGGTTCCGCCGCAAAATCAAGGCTTACGCCTGAGACAAAAACTGAGTTTACATTGGATAAATAAGCATTTTGTCGAAGGAGCGCAACGCAGAGTTTGGGGTTTTCGTAGATTGCCATAATATAAAAATAAGCGGGAAGATGAGAAAATGGACAACATTATAACGCTCTACCACGGTTCAATCCACGAGTTCGAGATGATAGACGTGCGGCGCGGCAAGTCATTCAAGGATTTCGGCATTGGGGTTTTACACGTCAAAAGTGCGCGGTCACGCCGCCGATCTCGCGAAACGCAATCTACAGATTGAATTGAGGCGGGTGAATTTGCATAAAATAGGCAGAAAGCCCTCCGCGTGGATGTATACTTACGAACTCGACCTGAACGCCCTTGAAGGCTTGAAGGTTAAGGAGTTTGTAACCGCCGATACGGATTGGATCAAGTTTATCGTGCTGAACCGCACCAACAAGGCGCATCAGCATGATTACGACATCGTTATCGGCCCGGCCGCCAACGACCGGACGCTTGTCACGGTTCAGGCGTATTTGGCGGGTCTGTACGGAAATTTAGATGACGACAGAGCAATTCAGACGTTCCTTGAACGGATAGAACCTCAAAAATTGCCGGCGCAGTTCTATTTTGGCACGCAAAAAGCAGTTGATTTGCTTGACTTTAAGGGAAGGAGCAGGCTGTAATTTCCGTAGCGGCGCAATCCATAGATTTTTGCATAGATATTCTGTCGGCGCAAGTCGCGGAAGCGGTTGCCAAAGACAACGACATCCCTATCAAAGAGGCGATCAAACGATTTATGGCCACCAAAACCCACGCCTTGCTTATGGACAAAGAATCGTTCCTGTATCTCGAAAGCCCCGAGTATGTCTTGGATATGCTCAAAGCCGAGGATGAGGGGAACTGGGACGAATGGCTGGAGGTGTGATCTGTGAAAGTAAATCAAGTTGTTTATATGCAGTTTTTAATCGCGCATAAGTATATGCGCAAGCACAATTTAACGTCGGAACAGTTTTTGGAGCTTGACGAACGGAGCGATTTACTGGGTTTCCTGGAAGACGGCTACGAGCCGTTTCACCTGACCGGCGTGGAAGGCATTATGGACGAGGTTGAGCGTTTCATCGGAGCAAGTCCTCAGTAATCGGGCGCCACTTAGAAATATCCTATCCGTTCAAACCAATAACAATTTACGGTTAAACGCTCGCCATCATAAAAACGCAGAGTTTTAACCGATATATTTCTTAAAAACGCAGTGATTTTCCTTGAAATTTTCTTAAAAACGTGCGATACTGTACCCATGTCGAAAGATTCCCTTTGTGGAGGCGCTGCGCATGTATAGAAAAGTTTTAGAAGAACTCATGGCGTGGAAAGCCGGTCCTCGCCGAAAACCCCTTGTCCTGAAAGGCGCGAGACAGGTGGGGAAAACCTGGCTGATGAAAGAGTTTGCATGCAAAGCGTATGACGATTCGATTTATATCAGCTTTGATAAAGATGCCGACGCCGTTAAAATCTTCGACGAAACAAAAGACCCGAAACTGATTTTAGAGCGGCTCGCATTAATACGCGGTAAAACAATATTGCCGGAAAAAACGCTCATCATTATCGATGAAATTCAGGAATGTCCAAACGCTTTGGGCAGCCTGAAATATTTTAACGAAGAAGCCAACGAATATCATGTTGTCGCCGCCGGAAGTTTGCTCGGAACCTATCTTGCAAAGCCCGCTTCGTACCCTGTCGGTAAAGTGAATCTGTTGAATATTTATCCTCTTTCTTTTGAGGAATACCTGGCTGCCGCAGATACGGGTATGTATCAGTATTATTGCGGGATTAAATCGGGCAAAGATTATGTCTCGGCATTTCACGAGAGGATGACGGAGCATTATAAAAAATACCTGATTATCGGCGGAATGCCCGAATGTGTCCAAAGCTGGATCAATAACGCCGACCCAGACGAAATTTCCGTCATACAGGAGGAAATCATATCGCTGTATGAAAACGATTTCACCAAACACAACGGCAAGGTCAACAGCGGGCGGATATTGCAGGTGTTCCGCAGCATCGTCCCGCAATTGGCCAAAGAAAATAATGAAAAATTCATGTATGCGGCGATTGCGAAAAGCGCGCGCGCAAAGGATTTTGAAGACGCGATTGAATGGCTGGCGTCAAGCGGAATCGCGTATCGTATTTTGAACGTTTCAAAACCCGAATATCCGCTTAAAGCATATGAACTATTTAATTATTTCAAGCTGTTTTTGTTAGACGCGGGTTTGATTAAGCATTTGGCCGGGCTTACCAATAAATCAATTCTGCTTTCTGAAAGCTTCCAGTTCAAGGGACAGCTTGCCGAAAACTATGTTTTGCAGCAGCTTATGCCTATTTTGGATAACGCGCCCAACTTTTACGCTTTTGCGCAGGAACGAGAGATTGATTTTATATTGCAGCGCGGCGAATCTATTATTCCAATTGAAGTAAAATCAGGCGGCAATAAAAACGCCGTAAGCTTCAAAAGCTATATAGAAAAATACAAGCCTCAACTTGCAGTCAGGTTCAGCGTCAACGCGTATTTGAAAAACGGCGCGATTACGAATATTCCGCTTTATCTTGTCGGTAAAATATTTGAATTGACCGAGTAATTAACGCTCCTATAACTTCATTACGCGCCTGCGGTGCTTTTGTACTATCTTCGATCTTCAACCAAAGATTGGTTCACGGTTACGCGAGCGTGTCGATTTTCTTCTGACCACTGACCACTGTCGCCGTTAGGCGGCTTTCATGGCTGCAATTGTTCACTCGTGGCGTAATACTGTGTTCGGGTCAACGCGCAGGATGTCGCGCGAAGCGAACGCTCCGGACGCAATCGCCGTAACAAGAAGCGCCAGAGAGAACAAAATCAGCATTTCAAGATTCGCGCGAAAATTCAGAAGCCCACTGCGGCGAAAAAATCCGAAGCGACGGTATGATATGTGGCCCACGTAGAAAGGGTATTGCCGTCTATATCGTTTGTTTCAAAGTGCATCCTGATGCTTCCCGAACGCGGCGCCCAGTCCAGATTATTCGCGCAGCTTGCGAAACGCACTCCCGGAATCGCGCGCATACGTTCGAGGACTTCATCATAAAAAATCCTGTTTCGATTCAACGCCTCGACATTGTCGCTGACGCGGGCGACATTCAGCATTAACAGGTTTTCCGTGTTAAATCCCCAATCAACTTTAGATCGATTGATGTAATCTTTCAGAAAAATACCCGAACCGGACAGCAGCGCAAGCGCGAGCGCGGTTTCGACGAATATCAGCGCGGCGCGCCATTTGACGATACGGCGCGGAACTCCGGCGCGTTCACCGGGAAGTAGCGTACCGCCACCAAACTTCGTCAACATCACCGTCTTTCCCAAATCTTCTGTTCCCATGATTGGAATCATTCTGAGTCTCCGAACCGACATCGGATACCAACCGTTTATCTCGTTCCGCCATAACAACCCCGACCCCTCAATAAAAAACTGCGCGCGCATTGTTACAAAGGAAATCATTTGAATGTATTTTACAGTATGATAGTGAAGATTATTTTATGAAAAAGGAGATTGTTATGCGGTCATTAGTAACAATTCAAAAGGTAAAGGGAATAAGCGTCATTCCCGATTCGGATTTTCTCGAACTTGTTCACGTTATGGGGTGGCAATGCGTATCTAAGAAGGGCGAATTCCAAACGGGAGACCTTGGCGTATACTTCGAGGTTGACAGCTTCCTTCCCCTTGATGATCGTTATGAGTTTTTGCGTAATACTTCGTATCGCGACAACGAAGACAACGGCAAAGGATTCCGGATTCGCACGGTAAAGCTGCGCGGCCAACTGTCGCAAGGTCTTTTGCTGCCGCTGGAGAAATTCCCCGAACTGGAAGGCATGAGCGAAGGCGACGACGTAACCGAAAAACTCAACGTAAAAAAATGGTACATCCCCGAAACCGCAACTGCGGGCGGGACAATCATCGGGGAGCGCCCCAACGGGATTCCCGCTTCCGATGAAATCCGCATACAGTCGGCGCTTGAATTGCTCGATCAATTAAATGGAAAACCCTACTACATCACCACAAAAATGGACGGCACTTCGGGAATTGTGTATTTCATCGACGGGAAAATAGGGTGCTGCAGCAGGAACAAAGAAATAAAGGACGAAGAAGGCGCATTGTACTGGGTGCCGGTTTACGCTTACGGACTTAAAGAAAAACTTGCCCGGTTTGGAAAAAATATCGTTTTAACCGGCGAGATCTGCGGTCCGGGAATACAGAAAAACAAGCTGCGACTGCCCTCCATTCAATGGTACGTGTTTGACGTAAAGGACTGGGATGCCGGTCGATACCTTCCTTACGACGAGGCGATCTCGTTATGCGCAAGTTTGGGACTTTCCGTTGTCCCGCTTGAAGAACGCGGCGAGAGCTTTAATTACACGTTGGAACATTTGCTTGAAAAGGCAAAAGGCAAATACCCCAGCGGCTTGGACAAAGAAGGCATCGTGGTGCGCGACATAATGGCGCCCAAAGCCATTTCATTTAAAGTGTTGAATAACGACGCGCTGCTAAAGGAAAAAGATTAGCCCTGATGTTTCATGGGTGGTGCCGCCGCTCTGTCGGCGCAAACGTGCGTGGATACAAGGCGCGCGCAGAAAGGGCGACGAAGGCATACGGGACAATGTAGTGGCGTTGTGTGCAACGCCCGGTTTTGCGTATGAAGCGGCGGGGAATCTCTAAAAAACCCCTCTTATATAGAAACGATAAGACTATAAAAATTTTTTCGCGCGATTTTTGCGCCGACTCCGAGTGACGAATGCTCCGTTCGGAGTATATCTCAATGGCACGCCTGCCGCGATTTCCTATTTAATTCCGAGCATCTCTTTAAGCGTGTTTGCGTCCCCTGCGGAGGTTGAGCCGTCGAGCGAATTTATATCGGTTTGCGTGAGATCGAATTTTGGCGCGAATACCCGCCGGTGTATTTCCCTGCAAATGAGCCGGGCGCAGAGTTCATTATCCGGAAGCCGGGCAATGGAAACATTTGACAATACGGCGCCGTCGCTGCCGGTTAATCGCGCAAACAGCCGATTGCCCGATGTCGTTACAGTAAGCCGGAATCCGCGTCCGGAATGGAAACGGGGACTCTTTTCGAGAAAACCGATCGCTTTTTTCGCGGCGGCGCTGTCGTCGGAAGCGAAAGTTACCGGGAGCGAAAGATTCAACGCCCGCAGGATTCCGGGGTCGCGTTCCATTGCGTTACGATATGCCGTCGCCGCAGCCGCGCCGTCTCCCAGACGTTCCTGCGTGTGAGCGATAAGCGCCTCCACGCGCGCAAGCAGCAAAACTTCCTCACGCGGCAGACTTTTCCGCGCGGCGAGCAACTCCGGCAGCGCTGAACGATAATTCGATTTCGCAGCCAATGTCTCACCGAGCGCGGCGCGCAGATAAGAACGCTCCCTGTCGGCGAGCTTTCCCGTTCGCGCCAGCAGCTTTGTCAACTCCACTTGCGTGAGTCCGTTCCCCAAAGGACCATGCAGCCCCGTCCGCATCCATTCAACGAGGGGCGAGTCCACCGAGTACGGGCGGAGCATCCAGAGAAGCCTGTTCTTAGGCACAATCAACGCGTTCAAACGGTTGTTTACTTCCCAAAGTTCCCACGCCGTTTTGAACCGCTCGCCAAGCGCGATACCCCATTCCTTTACGGTGTTCCAACTCATTTCTTCGCGCAGATGCTCGCGCCGGAGTTGCAACGCTTCTCGATAGAGATAGAGCAGACCGATCTCGGCCTGATCGGTCGAGCCGGAGGTGAGTCCGCGGCGGTCCGGCCGGTTACGAATCTTCCGCAGAATTTCAAGCGCTTCTTCGTTGTAACCGGCCGCCATCAGGACGATTGCCGCCGTCTGCTGTCCTTCGTTCCATCGCTGCTGTTCAAGCGCCGGGTCCGCGCGCCGGTTCCATTTGTGCATGCTTTGCAGCGCGCTCAACGCCTCCGCCAGCCGGCCTTCTCCGGTGTAGATCACAGCGAGCTTCATCCACGGGTTTGAAGCATCAGAATGGAAGTATCCGGTAGCGGTAAGCAAATCTTTTTCCGCCTCCTGGAAACGCAGAAGCGCTACGGCCGCCTCAGCCCGATTATGAAGATGCATCGCTTTGCTTGCGTTCGCGCGCCCGCTCGACTCATTCTTTACAAGAAACGTGAACCATTCGAACGATTCATCATAGTTGCCGAGTTCCCATTCAATTGCGCCCAGCGTATTCAGCGCGTTATTTTGCACATCCGGGTCATCAGATTCCAGATAGCGTTTCATAAGCTCGCGCGCTTCTTCATAACGCCCCATTTTCATCAATGACCAGCCGGCGCTGTCGCCGTAATCAAGTCCGAAAATAGAGGCGATGTCGCCGATTATGCGGATATGTTCATCGCGCTTATCCATCAGTTGCGCCACACGCAATATCTCGACGAGCGTAGACAGGTATAACGTCCGGCGTTCCTCCTCGTCGAAATTTGCGGCGTTTGACCGTTCAATCAGCGTTCGCGTCCGCCCCAGGTAGTAACGCGCCAACGGGAGGTTGACCTCGCCGCGATGCATGACAACGCCCATCAAATAATTGCCGATGATGGAATTCCTGTTTTTGCGAAGCTCCTGTTCCGCCAGTTCGCGGGCGCTGACGTATCGGCCGGAGTCGATGAGCGTGAAAGCGTCCTCAAGATTCACATCCTGCGCATGAATGCCGGACACGGCGGCAAGCAGCAGAAAGAGAAGGCAACTGAGCAACCTTCTATTTTTCTTTGACGTGAAATTAACGATCTTTGAAAACATTGCCATTTTCTTCCGCCGGGGCGTTTGAAACACGTGATAATTCCGGAGATTCATGATGCCGCTGCCGGTTTTAGGATTCGGAAAGCGTCATGCGCGTTAGCTTTTCCAGCGGCGCAGCCAGACCTTCGCGCACCACGTCCTTTACATCGCCCGCGCCGGGAGCGACCACCAGCCGGTGCCCGAAAACATGCGGCGCGATGTCGAAAATATCTTCGGTCGAAACGTAATCCCGCCCGGAGAGCATGGCTGCCGTCTGCAAAGCGGGGATCATCAGCACCAGGCTGCGCGTACTCACGCCCTGCAGCACCTTTTTATGCTCGCGCAGATTCCGCGCGGTATCGACGAGGCAATGATGGATCATCGGATGAACGTAGACATATTGGTCGATCAACTGCCGGGCGGCGACCACCTCATCACGGCTCACCAGTCGCAGCGCGGGCGCGGCGCGGCGCTCCCGGCGGGTATCCAGCACATCTATTTCGGATTCACGATCAATATAATCCATGTTTAGTTTGAACAGAAAAC
>Ga0268262_10007640_pt1 | contig 10018 bp, 10 predicted proteins | sample TergutNc150P3_FD_190354 | JGI IMG/M metagenome (GOLD analysis project Ga0268262, IMG submission 190354) | Nasutitermes corniger P3 segment gut microbial community from laboratory colony in Florida, USA - Nc150 P3 (SPAdes) (version 2) | ecosystem: Host-associated > Arthropoda: Insects >...
TTATGCCGAATTCCCTGTCCTCAAAAATGACGCCGCAGGTTTTGGTGTCGCGGTAGTTGTTATAGACGTACTCCGATGCGTAGTGGTTTTTGACCACCTTGTCCTCGGCTATGCCCATACCGGTTTCGGCCACCGCCGCCTTCGCCAGCGGAATCCTCGCCCTGTTTGCCGCAGTGGCCGCAGCCAGAAAGATTTTGTCAACCTGCTCCTGCGTGAAGCCAGCATACGCCACCTGCGCCGCCCTTATCCTCGCAAGCTCCGCTTCCAGTGCGCCTGGTGAATCCACTGCCTTTCGTACAGACTCGCTCACATTGGTCTCCTAATAAAGCAAGCTACGTTAGTATCCCATCAATCGCCGCGGCCAAGTCGTCGGCCACGATGTCGGCTAGTTTGGGGTCGACGCCCTTGCCGTAGCCGGTCAGCACAAGGGCTGTGCGGCAGCCTGCGCGGCGGCCGGCCTCTAGGTCGCACTCCTTGTCGCCTATCATCCATGAGCGCGTTAGGTCTATGCCATGCTTTTCCGCCGCCTTCAGCAGCATCCCCGGGTTGGGCTTGCGGTCAGGATGGTCGGGGTGTCGGTACTCGCCCACCGCGCCCTTGAAGTAGGGGCAGGCGTAGGCGTCGTCCAGGTGTGCGCCCTCCAGCGCCAGCAGTTCGCCGATTCTCTCCATGACCGATTGGTATTCGGGCCAGCCGTATTTCCCCCTGCCTATGCCGCTTTGGTTCGTCACCACTATCACGGGGACGCTGACCGCATTCAGCCGCGCTATGGCCGCGGCCGCGCCAGGGAAAAGCACGGCGTCCTCCGGCCTGTGCAGGTAGTCAGTTTCCACGTTCAGCGTGCCGTCCCTGTCCAGGAACACGGCCGGCTTGCTTCCCGGGCCGGACACAGCTTAGGCCCTGGGTGAGCCGGTGGCCCTGACGAAGTAGTGGACGCCGGAGACGATGACGAAGAACGCCACAGCGTAGAAAGACCACGGGAAGACCACGTCGAGACGACTCCCAGGACCCACGGCGTTGCACAGCAGCGTCAGGATTATCACGGTCATCTCCACAACGGCGGTCACTTTGCCCAAAAGCGACGGGCGGAACTGCGACGGGTCATAGTTGGGGTATGCCTGCAGCGCGAAGAGACCAATGATCACGTCCCTGGTTATCGCCAGTATCATCACCCAGGCGGGGATGTTGAGCGTGAGGTGCTCCGACTTGATGCACAGCAAAATGAAGGCCGTCACCATCAGCAGCTTGTCGGCCATCGGGTCCAAAAAGGCCCCCAGCGACGACGCCTGGTTGAGCAGCCTAGCTATGAAGCCGTCCAGCAGGTCGGTCAGCGCCGCCAGCGCGAACAGGGCGCAGGCCCCCACCAACTGCCCGTACATCACCGAAATGGCGAAGATGGGCACGATGAGTATCCGCAGCAGCGTGAGCAGATTTGGGATTGTCAGGATCAAGTCGGTTCCCTACCTGTAAATTATAGGACAGGACAGTGGTCAGTAGCCAGTTGCCAGTGAAAAGCAGTTGCCAGTGACCAGTGTCCGATGGCTAACGGTTGGCGGCGACGGAAATAAGCAAAATTCACTGTTGACTTTTTGTTTCCCGTGTTGTTAGCCTTGACTAACATTGTTAGTTGCGACTAACAACAACGCGCCAGGGAGCACCGATGACCACTAGCCAGACCCAGACATTGCTGAGCGACCTTCGGCCTGGCGACGAGGCAGCCGTGGCCGGCGTGACGGCGAAGGGGGCAATCAGGCAGAGGCTGATGGAGATGGGCTTCACCCGGGGCGCGGTCGTCAGGGTGGAAAAGTACGCCCCCATGGGCGACCCCGTCGAGATTTCGGTGAAGGGCTACCACCTATCGCTGCGGAAAGAGGACTGCCAGTGCATCATGGTTGACAGGGACCCAAAGGTGACTGTGGCGCTGGCGGGCAACCCCAATGCTGGCAAGACCACTGTGTTCAACGCGCTGACGGGCTCGCACCACCACGTCGGCAACTACCCCGGCGTCACAGTGGAGCGCCGCAGCGGCTACATGACCGTTGGGGGCACCACTGCGGAAATACTGGACCTGCCCGGCACCTACTCGCTGTCGGCCCGCAGCGAGGACGAGCGCATAGCCGCAGAGGAGCTGTCGCGCGAGGACATTGACGTCATCGTCGATGTGCTGGACGCATCGAACCTAGAGCGCAACCTGTACCTAGCCACGCAGTTGATAGAGATGCGTCGCCCCATTGTCTTCGCGCTCAACATGATGGACGACGCCGAGAGGACCGGGCAGACCATTGACGTGGCAAAGCTACAGTTGCTGCTGGGAAGCCCCGTGGTGCCAATGGTCGGCAACCGCCAGGTGGGCGTCCAAGAGCTGAAGGACGCCATAGCCGGTGTCGCGGCCGAGCGGGGCTCCCCGCACCGCGAGATCAACATCAACTACGGCGACGACATCGAGGGTGAGATACAAAAACTCGAAGGCGAGATACGCCTGGACGAGCAGTTGGCGGAGAGCGTGGTGCCTAGGTGGCTGGCGCTTGGTCTGCTAGAGGGCGACCCAAGGGCGGTCAAACTTGCTTCTGAGAGCCACGCCAGCCGCCACATAGAGGCGCAGCGCAAGGCAAGCTGCGATTTTTTGAAGGGGCACCTTGGAGAGGACGGCGCGACCCTGCTGGCCGAGCGGCGCTACGGCTTTGCCCACGGCCTCTATTCGGAGGCCGTGAAGACCACCACCGGGAAGAGGCACACCAAAACGGAGAAGCTGGATTCCGTCCTGACGCACCGCTGGCTGGGAATCCCCGTATTTTTGGCCATCATGGCGTCCATGTACGCCGTAACCTTTGTGCTGGGGAAGTGGCCGCAGAGCCTCATAGAGACGGCATTTGAGTCCCTCCAGAGGTGGGGCGGGCAGCGGCTCCCCGACGGCGAGTTGGCCAACCTGCTGGTGAACGGGATAGTCCCCGGCGTCGGTGCAGTTGTGTCGTTTTTGCCAGTGATATTGATACTCATGGCCTGCATTTCCTTTTTGGAGGACACCGGCTACATGGCGCGCGCCGCATTCATCATGGACCGGCCGATGCACCTTTCGGGCCTGCACGGCAAGAGCTTCATCCCCCTGCTGATGGGCACCGGCTGCAACGTCCCGGCCATACAGACCACGCGCATCATAGAGGCCAAGAACGACCGCCTGATTACCATCCTGGTGTCGCCCCTAATCTCATGCGCCGCAAGGCTACAGATATTCGTCCTTCTGACATCGGCCTTCTTCGCGCCGCTCCAGGCGGTCACAGTGGTGGTGGGGCTGTACTTCCTCAGCTTCCTGCTGGCCATGGTGATGGGCAAGGTGCTGTGGACATTCTTTAGGGGCGAGTCCGCGCCCTTCGTCATGGAGCTGCCCCCGTACAGGATGCCCGTCCTCAAATCGACGCTCATCCACATGTGGGAGAAGGGCCGCTCCTTTTTGACGCGCGCCGGCACGGGCATACTGGCAGGCTCCGCGCTGATCTGGTTCTTCTGCAACTACCCCGGCATAGCCGACAGGGAGATGGCCCACAGGCACTCAGCCGCCGTAATGGAAGTGAAGGCGAAGGGCCTAAGCGCGGAGGCAGAGCGGAAAGAGGTGGAGCTATTGGACACAGCGTACAGGGCGGAGATACTCAACGGCAGTTTTGCGGCATCCTTCGGCAGGATGATGCAGCGCCCGCTGCGGCCCATACTCGACCCAGACGGCACCAGACAGGACACATGGAAGGACGGCGTCGCGCTGACCGCTGGCTTTGTGGCCAAAGAGATTGTCGTAAGCACAATCGCCGTGATGTACAAAATTCCCGATTCGGATCTGGAGGCCGGCGACGGCTCACTCAAAGATGCCCTGCGCCGCGACAGCGGCATGACGGGCCTGACCGCCATATCGTTTTTGGTCTTCGCGCTGCTTTACACGCCCTGCCTGGCCGCCGTGAGCATGATCCACAAAGAGACCGGCAGCATGGTCTGGTCGCTGTTCACGGTCCTGTACGGCTTCTGCCTGGCCTGGGGCATGTCCTGGCTGGTGGTGGAGATAGGCCAGATGGCGGCCTCATGGTGAGCTACCAGACGATTGCCGTTATTGTCATAGTCGCCCTCTGCGCCGCGTGGATGGTGAATGGCGCGCGGGCAAAAAAAGGAGGGCACGGCGGCTGCGGGAACTGCCAGGGCGGCGTGGAGCCATGCCCGCGCGGCCGCGCCCAGTGCCCCAAAGACCCTGCGACCAAATAACTACACCATCACATCAGAGGTGACTTTTGACTAGGCAGGTCCTACTTTCAGCGTCAATGGCTCTTTCAGGTCCACCTGCGTTTTCGCAGGAAGCCGCCGGCAAGGAAGGGGTCTTCACCGTCACGCCGGCCCTCGTCACGGCCTTCATTGACCGGGGCGTGTACATGTCGGGCCTTTCGTTCCAGCCGACGGTCGCCTACACCAAGGGAGGCTTTGACCTTGAACTGTTCGGCAACTTCCCGGTCTCGGGCAGAATCCCCGGCGCGCCGTACCCCCAGATTGACCTGACCGCTTCCTACTCATGGGACATAGCGCCCGACGTGTTCACAGTGGCGCCAAGCATTTTGGTTTCCACGTTCCCGCAGGCGGACACGGGCGAGGGCTACTACAGGGCCATCTGCGAGGTGGGCGTTTCCTTTGGCTGCGCCCCCGCCGACAGCCTTTGCGCCACGCTCGATCTTTGGCGCGACGTGGTGCAGAAGGGCGGCGGGTGCGAACTCGGCGTCGAATACTCGCTTCCATTCAAACTGCACGGAGCCGGCGTTGAACTGTCTGCACTGATTGGGCGCTACACCCTGTCGGACACCGAAGCCAACGCGGCCGAAAAGGTGGGGAACAAAGGCGACTACTTTAGCGCCGGTGTCTGCTTCCCCTTTGAACTCTCCAAAAAAACCACAATGACCGTGGGCTGGTGCTACGCAAAGGGCGCGCACAACCACGCCCAGGTTGGGGAGGGCGAAAGGGAATCCAACCCCCACGCCGTCGGGCGCGGGATTTTCACTTTTGGCTTTTCGCGGTCGTTCTAGGCGGTGCTTCTTGCAAAAAGCTGCCAGTTTTGCAGTTGGCTCCATGTATATTGCAGTCTTGGGGGTCCCATGGGCGACGGTCCTTCTCGTGGAATGAGCAGACGTGACCTGCTGAAGTATGGCGTTGCGGCGTCGGCTGGACTGGCTGCGTCCAGGCTGGCCGGGGGCGACGCCGGCATTTTCCAAGCGGCGGAAAAGCCGAAGACTATGGCTATGGAGCCGTGGAACCCGGCCACGGCCAAGGGGATGCCAACCCGCGTCCTGGGCCGCACGGGGCACTTGGTGGGGATACTGGGCCTGGGCGGCGAGAGGGAGCTGGAGAACGCCGATAACGAAGCCGTCGCGCTGCCCATCATCGAGAGGGCGCTGGACCTTGGCGTGAACTACATAGACACTTCCCCCCACTACGGCGGCGGCCGCTGGAGCGAGACCTACGTCGGCCGTGTGATGAAGAGGCGCCGAAGGGAAGTCTTTCTGGCCACCATGACCCGCGACAGGACCGCGGACGGCTCCATGCGCCTGCTGGAGAAGTCGCTGGAACTGCTGGACACCGATTGCATCGACCTCTGGCAGTTGCAGGGCATCGGGACCATGGAGGACGTCGAGAAGGTGTGCGAAAAGGGCGGTGTGCTGGAGGCATTTTTGAAGGCCAGGGACCAGAAAATGACCAAGTTCCTTGGCCTGGCGGGCCAGAAAGACCCAAGCGCGCTGGCGGAGGCCATACGCCGCTTCCCCTTCGACACAGTGCTGATGCCAGTCAACGCCGGCGACCAGACGTTCCTGAAAGAGGTCATGCCCCTGGCGTTGGAGAGGGAAATGGGCGTGATAGGCATGTTAGTCCCCGCGCGGGGCAGGATACTGGCCGGGTTCAAACACCCCGAGCCGCCCCCAGGCCAGGCGCCCCTGAAGGACGGCACACTCACCATGACCGAGGCCATGCGCTACTCACTGTCCAAGCCCGTCTCGACCACAATCATCGGCCTGGACAACTTGAAGCAGTTGGAAGAGAACGCCTCCATAGCCCGCAGGTTCCTGCCCATGAGCGACACCCAACTGACCGAGCTGGAGGAAAGGACCAAGCCCATAGCCGAGCAGGTGCAGTACTACAAGCGGCGGCCGTAAGGTCGCTGGACCGTTCGTGACCATAGCCATCTTTTGCGCCGCACTCCGTTACTACCGTTGACCGCACCAATCCGTGCGGCACCTGAGAAAATGCCTATTGCAGAAGAGACGCGGCCGCGGACGCGAAGCGGCCAAGCTTTAACATTACCAGCACGCATCTTTTGCGCCGCACACCGTCAGCGGAAGGCACCGACACCAACCCGTGCGGCGCAAGAGAGAATGGCGGTAGCAAATAAAGGCGCGGCCGTACGGGCACCAGCGTGACCGAAACGCCGGCGGCCGCAGCCAGTGCGAACATTGTCGCGCCGCAGGCGCATCAATACCCGCCCAGCGCCTGCTAGGGCGGTAAATTGCAAAAAATGGCGCGGCAGCAGCGAACCTCCGGGGCAAATTGACCCGCGACCAAAAAGCCTCAGAAGATTTTTGCGGGACGCGACTTTTTCCAAAAAAACTGCTTGCGTCGCCCGGCACTTTGTGATACCTTGTCCACAAGTGATCTTGGCAACTTATCGTTTGGCAAACTTGGGAGGCGGCGGTGCTGACCGTTCAGCAAACACCGAAAACGAAATTTTTTGAGACTGGGAGTGTTGGCATGAATACTGCCCCCCCCCACGCACACAAATGCTGTAAACAAAGGACTTACGCGACTACTTCGGACGGTAGCCACTACCGTCCCGCTGCCGCTGGCATTCAGCGGCGCGACACGCAGCTAGGCGCCGAGCAGAGCGCGGAACCAAGGCTCGCGCCGCTCGACCCAGCCTTCGTCGAGCGGCAGAAAAAGCAGGAAGAGCACGGGACGCTCCAAGGCCTTGGCGTCGCCGTGGAGCCTGTCCGCCCTGCCTGCCACCGTGCTACTGGAGAACGGGACGGAACAAACCACACACGTCAACGTCGGGACGCTGGAGGCGCAGTATGATGCGGCAAGCGGAGGTTTGCAAAAGGGGAGTCCAGTTGGACTGGACATGGCACTGCCACCACAACCACAGCGGAGGCAACAGTTTGGGAGGCAACCTGGGGTCGCCTAGGGGACTCGCCGTTTTCATCATCAGTTGTAGTCTTCAAGGAGGTAAATCATGGGTTGCTTAATCGCTATCCTCGTCATCGTTGCAATCGTCGTTACAGTCATCATAATCAACTATAACTCTCCGGAGAGTAAGGAACGGAGGCGAGAAGAAGAGGCCGCAAATATCAGGTTCATGAGGAGGCACCACCTAAGAATGAACGGGGCAAGCTGTAGCAATTGTGAGACACCGAAGAACTTCAGCACTGTTGATTGTTCCAAGATAGAGAACAACCCTTGCAGTCTCTACAGCGGACCGCGTGATGTGTCGGGTAGCCAATTGCCAGGTAAAAGTTAGGATTTGAACAAGATCGCCCACGAAAAGCAAATCAACCACGATGTCTAGGTGTAACCACGCCAACAACCCACAAGGAGGAATCAATGGCGACATGGGAACAAGAAAAGAACGAACTGATGTCCAGCCCTCAGTTCAAATGCCTTCTGGTATTGGCTCTTGCCATGCAGAAACGAGGATACGAAACGGGCGAGGTGGAATTTCTAGAAGACACAAGCGAGCTTCCAGCCGCTAAGATTGTCGTAAAAGACCAAGGTGCTATGTATGTTACTTTGTCAAACCCAATAAAGTCTAAAGTGTTGGACGGGGTCCATCGATTTTTAGTACAGAACCGGTGTTGGGGTATGTGGGGTGAAGACTTTCGCGTTCTGATATCCAGTCTCGATAGCAGTTCGCAACAACCACCGGATTTCTTTCTTGCTACTGGTGTTGATAAGTATCCAGAGTCATGGAAGCTCAGTAAGCCCGATTCTCCAATTAAGCGAGACCAAATTTGCAAGCCCGGAGATCGAAATCAAGGGAGCTCAAGTCAAGAAAGTTCAAGCTCAGGCTGCGGATGTGCAGTGATCCTAGCTCTTGTCGGTCTGGGCGCTGGGCTCGTCACATTTTTTGTGTAGGTTCGGCACATTATCGCCGATTCTCAGATACGTCTAAGTCAAGTTTCACCAACCGCGCCGATGACTGTCGAGGCGCATCGCCAACAACCCACAAGGAGGAACCAATGGCGAGCATGGAAGCACAAGATCAGAAATTTAGAGGTTCAATCGCCGCAGGTGGCTTGCACACAGTCGGCCTCAGGGCGAACGGCACAGTGGCGGCCATTGGCAAAAATGCAGACGGCCAATGTGACGTGGACGGCTGGAAGCGCATTGTGGCCGTCGCCGCAGGTCACTTGCACACAGTGGGCCTCAGGGCGGACGGCACTGTGGTTGCCGTCGGCCAGAATAGATACGGTCAATGCAACACGGATGGCTGGAGGGACATCGTTGCCATGGCCGGTCATTTCCACACAGTCGGCCTCCGGGCGGACGGCACAGTGGCTACCGCTGGCGGAAATACCTTAGGCTGCTGCGACACGGGCGACTGGCGTGACATCGTGGCCATAGACGCTGGTGGCGCCTCCACTGTCGGTCTCAGGGCGGACGGCACAGTGGTGGCCGTTGGCAAGAACGATGCTGGCCAGCGAAACACGGGCGACTGGAGTGGCGTAGTGGCCGTTGCCGCTGGTGACAGCCACACAGTGGGTCTCAGGGCGGACGGCACAGTTGTGGGAGTCGGCACTAGTAATTTCGGCCTGCGCGACACGGGCGGCTGGAGGGACATCGTGGCCATAGCCGCTGCTGGCAGCCACACAGTGGGCCTCAGGGCGGACGGCACGGTGGTGGCCGTTGGATGGAATGAATACGGCCAATGCAACACGGGCGACTGGAGGGGCGTAGTGGCCATCGCCGCTGGGATGTCACACACTGTCGGCCTCAAGTCGGACGGCACAGTGGTGGCCACCGGCGAAAACAATTTCGGTGAATGCAACACGGGCGGCTGGAGAAACATAGGCTGGGTCCCCAAAGAAACAAGCGGCCAGCTCGGTGCCCAGACTGCAGCAAATTGCGCCAAGTGCGGTCGAAGTCTGATCGCAGGCTTCGCTTACTGCACTGCCTGTGGCACGTGCTTGTGACATTTTTGATGGCTGTGGCAGTAGCGCTCCAGCCACCGGGGACTTGGGGAGTGGTACGATTACTTTAGACTTGGCAGAAGGTATCCGTGGAACAAAAGCAGACAATCGAAGAGCGTTTTCTGGCAATTCTCCAGGGCAGTCTGGACGCGCTGGAGTCCGGGCAGCGTTTTCGCGGCCTGCTGAAGGACTTTTTCCCCGGCGAGCCGGCCACAGTCAACCTGCTTTCAACACTGCACAGCAAGGGCATCCACACAGAGATCGGGAAGTCGGACCGCGTCACCGGTGACCTTGCGTACAGGTTCACCAAGCAGCTCATTGACGAGCATGGGACAGACAGCCGTCGCGCGGGCGAAGCGGTCCGCCTGTTCTGCGTGTGCTACGGCGGGGAGATACTGGGCAAGCCGTGCGACATGGCGAACACAGATGGGCGGGACGCCATGGACGGCGACGCCGGCGCGGTACAGGGGGGGCCAGGCGGAATCGGCACACAATCCCAGCCTTTCCTGGCAATGCTCCAAGGCAGTCCGGACGCGCTGGAGTCCGGGCAGCGTTTTCGCGGCCTGCTGAATGACTTTTTCCCCGGCGAGCCGGCCACAGTCAACCTGCTTTCAATACTGCACAGCAAGGGCATCCACACAGAGATCGGGAAGTCGGACCGCGTCACCAGAGACCTTGCGTACAGGTTCACCAAGCGGCTCATTGACGAGCATGGGACAGACAGCCGTCGCGCGGGCGAAGCGGTCCGCCTGTTCTGCGTGTGCTACGGCGGGGAGATACTGGGCAAGCCGTGCGACATGGCGAACACGGATGGGCGGGAC
>Ga0268262_10007641_pt1 | contig 10015 bp, 6 predicted proteins | sample TergutNc150P3_FD_190354 | JGI IMG/M metagenome (GOLD analysis project Ga0268262, IMG submission 190354) | Nasutitermes corniger P3 segment gut microbial community from laboratory colony in Florida, USA - Nc150 P3 (SPAdes) (version 2) | ecosystem: Host-associated > Arthropoda: Insects > Digestive...
TGCCGGAGAATTAAAAGATAGGACTGATGATGGCCGTTTTATTTGTTATTTTGATAACTCTGGTGCTTTATTTTCGTGGTCTTTTGATGAATTGAGGGGAATAATCGGTAGTAAAATGCTTCGGAGATAAAAAATCACCCGACCCTGTTAGGCAGAGCCGGGTTCGGCGGAGGAGGCTATTCCGGGCCGCAGTCCGTTGCCGCCTCCTCCGGTGGCATTTAAAATATAGGTCATTTCTGCCGGATTGTCAATCGGGTGTACGGCGTAGGCGAAATTCGGAATGTGGAATAGAAATAGGGGTAAATGTTAGGAAAAGTGGATTTTACAAAGCCATACGCTATATATGGGGTAGGTTTGATAAAGGACGCTAGACAATTTTATTGACCTAAGAACGAAGTAGGCTCTCCTTTGTAATTCATTAGCGATTGGGAACTGTAAGTACTCGGTTTCCTAATGTTTACTGTAATAAACAACTAGCCAGTCAAGGTAATCCATAACATAATCCTGAAGCGGTTGGTCTAATTTATTGAAATTTCTGACAATACGCTCAAGTCTTGGGTCTTTTCCAAGGTCAAACATCTCTCCTTGCCCTGTTTTTAGCCAAATTTCACTCACACCATAGGTTAAGCATATCATTTTCATCAAACGATCATTCACTCTGCGGTGGTTTGTTTCTATTTCTCCCTGAAATGAGCAGCTTATTTTCAAAGGTTCTGCAAATTTTTTCTGGGTACAACCCATTTTTTTTCGTATTTTTACAACACGCTGGTTGATTTCATAGTCATACTCTGCCAAAAAGACCTCGCCATTTACAGGGTAAAGTGTAGCAAACGAAAGATTTAAGAGCAAGTAAGGTTTATGCCAAGTTTTCATGTTCTTGACAAATGTTTCAATGAATTATACGATATTTTCATAGAAACACCACATTTTTAATGGACTTTTTTATGGGAAACGAAAAGACTATTTCGGAAAAAACCCAATATTTAGCAGATACCTATCTCAGAATAAATGAGGAAGGGCGCAATCTATTGGACATGGTCATTCAGGAACTCCAGAAAACACATGGGAAGTCAGAGGAAATTATTAAGATTAAACAACTTGCCTCAGTAAAGTCGTTTGGAGGTGAAAGTGAAAAATAAACGAGCTTTTTATAGTTATTTAATCAATCGGAGTATTGTATGCATATTAAACTAATTTCGATTTTCTTTGCTTTTATTGTGTTAACAAGCTGCGTCGGCAACCCTCCCGCAACAGGCCCCGATGAACTGGATTTGGCAATCCGTGATGCATCAGATTATTTGAACGACAATATCCCCAATGGGAGCATGATTGTCATTCTCAATATACAGTCTGATTCGGCGGCACTTTCGGATTACATTATTGACGAACTAATAGCAAATGCGGTGAATGATAAGGTGTTTAAGGTTGTAGATCGGCAGCAATTGGATTTAATCCGAACAGAACAAAACTTTCAGTTGTCAGGCGAAGTCGATGATAACCTTGCCCTGTCAATAGGCAAATTTTTTGGAGCACAGACTATTGTGTCAGGCAGGGTCAGCCAAGTAGCAGACCGTTATCGCATGACAATCCGTGCGCTAGAGGTGCAGACTGCACAGGTACAAGGGCAGTACAACCGAAACATTACCGCTGGAAAGACGATAACTGCGCTTATGAATAACAGCGAAAGGACACAATCAACAATTGCCAGAGCATCGGGAAGTAGTAACAGTAGAACAAGTAGCGGTACATCTCAGCCTTCCATTTCAAACCCATCCACTCAAGCAACATCGCAACCACTGAATGAAGTATCAACTCCCTTTACTATTGGAACTATGGTTCCAGGAAACAGCCTTTCAGAAAAATTGGCTTGGCTACAAAAAAGCGCAGACAGCCACAATACCTATATTCTGGAAGTAAATGCCAATGAAAATATCTCTCCTCAAAAGTTAGATTATAAAGGCGCTATCAATATCACTGTAGTGCTTAGAGGTGATGATGAAAATCGGATTATCAGGCTTAGTTCCAACGGTACAATGTTTACCGTATATGCTAATGTTACATTTATTCTGGAAAACAACATCACGCTTCAAGGACATAATGGAAACGACGGTGCAATTGTTGATGTAATTGATGGGATATTTAGGATGAGAACTGGATCCACAATCACTGGCAATGAAAATTTAAATCGTGGGGGTAAAGACGGTGGTGGTGTGTTTGTGGGACAAGGAACTTTTGAAATGGCTGGTGGAACTATTTCTAATAATACATCATATAATGGTGGCGGGGTGTATGTTGGCTTACTGGTTGGAATAAAAAAGGGTATTTTTTCTATGAGTGGTGGAAGCATTATTGGTGATACCGCCAGTTATAATGGTGGCGGTATTTTTATTAGGAATGGTTGTACTATGACTGGTGGTAGTATTTTATATAACACAGCAAGAAATGGTGGTGGTGTATATGTATATCGTGATAGCTTTTCCTTACAAGGCGGTACAATCACTAATAATACTGCACATGAAAAAGGTGGGGGTGTTTTTATAGAATCGTTTGCCAATTTAAATAAGACTGGTGGAACTGTTACCGGTTATGCAAGTGATCCAATTAACGGCAATGTTGTAGTTGATGGTTCTAGTAATGTGTTAGCACGTATGGGACACGCAGTATATGTTAATTCAGGTGGAAAGCGTAAGGAAACAACTGCCGGACCGAATGTAAATTTGTCCTCCAACTCCAGTAATTCAAGCAGTAGTTGGGATAATTAAGTATATATGCAATACGCAGTGGTGTCAGGTATTATTTTTATATTTATGTTTTCTTATTCGTATCAACTGAGTTAGCAAAAAAATACAAATTATGACTCTTGTAAATAAGGGTAAACCTAAGGAGAGCTTTTATGGAAAAAAATACAATTTTAACAATAGCACTTGTTTTGATGATTGTATTCACTCTAGCCCTGGCTGGATGTGATAACCTTATCTCCCCAACATCACCTACTACCCCAACCCCTCCTACCATGCCAACTAACCCCACTACTCCCGCTACGCCAACCGACCCTACAAGCCCTACCGTCCCTATTCTAAATTTACCTAAGACTATCAAACCTGTCTTAGGCTACGGTTACGACATTACCAGCCATTTTGCATATTCGCCGGATATCAAGCCAGCCGTTCTGGATCTGGACAAACTGCTAGAAGCCCAGCGAGTCAAAGAAGACCCCAATCTAAAATACGGCGAGTTTGAAACAATTAGCGGGAAGGACATTAATGAATATATGAGGAACATAACTACCAAAGTATCACATTCCGCCAATGCCAGCCTTTTGAAATTGGCTTCGTTTTCCGGCGAAATTGGAGCCAATTTCAGCAATGAACGAACAAAAAAAGCCGAGTATGCCTTTACCACAAGCACAAGCCGCATTGTTACAGGGGCCTATAATATCGTAAATAAAAACGGCTTGGATGCATTCTTTACCCAGGATTTTGCCAATGACTTGGGAACTATGAGCCCTGATTCGCTAATCAAAAAATATGGTACCCATGTAATGCTGGGAGCCGTACTGGGAGCCAGGGCCGACTATCATATAAGCGTTGTGCAAAAAGAACAAAATAATATCACTAACTTGGGCGCTTATGTGAAAGCCAGGGCGGAAGTAACGTACAAGGGCATCACTGCGGGGAAAAGTTCTGCGGCGGAGGTTGATGCGGAATATGCAAAATATTTTTACACAGACACAAAGGAAATAAAAACTAAAGTTCTTGGCGGTAAATCCCAATACGGCCAGTCAATCAATGACAAGCAAGACTATGATAAGTGGATTGAATCCATCGAGGGGAATGAAATATGGATTGATTACTATCCGGAAAGCCTTGTCCCCATCTCCGATTTGGTTACGGATAAAAGCCGCAGCGATGCCTTAGCGAAAGCAATAGAAAACTATTGCAAAGGCAAGGAGATCGCAGTATCCCCCATTGAAGTTGGTCCTACGTCTTACAATGACAATGTAGGTTCGGGTAATAATTTCAGAATTAAAAACGGAGGGGAAAAGAATTGGCTAATTACGCCATCGCCCTCTTTTAGCATAGTCGGGCTAAAAAGCGCGGGATACACAAAATTTGTCTTCACGCTCAAGTTTGACGCAAAAAACGAAATTTTTTTAGTCAACGCTGGCAGCAGGATATATGCGTCATTCTGGAAAGGCCCCGACACCACCAATACTGATTGGAAAAATGCCGAAAAATTTTGGACCCCAGCTCTGAGCGACTGGGAAGCAAAAGAGTTTATCTACGAGGTAAGCCTTGATAATTTTGATAAAGAATTTACCATTCTTTGGAAAACTTCACCAAATGGCGATTTTTCGGTTGGTACCAGAAGCATAACCATAGAAGCAAAAAAGTAATTTTTTAAGGAGAATGATTTATGAGCGATTCCGTAACTTGTAAAAACAATCAAAAAAGGAGTTTTGGCATGAAAAAAAACGTAATAATAGTAATACTGTATACTGTTCTGTGCGCCGCTGTCTTTGCGCAAAATGAAAAGGATTTTACAATTGACAGTGATGGAACGATTACAGCTTACAATGGCTGGGATACGGCGATTGTTATCCCTGCGCAAATAAGTGGTAAACAGGTAAAAGGTATTGGGAACGGCGCATTCAAAAACATGGGCATTACCAACCTTACCTTGCCTGACAGCATTGAATATATTGGTAGTGAAGCGTTTAGAGATAATAAACTGACCAGCGTTGTCATACCCGGTGGGGTTAGCTATATAGGCGATTATGCGTTTTTAAGTAACCAATTGACTAGCCTTACTATGGCCAGCAATGTTTATGTTGTCATAGGTCAAGAGGCGTTTTCAAAAAACCGATTGACAAGGCTTACCTTAACCAGCAATGCTGGCGTTACCATAATCAGTAAGGCGTTTTCAGATAACCAATTGGCGAGCCTTACCCTGGGCAACAATGTTTACATAGGCGATTATGCGTTTTCAAATAACCAGTTGACGAGTATTACTATGGGCGAAAAGGTTACCATAATCGAAAGGGCTTTCGCAAATAACAGGTTGACAAGCCTTACTATGGGTAGCGCTGGTTTCATCTCAGCTAACGCTTTTTATGGTGATGGAAACAACAAACTAAAAAACCTTGTCCTGGGCGCGGGCATTGTCATTGAACGAGATGCTTTTAGATTTAGCCAGAATTCTGTTAACTATTCATCGTACTATGATTATATGTGCAATAGCCGAAAAGCCGCAACTTATGACAATTTAGCGATGTATTTCGAAAAAAAAGAGGGAGATTACTCGTTTATCCAAACAAAGTACGGGGCAGTTATCACCAATTACACTGGCAATGAGGGCAGTAGGCTTCAGATACCTAGTAAATTGGGTGGCGTAACGGTTACAGGCATTGGCGATAGAGCGTTTATGCGCAAGAATATTAGCCGTATGCAGTTGCCTGAAAGCCTTGTTTTCATCGACAATGGTGCGTTTTCGTACAATCAAATGGCCAGTGTAAACTTACCGGACAGCGTTACCACCAGCATAGGGATAAAGACTTTTTACGAATGCAGAAGCCTAACCAGCGCAATTATTGGAAACGGTGTTACTAAAATTGAAGGTGGTGGGAGTCCTAATAGTTATAATTGTTACGGTGCTTTTTACGGCTGCAGCAGCCTTGTTAGCTTAACCTTAGGAAACAGTATTAAAAGCATAGGGAACACTGCTTTTTACGAATGTGAAAGCCTTATAAGCATAACCATACCGGACAGCGTTACTAACATTGGGGCATGGGCTTTTATTAGGTGTAGAAACCTTTCAAGTGTAAACATCCCGAACAACGTTACAAGCATTGGAGAAGGTACTTTTTCTGGCTGCCGCAGCCTTACAAGCGTAAACATACCGAATAGCGTTACCAGCATTGGGAAAAGTGCTTTTTCTGGCTGCCAAGGCCTTAAAAGCGTAATTATACCGGATAGCGTTACCAGCATTGGGCAAGATGCTTTTCAAATTTGTACTAGCCTTACCAGTATAACCATACCTAACAGCGTTACTAGCATTGAGGCATGGGCTTTTGCTCGTTGCAGTAACCTTACAAGTGTAACCTTTCTAGGTACGATTTCTCCAGGCAATTTTGGTTCGCTCAACTCTACTAGCCCATTCGATGGAGACTTACGGACAAAGTACCTTGCTGGAGGCAGAGGGACATATACCAATACAGGGGCAGCTTATATTGGTGGTCCGCCAGTTTGGAAGAAACAGTAATGGGTATAAATAGGTGAAAGTCCTATGTTAGCAGTCAAATATCATATTGGTCTTTAAGTATTAAGTGTGTTGCGCTTCTGTCTTGAACTCGGGTATTTGATGTTTGGAAGATATTGTGATTATAATGTGTTATACTTATATTAGCATTGATTATGAGGTGGAAAAATGGCAACAGACATTGTAATGCAGACAAAACTATGGCCCATATTGAAAGATCGCTTTATTTCTACTGACAATTATAATGCCATTGCCAAGATTAAAAATGCTTGTAATGTCGCTGAAGATACTTTATTACTAATCCAAAATACATTCCCTACATACACACTCCATAATGCAACTCACAGCTTTAATGTATGCAACCTTATGGCTGACTTACTCGGTGATGATGGTATGTCTAAACTAACTGGGTTAGAAGCAGCTTTTTTGGTTCTTTCTGCATTTTATCATGATATAGGTATGGTATATGAACCAGAAGAAAAAGATGCCTTACTTGATAGTGAAGAATTTAAAACTTTCCAAATTGGACATCCTTATGTCGATATTAAGATAAGGGAAAATAAAGGAAAGATTCCGGACGACATAGCGGAATGGTATTATCATTCGATTCATCAGAAACGCATGGAACGGATTCCCGATTTAGTTATAGAAGGAATATCAATAAAAGACAAGCTTGTTTGCCTTTGTAGAAGCCATGGCGAAGATGCGGAAAGTATTTTGCATAATGATACACTAAAAAGTATCAATAATGAAATAGCAGATTTGGTGTTCTGTGCTATTTTATTAAGGCTTGCTGACATTATGGACTTTGACCGATCACGAGCGCCTAATGTATTATATGATTTCCTCAAATTAAAAGATTCTGACAACACTCGTTTTGAAACAAGCAAAAAGGAATTTTTAAAACATAAGGAAGCGTTGGGATTTAAATTTCTTAATGAAAGAAAAGAAGGATGGACACTACCGTTCTACGCTAAATGTGACAATATTGAGATAGAACATGACATTCGATTATTTTTAGATACCATTGATCATGAACTTGCTAAGTGTAAGATGTTACTTCCTATTTGTAATGATAGATGGAGAAGCTTTACTTTACCCATATCAATCGCAAGAGAAGAAAATTATGGTTCTAACTATAAATATGGACAATATCTGTTTACACTAGAGCAAGACCAAGTTATAGAACTTTTTACTGGTGAAAATCTATACCCAGACAAGACAGTATTTGTAAGAGAATTATTGCAGAACGCTATAGACGCAACATTATACCGTGAAGTTATTCAACAATATAACCATTTAAATTACCAACCTCGCATTGACATCACAACTTGGATAGATGAAGAAGGTTATCAATGGATTCAGGTTGCTGATAATGGCATAGGTATGGATGAGCAAAAAATCAGGGATTATTTTTTAAGAGTCGGAAAATCATTTTACACATCGGATGAATTTATAGCTGATAGTTTAAAATACAAAGAGCAGGGATGGCATTTTAGTCCCATTAGTCGTTTTGGCATAGGCATTCTTTCTTGTTTTTTGGCTGGTGATATAGTGGAGGTATCAACCACTACTTCCAAAGGCAGTTATATACGTTTAAGTATGAATGCGTCTGTTAAATATTTTACGCTTCAAACAAAGGAAATGCAGCATAAAGCTAAGGAAATGCCTTCACCACCAGGAGAAAAGGGTATAGGCTTCTTAAATACGCCGGGAACGAGCATTGCTGTGCGCGTAAATCCGAAACAATATATAGATGAGTTAAATTTTTATGAAATAATTAATAGATTTGTTAAATACCCACCCGTTCCAATTTATTTGAATGGAGAAAAAATATTTCAAACAGAAAAAGAATTCCTTACGGCTTTAGACAAAATTGATTTATTAATACTTCATATACCTGAATATATTATCAATGATGTGTACATTAATTTTAAGGTTAAAATAAAACCAGAATCCTTCATAAAAGTAGGGTTAGTGAATTTAGGAAACTACACAACAGAACCTAATAAAATTCCGCTAAAGGGCGCATTGTTTTTAGTAGACGCAAATCTAATATATATAGATGAGTTTTATGAAGAACATAAAAATTATTTTAAAGAAGAAACGAAAGGTGCTATTTGTGTGATACATTTAGAAAATCATCGTTTTGAATTAAGAATAGAGCGAACAATTAACGATGTAAATCTTGATTTAGTCCCTTTTGACCAGCAAAAATGGTTTAATGATATCAAAGAATCAAATAATTTGTGCAAATTTGATTCTTCTGATATAATGAAAACTAAATTTGATTTGGGAATTAACTTGAATGAATTTAAATGGTATTCAGAATATATTTCAAATTTTGTGTTTTTCGATCATGATTTTGTTTCATTTTTAGAGCCGCCATTCGATGATAATTTAAATATAATACGTTCTTATTATTCTTCGTATTTAATGTACAATGGTATAATTTCTTACTTCGATGTACCATCTAAATTCTATCCATACAGAGGGTTTATAAGTTATGCGTATATATTACTCTGTCATGATAAATATAGGCCAAATATGACAGTTTCACGAGAGAAGATACAATCACTGCCTATGGAAATGATTGCTGAAATAAATTTGGCGATTCGTAGGGCTGTTGCTGATTTTGAAATAATTAATATTCATAATAATGAAAAAGATAACGATAACATTGTAAATAGAGATTTTCTTGAAATATTAAATGTCAACTCTCCGGTAATTACTTCGCAAGATATTCAGAATCTTAGTAATATTAATGATTGGGATGAATATTATAGTCAAAAAACCAAGATAAATTATAATCATATTCCGTTCCCTTGGTACAGAACCAGATTAACTAATCAAGTTGATCATAGTTTACCTCGTATTATATACAAGGCGTTATTCCAAAAAAAATATCTTTCCAAATATATTATTGAAACGCATGAAGATGGTAGAAATTTTGGATATATTGATATAATTAATGAGAATCCAGAACGGAATAAAATAATTGAACGCTATTATCCCCCTTTATTTTTTTTGTTATTTGATGATATAAAAACTTTTATATTTACAAATGAGAGTCATTCTATTAAAAGTTATAATGGCGGTTTTTTAAATCGTGAACACCCTGATTCAGAATGGTTAATTGCACACACACAATCACTTCATGATGGCTATCCTGCCTTGTTTCTTGCCCTAGTTAATGCAGTTATTTATAGGGAAGAAGATAGGTTTAGTGCTTTGTGGGCAAAAATTAAGAGCCTGCCATTGAAAAGTAATTAATTTTTTCATATCCCATAACCCTGTGCCTTGCCAAGTTTTTAATCAACCCCCTGCCTATTGGCTTGACCTACAGCGTGAAGCCGACATTAACGTAACTTAAAAAGACAAAGAATTAAAGTATATTATTAAAACCATAACCAAAAGCAAAGAAACCCACCGCCACTAAAGAGAGAGCCGCTGTAAAGCCCACAAAATTGAGCAAAAAAAACAATTATAACCACCGCCCCAAGAACCGCCAAAAATAAAGGCGTAAAAAAAGGTTGTTTAGAAAAAGTAAAAAATAATTTTCGCTTCTAAGCTCTTCTTTTCTACATTCTTCATTTTTTGTTTTTATATTGAATAATTCTTTACATTCGTTCCACAAAAGTCGGCTAGGTCAGGCGGATTGCTCCGCCCTTCCCGCCTAAGAACCGTACGTGATAGTTTCCCATCATACGGCTCAAGCCTCAAGTAAGCCGTCATCTGTTGGATGGCTGCCGGTTTG
>Ga0268262_10007642_pt1 | contig 10015 bp, 9 predicted proteins | sample TergutNc150P3_FD_190354 | JGI IMG/M metagenome (GOLD analysis project Ga0268262, IMG submission 190354) | Nasutitermes corniger P3 segment gut microbial community from laboratory colony in Florida, USA - Nc150 P3 (SPAdes) (version 2) | ecosystem: Host-associated > Arthropoda: Insects > Digestive...
CGGTGGGTTAACTGCACCTCCACAAGGCGGGGAGCGGAATGGAAGGCGCAGGCGAAGCATGCCGATGTGTTACGATTCTCAAGTCAATTGACTATAATTTCATCGCGCCGAATGGACACGCGGCGAGGTCATTCGCCGCTTAACCTCGGGACTGGGGTTCTTCGGCCTTTGGCGTTTCTCGCCGGGGCTTGGAAAAGCTTCCCAAATGCTAACTGGGGGTCCGCTCGGGTCCCACTCGCTTGCGAGCGGCCCCCCCTCGCTACCCCCCAGACCCCCTAGCGACTTCGATGGACGCAAAGAGTTTTGCGAGAGGTTCAATGGTTTTTCAATTGGTCTAGCCAATTTTTCATCTATACTAAATGAATTAGCCTTATGTGGGAGTCGCGCCATGAGCAACAAGCTAATGCTGACCTGCGCTATTACGGGGGCAGAGACCACCAGGAAACAGCAGCCCGCGCTGCCGATAACGCCCGAAGAGATCGCGGCGGGGGCCTTTGAGGCGTGGGAGGCGGGCGCTTCAATACTCCACTTGCACGTCAGGCTGGATGATGGCACGCCCACCCAAGACAAGGCCGTTTTCAAAAAGGCCATTGACTTGGTGCGCTCCAAGTGCGACATGGTGATAGAGACCACAACGGGCGGCGCAGTGGGCATGACGCCAAAGGAAAGGTTGCAGCCCGTCACGCTAAAGCCGGAAATGGCCAGCTTGGACTGCGGCACTGTCAATTTCGGCGATGACTACATTGTCAACACCCTGCCCATTATGCGCGAATTTGCTAAGGCCATGAAGGATAATGGCGTAAGGCCGACACTTGAATGTTTTGACCTCGGCCATGTGTACGCAAGCCAGATACTCATAAAAGAGGGGCTATTGGAAGAGCCTTACCACTACGGGCTTGTTCTAAATGTGCCTGGGGCCGCCAAGTACGAAGTGGATGTGCTGGACTTCATGGTTAGGAAATTGCCAAAGGGCGCCTTTTGGACTGCGATGGGAATAGGCGGCAAGGCCAACCTAGACGCGATCTATGGAGCATTGTCACTAGAGGGCAACGTCCGTGTGGGCTTCGAGGACAATATATGGTACTCCAAGGGCCGCCTAGCCAAAAGCAATGCAGAGCTGGTCGAAAGGGCAGCAAGGATAGCCAAGGACTGCGGCAGGGAGATAGCCCGTCCCGATGACGTGCGCTCCATGCTCAAACTGAGAAAGGGATGACGGCCACCATGAAATGCGAATCCGTTGACTGGAGCTCCATTGACACATTCAAGGATGTAACCTCCGAGGAATGGCACGACTGGCGCTGGCAGCTAAAAAATACCATCAATGGCATTGAAGAATTGGAAACAGTTCTGCCACTGACCGACGAAGAGTGGGAAAACGTAACAAAGTGCCTCACAAAGTTCAGGATGCAGATCACTCCCTACTACGCCGCGCTGATGGACACGGGAGACCCATACTGCCCCGTGCGCTTGCAGTCGGTGCCAAGGATACTCGAATTGCACGACGATGTTTCCGAATCCAGCGACCCGTTGGACGAAGACGTTGACAGCCCCGTGCCTGGCCTGACGCATAGGTACCCCGACAGGGTGCTACTGCTAGTCACCAACATGTGCTCCATGAACTGCAGGCATTGCACACGCCGAAGGCTTGTGGGCGACACAGACGTACACATGTCTGAATACAATCTGCAATTGGCCATAGAATACATAGAAAAAACGCCAACGATAAGAGACGTCCTTCTCAGCGGCGGAGACCCATTTGTGCTGGCCGACAATGTTCTGGAATCCATAATCAAGCGGATACGCGCCATAAAGCATGTGGAGATCATCCGCATTGGCACAAGGACGCCAGTGGTCTTGCCGATGCGAATCACAGACGACCTGGCCAACATGCTGAAAAAGTACCACCCGATATATGTAAACACGCACTTCAACCACCCAAAGGAAATAACCGCTGAAGCCATGAGGGCGTGCTCAATTCTGTCCAACGCGGGCATACCGCTTGGAAACCAAAGCGTGCTATTGGCGGGCGTAAATGACGACCCGGCAATAATGAAAAAACTAGTGCACAAATTGCTGGCAATCCGCGTAAAGCCATATTACATCTACCAATGCGACTTGTCACTGGGGATCAGCCATTTCAGGACCAGCGTCTCCAAGGGCATTGAGATCATCGAAAACCTGCGTGGGCACACCACTGGGATGGCCGTGCCAACCTTCGTCGTGGATGCGCCGGGGGGCGGCGGAAAAATACCCGTCATGCCCAATTACCTAATCTCTATGGGCGACGGCAGGGCCATACTGCGAAACTATGAAGGCGTGATCACTAGGTATTCTTGGCCGACGCATAATGCAGTGGCATTGAGAGCAAGCCATTGCGAAACAGAAAGCGACAAGGCGAAGTACGCCGCAAAAGAGGGCGTGGCCGCGCTTTTGTCCGGGGACGCGCAGTGCATCGAACCTGCGGGCCTTTCCAGAAAGCACAGACACTTTGAATGACCTATCTAGACTATATTCTTCCATGCGGCGGCGGATCACAGTCATCGCCGGCTATGGGAAAGGGTCTGGAAAAACGACGTTCTTCAACGCATCCCTATTAGAGGCCCAGAAATATGGGCCCATTGGGGCCTTCACCATCGGCTTTGAGGGGGCCAAGCCCAGCCCGTCTTTCACTAGGGTCAGGCCAGGCGACATAGTCATCACGACTGTCGCGCTTGCCAGGGCGGCAGAGGCGCGGCTGGAAGTCATCCAGGCCCTTGGGGGGCGCTCGGCTATTGGCCCGCTGTGCGTGGCGCGGGCTGTGCGCGGCGGCGCTGCCTCTCTCGTGGGGCCTGAACACTTCAGCCAATTAGAGGCGGCCATTGAATTTGTGCAAGGCAATGCCCTAGTTGAATCAATCTTAATAGATGGCGCGGCTGGCAGACTGACGCAGGCCGGGGCTATCCCTAACGCCCAATTGGTCTATTGCGCCCGCGCCGACTCGGCGAACATTAAGAGAGTTGCAGCGCACATAGAGATGATTTCCGCTTTGGCCGCGCTGCCTCAGTACGATGGAGAGACGCCACAAGCTAATTCACTGCAAATTGATGGGCCCCTCACCGCCGCCCTGGTTGAAACCATCCCAGCGGAAATAACTAGGTTGTCCATTGATGCCTTCTGCGACTGCTTTTTGGACGAGTCCGCATTCAGGCGAATATCCAAGCGCTTCACTATCTCAGTTAGAAGGCGCGTCCCACTGTTGGGCTTTGTTGTGGCCCTTATGAACGTCAGGCGCAATGCCTTTTTGGAAGCCGCGCCGACCATTTCTGGCACGGCCGTCTTCAACCCCTTAGAAATTGGCGCGGCCTGATGGAAGACGTATTTGCCTACACCAAGTTCCTAGATTTCTGGCGCAGGGCCACGCCAGAGACGCCGTACGGCAAGGACGCGCACCAAGAGCCGCATTTATTTTTTGAGGTGGGGCAGCTTGAAAAGATATATGACGAAACCGAGGCGCTGATCTCTCTCCTAAAAGAACTTCAGAACGCCCCAGCCCGGCTTTCGCTCATATCGCACCACCTAAAGCAGTTGCCAAGAATACCTATAGAACCGCATCAATCTCAAAAAGTGGACGACGCCTTTGACGAGATTCAGCTATTCCAAATAAAGAAATTTCTGAACAACTATAGGGCCCTGATGGCACAGTTGCCGCCCGATGCCCAACGGGCCTTCGGCTTTGAATACTGTTCTCAGGGCCTAGAAGAAAGCCTGAACATCGGCCAACTGAACCCTGAATCGTTTTACGTCGCCGACGCCTATAGTCCAGAATTACAAAAAATAAGGCGAGAGATACTTGAGGCAGACGAGGCAGTCCAGCGGCTAGAGGCCGAAAGGGCGGCGGAGATATTAGAAAAATTCGGGCTGGATTTCTGTGGGCAGCCATTTTTGCTTGCGCCGAAAACTAAATTGGGCGACTTGGCGTCGGCCTCACAAATTCTTGCAATAGAGCCATACGATGACGCCCTCTTTTACGTGCGCCCGCTAAAGTGCGCGGCTTCCCTTGCCATTGCCGAGAAGCGCCTTGAACTGGCGCAGCGTGAGCGGGCATGCGAAATGGCCGTGCTTGAATCGCTTTCCCAAGACGTATGCAAAGAAATGCCTAACTTGTATAAGTACATCGCCGCCACGCTGGGGTTCGACCTAGCCTGGGCGCGGGCGCGAATGGCAGTGGAATTGAATCTCACGCGCCCAATATTGCACACAAAAACCTCTATCCGCATAGACAAAGGCAGGTTCCCGCCCTGCGAATCAACATGCGCCGAGCATGGCCTAAAATACTTCCCCCTAGACGCGCACTTTGCAGCCAGAGCGACTGTGATATTTGGCTCCAACATGGGGGGCAAGACCATAGTCCTGCAAACAGCGGCATTTTTGCAATTGGCGGCACAGGCGGGGCTATTCGTCCCTGCGGAGCTATTTGAGACGCGCATTTTCCACCATTTCCAATATATCGGCGAATTGCATGGCGGCAATTCCATCCAAGAACATAGGGGGCTGTCTGGCTTTGGCATGGAGATGCAGCAACTAATAAAGGCATGGCGAAGCGTTGCCCCTGACGATTGTGGAACAATGCTGCTGATGGACGAATTTGCCAGAACCACCAGCTCCAAAGAGTCCGAGGCCCTGCTCGCCGCCGTCCTAGAGGCCATTTCCAAAAGGGCCAATACAATTGCATTGTGCTCCACACACTTCCACCGCGTCCCCCGCATTCCCAGCGTCAACTTCCTGAGAATGGCCGGGTTCAAGAAAAATAACGCCCACCCGGGCCCAAACTCCGACCCAATTGGCGGCATAGCCGAGTGCATGGACTTTTCCCTTGTCCCTGACGACGGTAAGCAATCATCAGATGCCATAGCCATAGCCCAAATTCTGGGGCTGGACGAGGAATTGGTTAGGAAGGCGGAAGTGTTTTTTGATGGGTCACAAAGCTAGAGGCCCGAGCATCCGTCCGTCCATCGAAGAAGCCGGACGAAGCGCGGCAGGGGTCTGGGGAGTAGCGAGGGGGCCGCTCGCATGCGAGCGGGACCGAGCGAATCCCCAGTTAGCATTCGGAAAGCTTTTCCAAGTATCGGAGCAAAACGTAACAGGCCGAAGGGGTTCCGTTTGGTAACAAAGCGGCGAATGACCTCGCCGCGTGTCCATTCGGCGCGTTTGGATTGTCGTTAGGCAGCAAGTGGATAGGGGCAAGTCTGGGTTTAAGTGTCAGGGTTCAGGTGTCAGGGTAATCAAGGATGCGGCTCTGCCGCGCCGATTTTTATGTGCGAGTTGAGAGTTGAGCACTGGGCGTAGCATTGTTCCCGCCTGAATCGCCTACCTCGAAATTGCCCACATTCCCAGCTATTTCACTTCCACTATCTCGACCTTGGCGAATTTTTCGGTTGTGTTCATCCTTGCCTTGCCCTTGCTTTTCGGCTGAACTATGATGCCTGTCTGGCTGTAATTGCCGGGGGCCCTGACGAACTTAACCGTGACGTGGACAGACTTGGACGTGTCATTGACGACAGTGGCCCAACAACTGCCACTTTCATACTTGATGTCGGAAATATAGACTCCCTGCCATTGCTCTCGCGCACTCGATGGCACAGCGGCTGTTGGCACTGCAAAGAGAGCCGCCGTTATCGCCAGTGAAGTTGTGATGGTGCGTATCATAAATGCCTACCTGTCGAAGTCGAATAGAAGGAGTCGATTTCCCTATAGTTATCATCATAGAGAATTAAGGTAACAGGAGCGTTTCCGAACCAGGAGCTAAAGCGGTTAGCAAGATTATTGTAAGTGTCTCGGTATAGGTTTCGCTGATTTCGGTAGAAGTCACTCTGTGTCATATTTCTTTCCGCATCTGGATTTGACCTAATAAAAACCATATAGCCCAAACCATTAAAGAATAGGCCTGTTGAGGATTCTGCATGCGAAGCAAATCGAGATATGTTGTATGCGAGACAATATGCATCCTCTTGTTTAGTAATCGTTGGCTCATAGATAACTGTGGCTACACCTACCCTAACTTTGGCTGTCATACTCTCTATGTATCCTCTTACTCTAGACGCTTTGCTAGCTGACTTGGCGGTGACCTGACCACTATCGTTGTTTTTTGTACTGTCACCCGATTTCTCGGATTTTGACTGAGTCTGTTGTGGTGAGTGTGATTCAACTTTAGGCGTGGCCTTTTCGGAACTTAAAATAGTGCAATCGCTAATAGTAATAGAGTCATTGACAGGGTAGGACTCATCCTCATAATCGCTATCGCCTTCATCATTTCTCTTTTTTGGTGGTGCATCTTTCTTGATATATACATCACCTTCAAAGGTGATTCTATCCCCTACATTATAAGTTAGTTTTTCCCCATTTATTCCTATAAATGCGATTATTGAGCCACCAACCTCATCTTTCACCACTCGTGATTCTCTCCAAAGGCAGCTAACATTATCGACAACAAATAGCGGTCCTGACCACCAATCATTGAAGTCGATAGTTCCGGTGAGCTTTAATCTCTTCCCATTGTAATTAGCGTACGCTGCCTTTCGTGACGCTTCAATTTCTTCAACAATTTTCTCTATTTCAATTGATTCACCGCTGCTTGAAGTCTGCTTCTCCAGAAACCCTTCCGATTTCTGTTGATTCTCTGTCGTTTGGCTTCTGCGAGGTTCACCCACGCGGATGGGACTATTGCGATTTATCGTTGTGCCGTCGCCGAGCTGGTATGAACTATTGCTTCCCCATGCCCAGAGCGTTCCGTTCGTCTTTAGTGCTGCTGTGTGGAATTTGCCTGCCGACACTGTCGCCCAGTCCTTGGCAGTACCCACCTGGACGGGGGAGTTTCTGTATATGACGGTGGTGCCGTCTCCGAGTTGGCCCCAATTATTATTTCCCCACGCCCAGAGTGTGCCGTCCGTCTTGAGGGCTGCTGTGTGCCATGAAGCTGCCGACACGTCCGCCCAGTTCTTTGAACTGCCTACTTGGACGGGTTTGCCCCTGTCTGTCTTCGTGCCATCGCCGAGCTGGCCACAATCATTACGCCCCCACGCCCAGAGAGTGCCGTCCTTCTTGAGGGCTGCTGTGTGTTTTGAACCTGCGGATAGGTCCGCCCAGTCACTTGAAGTGCCTATTTGGACGGGTTTGCCCCTGTTTGTTTTCGTGCCATCACCGAGCTGGCCCTCAGAATTATTACCCCAAGCCCAGAGCGTGCCATCCGCCTTGAGTGCCACGGTGTATTCACTACCCGCCGATACAGCCGCCCAGTTCTTTGAACTGCCTACCTGGACGGGTTTGACCCTATTTGTTTTGGTGCCATCGCCGAGCTGGCCACAATCATTACGTCCCCACGCCCAGATGGTGCCGTCCTTCTTGAGAGCTGCTGTGTGCGTAGAACCTGCTGACACTGCCGCCCAGTCGTTTTCGGAACCCACTTGGGCGGGGGTGTATTGGCCTGTCTGGGTGCCATCGCCGAGCTGGCCGTCAGAATTGCCTCCCCACGCCCAAAGCGTGCCGTCTATCTTGAGTGCTGCAGTGTGCGTTGAACCTGCCGACACAGTCGCCCAGTCCTTGTCGTAGCCCACTTGGGCGGGAACGTCCAATTTTATGATGAGGCGATCCCCATTTGTCAATGACACCCATGCCCCCCATGCCCAGAGTGTGCCGTCCGTTTTGATGGCCACGGTGTGAGAGCTATTGTGCGCCGACACTGCCGTCCATTTCGTCCTTGTTATTCCTCCCACACTTTTGGCGATAACAAATGCAACTAAAACCACCGCGCCTACTACTACAAGGCCTCTTAAAACCAAAGCCAGCGGCCTTTCCTTTCCTCTTCCCGCTTTCCCCAATTTAGCATCTGGCGCTTTCTGGGCAGCGCGTGAAGCGGTTGGTGGGGTTTGGGGTAACGCTACCGATGGTGCCGACTGCATTGCATAGCCGCAGTTGGTGCAGAATTTCTCGCCAACTTCAAGGGGGGAGTGACATCTTGGGCAGTTTTGCGATGTGGCTATTGAGGTTTGATTGGGCGAGGGGCTGTAGAGGGCAGCCGTAATTGGCTGGCCGCAGTTGGTACAGAATTTCTCGTTAGCATCAACGGGCGAATTACATCTCCGGCAGCTTGGCGATGTGGCTACGGGGGCTTGATTGGGCGAGAGGCTGTAGAGGGCAGTCGAAATTGTCTGACCGCAATTGCTACAGAATCCCTCACCAACTTCAATGGGCCAATGGCATTTGGGGCAGATATTGGTTATGGGGACTTGACTCCCACAGTTGATACAGAATTTTGTTCCTGCATCAATGGCAGAACCACATTTGGGGCAGCTCAAAGCAGTCATAGCCTACCCTTTGGGTCAGGCCCGTATTTGTTACTACCAGAATTGCCTTTAGTGCAGAGCCATACAAAAATAACAATGATGCCAATGATCGTCAAAGCCCACAACCAATTCCAGCCGCTTCTGCCGGTGTCGTGGAATCTTCTGACCATCACTGCGAAATTTGGAAGAGCTACAAAAAGAATGTAAATCTGATACAGAATCGTTGGGAAGGTTGATTCAACGGCCACTACCAATATTCCAGCGAATATTTGAATCACAAACATGAATATCATGTTGAACAAAACGAATCCCCAATATTCTTTTCTCCGCGCCCGCCCCCTAAAATTTGCATAGTTCTTAATGCATTTTGCAAAAAACTCAAACAGCGAGAGGTCTTCAACGGGAGGCGTGTTGGATGTGTTGGAGGCGTAAGTGGCCACCGCTGGGTCTACGGCTTGCCCACATGCCCCGCAAAACTTGGCCCCGGCTTTCAACTGTGTGCCGCATTGCGGACAAAAATTCGTTGTCATAGTATTTCCTCCGAGTGAACCTTGCACTTCTCCCAGTTGGCAAGGTATCTGTTGGTGGTTGGCCCATCACTGATGACGAGCAGGTTCTCTGCGTTGCGCTCTTCCGCGCTCCGCGTGAAGTTGAAGGAGCCAGTGATAACGATGGAGCCATCCACGATCATCACTTTGTTGTGCGCGATCGCGTGTTTGCTGTCTATCCAGACTGGTATGCCAGCGCGTGTCAGGAATGTCGCGCTACTGTATCTCTCCGACCTCTGGCTTTTGTCAAGAATCACCCTCACCGCCACGCCCCTGTCGTTGGCGCGTTTCAGCGCGGCGGCGATGGGGGCAGAGGTAAAGCTGTAAGCCTGGACGTGGACGCTCTCTTGGGCGTTGTCCAATGTTTTTACGATAGCGGCTGTCGGACTGCCGCCTGGGGTGAAGTAAACCCTGACAGATTCATCTGCCTCCGTCCGCACTTGCGGCGCTTGGCAGCAGAAGGCAAGAAGCAGGGGGGAGAGGGTGAGATGTTTAAATGTCATGTTGGGCTATGAGCTTAATACATAGAGGGCACTACCCTCAAAGTTTTGAGCCAGTCGTCACACAAATGGATATCAACAGCCTGTCCATCAAAAACCTCAAATTTAAGATGAATAGCCAACGCCTTGAAGGCATCTATGAATTCCTGATCTTGCTCGATGCCCTTTTTGACCACCATCTTAACTTCATAGGTTTTCCCTGTCTTGGTCAACTGGGCGGTCTTTTCCTCGCCATCGGCCCATTCATTTGCTATCAGCCATGCCCCGAGTTTGTCAGCCTCCTTCTCAGTCACAGCGGAGGTGTAATAGACTTCAAAGCCTTTAAAGGTTTTCTTGGTTCCCCAGTTTAAAGCTCCCAAGTTGTCGCAGGCCAAAGTCAGCAGAAAGACAAAGGAGAAAATAAAGGCAAAGAGCCACCGTTGCCGTGATGCTTGAGGTTTTTGGCCGGTCGTGGCGACTTCGTTCCTTTTGAAGATATTCATGTTTGCTCCTTGGCGGGTTGCTTGAAAAACAAATGAAAAAGCCGCGCCGGGTTCGCTCCCGGCGCGGCTGTGGAAATGGCTTGGCTTTGTAATTTGGCTAGATTGCCTTGGCAGTCAAGATTATGCTCGTAAGTAGCTGACAATAGGCATATTACCCCCCCCCCCCC
>Ga0268262_10007643_pt1 | contig 10015 bp, 14 predicted proteins | sample TergutNc150P3_FD_190354 | JGI IMG/M metagenome (GOLD analysis project Ga0268262, IMG submission 190354) | Nasutitermes corniger P3 segment gut microbial community from laboratory colony in Florida, USA - Nc150 P3 (SPAdes) (version 2) | ecosystem: Host-associated > Arthropoda: Insects >...
TTCCTTTGGAAAAGGCTCTTGATTTAGGCTGGAAAATCCTGGCAGAATACTTTAAACCCGAAGAAACGGGCATTCCGAGCAAGCTGGTAGCCAAATTCTGGCCCGAGTAAGTGGAAGAATTACTGAGCATAATGCAAAAACTTCGCTCCCCAGGGGGTTGCCCTTGGGATAGGGAGCAGAATTTCAACAGCCTTTTGCCATATCTTTTGGAAGAATCCTATGAATACATAGATGCCGTGCAGAGCGGCAATTTAAAGCTCATGACGGAGGAACTTGGCGATGTGCTTTTGCAGGTTGTTTTCCACGCTCAAATAGCAAAAGAAGAGGGTAAGTTCACAATAGACGATGTTATAAAGGCAATTTGCGAAAAAATGGTCAGGCGACATCCGCACGTTTTTGGAGATGAAAACTTAGGCACTTCAGCGGAAGTTCTCAAAAAATGGGAAGAGATAAAAAACAGCGAGAAAGAGGAAAAACCAAAATCCGCTATGGACAAGGTACCGCGTTCTATGGTTGCGCTCTCACGCGCTCAGGAACTTTCAAGGCGAGCGGCAAAAGTGGGTTTTGACTGGAGCGACCCTGAGCCAGTTTTAGAGAAAGTGAAAGAAGAAATAGCGGAATTTGAATCCGAAAAAAACGGCTCTTTGGAAGCGGAAGAGGAATTTGGCGATATTCTCTTTGCCTTGGTGAATTTAGCTAGGCACAAGGGCATAAACGCAGAAACCGCCCTCGCAAGAGCCAATGCCAAATTTGAAAAAAGATTCCGCCAAGTGGAGATTTTAGCAGGCGGCAAGCCGCAAGATTTTACGCTGGAAGAATTGGATAAATTTTGGAACGAGGCGAAAATCATCGAGAAAAGCAGCTAAGTAGCTTTTCTATATTGTATATATGAATGCTACAAATAATTTTGAAAATAATATAGCCAATGAACTTGCAGAATGTGTTTTTTCAATAAGAGAACCGCTTGATTTATCCGATAACGCTAAATTTTTGGAACAAAACCAACCTTTGCAAAATTATTTTGATGAACCGAATGAAAATTTGCCGCTTTGCCTTTTATATATGGATTTGGAAGATTCCGAGCTTGTGGCAAATGACAGATACGAGGCTTCCGTTGCTACGGATTTTTCAGTTATATATCGCATAAACTCAGGGGAAAGCATAAAAAGTGGGCTAGAAAAAGGCAAGAAATGCCTTACGCATTTTGTGGATAACATTAAAACTAGGCAGAGAAACGGAACTGCCTTGATACCCTTTTATTTAAACGGCGAAGCTGAAATAAAGACAGATACGCCAAAAGGCATTGACTATGGGAAAACAGACCCGATAATAGCCACTGCCACCGCAAAATTCATTATTAACCGCACTACCTCCCCCTCGCACACTCCGCCAAAATCATAAACGCAAGAGTCTGCGTAGTTTCCGTATCGTAAGGCGTGTCTATATTCATCCACCCAGGAGCCTGCAAGGTAGGCTGTTTTTGTGAGCTTTTTTCTCATGGCGTGTTCTCCTTGATTTGCCATACTTATTAATATAGTAAAAGTTTACACTATTAGGCACAGTATGGGATTACAAACCAAGAAATTACCACTGCTGCGACAATTGCCCCTATATGCTAGGAGCATGGAATTTAGCAAACAGAATAGGGAATTTATAGAACTAATCATCATCATCACCGCTCTGACCGCTTGGGCTGGAGAGCGAAAGAACCGCGAGGAAGGCCACTACAATTTTGGATACATTCTTTTTTGATGCCAAACTAATTTTATTTCGGCGTAAGATTTCCCATTTTTATCTTTCTTTGCTTGAAACAGAATAAAATATGACTTTACATTATATCTTTTATAGGCAGGCTTGGGCTCGTAAATATGCCCTATACTAGGATTATTCTCAATTTTCTCAATAGCCTTAAAAATAGAACGCAACCAACTCTGTGCCCCTTGCAAAGTTTCTTCGCCTATATATTCCGCTATTCTAAATATTTGATTTTGGGCTCGTTTAGAAATCACAACTCAAAACCGAATTTACGTTCAATGGAAGTCTTTAATTCGCCCAAAGTAACAACATCGCCAACAGCAAAATCAAATTCGCTAAGAGCAAGTTCTTTTTCTATCTCTTTTTCCTCAATTTCTTTTTCCAACCTTTCTACTTCTGCAAACGCTTCTTTGGCTTTTGCTCTAATTTTCGGCTTTTCTAAAACAGCAATAGACATAAATTTACCTTTTTTGAGTTACACAAGCATAATATAGAAAATTTCCCCAACAGACTATTGTTAATCATCATCCTCTCCGCCTTGACCACTAGGGCTGGAGAGCGAAAGAACTGCGAGGAAAGCTTTTTGCGGAACTTCAACCGAACCGATATTTTTCATGCGCTTTTTACCCTCTTTTTGTTTTTCCAAAAGTTTGCGTTTGCGTGTAATATCACCGCCGTAGCATTTTGCGAGAACGTCTTTGCGAACCGCCTTAACTGTTGTGCGACTGATTATTTTCCCGCCTATCGCACCCTGAATTGCAACATCAAATTGCTGGCGCGGAATTAAATCCTTTAAGCGAGCGCAAATCGCCTGGGCATAATGCTGTGCCTTTTCTCGGTGAATTATAACGGAAAAAGCATCCACAGGGTCGCCGTTCAAAAGAATATCCAATTTAACAAGCGGGTTTTCACGATAGCCCGCTTGCTCGTAATCCAAGCCCGCATAACCGCGGCTCACAGATTTCAAGCGGTCATAAAAATCGAACATAACCTCGGCGAGCGGTAATTCGTAACGCAAAATAACTTTGTTTTCATCAAGGTACTCCATAGTTTCAAAAGTGCCTCTTTTTTCCTCCGCAAGCTGCATCAATGAACCTATATAATCCTTTGGCGTGAAAATCTGCGCTTTGATGTAGGGTTCTTCTATGTGGTCATAGCGGCTCGCATCGGGCAATTTACTTGGGCTTTCTATGGGAATCATTTCTCCATTTGTCATAAAAACCCGGTATTCCACATTAGGGACGGTGGTGATAATATCAACATTGAATTCCCTGCCTAAACGCTCTTGCACAATTTCCATGTGCAAAAGCCCCAAAAACCCCGTACGGAACCCAAAGCCAAGCGCACCGGAGCTTTCCGGTTCCCAAACAAGGGAAGAATCATTTAATTTCAGCTTTTCCAAAGCCTCGCGCAGATTTTTATAATCCTCTGGATTTATGGGATAAATGCCGCTGAAAATCATTGGCTTTATTTCCTTGTAACCTGCAAGCGGTTCCACTGCCGGATTTGCACAGTCCGTCAATGTGTCGCCTATTTTCACATCGGATAACGTTTTAACGTTTGCCAAAACATAACCCACCATTCCAACGCTGAGTTCTGGGCGCGGGTCCCGCTTCATGGAAAAAGTGCCGACTTCGGTCACTGCGTATTCGCCACCGGTTTTCATCATCTTTATTTTTGTACCAGCTTTCAATGTTCCTTCCATAATGCGAACATAACTTATAACACCACGATAGGAATCATAAACCGAGTCAAAAATCAACGCTTTTAGAGGAGCATTGGGGTCACCCTTTGGCGGGGGAATTTCATCCGCGATGCGTTCCAAAACCTCACCTATGTTTATGCCAGCTTTTGCGCTTATGCGCGGGATTTTGTCTGGGTCATAACCGAGCAAATCCCCGATGGAATGAGCCGTTGCATCTGGATTTGCGCCCGGTAAATCTATTTTATTTATCACGGGTATTATCGTTAAATTATTGTCGATTGCCAAATACAAATTTGAAAGGGTCTGCGCCTCTATGCCCTGCGAAGCATCCACCACCAAAATCGCCCCTTCGCAAGCTGCAAGCGAGCGGCTAACTTCGTAGGTAAAATCCACGTGCCCCGGAGTGTCTATCATATTCATCAGATATTCTTTGCCACCGCGCTCATAAACCATTCTTATAGCGTGTGCTTTTATAGTTATGCCTCTCTCCCGCTCCAAATCCATATCGTCTAGAAGCTGCTCCATCATCTCATTTTTAGAAACCGTTCCAGTTAATTCAATCAAGCGGTCTGCGAGCGTGCTTTTTCCGTGGTCTATGTGGGCTATGATGCTGAAATTTCTTATGTGGTCTGTTTGCATTGAATAAAAAGGTAGAAAAAACACATTAATGTTTTGCGGAGCGGGAAAAAAATTCTTTAGCGTCTTCGATTTCGCTTGCCAATCCCTCTTTTAAAGTGCAGTCCAAAAGCACCTCTCCTGTTTTTAGAAACAGAATTTTATCCGCTATCGTTTTGATGGAATCCAATTCGTGGGTGACTATCAAAACGGAGAGTTTCAAGGACTCCCTCAAAAAAAGCAAAAGGTCATCAAGAGAGCGGCTCGTCACGGGGTCTAGCCCTGCGCTTGGCTCATCGCAGAAAAGAAGCTCCGGGTCAAGGGCAATGGCGCGTGCAAGAGCAGCTCGCTTTTTCATTCCGCCGCTGAGTTCGCTGGGCAATTTATCTATAGCGTGGAGCATATTCACCTTTTCCAAACGGCTCGCCACCATATCTTTTATCTCCGATTCCGAAGTTTGCGGACGGTGCAGGCGAATGGGCAAAGCCACGTTTTGAAACACCGTCAGGGAACTGAGCAACGCACCGTTCTGAAATAAAACTCCTGTGCGTTTTTGCACAGAAACAGGGATTTGCTCTTTGCCCGCTTTTATTTTTAAACCGAGAATTTCTATATCACCGGTAAATGCTTTTTCCAAACCCAAAATGTTGTTGAGAAGCGTGGATTTTCCGCAACCCGATGTACCTAAAATAGCCCGAATTTCCCCGCGCTCCATTGAAAAAGAAATATCCTGCAAAACTATTTTTTTCCCATAGCCTGCTTTTAGATGAGAGACGGAGAGGATAGGCACAGCGGTAAAATAGAAATTGCTTTTGTTCAAGGGTGCAAAACTATGCGTAGCACAGGCAAAAAACCAAAGATTCTATAAAGTTTCAAATATATTTTCTCACAAATTTTAATGATGGGAATTAAAAATTTTGGGATGCCCGATGTGCTAAAAGGAATGGAAAACCGGAGACCTTTATCCTTATTCCATATAAAAAAACGGCTACCATAATTTTCAAAACCAAGGTCCTTACATAAAGAAAAAAGCGAACCATACCACGCAGGTGCTACAAAGCCATTAGCTTCGCCTACATTCAGTTTTTGCCACGCCTGCAAAGCCTTGTTCAAAAGTATTTCAGAATCATTTTTAGAAAGCCCTGCAAACTCGGCTTCGCAATTTGTTAAATGCAGAGCAAGCCTACCAAGCAAGCTCCTTTTCAAATTCAAATCTGCTTTATGCTTATATCCGTGCAAATACAAGTTATGCCCGTTTTTTTTCCATTCCAAAAGTTGAAGGATAAATTTTTCTGTATCACTTTCGGAATTTTCCGAAAATGGAATTACCATCAAATTCCAACTAATACGGCTGTCAAATTTTTGCAATTCCGTTGCTATATCCGAAAAATTGCACACGCTGACATCGTGAAATTCATGAACCGGAGAGTAGTGCATCTATTTCGTCTTGGCTTAAAATACCCTCTTCTTTCTTTTCCTCTTTTTTTGGAGCCGGTATAGCGGAAGCCACATCTATAAATGGGGTTGCATAAGCTTGCACTGGAGGAGCCGCTGCTGGCAAAGCTACTGCCGGTTTTGATAACATGGGCATGGCATAAGCGGTAGTGCCGCTTACCTTTCGTTCCATCTGATAGAGGGACATAAAGCTCTCCATTGGCAGGTCATACGAATAACGAGGGTCCGCAAGGGACTTTTCCCAAGCATTTCTATCGTCAAACAACCATGGAAAGAACTGCGGGTGCATAATTCTTTTTTACTCCTCTATTAAAAATATATAAAATTTTAATTATATGGGATATATATTTTCTACATTTATAGAATATTTTTGAGGAAACTATGAAAGCCGAATGGATAAACGCCTTTATCTTAGCCACTAGAGATACTTTCTCTAAAATGCTGAAACTACATGTAGAAGCTGGTAAACCTTATTTGTTAACCGAAGAGGTGAACATAAAAGACATCTCCGGTATGATAGGTCTTAGCGGTACAATTAAAGGAGCTGTGGTTATAGGCTTTCCAGAGCAGGGAGCTATAAAAACGGCGAATTATTTTCTGAACGAAAAGTTTACGGAGCTAGGTCCCGATGTGAGTGATGCCGTGGGTGAGCTTGTGAATATAATAGCAGGCTATGTTAAAAAATTCATTCAACATGAAAAATTTGGAATCTCCTTGCCATCCATAGCTAGAGGTCCAAAGCACATGGTCTATATGCCCAAGTATGCCCCAACTATAGTCATTCCGTTTAATTGCCCCGAGCTTGGTGCTTTTGTGCTTGAGGCTGCTCTTACCGAAGGGCATGATGCTGCCTTATAACCAAGGTTCCTATTCCCTAAGTAACTATTTATTTTCTGTTCAACGACTTGTCCGTAAGCAAATCCCTCAGGTCTGGGTTTATGGCACGGTTGCCAGTTTGCAAGAAAAAGGCAAAATGGTTTATATAACTCTTGCGGAATACGAAGATGATTCCGTTTTGCCAAAAGCTTCGCTTGCGGTTACGATATTCGCTTCGCAATATGCAGCCTTCTGCCGCAACTGGAATGAGTTGCCTGTACCTTTTCTGATAAAAAAAGATTTAAAAATAAGGGTTTTGCTGGAAGCGGACTTTTATATACCTCATGGAAAATTTCAGTGCAAAATACTGGACATAGATACCGCATATACCATAGGGGAAATTGCTATAACCAGAGCAAAGATTTGGGACAGACTTGTTAAAGAAGAGCTGCATCGCTTAAACGGCGGGCTTCCAATGCCTCTCCTACCCTTTAATATAGGGCTTATAACATCTGAAAACAGCGCAGCTTGCAACGATTTTATTTCCACAATCAGAGCCTCCGGCTATGCCTTTAGCATAACTATAGTCCCCGCAAAGATGCAGGGGCAAAACACAGAAGCGGATATAATCAAGGCTCTTGACAAGCTGAGAAAATGCGAAGATTTAGATGTTGTTTGCATAATAAGAGGAGGGGGAGCAAAAACCGATTTGGTGTTTTTTGATAGCTACGCTCTTTGCAGAGAAGCTGCGCTTTTCCCCTTGCCTGTGATAACTGGAATTGGTCACGAAATTGACGAAAGCCTTTTGGACAGGGTTGCGCATACTCACTTGATAACCCCAACGGACTGCGCGAATTTCTTGATAGAAAGGGCAGATTTAGCTTGGCAGAGATTGCAGACTATGTCTTTTGAGTTTGAAAATCTGATGCAGATTTTTATAAGAGAGTATGATAAAATGAATTATAAAATTTTAATGCTCTCAAATATATGCAGCAGAAAGTTCGTTCAAGAAAGAGAGAAATTGACTAGGAATACCCTAGGCTTAAAGCGTGGAGCACCAAAGATAATGGATTTTCAGACACAGGCTTTGAGGTTGTTGGAAGAAAAAGCACATGCGGCAAACCCGCAAACCCAGCTCAAAAGAGGATTCACCATAACCAAAAACGAAAGCGGAAAAATTTTGAGCTCGGCAAAAGAAGCAACGGCAAGCATGGCTTTGAGAACCGTATTTGCAGACGGTGAAGCGTATTCCGTGGTGCAGTGTAACTAGCTGAAAACCCACCCCAAAATGCACGGTGTTCTTATATATCAGCATTTTTCATATTTAAATACTCTACTGGTGATATTATTGTATTTTCCTTGGGAAAATGTTTTTTGTTGCCAGTGATAAGGAACGAGTTTGTAGCTTTGGCTGTGTCGTAAAATTTTCGGTCGCTTTCGTCTGGTAATATTATTTTACTGGGTTCTACATTTATCAAATTTCCGCATTCAAATAATCCATTCAAAAGAGGTTGTTTGTATTCCTGCTTGAAATTGAATTTTGGTCTGCTTAGAACGTTCTTGTATTCTTCACATATACTATTAGTGAAATAAATATTTGCTTCGCCGTATAATACCAATTCTACAATTTTTGCAGAATTTCCATTTAAGGACCATAATGCAGAGACTAGGATGTTTGTGTCAAGTACTAAATTATCCATTTAATCTTGCTGCTTGGATTTCGGTTTCTATTTCTTCGTCTGATAGAAAACCTCTTGCTTCGGCTTCTGAACGCATTTCGTTTAAGGCTATTAAAGCTTTTAGTCTGTTTATGAATTTAACCGTTTTGTCAAATCCGCTTTTAACTTTTGGGATTTTGAACATAATTGCCATTGGTTCGCCATTGTTCATTATGGCTAGTTCGTTTTCTAGTTCCAATTTGTTTAAAACAAATGGAATTTCAGTTAGCTGTTGCGTTGCTATTGCATTCATAGTTGAAATATAGAAAACACAGACAATAAAAAAACGCCCCTCTCTTTTGGAAGAGAGCGGTTTGCGTATTTAGCTAATTTAGGTGCTTTTTGAATTGTCATTTTTTTGTATATTTAATAAAGGAAAAATTGCGAAAATTATACGAAGTAGCTATTGAAGACTTTACGAGAGCAATAGAATTAATAGAAAGAAAAAACTGGTGGCTCTATTCTTGTTATAAAGCTCGTGGGGAAGCCCATTATTAAAAACGACAATTACGATACAGCTATACAAGACCTTACAAAAGCCATAGATTTAGGTACGCCAGACAACGGATACATAGCACCTCTTGTTTATCATTTGCGTGCGAAAGCCTACTTTGGAAAAGGCGACATAGACGCCGCTAAAAAAGATTTAGACGTTGTAGTTTCATTCTGAAAATTCTTTAAATAAGTATAACCGCACATTTTGTAAAGCATTTGTAGATGGGCGTTTTTATGTTCTTGCGGTAATTCTGGGAATTTTGGTTCAGACAAAATGAGTTCAAACAGCCATTGTGTCCGGGCACGAGGGGGTAGCGAAAAACGCCTTGAAATCCCATAATGACTAATCAAAATTTCCTAAATTATTCAAAAACATCTCTGAGGAATTATGTATAAACGAGTTTTAGTTGCTAATAGGGGGCTTATACAGGCAGCGTGCGTACGGGCTATAAAAGGCTTGGACGCAGAGGCCGTTGCTCTTTGCGAAGATGGAGATTTTAACCAGGTTGGCGTGCGCGAGGCAAGCCGAGCTTATGTGATTAGCTCAAATAAAAAGAGTTCCCCGTATTTGGATGTTGAGCAGATTGTGAACGCTGCCGTTGAATGCAAAGCAGATGCCGTTCACCCCGGCTATGGTTTTTTAGCGGCAAGCCCAGAATTGAACAAGAAATTATCCGAACGCAACATAGCTTTTATAACTTCAACCGCATTGACAAAAAAGCGCAGCCCCAGCGAGAATAAAAAACTCTTAAATGAAGCCGCCATAAAAGCCGGTATAGCTGTTCTACCCCATAGCGATGTTTTTAACGATATTTCAAAACTTTCAGAGGAAGCAAATAATGTTGGCTACCCTTTGATGGTAAAAGCTGTTGGAGCTGCCAACGGCAGGTGTATTAGAGAAGCGAGAAACCCAGCCGAATTGCAAACAGCTATAGATAGCGTTTTGCATCAATGCGAACGTTTTGGCTATGAAAAAGGCCTCTATCTAGAAAAAACATTAACTCATCCACATATAATATCATTCCCTATTTTACGGGACAAAAATGGCAACCATCTTATTCTTCCAGAATTAGAGTGTTCTGTGCAATTCCGCTTTCGCAAGATTTTGGTTGAAAGCCCAAGCCCTTCGCTTTCAAAAGAGAACAGAGGCAAAATATTGTCCATGCTGCCAGCTTTTATAGATAGCCTTGGTTTAGTGGGTCATGCAGATGTGGAATTTTTTGTTTCCGAAAACGATGTTTATCTTTTAGACGTCAAAGAAAGCATTCAGCATTTTCACGGCGTTACCAACTTGCTCACAGGCGTAGATGTTTTGCGCGAGCAAATAAGGTTGCATTCCGGCGAGCCTTTGCTTTTGCGAAAAGACAGCATTAGAACTGAAGGTTGCGTTATAGCTGTGAATGTAGAAGCTATGGATCCCTATAACAAATTTTCACCAACCCCCGGAAAAATAGAA
>Ga0268262_10007644_pt1 | contig 10015 bp, 8 predicted proteins | sample TergutNc150P3_FD_190354 | JGI IMG/M metagenome (GOLD analysis project Ga0268262, IMG submission 190354) | Nasutitermes corniger P3 segment gut microbial community from laboratory colony in Florida, USA - Nc150 P3 (SPAdes) (version 2) | ecosystem: Host-associated > Arthropoda: Insects > Digestive...
TATGAGGGCTTTGCTCAACTGCTTTATAATTCCTTCCGGTCCGTAAAAATCATCAGGACACTTGTACTCTTTCAGCAGTTCGTCCAATACTTCTTTCGTGATTGCCATACTTCCTCTCCTTGGTAGTATAGCGTTTTACACAAAATTATTTATGGGCTCCCTGTAAGTTGGATTTATCTTTATATAAACACTTTTGATTATATCACTTATTTTCATTTTTTCCTCACTTTAAAAAGATTTTGAATTTAATTTTATTTATCATTAATTATATAATCGGTTTTGTCAAGACAGAAATTACAGTTATAATAGGGATCACCTGCGGCAAGCTCTTTTTCCCATTTTGTTTTAAACAGAGAAATATTTTTAGCATACTCATCTTCTGATTCTTTTGAATAATCATTTTGTTTTGCTTTCTTATTATATGCTTCGGCATAAGGTGTCCAAACGATCAGATAACCTGCTTGTCGGATTTTTAAACATAAATCAATATCATTCAACGAATCATAAAATTCAGGTGAAAAACATCCAACTTCTTCAAATACCGATCTCCGCACCATCATGCAATCTGCGGTAACCGCGCTCATATTTTGCACAATATGCGTCCTTGCCATATATCCTACGGTATCACGAGGAACATTTTGGAAAATATATCCAGCTATTTCTCCTATTCCCAATATTATTCCAGCATGTTGAATGGTGTTATCAGAAAAATATAGTTTCATTCCTACCGCTCCCACATCGCTACGCTGGCTGTACATGAGCATTTCTTCTATCCAGTTTGGTGTAATTATTTCTACATTATTATTCAAGAATAAAAGATGTTTACCTTTTGCGTGTTGAACACCAAAATTAATTAATTTACTATCATTAACTTCTTTTTCTTCCAAAATCACAATATGAATATTTGTTCGTCTCTTTAAATTTTCATAATACTTAAAAGTAGCCTCTTCCGTACTTTTGTTTTCTATAATAATAATTTCATAGTTATCAAATGTTGTTTTTTCTATGATAGAAGATAAACAATTCTGCAACAAGGAAACACTGCTTTTATTGGAGATTATTATTGAAACAAGCGGCTTTTCTATTAGATTATATTTTATTCTGTAAAAAGATGAATATTTTTTTGTACTTTCAATCTGTGCAGTAATTCCGTGTTTATTTAAGTTTTCTTCTATCGCCTTTTTTGCAGCTAAAACTGCATATTCTTTATTATTAATATCAGATAAAACTGAATTCTCATTATTCCTCCAGAAATATAATACTTTTGGAATATGATATATTTTAGACGCCATATCCGTATACCGAAGTATTAAATCGTAATCCTGACTTCCGTCAAACTCGCTCCTAAAATTACCAGCTTGCTCCATAAGTTTCCGTGAAAAAACAGAAAAATGGCAGATGTAGTTACAGGAACGTAAAGTATCAATCGCAAAATCAGGTTTATGATGTTTCCAAACAATATTGTCAAGTCTATTAATAAAGGTTGTCTCATCTGTATAAATAAAATCAGCGTTATCATAACAGATTGCTTTCATAACTTCAAAAAGAGCAGAAGGGTGAAGCACATCATCATGATCCAAAAGCCCTATATACTCTCCGCAAGACATCTCTATAGCTTTATTTGAATTCTCTGATATGCCTAAATTCTTATTCAATTTCTTGTATTTGATTCTTTTGTCATATCTAATAAAATTCTTGCATATATGTTTGACATTTTTGTGTTTATTATCACTTCCATCAGCTAAACAAAGCTCCCAATTGCTATATGTTTGATTTTTGACAGACTGTATCATTTCTTTAAGAAATTGTTCCGGTGTATTGTATAAAGGCGTTATAATACTAATTTTAATTTTTTTGTGGAACACTGTGTTTTTTTGGGATAACATTTCATGCTGAGTTAAAAAAGTATTCTTTTCAAAAAAAGGTATAGGTTCACGTATTTGTTTTCTCTTAAATATATACAATAAAATTTTTTTTAAAAGACGCAATGGTCTTGTAATACGCCATGACAGTGAATTTATTAATCCGTCCCTTTCTGCCGTTAGCCTGCTCCGTTCGTTTGCCAACATATCTCGTTCGTTAATTAAGTTGTCCCGTTCAACAACAAGTCTGTCTTTTTCGGATTGCAAGGTATTCAAATCGGATTTAATTTCAAAATATTTTTCAAATATGCGTTTACCCTTTGATATAAGAGAAATGCTATCAAAACTATATTTGTAAATATCTCCGGATATTTTTATTTTAGAGTTAGATATGCCTTTAAAATCAACAATTATTTGCGGATCAAGATTATCAAAAATAAATATTCCGTCAATTTCTTTACCGTTTGTGTAGGTATAACTTATTAGACCATTATCAGTAATAATTTGCAGATTGTTTATAATACAAGCATAACCTTCAAAAGGATCAAATCGAATACTTTTACAATCGGAATTTGTATTTACAATTACTTCAAAATGATCATTTTGTATATAAAACGGTATGCTTATGACTTCATAAGAGTTAAAATTTGACCCGGTATCAAAATATATTTTACAAAAAAATGGGGATATTGTATTTCCATATAGTTTTTGAATTTTACAATTATTTTTATTGGCTAAATAATATTTTTTCTTGATACATTTAAAGACAAATTGATAAGTATTTGCAAATTCTTTTTGTTCAAGAATTTCAGTTTTTCCGGAAATATCATTAAAAGAATTTTTATATTCTGTGTTTTCAGGAATGCATACTGTTCCATCTTCTACAACCGGTACAAGAGAACAATTTTCCAACATTTCTACCAAAGAAGAATGTGTAAAAAATCTGATATGTTTTTTATCTAAAAGTCCGACATCAGTGTATTCAAATTTATTGTTAAGCAGGTTAATAAGTACGGCACTATGCGCTATATTTGGGACCGATAATAAAACACTTCCATCGTCTTTCAAGAAAGTCAGTGATTTTTCCAACACGTCCCATGGAGCCAATAAGTCTTCCAACACATTTGAAAAAATAATATGATCAAAATTAATTCCGCCAAATTCTTTTAGCCATGAAAATTCAAGAATATCCGCGCATATTCCGCGTTCTGCATATTTTATTGCGTTTTCATAAGCATCCTTATCGATTTCAACAATATAGACTTTACAATTAAGAGCCTCTTTCATAAATTTTGTCATTCTTCCATATCCCGGACCGAATTCCAAAACTGTTGAGTTAGACCGGATATAATGAAGTATTTTACCGTCTTTTGTTTTAATATCTGTGCTTAAGGCATCATGTTGCTTTTTATCCATATTTTATCCTTTATTATGCAAAAGAAATAAATTTTGTATTATTCTCATCTTGCTTTCAAATTCATCTATTTGCATATCTTTTTTTATATTAAATTCATCAAGTTCTTCATAATATTTTTTAAATTCTTTAACATCCGGGTATGATATTAATAGTTCATAAAGTAGTGTTTTATATGTTAAGTAATACTTTGGCATTATAGAAATAGAATTATTTCCATGCCATCTATAATAAAAAAGCGTATCTCTTAAAAATTTCATTTTTGAATACTTTGCAATCTGCATCATTATCCAATAATCTTCTATTGGAGCTTCTTTATTATAAAGTCCTGTTTTGTCAAAAATTGATTTTCGGATTAGATAACCATTCGGAATATGATTACAAAATTGTATCAGATTGTTGTATGATCCAAAATCATCTGAGAAGAAATTAATTTTTTTATGGCTTTGCATTAGTAAAAAAGAAAAAGAAGTATATTTTGCTTCATTCACGCTATAAACATTACTTATATTCTCCGCAAAAAAACAACGCTGGCTGTTTTCATCAATTATATCATTATTTCCAACGCATAGCGCATAATCATGATTAACTGCCAGAAAATCAAGTTCAGTTTCTATTGCATGAGGAGCGGCAATATCATCGGAAGCTATTAAATAAATATATTCTCCGGAGGCCTTTGTAATCAAACTATTTAAAGTTTCAATAATTCCTTTGTTTTCTTGATTTGTAAAATCAAAGCAAACAAACCGTTTTTTGCACATAATTTCCATTTCACATATTTTATCATAAGTTGAATCTCTTGAACCGTCATTTATTATTAATAATTCAATATTATTGTATGTTTGATGTATTATTGAAAAGATAGTTTCCTGTATATATTTTTCATGATTATACGCAGGAATGATAACTGAGACAAGGGGATTAGTTTGCATTTTTTTAGTATTCATTTATTATATTAATAATATAACTGATTTCTTCATCTGTCATGCCATTAAACATTGGCAAACTAATTTCTCTTGAAGAAATGGATTGTGCCAACGGTGTTTTTGGAAGGTTGTTTTCCAAATATGCTTCTTGATCGCAAATGGCAATAGGGTAATGGCAAACAGTACCTATGCCATTTTTTGATAAATAATCACGTAAATGATCTCTTGCTTCACATAAGACGGCGAATATATGCCAAACATGATTTCTATCTTGTCCAATTTTAGGAAGTATTATTTTAGGATTATTAATATGTGTTAAATATTTTTTTGCTATATTATTTCTTTCTTTAATATAAGCGTCCAAATGTGATAATTTTATCCGTAAAAATGCCGATTGTACTTCATCAAGGCGGCTATTATACCCTTTTAATATATGTTTATATTTTTCTGAACTTCCATAATTTGCCAAACACGCGGTTTTTTGCACAAGATTTTCATCATTTGTAATAATCGCCCCTCCGTCTCCTAATGCGCCCAGATTTTTACCCGGGTAAAAACTAAAACAGCCTGCAATACCAAAAGTTCCAACCGGTTTTCCTTTATATACTGCCCCGTGCGCCTGTGCGCAATCTTCAATTACATATAAATCATTTTTGTCGGCAATTTTTAATATTTCGTCCATTTCCGCGGCTTGTCCGTATAAATGCACAGGAATAACTGCTTTTGTTGCCGGAGTAATAGCTTCTTCAAGCCCTTTACCGTTTAAATTAAAGGTTTTTTCATCCGGTTCTACAAGTACAACACGCGCATTTATATTACTTACAGCTAACGCTGTTGCAATAAATGTGTTAGAAGGTATAATTACTTCATCCCCTGATTTTATACCCAAAGCTTTAAGCGTTATTGATAATGCGTCAAGCCCATTTGCAACGCCTATACAGTGAGCCGCGCCGCAGTATGATGCAAATTCTTTACAAAACGCCTCGTATTCTCTTCCTTGTATAAACCAACCTGAATCATAAACTCTCGAAAATGCGTCTAACATATCATTACGAATTAGAGCGTGCATTCTATCAAACGTTGCAAATGGTATATTCATAATTAGTTTTTCTCTTTTCTAACATTAAAATATGTAATTGCTTCTTTTTCATAAATATTATAATCCCTGATATAATCAGATATTTTATAATGATCGCTTGCTAAAACCAGCAAAACCGCGTCCGGGGAAAAATCATACATTTCCCGCCAAACCATTGGTCCTATATACAGACCTTTGCATGGGTTGTTTAACAAAATCGTTTCTTCTTCAAAAGGTGTTTTTACAAGAATTTTTACGTTGCCATGTACGCAAATAAGAGACTGTTCAAGGTCCTTGTGTGAATGAAAACCTCTACGGACATTTTCTTCAACGTCAAAAATATAATATACTCTTTTTATATCAAAAGGAATATTAGTTAATGATTCAATTGCGACAAGCGAACCGTAATTATCTTTATGAACCGAAAAATCAAACATAGATGTATTTGTTATCATTATTTATTTTCCTTTTATTTATTCTTCCAGTTTACGTATATTTCCATCTTTATCACAAAATGAAGAATCAAGAAGTATACCGGAGTTTGTAATATAGCCTTTTTGGTTTGCCGGATTACCATACCAAACAGTATTGTTGGGTATATCCTTTGTAACAACACTCCCTGCCCCAATTAGCGCATATTTACCGACAGTGTGCCCTGCAATAATTACGCTGTTTGCCCCAATAGACGCCCCGCGTTTTATAATAGTTTTTAAAAATGACTCAGGATATTGTTTGGAACGCGGTATCAAATCATTTGTAAATGTTACATTGGGGCCTATAAAAACATCATCTTCTATTCTTAAACCATCCCATAATTGCACACCCGATTTTATTGTAACATTATTTCCTATCAGTACGTCATTCTCAATTAGTACATTCATGCAAATATTGCAATTATTTCCAATTTTTGCGCCTTCTAAAATGACACAAAATTGCCAAATTCTTGTATTATTACCAATGTTTTTTGTTTTTACATCAGCAAGCGAGTGTACCATAAAAACTCTCTTTTAAAAGAATATATATTGTTATGTATCTTTCCGTGTAAATAATTTATTTTTTAAATGAGAAATATAATTTTTAAAAGAGAACAATTTTTTATTCCTTTGTTTAGGTTTAACACCCAATTCGGTAAAAGTCTCATTCATTTCTTCTTCTCTTTTTTCTTCCATTTTTCTGTATATATGATTTTTTAATCTTATAAGTGCATTTTTTGTTCTTTCTTGAGATGATAGGGATATACCTTGTTACAGTTATAACAAAATTTACATTTAATATTACAGGCTGAACCGCAGGTAATCGTAGTTATAAACGGTTTATGATTTACAGTTGTTTCTTTAGTAAGAAGCGAGTTATACGCTTTTTCCAGATTTTCTTTAGCACGTTCTTTATGGGCTATGTTTTCTATATAATTAATTAGATTGAGACAAAAAGAATAATAATTTTTAAAACTAGAAATTGCCCCGGTAGCACAATTCAAACAGGCTGGTGGTATATTTCCATTTATAAGGCCTTCTCTTACATCAATATAATTGTTATGATTAAAAACGTCTCTACGAATATTTGAGCCCCCCCCCCCATTATTTCTAAAAAATAATCTTCAGGAGAAGCAACACAGCAGACACTGAATTTATTCCAACCTAAACCTACATGGGTCCATGGGAAATGACATATTTTACTTAAGTCAACGTTTTTGTTATTCATAAAATTGGCTCCTTTGTATTTCTATTATATCAGACATTAATACCTCAAGTAAATAGTAAGTTTTTAAAATGTGTCATATCAATATTAAATGGGTCGTGAATAGATTGTATTTTGTCTTTTCCGTTTGTTGCCTCTTCAGTAATATATCTTAAATCTACACCAACAACATGCGCAATTGTTGAAAAGATTGTAAGAGGCAAGCAAGATTTCGCGAAAATAATACATTTACATTGATCATTACAAAACAAAATATTGGTAAATGCCGCACCGGAACCACCAATAATTATTTCCGCTTGATTAAATAACGCAATTTGATCTCTAAATGACAATTTTTCGGGAAAAACCACTTCAAAGCCAAATTCAGTTAACGATTCAATAATTTCATCTTCATTAAAATTTCTTAAACCGCTTGCGTTTTTACGAGAAATAAATACTTTTTTGGGAAAACTATTTTTTGAAGAATACGGCAATAAATAATCTCTTAACTCTTTTAATGCGGAAATATCAAATTGCATATCTTCTGATCTAATATTATTGTCATTAATAAAATTTGGCGGGATTATATGAGGGCAATTAATATAATATAATTTTTTTGCCATATAACTGCAATCATTTGGAACCGCTATTAAAGGATAGTTTTTTTTATTCATTATATCCAACAATTCTTTAAATTGCGGTATATCAAAACATATCTTATCTATGTAAACAGGTGTGTCTTGCGGAATATTTATTGTATTTAACTGAAGGAACTTGATGGCAAATTCATATAAAAAATGATAATAATTATATGAAGCGCATCCTCCCATCCATATAGCTTTCTCAATTTTTTCTTCACGTTTTTTCCAAAAAGTAACCTTTTTGTTTTTAATTTTTATTATTTCAGGATCAGAATACCGAAATCTATGTTCATTGTCATAAAAAGGCAAGTCATATAATACTTTACCTCTAAAAAAAATTAAATTGGAACACGAAAAAAACATGGCATTTTCCAACTCTGCGGCGTATTGGGTATATATTTTACCGTCAAATATAGTTGATTCAGATTTATCATTATCAAATCTCAACGGTGTATATGATAAATTTATCTCTTTTTTAAATAATATTTTTATAATAGGTGCTTTTATAAATTTTTGTTTAGTGGAATATAGTCTCCCTGTATAATATTTTTTATTTGCTCTCTTTATTAAATATTTCAAATATAAAATATGTAAGTTAAATACGTCTAATATTGTTTTTTTCCATGTTTTATTATCAAATTGGTTTTTATATAATTTACTAAATCGGGATAAAATATAAATATCATCAGGATTAATCCGGCAAATATTTCCTGTTATTTTTATTTTTGAAAAAGTCTTACCTTGAAAATCAATAACGACTTGCGGATCAAAATTATCTAAAAATAATAAATTATCTGCTTTTTCACCATTGATATATGTATAGTCAAATTTATTTCCATCTGTCAATATTTTTAAATTGCGGATCATACAGGCATAGCCTTCATAGGGATCAAATCGTATGCCTTTAACATTAGGATTTACTTTTACTTTTACTTTAAAAGAATTTCCGTATTTATTCAGAGGGACAAATTCATACTCGTCTTTATTAAAATTATTTCCGGTATTTATAAATATTGTTGATAATTGCTTTAAATATTTTAAATATAAAATATGTAAGTTAAATACATTGATTAATGTTTTTATCCCTTGTTTTTTATCAAGTTGTTTTTTATATATTTTTCCATATTGTGATAAAATAAAAACATCATTAGGGTTAACTCTATAAATAATTCCTGATATTTCTATCTTAGAAAAAATCTTGCCGCCAAAATCTATGACTATTTGCGGATCAAGATTATCAAAAATTAATAAATTATCTGTTTTTTCACCATTTATATATGTATAGTCAAATTTATTTCCGTCGGTCAGTATTTTTAAATTACTGATCATACAGGCATAGCACTCATAAGGATCAAATCGTATACCTATAACTTTAGGATTTACTTTTACTATAACCTTAAAAGAGTTTCCGCGCTTATTCAGAGGGACAAATTCATACTCATCTTTATTAAAATTATTTCCGGTATTTATAAATATAGTTGATAATTGTTTGGTTTTACTCATTTTATTTTATAATGTATTAATATTTTTTTCTTTCATTTTACCTAAGATGGTGTTTTTTATTACTGTTAGTTTGTCTTTAGTTATAGGGTTTACGGCAACAGCCATTCCTTCGTCCAGTTTTTTCAATAAAGGTTCATACAAATCCGGGCGTTCTTTGATGTTTTGCGGATCGTCTTTTTCCCGCATAACAAGACCAAACATTGTAAATGTGCCTAAATCTTCATATAACTTAACTGCTTCAGGTATATCAATATAATTGTCGGATGTAACGGTAAAATTGGTTGAAATTTTCACAAATGGTTTTTCTTTTTTAAGGGCAACAAATTTCTTGATGTTGCTGATTAGGTCATCAAAATCACCGCCTATACGAACAGTTTCGTATACCTGTTTTGTAGCTCCATCAGTAGAAATTTGGACATCCGCTAGGTTTACAGGCCGCAATAAATCAAAATCAACGAATTGGGCGTTTGTACCCAAACGAACGGCAAATTTATATGTTCCTTCCGCAAACCGTTTCAATAATGCCCGTCCGGCTTTGGTAACAAGCGGTTCGCCTCCTGTCAATTGGCAGTAAATCAATGTTTCATGAATTTTATCCAATATTTTAAAAATATCGACAGGGTCGGGATTGTAGTCCATAAGGCAGTTGTAACAGAATTTACATTTTATATTACAAGCAGAACCACAGGTAACTACTGCATGTACCGGCATATGGTCAACAATCGTGTCTTTCCTAAAGATTGAAGCGACAGCATAATTATAATTTGATGCTGCTCGTTGTCTTTGCCGATTGTCTTCAATTTGCATTAACATATCGATTTCTTGTTCTTGAAGCTGTGGTAATGAGCCTACGCCATATTTTTGACTACATACTTTACAAGGTTCCGGTAATTCTATATTACCCCCCCCCCCCC
>Ga0268262_10007645_pt1 | contig 10012 bp, 1 predicted proteins | sample TergutNc150P3_FD_190354 | JGI IMG/M metagenome (GOLD analysis project Ga0268262, IMG submission 190354) | Nasutitermes corniger P3 segment gut microbial community from laboratory colony in Florida, USA - Nc150 P3 (SPAdes) (version 2) | ecosystem: Host-associated > Arthropoda: Insects > Digestive...
ACATTATAGTACCAGATAATACTTCTAGTTTCATAAAAACTACCTCATAAGGTTTACTTAAACGAAATAACTCAGTTTCCAGATACCAGTTATTATTAATAAGCCAGTCATATTTCTCCTGTGCAAAGAGAGACAGGGAAACCGTAAAAAAAAGGGTAAAAATAATTAATTTTTTCATATATCCTCCTGAAAATTTATTTACTTTTATTATTCGTAACCTTGAAGATATCCCAACGGTATATCTCATCTGGTGAATAACTTGTTTTAGTGTTTATGTGCTTTGATTCTTGTAATGAATTTGCGACATATATTTTATCTATGCCATTAATTTTCCCCTCATTATCGTATGTATAAGTAATTTTATTTACCATAACAGAATGAGTACCTTCCCATGATTTATCTGGGTTTTTAATTCTTAAATGAATAATATATTGTTCATCAGATGATGCAACTGTATTTAACGTTTCAACGGTTGGTGATTTTGGTATATCTACTTCTTTCCCATTTACATTAATAGTTGACCACTCTTGAAATCCATCCATATATGTTACAGTATACCTGTTATTTGTGTATGATGTCATAATTTTTGCCATTAATTCGTTTGTTAATAAATTATCACCAGCAAAAAGTTTTTTATCTTTAATATATTTATGCAGTTCATCAGTTTTAACAGTGTTGCCGGTAATTGCTTCAATAGCATATTTTGTAGACATAAACATACATCCAACCTCAGCTATGGTAGTTGTGCTAACTGGTCTATAACCGTATTCTTTTTGTAATTTATCGTCTGATATAAAAGTATCATATAATGATTGGTATTCATGTTGTTGAAGATATGGATGTTTTTTTGAAATATATTTTTCAAAAGCCGCTTGTAATCTTTGTGCATTTATTTCTGTTTCTTTAGCAGAACCTTTAAGTACCGAATTAAAAAGAAGATCATCTTTATATTTATTTTGATAATCACCTTTAGTCTCTGCGGCTATACATAAATAATCTTTACTATTATCATAAGTAAGTTCCAAATAATCATTAAATAATGACATATTATCAGTTAATTGTGCAATTCCTAATAAAATGCTTTCTTGTGCCAGCCCTTTAAACTTTTCATAAAACCAATTATTTTCTTCCTGGATACGATCACTCATAGCAAGTTTTGCGATATGAGCATTTTGAAATTCTTTGGATTGCGCCGCATAAGTTACCTTTACACCGTTCGCATCTGTTTGTCCAATGGTATATCCGTCCCTGTACGCCTCATATCCAAGTACCACGCCAAGAAAAAATTGATCCGCTTCACTCATGCCTTTTTCATAACCGGCTAAATTTATCACTCTTTTTCCGTCCTCATTAATTGTGGTTTCAGCAAAATAATCTCCTTTCGCATTGGTATTGATTAATGCCTTACCATTTAGTATATCCCATAATTGCTCTTTTTGTACATTGTCTCCGTAGCCGTATTGGACACGTAATGCTATTAAAGCGTCAAAAATTTTTTTTTCTCCATATTTACTTATTTTTGTGTTTACATTCCATACTTTTGCACCATCGTATGCAGAGGCTAAATAATCAACACTGATGTTTGCGCCGCCTGTACCGAGGCTCATGTTTACACCGTCATGTCCAAGATGAAGCTCAAGAAGCCCGCTATTGAATTTATCATTTGTTAATGCACTTAAATTCAGCACATTCAGGGTAAAGTCGTTTCCTAAGGCATAATTTACTCCTTGTCCGGCAAGGGAACCAATAAGACCATTAAGATTTTGAAGATCGGATTTGTTTAATTTATTAAAGCCTTCTAATTTTGTATATTCTAATCCGCTGTTAATGGCAGTTAATCCGGTGGTAGTAAATGTGCTTGCCATGGATGTTAGTATGCTGTCAAATGTCCCTTTCATGCCTTTATTAAAATTGTCTGCAGAATAGCTAAAACCATCATCGGTGTAGGTAATTCCGTTTATTAAGTTTGTTGTTATTCCCGTTGTAAATGTTTGTGTTCCTGTCATTAATGTTTTTGTAAGGACTTTACCAAAAGTTTTGTTTGTATTTTCCATTGCAATATTTGTAATCCCTTTAAAATCATTAGCCTTTGCAAATTTTATGCCGTTAAAAGCACCGCTTAATAAACTGGTTACAGTATTTGTTAAAACGGTTTTACCAACGTTAACAGCAACTTCGTTAAATGATTTATAATTATAACCAACATCAAGAGTTCCAAAAGTAATTTCGCTGGCAGAAGCTATACCAACAGATAATGCTATCCCTGCAAAACCGGCTCCGCCTGTTACAACGCCTGCTACTATTGAACCTGCAATTGTACCAACTGTACGAAGAGAAGGCGCTGTAAACCAACTTCCTCCGTCATCCCATATTCGTTTATCCCAGGGAGCAATAGCAAGTTCAGAACTTCCTATTTTATCAACGACTTGCCAATATTGAAAATCAGCCATAAGACGTCCCAATTCTCCGGCGCCTTCATCATAAAACATTTTTTCTCTGTTTTTTGTCGCTTGTTTCATTTGTTTTTCCGCAGGACCGTATCCTATATGCGCTCCAAATTTTCCGGGAGATTGTTCACGTTCAACTCCATTTTCGGTAATAGGTATTGGTGTTTGATCAGTTCCGAATATATCACCGGCAATTATTTGAACTTCAGTATAAACATTATTTATTAATACTTGTATTGCTATTGAATTTAAACCGGCTAAATAATTATCATCTAAATTAGTTTTTAATGTTATAGATTCCATAATATAATTTCTATAACCATTAATAGATACTGTTTGTGTAACAACGGGATCAAGGAGAGTAGATCCTTTTATTATATTTTTTACATAATTATTACCGTTTTTTCTCCAGAGTCCCTTAAAAATAAATATGTTATCCATTTGTTCTCTAAAATTTTGGTTGGCTGTGTTTACATTAGCAGTTAATCCTTTTATTATTTCATCTGCTATCATACGGACATTATAAGCAAGTTTTCTTGACTCAAAGTCGGCAATTTTCGCATTTGCTTCTTTTGCTAAATCGAATGCTTCGGCTTTTGTAAATGCGGAATTCCATGAAGAAGAGCCGGCAATACCGCGTTTAACCAACGGAGAAATTGCGCCGGAATAATTATTTAATAAATTAAAAGAGTTTGCCATATTTGTTATACCGGATGATTGTAAAAGGTTAGCCAAAAGAGTTTGAGCTTCGAGGACAGAGTCTTTAATACCAAAAGGTTCTCTTGTGTCCATAAAACGAGATAAGCGTGCTCCTTCTGTCCCTATAAGTGATAAAAATGATTCTGACGACGCTTTATTTGCGGCATCGGACACTTGCTCCAACCATTTTTCTTTGTCTTCAAGTCCCGCAAGATATGCATAAGCCCATTCATCGCTTACGCGTTCATATTCTTTTTGAAAATTCACATTCCATTGTTTATATGCGTTTTCCATTTTTTTGTAACTTTCAGTCCAGTCAGTTCTTCCGTTTTCTAATATTTGTTTGGCTGTATTCTGCCATTCATTGTATTTTTCCGCTATGCCTTTTCTTGCCAAATCCCATTCTGCTTCTCTGGCTGTAAATTCGGCGTTATACTTGTTATATATTGTATCTTTAGTTAACGAAATTATTTCTTTTTCTTTCTCGCTAAACAATGAATCATAATTAAAATTTGTGTTCATATAAACTGATAAATTATTAATTAATGTACCATACATACTCTCAAGAAAAAACTTTGAAGGAATAGAATTTTTTCCATAAGCTTTTTCAGCCGCAGATTTGATTTTATTTATATCTGATTTTCCATTAAAATAATCATCTATAATCTGTAAGAAATTTTGTTCATTTAATTGCTGTTTTTGCTTATCTGCGATCATGCAAGTTTCAAGATTATTTTTTGCTAAAGTTTCTTGTTCTTCTGCCCAATAATGTAAATCCATAAATGCATCAGAAATATTTTGGTATTCCTTATTCGTATTATTTTTTTGCATAATTTTCCAGAAACTTTTTATTTCGTTAATGTCTTCTAATTTCATTTTTGTATTTAGCAAAACTAATTCAAGATCTTTCCACATAATTATCTGATTTTCTTTTTTTGGTCCTTCAAGAATATCCAATTTATTACAAGATGCGGTATATAAAGAAGAAAGATCATTAATAGATTTTAAATTTTCCTTTAATCCATTAATCCAATTATTAACAGAATTGGTAATGCGCTGATATCCGGGTTTTATTCTTTTTAATGTAGAATAATTTACATCCCGCATTTCTTCCCATGCGCCCTTTTCTAAAATTAAATACCATGTATTTGCCTGACTTTTTGCGTATTTATATTTTTTATTTGTATAATCGTACGCATATTGATATGCTTTATAAGTGTACATTTTAGAAAATCCGGCAAAGTAATCATTATTTGCAGTGAGTGTAAGAATGACATAAAATTCAAGATCAGCTTTTTCTTCCTCGGATAATTTATTCCATTCATTGCGGAATAAATCTTCAGCATTATAATTAAAAAATCTATTTTCCATAACAGTGCGTAGGGTTATATTTTTTTTATCTTTGTCTGTTTTTATATATTCAGAAGCAAGAGAGCCGCCAATTCCCAATTCTTCCTCTAATGAAAGGTAATTATTTAAAAATTTTAAATCTGAATTTGCGTTTATTAATGATAAAAGAAGATAATTTCTTGCATAACTCCATTGAAAATATTTATCCGGATTGCTGAAATATTCGGACATTCTTTGACTTAAACCCCTAAGCGCATTATCATAGGTAGTTATATCAAAACGTTCACCTTTAATAGATAGGTTAGTATTAAAAAAATTTATAACAGAATCTGCGTTTTCTGATTGTACTCCAATAATATTCATAGAGTTATTTCTTGAAAAGGCTAAACGTCCATTTTTAACCGTAATTATATTTTCTATTCTCCATTCGTTTTTGGATTCAGGCAAATTATAATCATTGTAATTAAAATTTCCCCCAAGTTGATATAAAGAATTTTGATAATTATTAAATAATTTTACATTGTATTCTTTTTCCAGCATATATGTGCTTGAAAGTGTATTTAATACTTCAAGAGTTTTAATTTTTTTTGAAAAACATTGTTCATAAGCTAAATATAACGCTTCATATTCAGGATTATTATAAGTAATCCTATTCTCTTTATTTGAAATATCAGAAAGAATAGTTAGAATAGTTTGCGCTTTTTCTAAATTAGCTCTGCAATTATCAGAATTGATATTATCTATATTTATATAAGAACTGCTTGCCCATCTTTGAATAGCATCCTGTTTTTCATATTCAAATTGTTTTTGCTCCGTATTGTTATATGCTGTTTTTAAAATATTATATTGATTATTATATTGAGAATTTATATCAAGAAATATCATTGCTTGTTTATTATATTCCTCTCTTAATGAATTTATTCTTTTTTCTTGATTATTTTTAGATTCTTCAATGGCGCGTAATTGATTATTGATATCATTTGAAGACAATTTAGAAATATTAATAGCTTTTGCCGTGTTGATAATTTCATTTTGTTGATAATTTAAAAAATTAAAATCAAAAAATATTTTTTCTATTTCATAAGAGTATAAATTATATAATTGTTCGGCATTTTCATTTGAAAAATAAGTATCTTTAATAGAATAAATATTGAAAGAATCATTAATTCGGTTTGTGCAATATGCTGCGTAAAACAATGCGTCTTGTAATATGCCGCTAATCCATGATGGAGCATATAAAAGAGAGGGTTTTTTATCTGTAAAATAATCATTTTTCAGATATTGACGCCAATGTGTTTCATTTCCTGTTTTTACAAATAAATCCATTAAGTTCCATGATTCAGATATTCTGATCATATATTCAGACGGTTTATTAGTGTTTATTTCAGGCTTAATACCATAAGAAAAAGCAAATGTTGTAATATACTCAATAATAGATTCTTTCCAGTTATCTATTTCATAATCCAACCATGCAGGGACTATTGAAAAACAGTTATCAAATTTTAATAAAAATTCAGTTGTATTTTCAGCGAAATTTCCCGGTCTGTTAAACATTGAAGAGCAAAGTGATTTAGCATCCGGAAATACATTATTTTCTGTTTCAAGATCGTACTCATTAAATAATATAGATAAAGAATCACAAGTATTCATCCAAAGTTTATTTTGGAATTCCGGATTAAGGGTTAAAAATACATTATTAAAATAATCTTTTTCTTCTTCTGAAAGATCGTCACTGTCTTCAAGTATATAATTAATCGTTTCTGCGGTTTCACGCTGCTCTGCAATATCCCATAACATACCGTATTCAAGAGCGGAAAAATAAATAGAATCTGTTCCGGTTTTTTTGAAACTATTGTATTTTTCAACCAACTCATTATATTTTTCATTGAAGATTGTTATATAATAATTATCAGAACCTACTACAGATTTAGAAACAAGTTCGGAGTATTCTATGAAAAAACTATTTAATTTTTCTTCTTCTGCCTGCATTTGTGCAGTTAGATTTTTTAAAACATTTTGTTGTTTTTGTACGTCTTCTCCTATTTTTCCAAGCTTATTTATTTCTGTTTCATAAATTGCAAGAGATTCTTTATAAGCGGCTTTAGCTTCTTCCCAAGCCCGTAATCCTTCGGCTTCTGTCATTCTTCCCGCACTTAAATCTTCGGCATAAACTACCACAGCGTCCGCAATTGATGTTTTTCGTTCCCAATACAATACAAGCGCCTTTGCGCGGATTAGTGCAACTTGATATTCATCAAGAAAAAAATCTTCACTTGATGTTTCATAAGAAAGGAAATCTTTTAACGCATCTGTTTTAAAAAGTTCGGCGTAATTTTTATAAATATTGTTCCGTATATCAAGGCTTTTATCCGAATAAATAAGATATGTATTATACGAATTTTGCATTTCAATAAGCGCTTCAAACTTGAATTTAGAGAAATATTTAGTATCCATTTTTTTTGCAAACGCAATTTGTTCCGGTAATAACATCGCTGTTTTTAAAAACTCTTGTATTTCAAATAATAAAGAATATTTTTTATTAAATTCAGGCAAGAATTCATCATAAGTAATAGAGCCATAAAGATTACGATTTCTATAATAGTAAAAATTATTATTATATAGAATATAAAAAGCATCTTTTTCTTGTTTTAAGTTAGTTAGTTTTTCATAATCGCTAATATATTCGGGATCGTTTAAATAATATGATTCAGTTTGTTTCCATAAATTTTTGGTTTCTTGCAAAATCCAATTAGAAAAATCTGAATCATGTATATCTTTTTCGCCGTTACCATATTGTTTTTGCCAAAATCTTATATTATCCAAAGAAGATAAGGCAGTTGATACACAGATAAGATACATATCTATTAATGCGTTAACTTTGTTTATTCCTTCTTCCTCACGAATGGCGAGACTTAATTCAAATTCTTTTTTTGCATCGGCGACAGTTTTTTCAAAATCTTCGGAAATATTAATAAAAAGAGTTTCGCCCGCTTGGAATAATTCTTTTGCGCTTAATTCCCATTTTTGTCTTTCTTCCTCAAATTGATTAAAAGCGGAAAGCCAAACTTCTTCTCCTTCCGAAAACAACTTAAACGAATCTTGTTCCCATTCAATGCGCCTTATAAAAAATCTTTCTTCCGCTTCTTCCCACGCTTTTAACCCTCTTTCAAATTGTTCTTTGTATAAGCGCAGCCATTCTTCGCCTAAAATTGCGAGATCGCCCGTGCCTGCGGAAGCTTGTTCTATTTTTGCGTTTAATTCTTCAATGCCTTTTTTGCAGGACTCGTCTGTTTCCGCGATTAATTTTTCCGTGAATATTTTGGCGGCTTCATCGTCGCTTTTTTTCCGCAAACTCCAAATATCCCTTGTTCTGCGGTTTGTAAAAATTCTTTCTTCTCTGGCGGCGATACTTTCAAACTCATGTTTTATAACGTTTTTTTGAACGTTTAATGTTTCATTAATCATTGCTTCCATTGATTTGCGTGATTCTTCGGGAATATACGCAAGCAATTCGGGATACAAACGAAGCATAGAGTTATCAAAAGAAACGCTTGTATTGTTTACAATATTGTCTGTGTCATTGCGCCATGATTTTAAATCGACTGAAAACTCTCTGCCTTCTTCGTTTGGACGTATTACCAAAGGATCGCCTGTTTTATCATCAAAAATAACATTTCCGTCTTTATCAAGATGCCATGAATAATTTTTTTGTGACTCGCTGAACTTTGATGATAAATTAATTAAAGCTTCTTCCGCCGCCTTGCCGAAGAATCTTCCCATGAGCCACTGTGAAAAACGTTTTTCCAGTTCTTCGTTGCTCCATTTTTCAATTTGCGCTTTTGCTTCTTCGTAGAGAAGCGGATTATCGTATAAATTGCCTGCGATTAATTCCCACGCGCAAATTGCCTGCGTTACGCCGAATTTTGCTTCCGCAAGCCAATGTTCGGGATTTAATTCCCTGTCCGCTTTGCTGAAATGACTGTCTATGACAGCTCTGTTAAATCCCTTAACCTCTCCAAGAGATACTTGGTTTGGTTCCGCAAAAATTACCGGAGGAAATATTCCGGTTATAAAAATTATTGTTAATAAGATTGAAATTATTTTATTGATTTTACTTAACATATTATTCTCCCAAATTTAGATTTTTATTCCGCACAAGCGGATTTTTTTTGTGTGTTTAATAGATAAAATAGATGGAATTACAGTTATTGAACAAAAAAACGAGCAAGTTACTCCAAGCGCGCTTACAAGAGATAGTGTCCGTATCAATGAGTTAGCGCCTTCTGTCAGGAAAAGAAACGGAATTGCGCCGGCAACGGTTGTACCGGTGGTGGAGAGAAGGGCGGGCATTTTTAAACGGAGAGCGTAATAAATGCTGAACGAGTTTTTTTCTTTTCCTGATTTAATTTTTGAGCGAAGACCGTCTACGCATAAAATTGCCGCATTAACTGTCATGCCGCTTACGACGATGAAGGCGCAAGCGACAGCGGAATTATACGTGTTTCCGGTTAAAACCAGTAATAAAGCGGGAACGGCTAAAGACGGAGGAATTGCCGAGAGGACAAGCAACGGAACAGTAAATGATTCGTTAATTGACGCAATGATCATGTAACAGAAAATGATCGCTAAAACAAGCGAAAAAATAGAAGCAGATAAATTTTCACTTTGTTTTACGGCTTCAGGATCAAATTCTATAGAATAACCGGAATCAAGTTCCAATTTTTTGAATACTCCTGCCAATTCTTTTTTTACTTTGCGAGGATCCATAGGTTTGGTAATAATTGTTATAGAAGCGAATCTGCGGCGGCTGTCTCTTCTAATGCTTGACGGCTCTATTTCTTCTTTTTTCTTCATGAGGGAATCAATCTTTAAATACGAAATACTTTCTTCATTCTTTGACGAAACAAGCAGATTCAACGCCCCTTCTCTTGATTGATAAATTCCGTTTCCGTTTGTGCTGATTCTTACGTCCGTCTCTCCGTTTTTATCGATTCTTTTGTACGCTACAGGACAATAAACCCCAAGTCTTGCGGTTTGCGCTGCCGAATAAAAATTAATTTTAGCGGAAGCGAAAATTTCCCTGTCCGGCAGTAAAATTAATTTATTACTGCCTTGTTTAAAATTAAGAACTCTTTCTTTAACTAACGGGTGTCCCGAGCAAATTTGCGCCAGAGCCTGTGCAAATTCTCTGCATTTTTTATCTTCATCGCCGTAGATAAAAATTTCCCAGTACCGATCATTTGCCGAGTTTTCATTAAAAAATATAAAGCCGCCCGGAACATCAATTTCTTTCGCCGTTTCTCTGACAAGATTTGCCTGCGTTATTTTCGGATCAAAAGAAATAAGAAGCGAACCTGAGCCCGTTCTTGCGCTTGTTTCAACATTTTTTATTCCCGATTTTTTTATTAACTGTTTACTGTAAACGGAAAGAAGCCGATCCGTTTCCTGTATGTGAAGACCTCCGTCAAATTCAACTTGAGCGAATACAGAATCCTCGGAGCCGTACCCCGATGTAT
>Ga0268262_10007646_pt1 | contig 10012 bp, 12 predicted proteins | sample TergutNc150P3_FD_190354 | JGI IMG/M metagenome (GOLD analysis project Ga0268262, IMG submission 190354) | Nasutitermes corniger P3 segment gut microbial community from laboratory colony in Florida, USA - Nc150 P3 (SPAdes) (version 2) | ecosystem: Host-associated > Arthropoda: Insects >...
CTGGCAGCGCGGCATGACAATAAAAGCGGACAGGAGCTGATATGGGATTAAGGGGAGAAATTTTCTCGACAAGGGTAATTCTGCAAAACAGGACGTATTTTTTTAACGTCAAGGAAAACCGGGTAGGCGATCTTTATCTGAATATTGTGGAAAGCAAAAACCGTGAAACAGGCGGTTTTGACCGCCAGTCGGTTATTTTATTTGCCGACGATCTTCAGGAATTCCTCAAGGGTTTTGACGAATCCCTGCGCGTTTTGGAAAAAGAGACTCGCGAACGCCGCCGTTCTCCGCGGTCAGGCTTACACGAGGCAAAAGACGAAGCTGCAGGTGAGAGGAACGAAAAGCGCGACAGGGGCGGCAGGGATAACAGGAAAACAGGCCCCAAGGGTTCTGAAAAGCCGCGAAAGGATCGTCAGCCCGGAGAGGGCAAACGAATAGTGGTCAGGAAACGGTAATCTTATTTTTAGCGCTTTTTGGCTTTAGCTTTCGGTTTAGCTTTTACCGCCGGTTTCGCTTTTACTTTCGGTTTGGCTTTTACCGCCGGTCTGGCTTTTGCCTTTGGTTTCGCCTTTACAGACGCTTTCTTTTGACCGGCGTATTTTCTGTTTAAATCCAGCATATATTCGCAGCAATCCGGACAGAGGGTACGCCCTTTTTTTACCCTGCCTCCGCAACGGGGGCATTTACCATGGCTTAACCGGTCATGGTACCTTTCCCGCCTTTTGGCGTTCACTTCCTCTTTGTGGGTTTCTAGAAATCTTCTTTGCCTAAGTCTGTTGTTTTCACGCGCTTTTTCATCCATAAAAGTTTTACTCCTATATAACCATTGTATTTTTTTTTGGAGTAAATTACAATATAAGTAATGAGGATAATAATGAAAAAAATTATTCTGTTTTTTACTCTTTTTATCATATTTCCGGCCATTATTACCTTTGCCCAGGACATACAACAGGGAAATGCGACATGGTATGAGGATGATTCTATGGAATTGAACGCCTCCCACGCGCGGTTTCCGCCCGGAACAAGGCTGCGGGTAACAAACTTAAATAACCAGAAAGAAGTATATGTCACCGTTACCGACCGCATCCAGAACAGCGACACCCGGATACTTGATCTGTCGCAGGAAGCGGCGTCGCTTCTTGGCATGAATAGAAGAGGCTCCACGCCCATACGGCTGGTAGTTATAAGGGGCCTCATGGCCGAGCCGCCGCCTCCCGACCAGACAACAATTATCGAAGATGTTCCTGAAATTACCGCCGTTTCCTACCCTGACTATGAAGATGATGACGGTTATGTAAACTATTCAGACTATTCAAATTATTCGGACTATACAAATTATTCAGACTATTCAGAAGAGTATACGGAAGCTCCTCCAGCAACAACCGCTTCCGTTGAAATTCCTCAATATACTCCTCCCCCCGCTTCCCAGCCTCCTCCGATTCGTACTTTTCCGCAACAATCCGCGCCTCAGGCCCAACCGGCGCCGGCCGCACAGCCTCAGACGGAAGATAAGGTACTGGTAAAAAAACTGGTTGTTATCGTCAATGGGAAGGAACAAACTATTGATCTTCCCGACGGCGTATATATCCCCCTTCCTGCCGGGTCCGCGCCCTCAACGTCCGCCTATACACCCCCTTCAACGCCCGCTTATACCTATACGCCGTCCGCGCCGCCGGTAACGCGGGTTATTATTCCTTCAGCACCCCCGCCGCCGCCGAGAACAATTTCTGTTCCGCCGCCAGTTCAGGCCGCGAACCCCGTTATAAAAATTATTCCTAAACTCCCCGATCCCAACAACGGCAAAGTATACAGGATACAGGTAGCCGCGTTTTCCCATGCCGCTCTCGCACAGGTATGTTTTGACAGGTTAAAAACAGCTGGTTTCAGCCCGGCCTATGAACAAAACGGAAATTTATACCGCGTCGTAATATCGGGAATAAAAGCCGCTGATGTTTCCTATGCGGCGCAGCGCCTTAGTGCCGCCGGTTTTACCGAGGCCTGGCTTCGCGAGGAAAGCAAACACTGAAAAGGCTGGATAGCAGGACAAAAATTTTACTGACCGTTCTTTTCTCAATATTGGTTTTTATTATTGATTCTCCGCCTGTCGCGGCAGTCCAAACGCTTTTTTTTATCATAATATTTATATACGCTAAATTTTCCGGGGGCCTTGCCGCCGGCAGGGCCCCCGGCAGGGTATTCACCCTTTACAAATTTATGCTGTTCCTAATCGCGTTGGTTGTAATTTTACAAATGGCCTTTGGCGGCGGCCTAATAACAGGGTTAATGATAGCATGCCGCATTATAAGCCTTATTATTATGCTCCCGCTTTTGACCATGACTTCCCCGCCGGGAGATCTTGCCTTATGTCTAACCAGGCTCGGGTTCAACTATAAAACCGCGTATATTATTACTTCCGCTTTAAATATTCTGCCTTCATTCCAGGAGGACGCAAAGCAATTACTTGACGCGCGCAAACTACGCCGTTTCGCGCCGGCGTCGCCGCGAAGCGTAACGTCCCTGAGTATGTTTGCGATGTTTGGCGAATACCCGAAAATCGCGCTTCCGATGATGATAAAAATGATGCGAAGGGCTTCGGCCGCAGGATTGGCCATGGACGCCAGAGCATTCGGAGCGTACCGCGCCAGGACCTGGCGTCGTGAAACAGAAATGAAGGCTGTTGATTTTACGGTTCTTACCGCCGGGTTTGTTTACGCGGCAATTGCGATTACAGCTAACTATATTATAAAATAGAAAACTATGCCAAACGCGATAATAAAACTGGAAAATGTCTCATGGGCTTATTCCCGCGAAAAAGAATGGGCGTTAAGGGACATCAGTCTGGAAATAGAAGAAGGGAGCTTCATAGCGGTAATGGGCCGTAACGGCGCCGGAAAGAGCAGCTTTTGCCGGCTGCTTAACGCTCTGATTCCCCATTCGCTGGAGGGAAGTCTGACAGGCGATGTGACAATTGACGGCGAAAATACAAAGTCTTCAAGCGTAATCCAATTAGCCAAAAAAGTCGGAATGGCTTTTGAAGATCCGGAGACACAGCTTTTTACGACAAGCGTATACGACGAGGCCGCCTTTGCCCTTGAAAACCTGCTGCTTGAACCGGAGGATATCGCAGCTAAGGTACGGCCGGCACTGGAGGCCGCCGGTCTTTGGGATTACAGGGATTATCTTGTGTCCAGCCTTTCCGGCGGACAGAAACAGCGCCTGACGATTGCGGCGGCCCTTGCCATGGCGAACAAAATTCTTGTTCTGGACGAACCGGCTTCCCAGCTTGATCCCATAGGGGCAAGGGATATTCTTTCATTTATACATGATCTTCGCGCCCAAAAAACACTGACCGTGGTAATGACGACAGGCTCAGGCGAGGAGGCCGCGGAATTCGCCGATAAAATAATTGTGTTAAAGGACGGATGCCTTGCAGCCTTTGGGACTCCGGGACAGGTCTTTGCCGACAAAGAACTGCTTGCTTCATGTATGATAGACCCTCCCCAGGTTTCGGAATTCGCCAACCGCATGGATGAATACGGACATCCCCTGCCGAGTTTTCCTGTCAATCTGGACGAAGCCCTTGAGTCGACGCGTGACTTGTTCAAAGGAACCCATGGTTAATACAAAAGAGGCGATTAGGGTTTCCAACCTGCGTCATTGGTATGAGCCCGGCAGAATTATTCTTGACGGGATAAACATGTCAATCGCGGAAGGCGAGTTTACGGCGATTATAGGGCAGAACGGTTCTGGAAAAACAACGCTGATGAAAAACTTAAGCGGCCTTTTGCGCCCCAGGCAGGGGGAAATTTTCATTAGCGGAAAAAACACAACCGGGGCGGATGCGGCGGAAATCGCCAAAGAAGCCGGATATGTAATGCAGGATCATGACAACCAGCTTTTTGAACAAACGGTATTTGACGAAGTGGCGTTTTCGCTGAAGCATAAGGGTTCAAAAAAAGAAATCAATGAGAAGGTTGAAGAAGCGCTAAAGACAGTCGGCCTTTCTGACAAAAAAGAGGCTTTCCCCCCTGCCCTGCCCCGCGCCGACAGGTTCAAGGCTGTCTTTGCGGCCGTCCTTGCGATGGACACAGGGATTCTGCTTCTGGATGAACCCGTTGCCGGCCAGGACAGCCCCGGCTGCCGCATGATCATGGACATAATAGACCGTCTTCACAAAAAGGGCATAACGATACTATTAATTACACATAACATAGGCATTGCCGCGCGGTACGCGAAGCGGATAATAGTAATGAAAAACGGGCGTATATTAATGGACGGACAGCCGCCTGAAATATTCGGGCAAAAAGAAGAACTTGCCGAAGCCGGGATCCTCGCGCCGCAGATAACAAGGCTTTCGCAGGAGCTGCGCGCCCATATACCGCTTGAAAAAGACGCCATGACCCCGGAAGAGCTTGCCTCAATGCTGGCTAATCAAATAACCGGCATCAAAGTTTAAGAAAGGATTAACTCTCTTCCTTTGTTATTTATTACCTGTTATTTGTTACCTACCTGCCTATGTTCCACTTGCCGTTACTGTAGGTATAGGTTCCCGCCCCTTTTCTTTGGGAAAAAAAATCGTTTGGAAACGTATTGGTGAATATCTCGGTATGAATACCGATATTAACCCTGTTTATCGGGTTTTTGTCAAACGCGTAGTCCCCAACGGATTTTACGTTGCCAAGAATCGCGACAGCTGTAATCCTATTTTCCCAAAATGCGTAGTCCCCAATGGAAATTTCGCTGTTAGGAATCGTGATAGCGGTAAGCCTGTTTTCAGCGAACACGTAATTCCCTATATCTGTTACACTGTTGGGAATCTCGACGTTTGTTAACTGGTTTTTACGAAACGCCTCATTCCCTATTGAAGTTACGCTGCCGCCGATTGTAACGGCGCTTAGCTGGTTATTACTAAACGCTTTATCTCCGATCCTCGTTACGCTGTTGGGGATAGTAATGCTTGTGATTTGATTTGCGTTAAACGCCCCGGTTCCTATAACAGTTACGCCGTCAGGGATAGTGACGGTGGTAAGCCGGTTATTGCTAAACGCGTTATCTCCAATGGATTTTACGCCGCCGCCGATTGTAACGCTGCTTAGCTGGTTATTATTAAACGCGTTATTGCCAATACTCGTTACGCTGTTTGGAATCGCTACTGTGGCCAGCCGGTTGTTTTGAAACGCGTCATTCTCAATACTCGTTACGCCGTTAGGGATATTGACGCTTGTGATTCTGTATCCGTCAAACGCTTTCGCGCCAATGATCGTTACGCTTCCCGGAATCGTAACGTTCGTAATGTTCTTTGGGTCGCCCCAGCATATAATCAATTTTTTTTCATCCTTGCTTAGAAGAAAAAAGTCTTTGACGGAAAACGCGGTATTACCGGGGGCAACCGACAGCCTGGTTAAGGGATTTTCCGCGAATACCTCGCCCCCTATGGAATTTACCTTATCGGGAATGGTTACGCTTGTTAGTTCGTTTTTCTTGAATACCCTGTTCCCAATGGAAGTTACGCTTTTGCCGATGGTTACGCTGGTCAGAATGTTGTCAAAAAACGCGTCATTCCCGATTGTAGTTACGTTGTCCGGAATAGTAACAGTGATTAAGTTATTGGAAGAAAACGCAAGATTCCCAATAGCCGTTACGCTGTCCGGAATGGTTACATAGTCAATTTTTTTGTTTTGAAACGCGTTTGGCCCTATCTCGGCCACAGGTTTTCCCTGTATCGCCGGAGGTATATTGACCGTTCCTTTATTCCCCCTGTAACGGGTAATTCTTACCGTATTTTGCCTGCTAATTGCCTGTACGGTAAAATCCTTTTCATCGTCATACTGTTGGGAATGGGCTATACAGGCTATAAACACCAAAAAAAGCAATCCTAAAAGGTTTTTTTTGTTTGTCATATTCATATCCTTACTTGTTCATTATTACAACATTTTGGCGAATTTTGTCAAGACGTGAACCTATACGGCGCTCCCGCATTAATGGCTATCAGGCTCGGTTCAGACTCAAGACATCAGCATGCTTCATTTGCCAGAGTGACGCTTAGTTCTTCATTGGGCCTGCGGGAAGCGGTTTTTTTGAGGTATTTAAAACACTGTTTGTCCATAATGGCTATATGGGTTAAAATCCAGTCCTTAATGAAATGTGTAAAAGTCATAAGGGGAACCCTTTTCCCTTCATCAAACTTCTGAACAATATTTATCACGCTTAAAATAAAGAAATCGTGCGCCAATTTATGACCGGCATAATCCTTATATTGCGTCCTTTTCATTATTTCTTCTTCAGTCGCAAAATGTGTTTTTATATAGTCGACCACTTGCTTTATAACATTCTTAAAATAGGCCCGCTCCGCCTCATCATAATCATTACTAACATGATTGTACATTTCATTGACCAGTTTAAAAAGCCCCTTGTGCTGGTCGTCAATTATTTTTATCCCTACCGAATATGTGGCTGACCACGTAACCAGATTTGAAGTAACAGTCATCTTATTCCTCCTGTTAATTTGTCCGCTTAAATACAAATATACAAATAAGAATTTATTTCTTATGAAATATTCGTGTTCATTTTTGTCATTAGTAGATAAATGCTTCTATAGTTCATAATATTGTACCTACCTCGCAAAATCGCTGAAACAATAAAACGCCAGTCCCAGATCGTCAGCTGTTTTTAACAGGTATTCCAGCCGCCTGGGGCTTATGCCCCAGGCGGCATTTGCGGATATGTCGTGGGTAGTCAGAGGCAATACCAGTTTCTTATCGAGGAATTTGACGGTCTTAAGCATAAGGTTTACGACGCGGTAAAAATCGGCATCCGAGGGGATTACCGTATTGTCAATGGCGCGGGAAGAAATATACCCGCGTTTAATTTCAGCTTCGCTGTACAGGCGAAAAGTGACTCCGTAGCCCCTCAATGTCCCGAAGGAGCTAAAAAGGACGTCGTGCATCCACGGCTCGTAAAAACCAAAGGGATAGGCGAATGACGAAAGGGGGATGCCGGCGTCCCGGAATAGCCTTACAGAATCGATTGTCTCCAGGTTAAATTCATTCCTTGATATCCTGCGCAAATCCAGATGGTTAAGGCTGTGGTAGCCGATATCATGCCCCCTGTTTATGGCTATGGCGCAGAAGGGGCTGACCTTCCCAATGATAAAAAAAGTAACCCTTGCTTTATATTTTTCAAAAAGATCAAAATAACGTTCCCATGAAACCGTATAATCGTCATCAAAAGAAAGAAGGAGCCCTCCGTCAGAGGCAAGCGGATTCCAGACAAGGGTGTCTTTCAGAAGCATCCCCGATTCTTTATCACGGCATGTAAAATCCACTTCATAGGTTGAATCCCCTGTATCCCTGGAGTTTTCAAGATCATAGATAATATCAAAATCCGCGTTTTCATAACGCAGGCCGGTTTTAACGGTAATCCGTCCTTCTTCATCCAGGAGAAAATATTTGTCAATATCTTTTCCGTTTTGTTTAACCTTTTCAAGCGCCTGTTCAAAAGGCTGTTTAATTGGAGGCGGCAATTCCTCAGGAGAGGACGGCCCTTTAGGAAAGGTATTAAAAATTACCCGAGTCTCTTTTGCCGTTTCCGGGACAGGGCGCGGACGGCCGGCGCAGGCGTATAACAGAAAGGCCGGTATTAAAACCAGGACAAAGCGCGGATAATGATTTTTCATCCTAATGTTGTTTCGGCGAGATAAAGAAACCAAAAAGGCTGCCGCAGAAACCGCCGGCGATGTGGGCGAAATGTGATATATTGCCTGTTCCGCCAAAGGATTTGAACAACTGGTCGCCGATGTACAGCGTTAATATAAGAATAAAGGTCAGCGGGATTTCCCCATGGGTAAAATTGGTAAACGAGGCAAGCAGTATCATCATAAAAACTACGCCGGAAGCCCCCATGAGGGGGTTTGGGAAGAAAAACACGTTAAGGAGGCCGGTAACAAAGGCGGTAATGGCGATCATCACAAGCAGGGCGAGCGAGCCGTAATTCTCTTCCAGCATTGGACCTACAAGGAGGATAATGGAGAAGTTGCTGACAAGGTGAGCCCAGCCCGAATGGCCTATGACATGGGATAACAGCGTTATCCAGCACCGCAGGCTGCCGGGCGAGAATTGCCCCCTGCCCGGAACCATGAACCATTCACGCAGCCAGGGCAGCAGATACAAGGTGACGGCCATCACCAGGGCGCAGAGCAGGGCATAAGACAGTACAGTCGGCGCGTTGTATTTGATTTTCATAATTTCAACTCTATTTCCACCGGACAATGATCCGATCCCGTAACTTCGGGCCTTATTGCAGATGATTTTACATTAGGCATGAACGCGCTGTCAACGCAATGGTAGTCTATCCTCCAGCCCACATTCCGCTGCCGCGCTCCTGCCCTGTATGACCACCAGCTGTAATGCCCGCCCTCGCCGGGATGAAAATGGCGGAATGTGTCAACATGGCCGGCTTTGGTAAATTTGTCCATCCACGCGCGTTCTTCCGGCAGATAACCGGCGCTGCCTTCGTTTTCTTTCGGGCGGGCAAGGTCTATGGGCGTGTGGGCGATGTTGTAATCCCCGCAGAGCAGAAAATGCCTGCCCTTTTTCACCAGGGAATTGCACATGCGCAGTATTGCGTCGCAGAAGGCCAGCTTATAATCAAGACGTTTCCCCCCGTCCTGGGAATTGGGAAAATACGCCGCGATTAGCGTGAAGCGGTCAAACTCGGCGGTCAACACGCGCCCTTCGTCGTCAAATTCCGGTTTGCCCAAATAACGAATTTCCTTAGGCTCGATCCTGCTGTATATGGCGACGCCGGAATAACCCTTTTTTTTGGCGCTGGCCCAGTAACTATGGTAAGGCTTGCCTTTTGCCTGCGTGTTTATCAGCGTCTGTGAAAGCTGTCCCGGCTCGGCTTTTGTCTCGTTCAGGCACAGGATATCCGGCGCTTCTTTATCAAGCCACTCAAGAAAGCCCGATTTCTGAACCGCGCGTATGCCATTGACGTTCCAGGAAATTATTTTCACTATCTATAAAACTCCCAAAGCTATTTCCATCATCCTGGTGAAACTCTTTTCCCGTTCTTCGGCTGTGGTCTGCTGTCCGCCTGAAAGCAGGTCAGAAATGGTAAGCAGGCAGGCGGCTTTTTTCCCTGTCGCCTTCGCGTTATGAAAAAGGGCAAAACTTTCCATCTCAACGCCGAGGCAGTCAAACTCTTTCATTACCTGCTTCCAGTAGGGTTCGCCCGCCCTGTCCGCATGGTAAAAAACATCACTGGAATGGATAGTCCCCTCTACCAGAGGATGACCAAGTTTAACGGCGGCTGCTCGAATTTTTTTGCAAAGTTCATCGTCAGGTTTAATCTTGCTGTTGGTATATCCGTTCTGGCTGCGGGCAAAAGTGGATTCACTGTAGGCTTCTGTTACCAGAACCACGTCAAACAATTTAAGGCTGTCTTTATAGCCCCCCGCGGAACCGATTCTTATAATCTCGTTCACGTCATAATGGGTAAACAGTTCATATGAATAAATCCCGATGGATGGCATACCCATGCCGCTCCCCATAACCGACACAGGCTTTCCCTTATAGGTTCCGGTAAAGCCAAGCATCCCACGTACGCGTGTAAATTCCTTCGCGTTTTCCAGGTAGGTATTGGCAATAAACTGGGCCCTAAGCGGATCACCAGGCATCAGCACTGTTTTTGCGATCTGGCCCTTTTCGGCAGAGTTATGCGGTGTAGACATTGTTTCCTCCGTTAAAACAGCATATACCTTTTTTTACATATAGTCTATAATTAACCAATGCCGCTGTTAACCGTATCAAGCCTGCAAAAACGCTTTAACCTTGAGGCGGGTTTTTTTGCCCGTTTCGGGCGTTTTGTCAACGCAGTCAACGATGTTTCTTTTACCATCGAAAAAAATGAAGCTTACGGCCTTGTGGGCGAGTCCGGCTGCGGAAAAACCACAACGGCGCGCCTTCTTGTCAGAATGTACGAGCCGGACAGCGGGCATATTTATTACCATCAG
>Ga0268262_10007647_pt1 | contig 10012 bp, 9 predicted proteins | sample TergutNc150P3_FD_190354 | JGI IMG/M metagenome (GOLD analysis project Ga0268262, IMG submission 190354) | Nasutitermes corniger P3 segment gut microbial community from laboratory colony in Florida, USA - Nc150 P3 (SPAdes) (version 2) | ecosystem: Host-associated > Arthropoda: Insects > Digestive...
CGCAATGTGGACAGGGAGAACGAGCTGCTTGAGGCGTTCTCAAAGGAACTGGGCACTCAGCTTGTTTATTTTGTCCCGCGAAACAATATCGTCCAAAGGGCGGAGATCAACAGGAAGACGGTGATTGAATACGCTCCGGAAGACAGGCAGGCTCAGGAATACCGCAATTTGGCGAAGGCCATTGAGGAGAATACCCTGTTTACCATTCCAAAGCCCATGACGCAGGAAAGGCTTGAGGAAATACTGATGGAATACGGATTGATGGACGCGATCAAAAACGATTACCGCATATGACGGAGGCGCTGTCATGAGTGATAATTATATTGACATACAAAACCTGACAAAATCCTTCATGGTCAGGGGTGAACGCCTGGAGGTATTAAAGGGAATCTCCCTGTCCGTTTCAAGGGGAGACGTATTCGGAATCATCGGTTTATCTGGAGCGGGGAAATCCACCCTGGCGCGCTGTATCAACAGGATCGAAACGCCCGACGCCGGACGCATTAACATTGGCGGCGTCGATATGCTGACGCTTTCCAAGCGCCGCCTTCTGGAACAGCGCCAGCGCATAGGCATGATCTTTCAGAACTTCAACCTTTTTGAGTCAAAAACCGTTTACAAAAATATCGCCTACCCGCTCGCGATACGCGGCGTAAAAAAAGCGGAACGCTCAAAACGGGTTCGGGAAATAGCGGAAGTTGTCGGCCTGCAGGACAAGCTGGACGCTTACCCGGCCGGGCTTTCCGGCGGGCAGAAACAGCGCGTGGGCATTGCACGGGCGCTCGCCAACAACCCGGACATTCTGCTTTCCGACGAGGCGACAAGCGCCCTTGATCCGCAGACCACTTTGAGCATTTTGGAACTGCTTAAAAACATCAACCGCGATCTCGGGCTGACCATCATACTGATCACCCATGAGTTAGATGTAATTAAATACACCACCAGAAACATGGCCGTGCTGGAAGACGGCGTGATCCGTGAAAGCGGCAGAACCAAAGATATTTTCGCCAATCCCAACAGCGTAACCGGCAAAATATTCATGAAAGTCTATTTTGAGCTGCAGGATAACGGCCTGGAAGAAGGAGGCGGCATATGAGTTTGTTAAATACCCCGTTTTGGGTTGTGTTCCTGGCGTCATTTTCCCCGCAGGTATGGAAGCAGATTTTACCCGCCACCATGGACACCCTGTACATGACCCTTATCGCGTCCCTTATTACCCTGGTGTTCGGGCTGCTTTTGGGAATTATCATGACCATCACCACCAAAGACGGGCTGTGCCCCGCTCGGCCTTTTAACACGGGCATGGGCTGGCTTATCAACTGTCTGCGTTCCCTGCCTCAGATGATCATGATCATACTGATGATACCCGTGGCGCGTCTTGTGTTCGGCAAATCCTACGGCATAAATTCCTGTATTATCGCCCTGTCCGCTTCCTGCATACCGATGTACGCCCGCATTGTGCAGAGCAGCCTGCTGGAAATCGAGAAAGGCAAAATCGAGGCCGCTAAATCCATGGGCAGCAACAACCTGCAAACCGTCGTATGGGTGCTTCTGCCGGAGACCCTGCCCTCTTTGATTCGCGGCTTTACGGTGGCGGTTATCGCCATCATCTCCATGACCGCCCTTGCCGGCAACTTCGGCGCCGGGGGCATAGGGGACATTGCCGTGCGTTTCGGGTTTCAGCGTTTCCAGCATGAAATGCTGTTTGCCTGCGTGTACGTGCTGATTATTATAGTACAGATCATCCAGTTTTCAGGCGATTTTGCGTCGAAACTCATTCTGAAAAAACGGCATTTGATGTAAGGGATCCCCTTGACAAACTCAGGAAAAACCCTTATTCTAATTCATAGTAAACATATATGTTTACTATATTTTAAGGTTTAGGAGGAATAAACCATGAAAAAGATGATTACACTGGTTCTCATCGCCGTTTTAGCCGCTCTTGTCATTACGGCCTGCTCAAAAAAAGGGGCCTCTTCGAATACAACAGCCGGGAGCGTTGAAATCAAGGGCATTGTTGACCTTGTCCCCCACAGCGAGTTGATTAACCATGTCAAGGACCAACTGGCCGCCGACGGCGTCATTGTTAATTTGGCGGCAACGGCAGCGGACGAAACCACCAACGAGCGCACCGAAGCGGGCGAGATTGATTTCAATTTCCACCAGCATTTGCCCTACCTGAAAGAGTGGAACCAGATTAACGGGGGCCATTTGATCAGCGTGGGAGACATCCATGTGGAGCCCATCAGCGCCTATTCGGACAAGTACAAAACGGTGGGCGAGGTACCGCCCAACGCTTCCATCGCCATTCCCAACAACGCGACCAACGAATTCCGCGCCCTGCGAATCCTGGAAATTGCCGGGTTTATCAAGCTGGATGATACGGCCAACCGTACCCTGCAGGCGTCCGTGTCCAACGTAAAGGAATACCTGAGGCCGATTAAGCTGATAGAGCTGGACGCGGGGATCATCATCCCTACCAGAGGCGATTTTGACGTGTTCATTACCAACGTTAACAGGGCTCTGGAAGCGGGTATCACATCCCCCGTTCTTTTCAGGGAGGGCGAAGATTCGCCGTATGCCAACATTATTGTCATCCGCGAGGGTCTGGCCGCGGACAAACGCGCCGCCGTGGACAAGCTGGTAAAGGCCCTCCAGTCGGAAGAAACGCGCAAATTCATCGTGGAGAAATACAACGGCAAGGTAATCCCCGCTAAATTGTGACCTATACCCAAGCCCCCAATAGTGGTATAATGCGGCTATTGGGGGAATTTTGAAAAACTTTGAAAATCTTACCACACTGGAACAGATGGACGATGTCAACGCCAGGCTCAGGGAGCGGGCGTGCCAGGCCTGCGCCGAAACCTGGGAAGACCGTACCAAAAAGCAGTCGCCGCACTGCAAATTCGGCGAGGACGGCGTTTGCTGCAGAATCTGCTCGATGGGGCCCTGTCGCATAACGCCCAAGGCGGACAAAGGCATCTGCGGTGCCGACGCCCACGCCATGGCGGGGCGCAACTATCTGCGTACCATAGCCGCGGGGACTTCCGCCCATTCGGATCACGCGCGGGAGATTCTCCATATACTGCACGGCGCGAGCGCCGACGGTAATTATAAAATTCGGGATGAACAGAAGCTGATCCGCCTTGCCAAAGAATACGGCATTGCAACCGATGGCAGGGATATTTACGATATAGCCCACGATGTGGCGGACGCGGGGCTTGCCGAATTCGGCAAGTCATTCGGGACGCAGACTTTTATTAAACGGGCCACAACAGAAAGGCAGAAGGTCTGGCGCGAGCAGGGCATTGAGCCCCGCGCCATTGACCGCGAAATCGCCACGGCCATGCACATGACAAACATGGGCAATACCGCCGAGGTTGACGCGCTAATCCGCCAGGGGCTTCGTACCAGCCTTTCCAACGGCTGGGGCGGCTCCATGTTGGCAACCGAAATCACCGACATTCTCTTTGGAACTCCCACAGTGCGAAACACGGAAGGAAATCTCGGGGTGCTGGAAGCGGACATGGTGAACATCGTGGTACACGGACATGATCCGGCGTTTTCCGAAATGGTTGTATGCGCCGCCGAGGCGCGGGATATTGTCGATTACGCGAAAAGTAAAGGCGCTAAAGGTATTAACATCGTGGGCCTGTGCTGTACGGCTAACGAAGTCGCCATGCGCCACGGAGTCCGCATGGCGGGTAACTTCCTCCAGCAGGAAAACGCCATACTTACCGGCGCTGTCGAGATGATGTGCGTTGACGTGCAGTGCATATTCCCCGCGCTTTCATCGTTAAGCGAATGTTTTCACACAAAATTCGTTACAAGCTCGCCCATAGCCCGCATACCGGGCTCAATCTACGTTGAGTTCAAACAGGACACCGCGTTCCAGCAGGCAAAAGACCTTGTTAAAATGGCGGTTGACAATTTCACCAACAGGGACAAGTCCAAGGTGTATATCCCCCAGGTGAAGCAGAGCGCCGTTGTGGGTTACGCCTGCGAGCAGATAATCGGGCATTTGGACGGGGTTGTTAACAGCCACACCGATGAATTCGGCACTTACAAACCCGCCGTTGACGCGATCAAGGCCGGAGTCCTTCGGGGCGCGGTGGCTATTGTCGGCTGCAATAACCCGCGGGTGCGCCCCGACTTTGCCCACTTCGAGATAATGAAAGAACTGCTGTCAAACGACATTTTGATTGTCGCCTCGGGCTGCGCGGCGCAGGTCGCCACAAAAGCCGGCCTCTTGAACAAAGAGGCAAAAAAATTCTGCGGGGAAGGCCTGCGCCGCGTCTGCGAGCTTGTCAACATCCCGCCGATTCTGCACATGGGCGCCTGCGTAGACATCAGCCGCATGATGCTCCTTGCCACGGGCATTGCCAAAGACTGGGGAGTGGACACCACGCAGATACCCGTAGTGGGCTGCGCCCCTGAGTGGATGAGCGAGAAGGCGGTCGCCATTGCCAACTATGTCGTGTCCACGGGCCTTGACGTATACCTGGGCATAGAGCCCCAGGTAAAGGGCAGTTCCCAGATGATGGAGTATATCACGCAAGGCACGCGGAAAATCACCGGCGCGGGCTTCGTGATCAATACCGATCCCCACGCCCTGGTAAGCTCCATCATCAGTGGCATAGAAGCCAAACGCGCCGCGCTTGGAATATAGTTAATGAAAATCGCCATAAGCGGAAAGGGCGGCGTAGGCAAGACCACTCTTGCCGCTGTGCTGGCCCGTCTCTACGCGCAGGAAGGAAAAAAAGTCCTCGCGGTCGATGTTGATCCGGACGCGAACCTGGGCCTCGCGCTTGGTTTCAGCGAGGAGGAAGTCGCCGCCATCGTTCCCATCGCCAAAATGAAAGACCTTATCAGCGAGCGCACCGGCGCTTCCGGCAATGGCGCCGTAAACGGCGGCGGCAAATTTTTCAAAATAAACCCCCGCGTTGACGACATTCCCGACCGTTACGCGAAAGAAAAAAACAAGGTAAAATTTCTGGTAATGGGCACCGTGGAGACGGGCGGAGGAGGCTGCGTATGCCCCGAACACGTAATGGTCAAACAGCTCCTCTCCCATCTGGTAATAGCGCGTGACGAGGTTGTAATAATGGACATGGAAGCCGGCCTTGAACACCTTGGCAGGGGAACCGCCTCCATGATGGACCGCTTTATCGTGGTGGTAGAGCCCGGGTCCCGCAGTTTGCAGACTTTTCACCGTGTAAAACAGCTCGCTTCAGACCTTGGCGTAAAAAAAGTCCAGGCCGTGGCAAACAAGGTACGCGGCCCCGAAGACGAGGCGTATTTCCAAAACCTTATCCCCGCGGAAGAGCTTCTTGGCTTTATCCGTTTCAGCGAAGATGTAATTAAAGCCGACCGCATAGGCGCGTCCCCCTTCGACACCAGCGAGGCGGTGAGGGAAGACATTCGGAAGATAAAATTAGCAATGAGCAATTAATAATGAGCAATGAACATTCTTATCTTTTCTTTTATATTCCTCTGCGCCTTTGCGCCTCTGCGAGATGTCTTCTTCTTCTCTATAAAATCTGTTATACTATGTACGCAGGAGACGACTATGAAATTGCTGTTTAACCGGGTATACGACGGCGCGGATGAAATGTACGTCATCGCGGAAAAAACCGTTAATGAAACACTTGCGGAACTGGGCGCAAACGCTCCTGTTAAACTGCCTGATACCGCGTACCTTCTTGCCAATATTTCCACTTACCTTGCCAAAAAAGTAACCACAATGGGCGAACTGGCCGCTTGTTTGCCGGAAATACGCTCGTGGATGGCAAATGAAAAGGCCCGCGCGAACCACCGCCTGGCAGACGCTTTCCGCGCCGGTTACGGCACGTTCATGGCCGCCGAAGCGATAGAAGCCTGCAAATACGCTAAAAGCCCCAAGCCCTACAACGGCGAATACTGGGGGCATATGTCGGACGCGGAAGTGCGCGAACTGGGCGTGCCCCTGGTCACGGGCGACATCCCGGGCTTCGTGGTAATCATCGGGCCCGCCCCGTCTGACGAGGAAGCCATTGATCTGATAAAAGGCTACCAGTCGCGGGCGATTTTTGTGTTCCTTATAGGCGGGATAATCGATCAGGCTAAACGGATGAACCTAAACATGGGTTTTCCGGTTAGAATAGTGCCTACAGGCCCTGATATTTGGTGTGTTACCCACATTATTTCACTGGTTAACAGGGCCGCCATGATATTCGGTGCTGTACAGCCCGGCGACCGCGAGGCCTTTGACAACTACAGCTTCCACCGGATTAGGGCTTTTGTAAACGCCTTTGATCCTGTAAGCGACATCGTTGTCGCCGCGGGCGGAGGGGCTATCGCCATGGGCTTTCCCGTAATAACCAACGATGTAAAGGATATGTGGAAGGTTCCCAAGAGCCTCATCATCCAGCAGGACACAAAGGCCTTTATCGAAACCTCGCTTGAGGCCCGGGACATCAAAATAAAAATACTGAAAATCGACATACCTGTCGCCTACTCTTCGGCCTTTGAGGGCGAGATCGTCAGGCGCAATGACACCCATGTAGACATTGACAGCACCACCATGGATTGCTTTGAGTGGGTGCGCCAGAAACCCTCTCAGGAAATCGAGGATCACTCTATCGTTATTATAGGGAAAGACATAGACGCTTTTCAGCCGGGCAGTAAAATCGCTATGGGTATTATTGTCGAGGTTTTCGGCAAGAACATGCAGAGCGACTTTGAGCCTGTGCTGGAGCGCAGGATACACCACTTCATCAACTTTATTGAGGGCGTTATGCATACGGGCCAGCGCGATATGCTGCGTATACGGGTTAGCAAAAACGCCTTTGCCGCGGGTTTCAGGCTGAAACACTTTGGCGAGGTTGTATACGGCAAAATGATGGACGAGTACTCCGCGGTTATTGACAAGTGCCAGATAAAGATTTACACCGATCCGGAAAAATTAAAAACCCTTCGGGCCGAGGCGAACAAGATCTACGACGCGAGGGACGCGCGACTGCTTTCGTTAACTGACGAAAGTGTTAATGTTTTTTACAACTGTATCCTCTGCCAGTCGTTCTCCCCGGCCCATGTCTGCGTTGTCACCCCGGAGCGGCTGGGGCTCTGCGGCGCGGTTTCATGGCTGGACGCGAAAGCGACCAACGAACTTGATCCCAACGGCCCCTGCAAGGTCGTAACCAAGGAGCGGGTTCTTGATGAAAACCTGGGCGTCTGGGAAGACGTGAACGAGGCTGTTGACGCGGCGTCGCACGGCTCCCTTAAACAGGTAACCCTGTACTCCATCATGCAGGACCCCATGACAAGCTGCGGCTGTTTTGAGTGCATCTGCGGCATAGAGCCCGCCTCGGGCGGCGTTGTCATTGTAAACCGCGAACATTCCGGCATGACCCCGCTGGGCATGACCTTTTCCGAAATGGCGTCAATGACAGGCGGCGGCGTGCAGACGCCCGGCTTTATGGGCCACGGAAAGCACTTTATTTCATCGAAAAAATTTCTCAAGGCCGAGGGCGGCGTAGCGAGAATCGTGTGGATGCCCCGCGCCTTAAAAGAACAGGTAGGCAAAAAACTCAACAAGACCGCGCAGGAACTGTACAACATTGAGGACTTTACATCAATGATAGCCGACGAGTCGACCACCGAAGACCCTGAAAAACTGGTGCAATTACTGGTAGAGGCCGGCCATCCGGTGCTGAACCTGCCGGCTTTGTTATAATTAAGGATCAGGGACTGAAAACAGAAATTAGAGAACAATGAGTATGGATGAAGTAAATAATAACGGCGGCCTGGAGCATCCTCCTGATATAAAAGAAAATTGGAAAGAAGCAATAGAACGCCGCTGGATTATTTCCGGCTTTGTAAGAAACGGCGTTCTTGTCACTTTCGGCCTTTCGCTTGCCATTCTTGTCCTGTACATGGTCGGCAGTATGCCGGATACGGGCTTCTCGGACAATACTCTTTTTCTGCTTCTGCGCCTGCTGCGGTATTCATCGCTGATTCTCTGCGCTTTCTCGCTTCTTGCGATGGCGTACAAGGTAAAGCGCATAGTCAACCGTCCCGGAATAAGGAACGCCTTAAGCCTGTTATTTTATTTTATTATCGGGCTCCTGGGCGCGGGGCTGGCGATGCTCTACTCGTTCATTGTCGCCGCGTCTGAAGGCAATGTGTAATTGCTAATTATTCATTGCTAATTGTTCATTGTTCCCTACTTGCCTTACTGTCTATTTTAGGTTATCATATCTTACTAGTATGAAAAAGTTCTTTAGAACCCTTCTCGTTCTCATTATAATCGCGGGGATCGCGTTGTTTTTTGGCTGGGCCCAGCTTGGGATTCCCCCTGACGGCTATGGGGTAATACGCTCAAAGTCCCACGGTTTATATCCCCGTCTTGTGCAGCCGGGGGAATTCCTGTGGATCTGGTACAAACTTATCCCGACAAATACCGAAACAACCGTTTTACACCTTAACCCCGTTAACCATGTATTCACCGCGGAAAGCACCCTGCCTTCCGGCAAGATATATTCCACATTCGCCGGAATCAAAGGTGATTTTTCCTGGAGAATTAACGGCGACCTGTCATTCAGAATAAGCCCGGACGCCGTTATCCCCTTATTCAGCGCAAATACAGTGAGTTCCCAGGAGGATTTGAACCGCTACGAAAAAGATGTTGCCGGACAAATCGAGGGCTTAATCCTGCGGTATATTGGGCAGGAAGATCTTTCAGGGGAAGTTGAAGCATTGTTAAAAGACGGGGAAAATCCCTGGTTTGAAGGGGAAATTATGAAACAATTACCCTTCCTTAATAACCTTTCGTTAAGGGTTAAATCCGCAAAATTCCCCGATTTTGAGCTTTACAGGCAGGCAAAGGCTTTATTTGAGAATTACATGACCATACAAAAGGATTACGCGTCGGGCGATATGCGGGAAAGGGCAAAAAACCGCATGGATGCCATGTTCCGTTTTGATGAATTGGAGCTATATGGGGCCTTATTGACTCAATATCCCATTCTGTTGGATTATATGGCTCTGGAAAAGGGCAAAAAATGAAAGAATTTCGGCTCAGGACAGGATTTCCGGTAACTCTTGACGCTGTTTGTTGTTAAATTAACGTATATAAGAGGAGTATCTATGCAAAAAATCCCGGCTCTATTTTTAACGCTTGCCTTGTGTTGCTTCGCCGGCCGGGGTGTGATCCTATACGCCCAGGATGCCCCCTACGATGAAACCATCCCTGATGATAACGACGACGAGGGCCAGACGGATTCGAATTTTAACAGATTTATTCCTGATTTGTACACAAGAGGGGATCAGACAATTAACATTTCGTTGGGCGCGGTCTTCCCGACAGTTTTTCTTAACAATGGAAAGGAAATCGCCCATAACATTAACCCGCCGATAGGCGGTATGTTATCGTTGGCATACAACTACTTTTTAGGATCGCACTTTTTTCTTGGCGGAGAGGTAGGGTTCGCCACCGCCTATACCCTGGGAGAAAACGCACTTTTTATTATACCCATCGGGCTGCGCGCCGGCTGGCAGTTTGTTTTCCGCCGTTTTGAATTCCCCCTGTACGCGGCTATAGGCATAGCGCCCCAGCGTTACCTTGACTATGGGTATTTCGGGATGTATCTTAAAGGCGCGTTATCCGCCTATTACCGTTTTCACCCAAAGTGGTCATTTGGGCTTATCGTAGACTGGAGCTGGTATCCCCAATGGCCCATGAAAGACGGGGTAAGAACTCCGGAAAAAGACATAGACGCGAATTTTATTGGCGTGTTCCTTAGCGCACGCTATCACTTTTAGGACCATGATTATGAAGAAAAATATTTTTTGCAAAACTATCATTTTTTTTGTATTGGCTCTTGTTTTCTCATGCAGCCAGGACCCTATTTTTCACACCATTTCCACCGAGCCTATACCGGTAAAACCGCGTATCCAGGGCGGCCCCACCAATATAGCGGTATTTGAGCGCGAATATACCGATGCGGATAATGGCAGTATAACAAAAGTTCCC
>Ga0268262_10007648_pt1 | contig 10010 bp, 5 predicted proteins | sample TergutNc150P3_FD_190354 | JGI IMG/M metagenome (GOLD analysis project Ga0268262, IMG submission 190354) | Nasutitermes corniger P3 segment gut microbial community from laboratory colony in Florida, USA - Nc150 P3 (SPAdes) (version 2) | ecosystem: Host-associated > Arthropoda: Insects > Digestive...
GCTTGAACTCATTATGGGTTTCACAACGCACGGAATTCCTATTTCCTTTATAGCCGCTAAAAATTCTTCTTTTGTCTCCGCAAATTTATACGCACTTGTTTTTAACTTGAGTTCCTCTGCGGCAAGGCGGCGAATGCCCTCTCTGTTCATAGTCAATTTGGCAGCCTTTGCAGTTGGGATTACATTATAGCCCTCTTTTTCCAATTCCAAAAGTGTATCAGTTGCAATGGCTTCAACTTCCGGAATTATGTAATCCGGCTTTTCTTGCTCTATAACTTTGCGCAAGGCATTTCCGTCCAGCATAGAGAACGTGTGGCTGCGATGTGCAACCTGCATTGCCGGAGCATTTTCATAAGAGTCGCAGGCTATGGTTTCTACACCCAGCCTTTGAAGTTCAATTATCACTTCCTTGCCCAGCTCGCCCGAACCGAGCATAAGGGCTTTTTTTGCGTTTGCTTTGAGAGGAGTGCCGAGTTTTATCATTTGCGGAATTTAGAAAAACATTTATTAGCCACTATGGAACTTGCTAAAAAATTTTCTATAATTATATTATAAATTGTAAATGACGAGGTATATTTATTATGAGAGTTTTTAAATGTTTTAGGGTCTGGGTGGCGGTGTTGCTTGTTGCTGTGGCAGCGTGGGCACAATCGGGGCAGATTTTGAATATGGATGATTTAAAAGCGCAAATTGCCGCGTTTAATGCTGGCAATTCGGATATGAGCATTACCATTGGCGCAGATTTTAACATCACTTCGCCTTTGGAAATAAACAATTATGGTTATACCTTAACCTTGCAGAGCTTAACCTCTCCGCCGCGCAAGCTCACCCGCGCGGCAATGGATACCTTGATTATAATAAGAAAAGGCTCGCTCACTTTGCAAAACATCACCATCGATGGAAACAAAGCTAGTCTTGCTTATGCCACCAACGCTCGCGGCTCGCTTATTTTTGTTGGAGATGGCGGCATTCTCAATATGCTCGAAGGTACAACCTTGCAAAATAATGTGAGCGACGATAACGGTAGCGGGGTGTATGTCTATAGCAGAGGCAAATTCAATATGAGCGGCGGAACTATCACGGGGAACAAAACAAATGGCTCCGGCGGCGGCGTTTATATTTATGCGCTTAGAGCTACCTTCAACATGAGCGGCGGCATAATCACAAACGACACTTGCGGCACAAGCGCAACTAGCTATAGCGGCGGTGTGCATTTTGCAAACACACCCTTTGCCACAGATACAGACCCCGACAAAACAGCAAGCGTATTCAGGCTTGGCGGAACAGCGGTTATTAAAGATAATGCCAAAGGCAATGGCAGCTCAAGCAATGTTTATATGGCAGGGAGCAGATATATCACGCTCGGCGATGGCACCGATGGAGTTCCGGCACCCACAGGAGGCATGGAAGTTTGGATAACAAAAGTTGCGGAACACGGCCTTTTTGTAAACAAAGGCGCAAAACCACCCAACCCTCCTGATGAACCTTTTGGCGATGCCAAGTATTTCCAAGCAGATGCGGGAAGCCAAATATATTACTTGGAAGTTGGCAAATTGGCAATGCAAGCCGGTTACGACATATCGCTGGAACCGGGATATTTAAAATTTATGGAAATATCCGGTTACGAAACGCAACCGGAACATGAGATTACGGTGACAAACTCAGGAGGCACAATCGGCAAACTGACAATTTATCTTTCAGGGGAACAAGCGGACAAATTTGAGCTTGACCTAGCAAATATTTCCAACTCTGGCATGATTCAATATGCAAAACAAAAATTTACCGTAAAGCCAAAACTTGGACTTGAAGCTGGGGAATACAGCGCTTTCGTTTTGGTATCGGCTACGGAAGACCTTAATGGCGTCAATGGTTCGGTCATAATGAGACGCTTGGATGTGGACTTTTTGGTAAGAGAATATGTTGAAGACCGCACACTGTATTTCAACCAAAGCGATGGCAAATTTTACGCAAGCAATGCACCCACCAAAATAGATTCTCTTCCATCTCCCAACATTTTTGTTCCAGCCAACGAAATTCGCATACCCGCATCATGGGATTCCGAAACAAACACGCTAAAACTCTACGGGGTGAATTGGACCACAAACGCGCCATACTCCCTTTACTTTAGCCAGCCAACACCAGTTACGCTGGAACTTGCTGGCAATAATTCTTTTGTTTCAAATAATGCAGAAAGTTACAGCACAGGCATTGTTTCAAGGAGCAGCCTGGCAATAACCGGCGGTGGGAGCTTAGAAGCAAAAGGCGGAAACTACGGCTTGTTCACCCACGCCTTGACAATTAACAGCGGCACTTTTACCGCCTTTGGTGGAACAACGGCGATAGAAATAGATAAAGATGTAGTTTTACGAACACCTCCTGATAAATATAAGTGGTGGTACCCAAACCCCGAAACTATAGTTTCGGGAGCATTTGCAAACGACCCAAACTACAAATGGATAAAGATTGAAGTTCCTCCGCCTGACTACGAATTAGGAGCCACCGTCAATAATAACGAACCATTCGTTGACGAAGAAATTGAAATCACGCTTACGGTTAAGGATATAACAACAGGGGATATTTACAAATCACTCCCCAATAATTCATATAAAGTAGACTTAACGGGTATTCAGCCTTCTGTGGACTTCGATATGACAAGTGGCAGCAACCTTACCGCTGTGCCTTTTAACAATGGGGTAGGGAAAATCAACATGAAGCTCAGAAATACAGGAGCGCAGATACTGCATTTCAGCCTGGACAACCCAGCATATCCCGCAATCAACCCAATAGTAATTACCCCATTGCCGAAGGTTATGCCACCCGACAAGCTTCCCAGCATATTGCTTCACCCTGATGATGCCACTTTCCCAAATGCAATTTACGGCTATCCTGCACAAACACCGTTGAATTTTATAATAGAGAATAGGGATGCTGCAAGCGGACATCCAACTGGAGAGTTAAAAGTCACGCTCAGTGGCGATGATTCAAAGAGTTTCACAATTTCAAGCGATAAAGTTTCAACAATCGCAACGGGTGGCTCAACTATATTAAAGATTACGCCTATTTTGGGCTTGGACGCAAAAACATACACCGCAACTGTAATAGTTAGCGGCGACAGAATTGCTGAAAATAAGACACTTGCTGTGAGCTTCAAGGTGGGAAAAGCCCCCGGCGCCAAAGTTGCCACTCCAACACTGGCAGACGAAACAGCAAAAGGCATCTTCATCTATTCAATACCAAAACCGAGCACTGGACAAGAAGTTGAATACGCAATCGGTGAAACCAGCGATGCCAATGACCTTGAAGAATTTGTCACGTTTGGCAGCAGCCTCAGCATATTGGAATTTTCCGGTTTGCCAACTACCACCAAATATATTTTTGCTCGCTCAAAAGAAAACGCCAATTACGAAGCTGGCGCTATTTCGGAACCTCTGCAAAGCTGCATTCCCTTTAATGAAATAGCAGTGGCTCTCTGGGGCAACAACACTCTGACGGTAATCAACAACTCCGCCAACAACGTCTTGGGATTGAAATTCGATGACAGCGATTACACTTGGTTCCTAGACGGAGAAATAACAGGAGTTGGACAATCATTGTCCAAATATGAGAACGGCGAGCAACTCCCATCCGGCAAATACCATGTGGAAATAACAAACCAAAGCGGTAAATTCATCAGTTGCGAATACAAAATTGAACCGCCAGCCGACAAAAAAGCTTCGCCCATCAATTCTAGCGATATTGAAACAACGGATGTTTACAGCATATCTGGCAAGCGTTTAGACCGCTTAAATGCACAAGACTTGATATTGAAAAGCAAAACCGGTAGCAAGAAAACAATTAAAGTGACGGAGGTGCCAAGATGAAAAAAAGCCTGTCATTTTTTTTAGTATTGTTAATGGGGCTTCCACCCTTTGCTAGTGAATTTTCCATTTATGGCGGTGGCGGATTGTCCACATTGATGTATGATATAAAAGGAAGTGATAAAAGCAACGGGTTAGGCGGTTTTTTAGGGTTTGGCTACACCTATTTTTTCGCTCCGAGCTGGGGCATTGGAAGCGGGTTGGAAATGGCATTCTACAATGCAGGGTTCAAATTTAAAAAATACACCCAGCCGCCATATATGGTTGCCGATTCCGAAGGTGAAATAGAATTTCGCAGCACGGTAGAGGGTTATAAAGAAGAACAAAGCGTTGCGCTTTTTCAAATTCCGCTTATGCTTCAATATCAACGCGGCGAAAATCATAAATTCTATGCGATGGCTGGAACAAAAATAGGCTTTCCATTAACAGGAGAGAATAAAATCTCCGCCGATTCCGTAAAAAATTCCGGTTACCGCAAGTTTGAAAATTACGAATATACAACTCAAAAATTTTTAGGATTCGGTACTTACGTTGGGCAAAAAAGCGAAAAAAAATTGTCTCTGCAAACTGTAGCTTTGCTCTCGGCAGAAACAGGCATGAAATGGAAAATAAAAGAAGAACTGCGGCTTTATACTGGCATCTATTTTGATTACGGGCTAAATTCAGTTACAAAAAGAAGACATCAAGAGCAAGCCTTTGCTTTTAGCAATTTAATAGATGAAGCTACGCCATTAGCCATTGGTTTGAAATTGAAACTCTCATTCGATGCCAGCGCCCTTGCAGAAGAAGCGCGCCGCAGGGCATTGGAAGAAGAAACCGCTCGCAAGGCAGCGGAAGCCAAAGCCGCTCATTTGGCGGCGGAAAGAGAAGCTGCCCGCTTGGCAGCGGAAGCAGAAGCCGCTCATTTGGCAGCGGAAGCTGCTCGCTTGGCTTCCATTATGGAAGGCGGAGCCGCATACTTGCAAGCGAGAATAGATTCTATCCAGAATCAGGTTCTAAACGACTACCACCTCACCCAAACAAAACCAAACGAAAAGCAAATACCAGCATTAGACGCGATAGTAGCCCTGCTGAAAGACCACCCCGAACTGCGTTTCTACATAAACGGGCACACCTGCGACCAAGGCGACAAGGAAATAAATAGGATAGTTGGGTATGAACGCGCCAAAGCCGCCAAAGAATATGTTATTGCCAAAGGCATTGACGAAAAACGCATACTCGGCATAGGCTCCAAACTATACTACGAACCTTTGGTTCCAAACACCAGCGAGGAAAACCGCAGAAAGAACAGGAGAGTGGAATTTGTGATTGAGAAGTGGCTCCCACCAGATGGTAACTAATCAATCATTTTCCCCAAAAGAAAATCCTCTAGGCTGCAATTTGAATCGCCTATAACCAGGCATCTTGCTTGAGGATATTTTTTTTTGAAATCCAAGTAACCGCCTATATGCTTCGCCCTGCCGCTTTTTACTTCAAAGGCAGTTATGCTTTTGCCTTTTTTCAACACAAAATCCACTTCTTTGTCTCTATCTCGCCACCAATATACATCAAAGTTTTCTTCTCTTGCTTTTGCAAGCAAATATGCTCCAACTGCGCTTTCTGCCAAATGCCCCTTGGCTGTTTGGTTTTCCAAAAAAATTTTTTTGGAAACTCCATAAGAATATGTCATCAGGGAAGTGTCAAAAACCATGAATCTTGGGGAACTTTGCTTAACCTGCAATTTATTTTCCGAAAATTTTTGCAAACCGCACAAGATGTTCGCTTTTGCCAAAAGTTCCAGATAATGGGCGATTGTCACAGTATTTCCAGCATCTTGCAGTTGTCCTAAAATTTTTGTGTAAGAGAGTTCTTGCCCTGAATAGCTTGCTCCAAGCGTAAAAAGAGCCTTCATCAAGGCAGGTTTTCTAATCTCTTCCATAAAGAGAATATCTTGTGAAATGCTCGGTTCAACGATGGAACCCGCAATATAACGCCTCCATCTTTCCTCGTTTTTTCGCAAAACCGCCGCGCCAGGATAGCCGCCAAAGTAAAGAAAATCGTCTAGAGTATAGTCAAAAGCCTCCTTGCATTCCGCAAAGTTCCAATGCGGGCAAAACAACAGCTCAAACCTGCCCATTAAAGATTCTTTTATTCCTTTTTGCAAAAGAAGCGAAGAAGAACCTGTTAAAATTATTTTAAGCGGTTGTTTTTTTCTTGTATCTTCGTCCCACAGTAACTTAACCATAGCAGACCACTCAGATATTTTTTGAACTTCGTCTATAACAAAAACAAAATCTCCCTTTGCTTTATTTTGCTCCAACCTAGCTTGTTCCCACTCGGCGCGAATCCATTCCACTGAGTTCAAATTAGGGTCATCTGCGCTTACAAAGCGGTTTTGCAAGCCACATTCCTCTAGTGCCTGCAAAACAGCAGTGGTTTTGCCAGTTTGCCTTGGCCCGGATATAACTTGAATAAAATGCCTAGGCTCGGCAAGCCTTTGGCAAATTTGGCTAACTACTTTTCTTTTAAACAAAGTATTCATGTAAATAATATACAAAATACTCAATACGTTTTACAAAATACTCAGTATAATGAGTATTTTGTAGTTAAATACATTGTTTGGACAAGAATTTTCAGAATTAAAGAATTTTCAGAATAAACCTAACGGTGAAAAACTCCCTCAATAATCACACAAAAAATGAAAAAAACGGGAATTTTGACAAAAAACTATGCAAAATGGGAAAAAATTACTATATTATGGGTAGATTAAGGTAATTTACCAAGGAGTTGCTATGTCTAAAAAAATTCTACCTCTTTCCGCTTTTACGCTCGCTGCGCTTGCTTCCGGGGTTTTCGCCCAAGCAGAGCTAGATGTAATATATCGAGATTTTCCGGTGACTGCCGAAGGCTTTGAAGAATTTGCGAAATGCGACGAAAATTACAGCATTTCTACCGCAATAGGTATCAGCGGCGATAAGTACACAACTGGTAGCGGCGAAGAACTTAAGTATGGAAATTGCAATAGCGGTGCAAACATCGGCAAAAGAGGCTACCATAACGGTCCCGATAGGCTAGACTGCAACGGATGGGAATGGGGCAATGTCATAAGAGTAACCACAGGCATGGTTGGTTCAACATTATCTTACGACAAAGGAAATTGCCCTGAAGAAGACATAATGGAAGACCCGGATAATCCTGACAATCCCCGTGATTTTGTGAAATACCGCTATTGTGCGCGCCCAACACAGGGGAATGGCAATTGCAACTCCAGCGGCAAAATAGAGCAGTGGTTTAGCAAGGGTGGAGATGCAAGGGAAGTTAGAGATATAATAGAGTTAGCTAGGCAGTCCGATGGCAAATATTTGATAAACTACGATTACAACACAAACACCAAATGGAATAACGATGGCTATGATAATGGCTTCTTTCCGCTTGATAAATACGATGATGGGAGTAACCAAACTTGGGGCAGGCAAAGCCTAAATTACTGGTGCCCAGATAGTAACGGCGACGTTTGCGGTGCTTGGCGCGCAAATGGCGGCCCTAAGAATCCCACGTCAGGTATAAGTGCCGCAAACAGCAAGGGCGTTAAGAATAAACTGCATAACTATGGTTTTTCGGCTGCAGGTTCGGGTGCGTTCAAATATAATGAAAATGCCAATGATGTATTTAAATTCATAGGCGACGATGATATGTGGATATTCATAGATGGTGAATTGGTGGCAGATTTAGGCGGTGTTCACTTGGCTGCCCCTGCGAATATAAACATAAGAGAATATGGACATAATAAGGGTTGGACAAATAACACCACGCATGTCGTTAATTTCTTTTACATGGACAGACAAACTGATGGCTCTAATTTCAGATTAGAAATGTCTCTCAGCAATCTGGCCGCATCTCGTTTTGGCGCGCCTCGCATATTAAAAGCCGAAACAGAACAGAGTAATGACAAAAGCGAAACGGTAATATATGTAAGCAATATATTAGACGAGCAATCCATAAGGCAATTCCTTACTAATGGGGAATTCCCAATAGTAATAAACAAACCTGGTAGCAATACCCTCTATGGCTTTAAGCTTGAATCTATTTCAGGGCCAATACGTGTTGGTTCAAGCTATGCTTACACAATAACTGGGCAAGTGTGCAAAGACAAATCGTGCACCAAAGCAGAAAGTGGCCCTAAATTAATAATTGGCTCAGGAGATTCGTTGTCTTTCAATGTAAAGTACGATGATTTAAAAGAGCACAATCCCAATTATGTAATCTTCGATGGCTTGGCATTGCCAAACAGCGATGTAAACGGCGACCTTTATATAAGGGCTTCTGGCAACGGAACCAAAGCTACCAAAGTATCTTATGGCGTTAATACAACTACAATGCCACCAATTGTTTTTAAGCCCGAAGTTACAGATAACGACGTTAGAAAGCCGGATTTCAATATGGACATTTGGTTCACAGGAAACCCGGATGGCGGCAAAGGCAATGGTGGCGGTAGCTTCCCGGGTGGTGGCGGCTCTTTGCCTTCATTTGATGTAAGTATAAATGGAGGAAAAACAAATACAAATGGACTCTTTCCAAGCATAACTCAGATTTGGGATAAGACCGCAAATGGTGGTGCTGGAGGATTAGTTTCCCTTCCAGGTGGCACCGGCAACAGCACAGTTCACGGCTTTGGCACAAAAGGAACTCCAATTCCGCCCAACAGAGCTGGAGAACTCATTTTAACAGCTTATCCCAATGCCGGTTCTGCCAGTTACTCAGCTTGGGAGAAGGATTCCGCAGCTCAAAAGCTTTTTGGTATGCCGCCCACATCGTATGATGGTATGCCATTTGGAGTAGCAAACCCAACTGAAGAACAGCCCAATGGCGGCTATATGTTTGTGAAAAACGGTTTCCCGGACGAAAGCTCTGTTGGAGGCGTTCAAGTTGCGCCCACGCGCTGCATATCAGACAATGACCAGCTTGTAAATGGCAATGCCCCACGCGTAAACTGCCTTAACTTCAGCTTAAAAGCCAAGCAACCATTCCAGCTTGCAGTCACGGTTTATGACCAGCTCGGCAATTTTGTGACCCAATATCGCGAAACGGTTAGCGAGCCAGAATTCCGCAGCGTTGTTCAAGGACCAACTTTCATAGAAGGGCAACCTAACGAAGGCGATGATGGCTATGTATATCCTAGCAGCGAGTGCAGATATCCAAATGGACCGGAAGATTTTGGCAAAGAAGATATTATAACAACAAACGGCCTTGTAAAAGTAAATGTAAACATCTATCCTTTCTCCAAAGATGGGCGTCGTTTTGGCAATGGCATTTACATTTTAAAGATAGACAGGGTTGATTTGTCTTATAATGGTTGCATGAATTCTGAAGGAACTCCAGTGTTTATAACCGAAAAATTCATACGTTATCACGCCGACACAAAATTTGGCTGGATGAGAACTAAGTAAGCCCAATATCGCCGCTCTTTTCCAAATGGAACAGGGCGGCTATGCCTGCTCAAATATGATAACCGAGCAGATAAGCAGGGGTCGCTCATATTCTGAACTTAAGCCTGTGAAATCCATAATAGTGGCAGATTTTGATTTTTTCCCCGAATCGGAGAAATGCCACACAATTTTTCAAATGCTGGAAAAGGACGAACATTTCCCTTTCAACGATTTGGAGGATAGATGGAGCTTGCAGGGGGTCAGCAACAAGTATTGGATTTGTTTCGGCAGGGTATTCTCTGAGCGAAGTGGAGAAGTTATTGTCTGAGGTTCGATGAAGAGGAATTTGGAATAATTGCTCGCCATTGTCTGAACCCCGATTGGCCAGGATTGATTATGCAACTCTATATGCAATCCTGTAAATCAAAAAAGGGCAAAACCGCGAGGCTTGCCCTATGCTACCGAAATGGTTGCGCTTTACTTCAATATAATCTTCACCGTCTGCTTCTGCGCCCCAGCCTTCACCACCGCGTAGTAAACGCCCTGCCTCTGGCCCGCCAAGCTAATGGTGGTCGTGCCGCTCAATACCTTCTGGCTGAACATCTGCTTGCCGCGTATGTCAAACAAGAACACGGTAGCATCTTTGCCGGATGCTATTTGCAGGCTGTTGGCGAAGTGAGTTACGTTCAAGCCTGTGACAGTTGTGCTGTTGTAGGATATGATTGGATCGACGCCGCTGCTACCGGAT
>Ga0268262_10007649_pt1 | contig 10009 bp, 8 predicted proteins | sample TergutNc150P3_FD_190354 | JGI IMG/M metagenome (GOLD analysis project Ga0268262, IMG submission 190354) | Nasutitermes corniger P3 segment gut microbial community from laboratory colony in Florida, USA - Nc150 P3 (SPAdes) (version 2) | ecosystem: Host-associated > Arthropoda: Insects > Digestive...
CGAGGATGGAGGAAATTTTCGATCTTATAAAGCAAAAACTGGACTGCCTTGGTTTGCAGAGGCCCTTAAGCGGCGGGCTTGTAATTACAGGCGGCGGCGCGTCTCTTGCCGGTATAGTGGAACTTGCCGGTGAAATTTTCAGGATGCCGGTTCGTGTAGGCGTGCCTATACGTTTTGCAAATCTTGGAGGCTTGATTGATAATTACAGGACTCCGTCATACGCTACCGCCATCGGCCTTGTGCTTGAAGGCGACAGACGTGAAATGGAGGAAAAAAACGAGCGGGATCCCCTGCTGTGGTCTAAACCCCAGATAAAAGGGAATGCTTCGGGAGTATTGGGCAGAATTGGAAAGTGGATAAAAGATGGGCTTTTTTAAAAGCGCATTAATAATAATTTATTTTAGGGAGGAGAAGAGATCAAATGGAAATTTACGCAGTTAAGGAGTTTGAAGAAATGACGCCAGAAATTCAGAATGAACCGTCGCCGGCAAGAATCAAGGTTATCGGAGTCGGCGGCGGCGGTTGCAATGCCGTGAACCGGATGATAACAAGCGGGCTTTCCGGGGTTGAATTTATCGCCATAAATACGGATAAACAGGACCTTATTAATAAAAGCAAGGCCGAGGTCAAATTGCAGATTGGAGCCAAGCTCACAGGCGGAAGGGGAGCCGGAGCAAAACCGTCTATCGGCGAAGACGCCGCCAAAGAGGATCAGGAGGAGATCAACGACGTCTCGCGCGGCGCCGACATGGTGTTTGTCACCGCCGGTATGGGAGGCGGCACCGGCACCGGAGCCGCCCCTGTAATCGCCAAGATCGCAAGAGATCACGAGTCGCTGGTTGTCGGGGTGGTTACAAAGCCCTTCGAGTTCGAGGGCGAGGCAAAAATGCGGAAAGCCGAGGAAGGAATTAAAAAGCTGCGCGAGTTTGTTGACACCCTGATAATAATTCCCAATGAGAATCTGTTTAAGCTTGTTGACAGCAAAACGACCTCGGTCCAGGCGTATTCCCTCGCGGACGACGTTCTTCGCCAGGCGGTACAGAGCATAGTTGAGCTGATTATCAAGACCGGATTAATCAACATAGATTTTGCCGATGTCCAGTCTACCATGAAGGATCAGGGAGACGCCCACATGGGAATAGGGATTGGTAAAGGAGACAACCGCGCGAAAGCGGCCGCCGACGCCGCCATTGACAACCCGCTTCTGGAAGACACCGGCATTGAGGGCGCGACGCGGCTTTTGGTCAACATTTCCGGTCCCGATACCGTCTCTATGCATGAGATTAAGGAGATAATGGCGGCTGTCAAGGCAAAGGCGGCTTCCAATGTTGAAGTAATTTTCGGTCAATACATTGATCCGGAACTGGGCGAGGATATCAAGGTAACCGTCATAGCCACCGGTTTCAGCGCCAGGAGCGCGTCATCTGCAAAGAGCGTTGACCCTGGCAGAAAAACGGAAACCGCGCCGGGCGAGGTGCTCAGCATTGAACATTTCAACAGAATACGGCAGGGTTCCGGCGCCCACAGCAGTGATAACTATATCGGGCTTGTAAACAACAAGACCAGGGATCTTAACAATAATCTGGATATTCCTACATATGTCCGGAAAAATGCACTTGAAGAACTGGACAAGGTGGCGTCAAGATAATGGTTGCGGATTGGAAGGATGGTCTGCTTAAATGCCCGAACTGAAAATGCAAGGCATGAAGATGCCCGTCCTTGACAGGTTTTGCGCCTGGCTTGCCGCCGTGGAACGCCGATCCGCGCTGACTGTCGCCGCCTATAAACAGGAACTGCGGCGTTTTACCGAGTACACCGGAAACAACGGCCTGGATATTAAAAGCGTCAATGTGGATCAGCTTGCCGCTTACCTTGGCTGGCGTAAAGATTTCGGGAAACTAGATTCCAGGTCTTTGGCAAAGGCTGTTTCTTGTCTGCGTTCTTTCTTTCGTTTTACTATGGGAGAAGGAATGCGCCCTGACAACCCGGCCTCCCTTTTGGACAGCCCCAAGCGGCGTTTGAAACTGCCTGAGACTATGGACAGGGAAACGGTAGAAAGGCTTCTTGGCGTTATGGATGCGGGAACGCCCCTGGGCCTGAGGGACAGGGCTCTTTTTGAATTGATCTATTCATCTGGAATAAGGATATCCGAAGCGGTCGGCCTTAATGCGCGTGACATAGATTTTAAGGAAAACGTTGCCCTGGTAAAGGGAAAAGGAAACAAACAGAGATTTGCGGTTTTTGGCGGAGAAGCCGAGGCGTGGCTTAAACGCTACCTTGAGGAATCAAGACCCCTTCTGACTAAAGTGAAAATGGCCGCCGGAAGCTGCCATGCCCTTTTTGTCACAAGGAACGGAAAAAGGCTTTCGCGCAAGGGGATATGGAAAAACTATTCCAAGTATGCCACACTTGCAGGAACCGGATCAAAAGTCCACACGCTGCGTCACAGTTTTGCCACCGGGCTTCTGGAAGGCGGAGCCGATTTAAGGACGGTGCAGGCCCTGCTGGGACACGCCGACCTTGGAACCACACAGATTTACACCCATGTAGACGCGGGTTTGCTGAAGGAAAGCCACAGGAAGTACCTTCCACGTCTTGAAAAGACGCGGCTTGAAAGAACCAGGTTTGATAAAGCAAGGAGCGGTCAGTGATAATAAAAGTAAAAGACGCGGTTGTCGGCCTTTTCGCGATTGTCATTTTTGGGGCTTTAATCGTTATGGTTTACCACTTCGAAATGGAAAAAGGCCACAGGGATTTGGAAAAGCGCATTGTCGGATTAAGCCCCAAAGGAGGGCCGCCCGAAACCATAGACGGTTTGAAAAACGCCATAGCCCTTTACGAGAGACAGATAGAATTAAATGTAAAGACAGGCGCCCAAACCGGCGTGTACTGGAAGATACTCGCGATACGCCTGGCGGACAAGGGTATGCACAAAGACGCGCTTGACGCTTTTGAGCGGGCGCTTTATTTCAAAGCGGACGACCCGACCATTTTTTATCTTACAGGAGAATCGGCGTCTATCGCGGCGGCTTCGACTCTTGAATTTAATTCCAATTCCGTCGCGGAAAGGGAGCGTTATCAGAACCTTGCGGAATCGGCGTATCTGCGGGCGATAGATCTGGATCCGACCTACGCCAAACCCAGACTCGGTCTTGGCGTTTTATACACATTTGACATGGACAGGCCCGCCGACGCCGTGCTCCATTTGGACCGTTATCTGCAGTTAATGCCCAATGACATAAGGGGCATGTTTGTATTGGCCAGAGCGTATTATATGACCGGTGAAAACGACCGCGCCGTTGATCTTTACAGCAGGATTATCAGCCGGAGCAAGGATCCCAAAGTTAAGGCCGAGGCGCAGAATAATATAGAAATTGTAAGGAATTTGATGTAATGGCGGAACGCTGGTTTTTGAATTTAATTATCTCATGCCTTCCCGATCTCTCATACAGGGAAAAGATAACCCTGTGTGAATCGTTAGGTGATGAATCTGATTTGCTCCAAAAATCCGTGTCTGACATTGAAGCTCTTGTCGGGCGCGAACTTAAGGCGTGGAACGTCGATTCGTCCAGGCGGACGGCGGAGCGCGTCGCGGAAAAAGCGCGCATACGGGGGATCAACATTGTCTCATGGCAAAGCCCGCTGTACCCGCCGCTGTTAAGAGAAATATACGATCCGCCCGTATTGCTGTTTTTCCGCGGGAAGCTCCCGGATCCGGGAAAACCCCTCGTGGCGATTGTAGGGACAAGAAAGCCCAGTCCGGCTTCCTCGGCGCAGGCCTTTGATATTGCCAGAGGGCTTGGCAGGGGGGGCATTTCCGTCGTATCAGGCCTTGCGATAGGCATCGACTCTTTTGCCCACAGGGGAAACATGGAAGGCGGCGCCCCGACTGTCGCGGTGCTTGGCTCCGGGGTCGACGAGGTTTACCCCTCGTCCAACCGGGTTCTTGCCCTCAGGGTGCTTGAAACAGGCGGAGCTTTGCTTTCAGAATATCCCCCCGGCACAGGCCCGCGCAAATGGAATTTTCCCGCGAGGAACAGGATCATTTCCGGCCTTTCCCGCGGCGTGCTTATAGCCGAGGCTCCGCAGAAATCCGGCGCCCTTATAACCGCCAGGTTTGCGCTTGAGCAGAACAGGGATCTCTGGGTCGCGTCAGCGGGTGTGGAACAAACACCCTCGCCGCCGGCGCAGGGAAAGCGATTCGGTCCTTTTGATAAAAGGGGAACGTCAAAACTGGCGGACGACGGAGCGGTCATAATTAAAACCGCTTCGGACATACTGGAAGCCTGGAATATCCGTATCCCCGAACAGGGACCGGCTTCCGAACAGGCCCACGGACATGAACGTTCCGGCGGCCATGCCATAGCGGCTTCGCTTGCGGAATCGCTCGGCGTAAAATTGCTTTAACATAAAGGATAGAGGATTTATTATGGCAGTTAAGACAGCAAAGAAAACACCCGCAAAAAAGACGGAAAAGAAATCCGGCGATGACAAGCGGATTCTTGTCATCGTGGAATCCCCCACCAAGGCGGCGTCATTCGAAAAATACCTCGGTTCGGATTACACGGTGAAAGCGTCAATGGGGCACCTCATAGACCTGCCAAAATCAAGAACCGGCGTTGACACGGAGAATAATTTTGAACCCGAATATATAACCGTCCGGGGCCGGGCAAAAATACTCAAAGAACTTATCAGCGAGGCAAGAAAATCGCAGATGGTGCTGCTGGCAAGCGACCCGGATCGCGAGGGTGAGGCTATAGCATGGCATTTGAAAAACGCGATCCTGTCAAAACTGGAGTCGCTGCCCGTTCAGAGGATTAGCTTTAACGAGGTTACCCCCGTCGCAATAAAGGACGCCGTGGCTAACCCGCGCCCCATTGACGAGGCCCTTGTCGAATCGCAAAAGGCCCGCAGGGTGCTAGACCGGTTGGTAGGGTACAGTCTTTCGCCTTTACTGTGGAAAAAAGTCAAGAACGGCCTTTCGGCGGGCAGGGTGCAGTCTGTAGCCCTGCGCCTTATATGCGAGCGGGAAAAGGAAGTGGAATCCTTTATCCCCGAAGAGTACTGGAGCCTGGAAGCGGATTTCAAGATCGGCAGATCAACCTTTACCGCGCAGCTTGTTAAATGGAACGGGGTTAAACCCGAACTGCCTAACGAGGCGGCGGCAAAAAAAATTATCAGCGATCTGGAGGGAGCCGATTGCGTTGTGAGCGATATTAAGGAAGCCGACAAGACAATCAAGCCGAAACCCCCGTTCATAACGTCGGAACTGCAAAAGTCAGCCGCAAACCGGCTTGGTTATACGTCACGGAAGACCATGCAGGTGGCGCAGCAGCTTTATGAAGGTGTGAATATGGGATCGACCCGCATCGGCCTTATCAGTTATATGAGGACGGATTCGGTGCGCGTGTCAGAGACGGCCCTTACTGAACTGCGCGAATGGCTTGGCGAACATTATCCCAATGAGCTTCCGGAAAAACCGCTTGAGTATACATCCGGAAAGAAGGCCCAGGACGCGCACGAGGCGATACGTCCGACTTATGTGAATTATACGCCGGAATCGGTCGCCGAATACCTGAACCGCGATCAGTTAAGGCTTTACACGATAATATGGGAACGCTTTGTTTCAAGCCAGATGACAAATGCCAAAACCCGTACTATCAGCGTTGAGATCCGCGCTATCACGGGCAAGAACGCCTCCGGCAAGGCCGCCGGCGGGGGGGAAGAGGGGCTGTTCCGTGTTTCCGGGACAAAACTTGTTGAAAAAGGTTTTTACAAAGTTATCAAGCTGCTTTCATCAAAAGAAGACAAGGGGAATCCCTATCCTCCGCTAAAAACCGGGGACAAGGTTATGATTGAAAAATTCCATCCTGATCAGCATTTTACCCAGGGCCCGCCCCGCTATACCGAGGCTTCAATCATTGATATTTTGCGGGAGAAGGAAATAGGAAGGCCCTCGACATACGCTCCCATTATTTCGGTTCTGCTGGACCGCTATTATATTACGCGATCAAACAAGCAGCTTGTCCCCACATTGCTGGGAAAGAAAATATGCGAGATGCTGGTTGAGTATTTTCCCGGTTATGTTGACGTTGATTTTACGGCCTCTATGGAATCAAAGCTGGACAAGGTAGAGGAAAGCCAGTTGAAATGGCCCGATATGCTTAAGGAATTTTGGGGGCCTTTCAAAGCCCGCGTTGACGAAGTCGGGAAAACCCTGGAATCCTTCAAAGGTTCTTTGGACGAGCCGACCGATTATGTTTGCGAAAAATGCGGTAAGCCCATTGTAAAAAAACTCGGGCGCAACGGTTTTTTCCTCGCCTGCACCGGCTTTCCGGAATGCCGCAATACAAGGTCGGTTCCTCTTGCAGTATGCCCCAAATGCGGCGGCGACGTCGTCGCGCGCAAAACAAAGGGCAGGGGAAAAGAATTCTACGGCTGCGCCAGGTACCCCGAATGTGATTTTGTCAGCCACTACAAACCTATTAGCCAGAACTGTCCCAAGTGCGGCAAGTTCATGGTGGAAAAATACGACAAGAAAAACGGCAGCCATAAGGCGTGCATAAATCCTGAGTGTGATTATTTGCATAGCGCTGATGAAGAAGGGGGAGTAGGGAGTGGGGAGTAGGGAGTCGGGAGTAATTACGGATTATCTTTCTTATCTTGAAGCGGTGCGGGGGCTTTCGGCCCGGACGCTTGAGGCTTATGGGGATGATCTGGCTATGTTTGCTGATTACTGCGATAACCATGGCATCGATCCGGAAAAGGCCGGTTCGCATGAGGTCAGGGGGTTTATCGCCGACCTGAGTTTTGAACACGCGTCCGGCTCCAGCGTGAACCGCAGGCTTTCCTCTGTCCGGGGCTTTTACCGCTGGCTGTCCAAATTCCGCGGGCGCGCCGACAATCCCTGCGACGGCGGCCCGGGCGGCGTTATCCGCAATGTAAAAACGCCGCAGGTATTGCCCTCCCTGCTCTGGGAAGACGAGATGGCGGATTTTGCTGATCTGCCCGACGAGAAAAAAATGCTGTGGCCGCTCAGGGACAAGGCTTTGATTTTAACCATGTATTCAGCGGGTCTGCGTATTTCAGAATTGGTTTCGTTAAATATGAAAATGCTTGGCGCGAATATGGAGGGGGCAAAAATAACAGGCAAGGGCGGCAAGGATCGAATGGTGTTCTTTTCCGAAGAGGCGCGGACCGCGATCCATGATTATCTGCCGGAAAGGGAAGCGAGAATCAGGATAGCGGGGCTTAAGGGTGAGGATTTGAAAGGGGCGTTATTCGTAAGCCAAAAGGGCAAGCCTCTTTCTGTAGCGGGTGTACGCTGGATTGTCAGCCAATATGCCCAGGTTTCGGGGCTGGGGAAAAATATACACCCGCACAGTTTCCGCCACAGTTTCGCGACGCATTTAGTAAACTCAGGCTGCGACGTGCGCGTCGTGCAGGAAATGCTCGGCCACGCCAGGCTTTCCACCACGCAGCGTTACTCCCATGTCAGCATTGAGAGGCTTAAGAAGGTGTACGCTAAGGCGCATCCCCATGCGAAAAGAGAGGGAGTAGGGAGTAGGGAGTAGAATATGGGTAAAAAGAAGTTTAGGTCTACTACAATTATAGCTGTTCGCAAGGACGGGAAGATCGCTATGGCGGGGGACGGGCAGGTTACCTTCGGCGAGACCGTTATGAAAAATAACGCCCGCAAGGTGCGCCGCCTGATGGACGGCAAGGTGCTATGCGGATTCGCGGGGTCAACCGCGGATGTGTTTACGCTCTTTGACCGCTTCGAGGCGAAGCTTAAGGAATATTCGGGCGATCTTACACGCGCCGCAGTGGAACTGGCAAAGGACTGGCGCATGGATCGCAGTCTCAGGCGGCTTGAGGCGATGATTCTTGTCGCCGACATAACAAAGACCCTGCTTGTATCCGGCTCGGGCGACGTTATTGAACCGGCCGACAACGCCATTGCCATAGGATCGGGCGGCAATTACGCTTATGCCTCGGCATTGGCCTACCTGGACGGGAGCAATTATTCGGCAAAAGAAATCGCGGAAAAAAGCCTGAAAATCGCGGGGAATATCTGCATCTATACCAATATGGAAATAACTCTGGAGGAATTGGGATGAATGACATACAGGTAAAAATCGAAGAAGTAAACAAACTTACCCCAAGGGAAATAGTCGCCGAACTGGATAAATATATAGTCGGGCAAAAAAAAGCCAAGAGGGCTGTCGCCGTGGCTTTGCGAAACAGGATGAGGCGGCTCAAGCTGGATCCGGAACTGCGCGACGATGTAGCCCCCAAAAATATACTTATGATTGGTCCTACCGGTGTAGGAAAAACGGAAATTGCAAGGCGGCTGGCGAAACTCGCAGGCTCGCCTTTTATCAAAGTCGAGGCGACCAAATATACCGAGGTAGGCTACGTCGGACGTGATGTTGAATCCATGGTGCGTGATCTTATGGCTTCCGGTTTCCAGATGGTAAAACAGGAGATGCAGGAATCTTTTATCGCCGAGGCCGACAAACGCGCCGAAGAAATACTTCTGGATCTGCTCCTGCCCGGCACGGGTAAAAAGTCCAAACCCAAAAAGACCGCTCCCGCTCCGGTTGTAAGGCCCATGGGTTCTTTTACGTTCGGCCCGGAAAACGGTCAGGGTTCGGGCCTTATCGGGACCGCGATACAGGTTGGGATTCCATCTTTTATGAACAAGGGGGAAGAAAAGGCCGAAACCGAGGCTGAGACTGAGGTTGAAAAACCGGAAGAGCCGCAGTCCGCCGACGGGGCCGACGATCCTGGGGCTTCAAGGACAAGGGAAAAATTCAGAGCCATGCTCCGCGAAGGCAAACTTGAGGATCGTACCGTCGAACTTATGGTCAACCAGAACCCCCAGTTTCCGCCTTTTGAAATGATGGGCGTCAGCATGGAGGACATGGAATCGAGCCTTTCAGGTTTTGCCAACTTTTTCGGCGGAGGCAAGAAAAAGAAAGTCGTCACAATAGCCCGCGCGCGGGAGATAATCAAGGCCGAGGAGCTGGAAAAACTTATCGACCGCGACAGGGTAAGCGACGAGGCCCGCCAAAGAGTTGAGGAAACAGGCATTATATTCATAGACGAAATTGACAAGATAGCCGTTAAAGGAGAGCGGAGCGGGGGGCCGGACGTTTCCCGCGAGGGAGTACAGCGTGACATACTCCCCATTGTGGAGGGGGCAACCGTCAACACGAAATGGGGGCCTGTAAACACAGACCATATCCTCTTTATCGCCGCCGGCGCCTTTACGGTGAGCAAGCCTTCTGACCTTATCCCCGAATTGCAGGGACGCTTCCCCCTGCGCGTTGAACTGGACTCTCTTGGGAAAGAAGATTTTCTGAGGATTCTCACCGAGCCCAAGAACGCCCTGACCAGGCAGTATACGGAACTCCTTGCCACGGAAGGCATAGAGTTGAATTTTACTTCCGAGGCTATTGAACAGTTGGCGGCTCTTGCCGCGGAAGTTAATTCCAAGTTGGAAAATATAGGGGCCAGGCGGCTGCATACCATCATGGAAGCCCTGCTTGAGGACCTTTCATTTGAGGCTCCGGACATTTCTCCGGCAAAAGTCCCGGTTACCGTGGAATATGTGAACAAAAATCTGGCGGATATAGTGAAAGATCAGGATTTGGGCAGGTATATGTTATAAATTTGCGGATTTTTAAGGAATTTTCTTGAAAATGCCTTAAAAATTGCCGATGATTAAGAGAAGGGAGTGTATATGAACAGTTTTACCAAAACCGTTGATCTCTTGCACCGGGCAATGAGCGCCAGCGCTGTGCGCCGCGAAGTCATCGCGAATAATATTTCCAACGCCGCCAGCTACGGCTTCAAACGTTCAGACGTCAATTTTGAAAGCGAGCTTAAAAGGGCGCTGGATACGGAGAAGCAGAAACCTGCTCTTGAGCTTACCCAGACCGATCCCCGGCATTTTTCCAATTACAAGGCCAGAGACTACAGGGACGTGCAGATACGGCGGGGT
>Ga0268262_10007650_pt1 | contig 10009 bp, 8 predicted proteins | sample TergutNc150P3_FD_190354 | JGI IMG/M metagenome (GOLD analysis project Ga0268262, IMG submission 190354) | Nasutitermes corniger P3 segment gut microbial community from laboratory colony in Florida, USA - Nc150 P3 (SPAdes) (version 2) | ecosystem: Host-associated > Arthropoda: Insects > Digestive...
CTGCTAAACGTAAGCAACGGTTCGGCAAATATTTCCATACCGGATATTATTCAAATCACGCTCGGCAAAGTAGGGCAAAGCGAAACCAATTACTTAATCATCCAGCGCATACGCCTTCCCAGGGCGCTTGCGGCTATGTGCGGCGGAGCCGCCCTTGCTATTGCGGGTTTTTTATTGCAAACGTATTTTTCCAATCCGATTGTAGAACCTTATGTATTGGGTATATCGTCCGGCTCGTCGTTGTTCACAGGGTTGGTATTGATCGGCGGCTTTAGCTTTGGATTCCAGCGTATAACGCCTGCTTTTATGTTCATTGGGGCGTTTGTCGGAGCCTCCGTGATCATGCTAATTATTATTGTTGCCGCTACTAAAGTTAAGAACATCATCACCCTGTTGATCATAGGTTTAATGGCTGGTTATCTGTGCAGCGCGACGGTAAGCATCCTGAGCGCGTTTGCCGATCGCGAGCGCATTGCCAGCTTCGCGATGTGGAACATGGGCAGTTTCGCGGGATTCACCTGGACGCACCTAAAGATAATGTACGCTATTGTAAGCCCTGCTCTGCTTTGCTCATTTCTGATGGCAAAGCCGTTAAACGCCCTGAGCATGGGAGACAGATACGCCAGGAGCATGGGCATTAACGTAAAAGCGGCGCGGTACGGCCTGATTTTACTTTCAAGCGTTTTAACCGCGGCGGTAACCGCTTTCGCCGGGCCCATTTCCTTTGTAGGGCTGGCTGTACCGCATATATGCCGGATAGTGTTCCGAACCTCCGACAGCAGGATTCTTATTCCCGGCGCAATCCTCGGAGGGGCGTTTATGGCAAGCCTCTGCGACTTTACCGCCAGGAATATTTTGTCGCCAAGGGAATTGCCCCTAAGCGCGGTTACCGCAATAATCGGCGCGCCGATTGTTGTTTTCCTGCTGACGCGCAAGGAGAAGTTATGAACGGGGTGATAAGCGCTCACGGCCTGGATGTTGGGTACGACAAGAAAACCGTTGTCAGCGGTATTGAAATAAACGCTCTGAAAGGCCAGGTTATCTGTTTAATCGGCCCCAACGGATCTGGCAAGTCAACGATACTCAGAACCCTCGCGGGAATGTTAGCCCCTGTTGGCGGCGCTGTTTACATTGGCCGTAACGATATTCGCTCGATAAAGCCCAATGACCTTGCAAAGCAAATGGCGGTAGTACTGACAGAGCAGTTGAACGTCAACATGACTTCCGCTTATGAAATCGCATCGATGGGCAGGATTCCATACACCGGTTTTTTTGGAAAGCTCAACGCGGACGATCATCGTATTGTGCGGGAATGTATGCAGATTGTCGGCGCGGCGGAGCTCGCGGAAAGGGATTTTTCTAGCCTTAGCGACGGCGAAAAACAAAAGATCCTGATTGCAAGGGCTTTGGCTCAGGAACCGGAACTAATTATACTCGACGAACCTACCAGCCATTTGGATATAAAACACAAAATAGAGATCCTCCGCATACTTAACCGGCTTTCGGCGGTAAGCGGCGTGACAGTAATTCTTGCATTGCACGACCTTGATATAGCCGTGAAGAACTGCCAGTTCGTACTGCTGATCAAGGACGGGAAGGTCGTGGCTCAGGGGCATCCGGAGGAAATAATTGGCAAAGACACGATTGGCGATTTGTATAGCATTGAAGGCGCGGTATTCAATTCCGTCATGGGCAGTCTGGAAATATGCAACGACAAAGCCCCTGAGGTGTTTGTTGCCTCCGGAGCTGGTACAGGCACTCCCGTATTCAGGCTTTTATCGCGGATGGGCTACGGTATCGCGACCGGTATATTGCATAAAAACGACATCGACTGCTTCGTAGCGGAATCGATGAAGCTCACGGTAATTTCCGAGCAGAGTTTTGAGCCTGTGTCCGAAGCAAGCCGCTCCGCCGCCGAAACATATTTGTGTAAAGCCGCGTTTGTAGTTGATACCAATTTTCCGGTTGGCACGTACAATCGCTGCAATATTGAAATGTTAAATTTCGCGGCAGGCTTAAGGCCTGTACTCAGTATGCGTTCGCCGGAAGAAATAGAGCGATTGTACGGCAAGGAATCAAAAGTGATCAGTGTTGTTTCAATCGGGCAGCTGCATGAGCGGATTGCCGAGTTGGCTAAAATATGAAGGAGGCTTAACGATGAAAAAGAATGTATTAAAGGTATTGCTGATGGCAATACTGCTTGGGGTAAATTTTTTAAGTTGTACAAAAAACAACACTCCACAAAGATCACCGGCTGTCTTGGCCGGAGCAAATTCCGAGCTTGGCATTAAGTATGCGCAGAATTTCAACATTGATTATCTGGGAAACGGAGTAAAAATCGTAACCGACTCCGACAGGAACAAGCTCCTTTTGGTTCCAAGGGGAGTAACTGTTCCATCGGGCTATAATGACGCTGTACTGATCGAGACGCCGATAGTAAGCGCGCTTTACACATCAACGACATATGTGGGGTTTTTAGGCGCGCTGGAGAGCGATTCGGTTTACAATTCTGTTGCAGCTGTTTGTACACCGGAAGAAGAATGGACTACCCCCCAAATACTTGCCCGATTCAGAGATCGTACAACCCGCTACATAAACCATGGCCTGACGGCTGTCGGCGACATAGAAGAGATCGTTAAAACAGGAGCCGGCTTCGCGTTTACAGGCGGCAACGACGATACCGAGATGCGGCTGCGCAGTTTACTGAATGAGGTAAATATTAAGCACGCGACTTTACTTGAGTGGACGGAAGAGGGAAATGCCGCGTATCTGGAATGGATTAAATTTTTCGCGGCGTTTTTTAACCTTGACGAGGAAGCGGATCGTATTTTCGAGGGCAAATTGGCGCGTTTGGATGAGCTATACGAAAAGGCCGCCAATGTTTCAAATAAACCTACGGTGGCATATGGGGTTATTTGGAGCGGTAGTGTTTTTACGCAGGCGGGAGATTCAGCTTTGGCTCTGCAAATTGAAAGGGCAGGCGGCATTTATGCGCTTAAAAACCTTGAGGGCTCCGGCAACGTTACGATCACAATGGAAGAATTCCTTAAGCAATGCAGGGATTCGGACATTATCATTTACGGCAGTTCACCGCAATACTGCCCGGACAAAACTTTCCTGCTTGAAACAGAGCCGCTAATGGCGGAATTCCGCGCGTTCAAAAACGACAGTATATACATCTATGATCTGGGTTATTATATGAACAACGCGAAAGTCGTTGAGAAATTCGAGGATATGGTTTCCATATTACATCCTGAGCTGTTTCCGGAACGCGAATTGGTTATGTACAAAAAATTATAATTTTAATGCGGTGAATCATAAAATCAACGATGTTTGTGTTTGACGCTTTTCAGCCTGAAACATTAAATTTACTGCAATGGAGTCTGAGTTCAGACAACGAATAAACTTATGGAGGATTGTAAATGAACATCGACAAATTTGTGGTAAAAAAGTATGAGAATTTGACGCTCAAGGAGGTTGCCGCTTCGCCGGTTGACGCGATCGCCGGCATCAGCGAAGGCGACGCCAAACTTCTAAAAGAGGCTTTCAATGTGAAAACCGTCGCCGATCTCGCGAAGCTTAAATACGTTAAGTGGGCGCAGGCTATCTGTACGCTTGCCGAAGGCGAGATGTAAGCGGCGAAAGCCCAGGAACCCGCATACGCGGGGGGAATACAATAACTTCCTTTACCAAAGAAGAACCGTCGAGTATTACTCTGCGGTTCCTTTTTTTGTAATTTAAGTCAGGCATAACATTGACACTTTTTAAAAATTCCTGTATAAATATTTCATTCTACCTAAAAGGATTTTTCAATGCCCAAATCAACACAGACCCCTGCTTCCGTTTTACAGTCTCTCATGGACGAGTACCAGCTCAACCCCTTTTCATTATCAAAAGCGATTAACCTAAGCAATTCCGCGGTACGACTGCTCGTTATCGGAAAGGCAAAAGTAACGGTTCCCACCGCACTCCGCCTTGCAAAACTATTCGGTCAGACTCCCGGCTTCTGGCTTGACCTGCAGCGTGAAGCAGACCTGAACGAAGCGTCGAAAGACAAAAAATTCCAGGATATTCTGAAAGGAATAAACAAAGCAAAGAAACCTGACGCTACAAAACCGGTCGCAGCTAAAAAGCCGGGCAAAAAGCAATCGTTATCCGACAAGCGTAAAAATGCCGCTAAAATCCCGGGCGCAAAACCCGCCAAGGGTTCACGCGTCAGGAGCGCTGGGAAAAAAGGAACAAAATAATATTCTTATTCTTCATTTGCTTGATGAGTTCAATTTCCCATCAAGATTTGAATCAATTTTTCCTCATCCGAAAATGCCCCAAGGGAACGGAGTTTTGAAAGGCTTTGAAGAAACCCGTAACGGGCTTTGATGAAGGTATTGCGGCTGTTGATGAGCAGGGTCGAAGCCTCGTTAAGATCGCTAATGGAACTCTGCGAAAGCCGGTAACGTTCCATAACATAATCAGAATGCCTTTCGGCATACGCGAGTGAAAGGCCGGTGTGTATAACCGAGCCGGCGTTGGTTAATGCCTTAAACAAAGCGTCCTGCAATTCGGTTCCCAGATTGACTTCCGCGCTCATATAATCCAAAGCCGTGCTGTCACGGGTAATTTTGCTTTTTTCAACGTTGTTTGCTATTACCCAATAATCTACAGGGATGCTTAAACTTAGCGATACCCTTCCTCCCGATAGTTCCATTCCGTTGTTTGGCGAAAAATTCAGGCCTGTTGAAAAGGACGCGCTCAGGGTTGGGGAATAAGAACGTTGGGCCATGATGAGGTTGTTCTCCGCACGTTGGTTGGCAAGAGCCGACTTCGAAAGTGAAGGGTTTGAGGAAACGATGGTTTTCCATAATTCGCCGTACAGCGAATCCGCTTCCTGGTCGGAAATATTTCCAAGGCGTGAAATAAGCTCCTCATATCCTGAAAAATCGATTTGTTGCAGCTCTGGAAGATCGCTCAGTCCGGTGAGCGCTTTTAGCTTCAACATGTTCAGGGTAAGGTTTCGCCTCGCCTGATTGCGGGAGTTCTCCCGCGCTTCTTTATCCGCCATTGCCTTGAGGTAGTCCCCCTGGTTGATCATCCCGCTTGCCTGCCGTACCTCGGCGATAGAAAGGCTGGTAAGCGCTGTTTGCAGCGAAGACTCCTCCGCTTCCAATGTAGCCATAGCCTCAAGCACGGCGTAGTACGCGTTATCCGCCGAATCAAGCACGTTGAAGTATTCATTCTGCGCGTCTTTTCTGGCGCTTTCCGAGGCGATTTCATTTATCGCCTTTTGAATGGCGGTCTTGCCGCCTTCATAAATTCTTTGGGATACGCTGATATTCACGCCGGAACTGAAAGTGTCAAAAGGATTCGAGATGGGAGCGGCGTTCTGCGCGCTCCACAGGCTCATCGAAGCGCTTGCCCCCAGGGACAATGACGGCAGATTAGAATAAACCCGTGACTTTTCATCAAGCACCGTTCCCGTAATTGTCAGGTTGTATTTCGCCAGACTTCGCGAATTCGCCAACGCAAGCGTCCGCACTTGTTCCAGATTGATCGTTTGGGCGGATAAGCCCGTTGTAATTACGATAGCTATAGTGATAAATAATATCGCTTTTCTCATAACGTTATTCGTACCTCAGCGCGTCAATCGGATACAGCCGCGCCGCTTTCATGGCGGGATAATAGCCGAAAACAACCCCAACCAGCGCGGCGAAAATGGCGGATACCGCTACGATCAATGGGTTGATCGCCGCGGGTATTCCTATTGCCGTCAGTACGCGGCAGGCAAGGAAAGCCATGCCTATGCCAAGCAGGCCCCCCATGAGGCTCAAGATCACCGATTCGTAAAGGAACTGAAAGAGTATGTCCCGCTTGCGGCCGCCTATTGCCATTCTTATGCCAATCTCGCGCGTGCGCTCGGTTACCGAAACCAGCATAATGTTCATAATGCCTATGCCGCCCACAAGCAGGGACACCCCGGCGATAGCGGCAAGCAGGGTTGTAAGTGTTTTCATCGTTGCCGATGCCATGTCGATCATGTCAGCCTGGTTCATAATATCAAAATCGGCGTTTGCCGTATCGGCGATTCTCCTGGATTCGCACAGTATCGCTATTGCCTCTTTTTGGGCCGCGTCCATGTATTCCTTGCTTTTAACGCTCATTACAATTTGGGCGATATTTTGGTTGTTGCCCAGCCTGGTCATTGCCGTGTCCAAGGGAATCATGACAACATCATCCTGATTGTTGCCGCCCATGGCCGCGCCCTTGCTCTCCAAAAGCCCGATAACGGTATAATAATTTGTCCCAATTCGTATTCTCTGGGACAGGGCGCTTTCGGCGTCGCCAAACAGGTTCTTTGCGGTGGTTGGACCCAAAACCGCCACCATACTGCGGTTTCTCAAATCCTCTTCATCAAAAAAAACTCCGGCATTGATATTGTAGTTTCGCGCGATGATGTAATCAGGTTCAACGCCCATTATCGAAACCTGGGCGTTTGCTTCGCTGCCGATAACGTTGGCGTTTGAGTTGATAACGCCGGAAATCGCTGCGGCATAACTAGATTCGTCCTTAAGCTTTTGAATGTCCTTTTTGGTAAAGGCGCTAAACCGCATCTGCATACCCTGCCCTCCACGGCTTATTTGCCTCCTTGGCATTATCTGTAATAGGTTCGTTCCCATGGCGGTAATCCTTGACTCAATCGCCCGCTGGGAACCTTCTCCAAGCCCGACCATAATTATCACCGAACCAACACCGATAATAATGCCTAATGATGTTAAGAGGCTTCTCATGCGGTTACGAAAGATTGACCGTAAACAGGTCTGTAATAGCTGTGCGAAATTCATGACGCCTCCGCAAGCAACGCGTGCTCGTTCTTCCATTGTTCAAGGTCATACAGCGCGTTGCGCGTTTCTGTCACCTTTCTGTCTGAAACCAGCTCGCCGTCCCTCAGGGTGATGATTCGCTTTGTGTAAGCGGCAAGTTCCGGCTCATGCGTTACCATGATGATCGTTTTACCCTGCCGGTTGAGTTCCTGGAAAAGCCCCATGATTTCAAGCGTCATTCCGGTATCGAGGTTGCCGGTCGGCTCATCGGCGAGGATAAACGCGGGATCGTTTACCATTGCCCGCGCGATGGCGACACGCTGCTGTTGTCCGCCTGAAAGCTGCGACGGGAAATGATCCATGCGTTTTTCCAGCCCTACTTCTTTTAACGCCTTTATCGCGCGTTCTTTTCGGGCTTGCGCGTTCAGTCTTTTTTCCGCTTTTTCCCGTCTGCGGTAAAACATGGGCAGTTCCACGTTTTCCAGGGCGGTAGTCCGCGCCAGCAAGTTAAAAGATTGAAATACAAAACCTATTTTCCGGTTTCTGATAAAAGCGAAAGTATCTGAATTGGATTTGGAGGTTTCAATGCCGTCCAGGGCATAGGTTCCGGCGCTTGGTTTGTCGAGGCAGCCGAGGATATTCATCAGCGTTGATTTGCCTGAACCGGAAGGCCCCATAACAGAGACAAATTCCCCGGCCTCGGCGGAAAAATCTACCCCGCGCAGGGCGCGTACTACCACGGCCTCCGCGTCATCTTTTGATGACGAGCCTTTTCTGCCCTCCATACGGTATTCCCGTTTGATGCCCCGCATGTCAATTACAGCCATTATATCTTCTCCCTTAAGATAACCTGTTTTCCTTCGAGATCCTCCGCGCCGCGGATTTCGGTAAAGGAACCGGAGGAGATACCCGTCTGTACCTGCATCACGTCAAGCTTGCCCTCGTTGTTGACATACCATAAATTACGCATAACGATTGCCGGAGCCTCACTCCTGCCCTGTCTTTGTCCCTGCCCCTGTACCTGCCTTCCACCTCCCGCGGTGAATTGGCCGCCGCCGAATCCGCCAGGGCCCCGTCCGGCGCCGCCCATCAGCATGTCTGTCAGTCCTGTTCCCGTATTCTGGGGCTGGCTTACATTCTGCGCTCTTGGCTGTTCCCTGCTCACCAGCGCTGCCATTCGCTGTTCTTCGTTCATGTTTTCCAGGCTGGCGTTAAACACCATTTCCGCAATCGTTTCCGCGCTCAGATTGGCAGGCTGGTAGCGCAGGGCTGCGTTGGAAACCATAAGCGTGTTCTCGCTGTTCTCAACAATAAAGTCAACCGCGCAGGTCATTCCCGAAAACAGGTTGCCGCGGACATTTTCAACCTTGACAATTACCGTATAGGAAACCACGTTATTGGAAACCACAGGAACCATGCGCAAAGTCTCTACCATTCCGCTGAAAGTTTGTCCCGGCAGGCTTTCCAGGGTGAACCGCACAGGCTGGCCCTTTCGCAGGGAGGTAATGTCCAGCTCTCCCACAAGGGCTTCAATCTGCATTTCCCTGAGATTCTCCGCCAGCATAAAGATGTAAGACGAGCTATTACTGGAACTGTCCACAACCGTGTCGCCTATATTGATCTTGCGGTCAAGGACGATGCCGTCTATGGGAGAAGTAATGTAGGCAAACTGGTTGATCTCGGTATCGATGCTTTTAAGGTTTGCTTCGGCAACCGCAAGGTCAGCCGCCTGGTTATCCAGCGTGGTCTTGCTGGTTTTGAGCTCGTATTCGGAGATAAGGTTTTTATACGCGAGGGCTTCCTGGTTCCGGTAATTGACCAGCTGCAATTCGTAATTTGCCCGCGCTTTGATAACTGCGGCGTACTGCTGTTCGCGCTTTAGCTTGAGCATATCCGTATTCAGTTCCGCGAGTATGTCCCCCTTGCGAACCTGATCGTTGTAGTCAACGTAAATTCTTTCAACCTTGCCGCTCATCTGCGGCAGCACTTTTACCGTTGAAACCGGACTGATCGTACCTGATGCCGAAATGGTACGTTCTATTGTCCCACGGCGCACATTGGTAAACTCGTAAGTAATTGTCCCGGATTTCTTGACGGAACAGGCCGCAGCCGTAATAGTTGCCAAAACAAGGCAAGTAAGCGCCGCTATATTGGTATTTCTCCTCATTCTCTTTTACCTCAACAGTTGTTAGTGCCGTTTAGCTTAAGCCAGCGGCTTGTCTATAGATTTATAGATATAAAGGAAACAATTTATTATACGGGAATAGTGAAAATGGAGTGATTATTGCCTGAATTTTAGCTGAATTTTAACCAGGAAGCCGTTTAAATGCGTTCATCCATTACGCGTCGCTGTCGTCTTTTCTGATAATACAGTCAGATCGCGCATTGCTTCTCCCAGTTTTTCCGTCATTGACAGTATCTCGGCATAGTCGGTTTTTACCATGTTGCTTTGGCTGTTAAGGCTGTCCAGCGCGGCGGTTATTTCACCGCTTTCCGCCGACAGTTCGGAAAAAGTATTGATCAGGCCGGACATGGTTTCGGCGAAACTGCCAATTTCTCTGGATATTGCGGTGATCCTTGTACCGGTGTCGTCCGATTGTTTTTCGGTAACGGATATTCCGTTAATGATATTTTTCAACGTCTTGGAGATGTTAAGCGAATTTTCCCTGGTGCTGTCCGAAAGGCGCCGTATTTCACCGGCAACCACAGCAAAGCCCTTGCCCGCTTCGCCGGCGTGCGCGGATTCTATCGCCGCGTTCATGGACAATAAATTGGTGTTGGCCGCTATTGAACTGATTATTTTTATGGTCTGGGCTATGCCGTCCATAGATTTGGAAATGTCTTCAACCGAATTAATGGTTCCCTTCATAGACTCCTGGCTTTTGTCGGCGTCTTCTATCAACCCCTTTATGGACTCATGTTTTTTCCGCGACATTTCCGAAGTTTCCTTGATCGAGCCTATCATTTTTTCGGTTGCCAACGATGAATTGGCGATTGTTTCCGCCTGCGAACTGATAGCGTTGTTCAGTTTATTTACCAGAGTGGTTATCCCCCTGATAAGCTCGGACGCGCGGCCGATGTGTTCCTTAAGCTCCCGGTTTAGCTCTTCTACGTTTTTTTCTTCCTTAAGCAGGGCCAGAATATAATGGGCGCAATTTGTCGGTTTGTTGAGCTTGTTGTAAATTGCTGTAGCC
>Ga0268262_10007651_pt1 | contig 10006 bp, 5 predicted proteins | sample TergutNc150P3_FD_190354 | JGI IMG/M metagenome (GOLD analysis project Ga0268262, IMG submission 190354) | Nasutitermes corniger P3 segment gut microbial community from laboratory colony in Florida, USA - Nc150 P3 (SPAdes) (version 2) | ecosystem: Host-associated > Arthropoda: Insects > Digestive...
TGCCCGCGATGTAGCCACGAAAAGAGGCATGAGGAAGGGCATGAAGAAAGGCATGAAGGAAGGCATGAAGGAAGGCATAAAGGAAGGCATAAAGGAAGGTCGCGCCGAAGGCCACGCGGAGAAGGCGCTTGAAATCGCCCGCAAGATGAAGGTAATGGGCGAGCCTGTTGAGAAGATACAAACATTTACCGGCCTGTCAACAGAAAACATTGAGCGGTTGTAAAAAAAAGCCGCCCTTGCGGAGGCGGCTCACTGCTCTTTGCTATTTGATAAACTGCCATTGATCAAATTCAAAGCCGTTCTTGTGGTGGCTTGCTTTGAAATTTTCTGTGGTGCCGGTTGACCTGTGGATTATCGGTTTGGGGCCCAGGCTGCTGTAAAATACAAAAACAAGGCTATGTTCGCCGGTAACTGTTTCGTCCAAATCTATGGTCACAGTGCCGTATTTGCCCTCGTCCCCGGCTTTAGCCTTGATATAGACGCGGCCTATTACTCTCCCGTCCTTTATGCGTGTGGTGTTAGTCGCGCTAAGGTTTGCGGTATCACCGGTAATGCCGTCCGCTGTTGGGTCCAGGCGCAGTTCTATCGCTCCGACATAGTTCGCCGGTGTAGAGGGTGTGCGAACCCGCACGGTAAATTTCTTCGCGCCCTCGCTGCCAAAATCAACATTATACAAACCGAGCCAGTCGCCTGTATCAATGGCCGTAACCAACATCTTGTTGCCGGCGTTGGCGTCCGACCTGGTGTAAATACCACCCTGATTTGCCATGGTTTCAGCTTCATTCAGGATATACGGGTCCAGCTTTCCAACAGGATCCACGCCTTTCCTCGTCATTGTTATCGGGGATATTGCCCCGGTACTGGCGTTAATCGTAACTTTGTCGAGCTGAGGGCTTCTGTACCTGCCTCCGGTAATGTCGACGCCGTTGACATTGCCCGTAAGCCCCATAGCGGCCTTAACTCTGGAAGCATGGTACACTATATAGACATCGTTATTAAACTCAAACAAACAGTGATGGTTGTTATTGTCGTCCGTAGCAAGTTGGGAATTCGCCATAGCCATCATCCCCACGGGGTCGCCGAATCTGCCCATAGGACTCTCTGTAGAAATCCTGTAAGCGATCTGCCCGCTTGCCAGCCCGCTGCTGCCGGGGCTTTGGTGTACGGAATATGAATGATAGTATCTGCTTTTAATTTTTACTATTTCATGATCTTCAAACAGATAGGGCGTATTCGTTGTCTCAGGATCTCCGTCAAGGCTGATCATGTCAGGGCCCAGCACTGCCCGTCTTCCCTGTCCGGTATCCGGGGGATAAGTATTGTCCGGTTTGGGTCCTCCGCCAAAAAATATATAACCCTGGTCAGAATCATCATCAACCATGGCGCCAGGATCAAAAAGATAGTTAGGTTCGTTGGGGCCGCAGTTGGGGGTATTGCGGTCGATTAAAAGATTTTTCCGTGGAGAAGTCCAGGGCCCTGTGGGGCTGTTAGCTGAAATAACGCCTATGCCTCCGGGAGTGCTGGTTGGATTCCCTCCCGCCGCGTTCCCCCAATACATAAAGAATTTGAGTCTCCCGTTTACTACCTTCTGTACTACTGTGGGCGCCCATGACGAGTGGGCGTAAGTCACCAGCCGCGGCTCATCAATGAGCGGGTTGGTAGACTTCGGCCCGGCGATGTTGATTATGCCGTGATCCGTCCAGTTCGATAAATCCGCCGATGAAATAACCCGTATGCCCTGAATTCCGTAGGCATAAGACATTGTATCAACCGTGCCGTCATCCTTATACATAAGGCTGTCGTTGCTGGCGTACACATACAACCGGCCATTGTGTACCGTTGCCGTGGGGTCAGCGCCGAAACCATGGGTAATAAGGGTATTCCGGTGCCCCCAGATTTTCCATGTGTTGGAAAGGCTGGCGGGGAAGCCATTGCTTGTGTCAAACAAACCCGCGATATCTTCTTTAGGCGGCTGAGCCTCCAGCCGGGCATTTTCCGGTGTTCCCTGGGAAGTTGAGCCTCCTTTATCGTCCGGACAAGACATGGCTAGTAACGCCAGCGTTAAAGTTAACGCAAATAAAACTTTAATCTTCATAGTAGCCTCCTTGTTCATTGCTCCTAACGCCTAGGGCGTTTTGCTCGTTTTCATCTGTTGCCGTCGCCGGTATCGCATCCGATCATGACCAATGCGAATACGGTTAGCGCCGCAAGAATCGCATAAATTCTCATTGTGTTGTGTCTCCCTTCTCCACGGAAATGGATCTGATTGTGATAGTTACTTTCGCAAAACCGTCCTTTTGACCGCTGTCAGTGCCAACCGCGTACATTGCCTGTAATATAAACCAGCCGAGCAAAGATTTACTCCTTCTGGTTAATGATCGATATTCCGTCAGATGATTCGCCAACGGGCCTTCATCCGCCGCGTTGGTAGTGGTTCCAACGGTCGCGTTCCAGTCAGAACCGGCCGACGGGTCGCCCAAATGCATGCGGAATTCACCACTGTGAACTTTGGCTGTTGTATCTGTTGTATCTATTGCTACGTCAGCGTCAAGTCTGAAGGTTACGCCGGCCACGCTCGAATCCATTAACTCTTCAATTTGATCGGCGTTAAGCGGTATGATCGCCCTTTGCCTGTTCCTGCCGTCGAATTTAAGCGTCAATACGCCGTCCGCATAGGTAGAATCCGCGTATTCCGCGGGAATGACAAATGAGGGGCTGCCTCCGGTGATAGCCGCGTTAGGCGGAAGCTGTCCCCAGGAAGCCGGATTCAAATTCAAGCCCATGTTTACAATCGGCGGAGGGCCGTTCGCCCATATCGCCTCAAGGGTTAAATCCTTCGTAATTGCGGCAGCAATGTCAAAGGGTATATTGTCAGTCTTATTTTGCCATCCGTCGAAGTGTTTTGTGTTATCCGAATATTTCGGTTTTGACGGCATAGCATAGTCGGCGCCAAAGTTGACTGTTCTGCCGTCCGGAATTTTAATGGGATCGATTGCCGCCATTCCCGTATAAGAGCCGCCAGAGAAGCTTATGGTTCTTATGGCAGTCTTTGAAAAAACCACTTTTTCTATGGCAACGGTAGCCGGGCCGCCCGTATTGCGCTGGAACCCGATGCCGGCTCCCGCTTCCCCGATTACGGTTTTGTAGATTAAAACGCCCCCATCGACCGCGGCGTTAAATGTAATACCCGAAGTATCATTCGGAATCGGTTTAAGATCGGTGTTGCCCCCGGATTTTTTTACGCCTGCGGTTACGCTTCCGCTTGTGGCTTTCAAATGTATTTCAACAATTTGATAGTCGGAAAGTTTCCATGTATCGGTCGCTTTGGGTGTGGGGAAGGAGTACTGCGCGCCGCCTCCCGACCATGCCGTTGCGGCTGTTCCAAAGATATAGCTGCCGTCACTATTATTGGTGCCCAGATTGGTTCCAAAATGGCCAACTCCCAGAAGCGGCGGCAAATAGTGAACCAGGGTATCTTCTTCTATTTCAACATAATTTTTGGTTGCCTTGGTTATGGTAACGTTACAGGTGGCTCTTCCTCCGTCCAGGGTGGAAGCGGTAATGACGGATGTACCCGCTGAAACGCCGGTAACCCGGCCGTTCGTATTCACTGTCGCCACAGCCTGATTGCCGGAAGTCCAGGTTAATACTCTGTTGGCCGGTACCAATGTTGCGGTAATAATTTCAAATTCATCAACTTCCATGGTAATGGTGGTTGGGTCCAGGGTTATAACCGTCGGGTTTGCCGCCGGGGTTACTGTAACAGCGCAGGTGGCTTTTCCGCCGTCCCCGGCTTTTGCGGTAATGGTGGCGGTACCCACTGAAACGCCTGTAATCCTGCCGGGCGCGGACACGGTTGCCACCGCCGGATTGCTGGAAGTCCATGTTATAACGGCATAGGGGGGATTTGTCGAAGCGGTAATATTACTATACTCGCCAAGTTCCAGGTTAAGGGTGTTTTTGCTCAGGGTAACAACCGTAGTTCCCGAACTATTGCCTCCGTTATCCTCCGGGCAAGAAATAGCGAGTAATGTTAATGCTAATGCTAATGTGATAATAAGAATTTTCTTCATATTAATCTCCTTGGAAGATTTCCACGCAGAGGCGCGGTCCAGAAAATACGCACCGCCTTTTTCCCTTACCTTTGCGCCTCTGCGTGAGGAATTTCTTCCAAAAGCCTTTAGAACGTGAACACCGTGCGCAAGTTGATTTTATTCGTCTGTTTACTCCTTACGGAGGAAAGATATTCATATTCATATAAATACACAAGGGCGACATAGGTGCCGGGCGCAAAGGTCATCTTGACCTGGGGCTCAACATTTATGAGATGGAAGGGAACGTCTTTAACCGGTTTGTCATCCCCAAATCTCATGCTGAAGTTAACCGCCACGCCCGCGCTCAGCCAGGATAAAATATTATAGTAGAAACTGGCTTTCATGCGCAGCTCGTCGTAAGAAACCTCTTTAGCATATCCTAAGCGCAGTTGGGCGGTAAAATTTTCCGGCGCGTATTGGGCGTAGAACCAGTTAACATAACTCCTTACCGCATAATCAGGGTCTTGATCTTCCGTGCCTATGCCCATCCAATGGCCGTTTGCCCATAACTGAAGGCCGGGAACCATTTTCCCTAAAATCCTCTCTTCCACCCTGTACATCATTTGCATGCCGTCCTGCAGAGTAATAACATCGGCCTCGCCGTCCAGCCTCCAGCAAAAACGCACATGGAAATAATCGTGTGTATATGATACGCCTAGTACCGTTTCCTGTAAAATATCAACCAGCGTCATTTTTTCCGTGGAATAAGTAGCTTCATCCCATGTGTTCAATACAAAACCCACGTTCAGGCCGGGCACAATAGCCGGCTTTACTTCAAAACGTACTCCGATCTTGTCGTCCAACTCCTTATAAATGTCCGGGCCGCCCGCCGCCCAGGGAGATTCGCCGAGTTTGCCGGTCGCTACCCGCAGTTGATTGTTAAAGAAATCTCCGTAGGCAAAGACAAAAGACCATACGTTAGGCGAAGTTGTCTTCCACGCTGTCTGTTCAAAGCGGACTTTCGCGCCAATTATGTCCTTCTTAATGTGCAGGTTAAGCCTGGCACGCCCTTCGCTCGGGCCGGAATCGCCGTCGTCGTTTTTAATTTCGGCAATTTCATCGGGTTCCTCGCCGGTAACATCCCATCTTCTCCACCACACACCGGTTTTCATCTCGCCGGAAAATTCCACAGTAACATTGCCCGTTGTTTGAGCGTATAAACCCATAACTGCAAGCACCGTCATAACTACCACTAACAATTTTTTATGCATTACTTACTCCTTATTAGGGAGTGTGGAATGGGGAATGGGGAGTGGGGAATTCCCTACTCCCTACTCCCTACTCCCTACTCCCTACTCCCTATTTTGTAAACTTCAATGAAATGATACTGTTGGCGGGGAGGTTAAAATCCGCCGCTGCTCCGTTTTCAGTTAACACAACAAGATGGGGCGCATGCCTCTTGCCCGTGCTGTCCGAGATAATCGCGCTGACCGATGTCGCCGTTCCAAAATCCGCCGGGAGCCTTGCCCTGACAGCCTTCACCTCCGTTCCTGCACCGGTGCGTTTGTCGTATATTACCAGGCTTATGGAATCTTCCCGATTCTTGACCTGTTGTTCCCAATAGCTGACAGGGGTCGCTTTTCTGCGGTAAGCGGACGCTCTTACGGTCCCACCTTTACCGTCGCCGCTTTGATTGCCCTCGGGATGTCCTGAAACATTGGTAATTACCCGTACCGTGTCTGTGGCGTATTTTGCCCAGTGGGACATAACCCAGCCCCGTGGCTGTACTTCTCCGTTGACTGTTCCGTATGAGCCATCGCCGATAAAGCTGTAAAAGCGTTTTGCGTACCACCATACAAAAGCGTTGGCGCTGTCGCTTCTGACATCGTTGTCGAGCTCGTCCGCAAAACGCCACACAAAATTCCATGTCGAATCCTGCGCGTAATTCCCTTCGCCCGAGTTTATGTTGATTTCGGTCATCCAGACTTCTTTTCTCATGTTTGGGGTATCCGCCTGTACCGCGGTGTAAAGATTGTTCTTGTTCCCGTAGGTATGGTAAGCGTAAATGTCAATCGCCGCGTTTGCCGTGGGATTATCCCTTGCGGCATTGTTCCAAGTGACATCCTGATGGGCTTCGCCGCTCATGAGCTTTACGGACGTAATCGATTCTCCCCCGCCGTATCCTGGAACGCCCGTCGTAAATTTGCCTACTCCTGTAGTATTGAAAAAATCCACCTGCTGTTGGGAAGTCCACTCACAACCGGCATAGCTCGCCGGCCATGAAGGCTCATTCTGAATGGAGATCGCGTAAATCGGGGCTTCATATATATTCATGTACCTTGCGTAATCGGCAAGGTAGTTCGCATAGGCCCCATAATACCGGGCCAGCAGATACGAAGGGGCTGAGCCGTTTATCTTTTCGTTAACTTTCCAATCGGGAGGAGGACTCCAGGGGCTTGCAAGGACATAACCGCCGTATGCATTTACCTTCTTAACAACCTGAAGGTAGGTTGTCTGGTTGCGCATCTGGGGTTCAACCTGGCCGCTTATCACTTCATCCAGAGGATCCGGCCAGATCATAATGCGCAGTATGTTATAACCAAGGCCTGTCTCCGGGTTAAACATGGTGTCAATGTCCTTGACTTCCATATATCGCGCCGGGGAACCGATTCCAAAGGCGTTGGACATTCCGCCAAAGCCTCGGACGTACTGTCCGTTGGTTGAGGTAATAGTAACGATAGCCGTTGGAGCATCCTCATCCGATTCAAGCACCCTGATACGCGCTGGATTGCTGGCCTGTGTCTGATTGGCCCCGCCGGCTTTTGTCCAGTTAACAACCGCGTAAAAAAAACTTTCTGTTTTATCACCCAGGTCAGGGCTGAGAGTGTCAGTTGTCGCGCCTGAAATGGCGGAGCCGCCTGAATTCTTAAATGTATTCGCCTGATACCACTGGTATGTTACGGTATCCTCGTCGCCCGCAGGGACAGCTACTTTTAGGTCGGCGATTGTGGGAGCAGCGCCAACATAGTCAGCGCTGGTCGGGTGCACGCTGATGATATTAACCGGCGGTTTCCAACTCGTTGTTGTTCCGCCTCCGCCCCCTCCATCGTTATCACAGGCCGTAAAAAGCAATACAGCTGCCAGCAAAGCCGTCAGCGCGTAAAAAAACTTGTTTTTTCTTTTCATGTTATCTCCTTAATGTAGGGTTCGGGTTTCGGGGGGCGGGGTTCAGGGTCTTTGCAAGTAAGCATCTCGTGTTATTAACACACCAAGATTACTAACAACGCAGACCCTGTTCCCTGTTCCCTGTTCCCTATTTACTTGACTTCAGCTGTACAATGCCGAAGCTCTTGACATTCTGATACGCCTGGCTGGTAACTCCGTTCCAGGTGAGAATGCCGTCACGCGTTCCAACAGCCGAGCACGCGTTGATCTGCAATTCAAGGCCTATTTCCGCTCCTTCAATTATTTTGCCGTCGGCGCCAAAAACTTTGTCATCGGGGTCTTTCCCAAAGTATGGGTTTTCAGTCGTTCCTACCTTTTCAACAGTTTCAACTCCGAAATTAACCCATCTTGCCCACATGATAATCACAAAGCCTGTTTGTTTACCGCCTTCCATCTTTACCCACGATTTGGCTTTATTATCCATCTGGAATTTGACCACGGTATTATAGGGCGGCGGCGATAAATTATTAGGCGTACCGATCGGCTTTTCACCTGACAGGTATATTGTGCCGTCCTCGTTGGGTAATCCGACACGGTACTGCTCGCCGAAGTTGCCGGATTTGAAAGCCTGAAGTCTTTCGTTAATGAACAACTCCAGGGAATCGCGGGTATGCGCCTGATCAGGCGTGGCAAAACTCATGTTGGTAAGATCGGTCTCAGTACCCGCTTTATACGTAGCCGCCGTTCCGGATCGCGAGGCGGTACGGGTCTTTGAACTGCCAGATTCACTTTCTTTATAATCCGTAAAGGTCCCGTCACAGTACACCCAGATTCCGTCATCGTCCCAGAGGACCTTAGCTTTTGCCGTGGTATGCTTCCCGTAATCAGTCGCAAACCACTCTTGAAAGGATTCAGCCCTGTTAATCCGGCTTATATCCAGCCAGCCTTTCATATCTCCTTCGCCTTCATCGGTGAATTTCGTCGCGTCATTCCAGATCGGGTCGATGTATTGTTTGTCATTCGCATCAGAGGGATTTGTAAGGCTGGGAGTGCCCTTATAAATGTACGCATAGCTTTTTGTGATAAAACGTATACGGTAGTATCTGGTAACCTTTTCATTGCCGGATATTACCTTGACAGCCACGTCTTTAAGATAAGGCGGGTCAGGGAATACATAGACGGGCGGGTTTTCGGGATCATATGCGGTAAATGTCGGCGCGGTAGTTACGCTCGTCTCCATATCGGTGCAATAAACTTTGGCTTCCTCATCGTTAGCCGTTATGGTTACTGTAAAACCTGCTGCAGGCATCTTTTCCTCAGCCTGGCAAGTTCCCAGTTGGGCGGCGTTAAATGTTCCCCAGTTATTCAGTTTGGAAGTTCCCAGGTCCGCCGAGGCTGAACCAACAAGGACGCTTTTTAATGTCGCGTCCCGTCCAATATACACGTTCATCCCGTAGTACCTTATGCTGTTTCCGCTTGCGGATGTTACTCTGACATAGAGTTTATCCCCGTCATCAAATGTCATTTTATCGGCGACGGCATAAGCCCCCGGTATTTTATTGGTAGCGTTAAACTTTACCTGCGCGTATTCTACTCTCGCGTTTGCATTAGCCGGAGTCGCCACTAATGGCGCGTCAGTTTTCTTGCTGTTACTCAAGTTGATTTCGCCAATAGTAACTTTGTTCCACCCTTCCAGTGACGGGGTGCCAAGATCCGCGGTAATACCGTTAACCTTTAGGGTTCTTAATGTGGACTCGTTGCTTGGCGTTACGCTGCCGTTGTTACCGTTGTTACCGTTGTTGCCGTCATCACAGCTTATCACAAGGCCGGCAGCGAGCATAACAGCCATGAGTACCACGCCGGCTTTTATAAAATGTTTTTTCATGCAAACTCCTCATTGAAATAGGGGCTTCTTTACGAAGCCCCAAAACACTTGCTAAAAACCCCCGCATCCCCGTGGCGCTCCATTACAGAACGCCTTAGGGATACGTGAATTAACCTTATTGATAGAACATTCGAGTACGTGTTGTAGGACCTGACCCGGATTGGTATACATAGGCTGATTCGCCTTTGCCGTCCCACAGTTCTGCGTCTCTGGGGTCCATAGCCTCGATCTCTTTAGTGCCGTCTTCACTAACAAGGAAGATATCCTTAATAATGTACGTTCTTGGGCCGCTTCCGCCGCCCTGAGCAATAATTCCAGCCGCAATGAGGACTATCCGATCCGTCATATCATCATTCCATTTCTCTCCGTCACCCGTAGTAGTACCGTAATTAGCATCCCTGCCTCCTACAAGATCCACCTTAGCGGCTTTCCAACCATCGGAAACTAATAGTGATATGCTGCCGTTCCAATTTGGATTTGACTGTCCCCCAGAGTTGGTAAGCAAAAGACCATTAGCCGCATTCTGCATACTCTTTGTGGTTGAGTTTGTCATTTGAGGCTTGCCATCAGCGTTGTCCGGGAATGATGCTTCAGTATACATGGTTGTCGGGAATACACCCCATGCTCTTAAGCGTCCGGCTGTAAGATCAGCGCCGGAAGCTTTTACTTTAACGCTTAAGAATCTATAATTGCCCAACTTGTCGCCTGCGGGAATCTTAAACGCGTAAAGCGGAGCGCTTGTAGAATTATTAGTAACTAATTCCATCCAGCCTTCCGGCTCCGTGTCCGTCCAACCAGCTAATAAGGTTGTGTCGCCGGCAACCGGGGTAGAATCGGTATAAGAGTTACCATCAGCGTCTTCCCAACCGAGGAAGAACCAGGGTTTCGTTTCACTTGTTCTGTCCGGGTCCGGTTTAGGCCA
>Ga0268262_10007652_pt1 | contig 10005 bp, 5 predicted proteins | sample TergutNc150P3_FD_190354 | JGI IMG/M metagenome (GOLD analysis project Ga0268262, IMG submission 190354) | Nasutitermes corniger P3 segment gut microbial community from laboratory colony in Florida, USA - Nc150 P3 (SPAdes) (version 2) | ecosystem: Host-associated > Arthropoda: Insects > Digestive...
ATGGTGAAGGTTCCAGCCACATACACCCCGCCGCCGTTGTTACCGGAATTATTACCTGAGATTTCCCCGCCGCTCATGGTGAAGGTTCCAGCCACATACACCCCGCCGCCGTTGCGGGTACCGGAATTATTACCTGAGATTTCCCCGCCGCTCATGGTAAAGGTTCCTTCTCTACCTACATACACCCCGCCGCCGCTGTTGGTACCGGAATTATTACCTGAGATTTCCCCGCCGCTCATGGTGAAGGTTCCTTCTCTACCTACATACACCCCGCCGCCGCCGTAGTAGGAAGTGGTACTGCCGGAGATTTTTGCCCCTGTTTTCATTACCAGAGCGCCGTTGTCCCTTACATCAACATAACCTTTCAAAAGAGTGATGTCCTTGTCCAGTATCAGCGTAACGCCGTCGTATACTTTAAAAAGACAGTCGGATGAAGAGGTAACGATCTTCTCCCCTCCGGTTCCCTGAAGCTGTACGGTGATGTTACTCTTCCCTGTGTAGCTTAAATTTGTATATCCAAGTTGTTCATTCTTGTCTACGGTAACAAGATAGGTGGCATTGCTCTGCGCATTGGCCTTTATCCAGGCCAATTTTGCGGCAAGGTCTGCGCCCTGAACCCCTTCAGAGGAATTGCCGTTACCATTACCGTTATTGTTTCCCGTTTTGGTCAGGCTTACGGAATTGGCGGCCAAGCCCAATGAAACCAGTAACAGAGATGCCTGTACTGAACTATCCTTGAGACTCAGTATTACCTGTTCCCCGCTTTTCTGAACGGTAAATACTTCACTGCCCGAAATGGCTCCACCGCCGCTTGTTGCATAACTGATCGTAATATCATTACCAGTGGACGACCAGGTACCGGTTTTTGTCCCGACAATACCGTAGCCGGTAATCTCGTAAGTACCGTTGGCATTAAAAACCCAGGTACGGTTTTGACTGTTTACGGTAAAGGTGTAGGTTCCGGTCATGTCATAATTGGGTGTGTTACTGCCTGAGCTGCCGGTTACGGTAACAGCGGCGCTGGTCTTGCTGTTGTAGCCTGCCGCGCTGACCGTTACCGTGTAGCTTCCCGCTTCCGCGGGTGTGTAATTTTTGGAATTGGAAACGACATTGGTTTCGTCCTTTTTCCACTGGTAACTGACCATTTCGTTCCCGGTGTAGGTGGCGGTCAGTTCCGCGCCGGTAGTTACGTCGGTGTTCGGGCTTATCGTAATATTGCCCGATAAAATGGAAAGAGAACTGCCGGTAACCGTAACAACGGCGCTGGTCTTGCTTTTGAAATCCGCCGCGCTGACCATTACCGTGTAGCTTCCCGCTTCCGTGGGTGTGTAATTTTTGGAATTGGTACCGACATTGGTTCCGTCCTTTTTCCACTGGTAACTGACCGTTTCGCTCCCGGTATAGGTGGCGGTCAATTCCGCGCCGGTGGTAACGTTGTTAGTTGGGCTGATGGTGATGGTTCCGCTCAAGTCTGGGTCTCCGCCACCGCCGCCATCACCACAAGCGGTCATTGAACATACGATTACTGCCGCGAGGGCAATAAAGCCGAAAAGAATGATACCATGTTTGATTGCTTTTTCCATAGTAAACCTTCTCTTTTTGCCATGAAATTATTCATGGCAGATTTAACCTCCCCCATACGGGCATGGTGTTTTGAAACTAAATTTATAATAATATTATGAACTATATGGACATATACTCAACAGCAAAATTGCAAATAATTTTATATAAATTACGCATGAAAGTATTCACGTTTCAAATGAAAACAAAACAGGTAACATTTGTTAATGTATATGGTTATAGTACTGCCGGAAAGGTCAATGTTGACATATTTGTGACTTTTTCCTAGCACATTTCCGGCGCTTCCGAGAGTATCGGAATCACCAAGGTTACTTACATTCAGCCTAATGGTATAGGCGGTGGCGGCGGTATTGTAGGGTTGGTCGGACAACCATGTTGCCATAGTCGCAATACTGGTGACAGTCACTTTTTGTATATTTTCAACATTTAATGTAAATTTTACATGTGACTGTCACCTATTCGAAAGGTTTTGCTTTCATTCGTAAATGGTGACTGTCACAACATCATAAACTTAAAGAAACAAAACCACGGAGGACACGGAGTTACACGGAGGAAGAGGAATTAAGATGCTAGTATCTTATTCCTCCGTGAAACTCCGTGTCCTCCGTGGTAAAAATTCTTCTTACCGATTAATTTTTTCAAAATTTTTTACATCTGACTAAAGCTTTTTCACCTTTTTCACCCTATATAAAGCATAACATTCATGCTTTTTTTAGGAGGAAGTTATGAAAAAGAGGGCGAAAGAAGGGAAAGCGCTGTTTACAGGGATTGTTACCCTGGCGGGCGTTTTTTTAATGTTGTCGGTAACGGCTTGTTCATCTCCGGTTGCGCCTGAGACAAAGGATGACCTGTATACCATCACGGTCAAAGATTCGGCAAATGGCGCGGTGAGCGCCGACAGGCAGACTGCCCAGGCGGGAGAGGTTATTACCCTGAACATTGTACCGGATACGGGATATGAACTAAGTTCTGTCCGCGTAAGCGGATCCTGGGATGTTGCCGTTAAAGGAAGCGGCAGGACCAGAAGTTTCACCATGCCCGCTGAGGATGTGCTTGTTTCCGCGGTCTTTCAATCAGGCGGCGGGATAAAATATCGCATAACAATTAATGAAATGACCGGCGGCGCTGTTGAATCGTCCCCGGCGGATTATCAGCGCAAAAACAGCCCGGTGCAGCTTATTGCCCGGCCCGATCCCGGTAAAAAATACCGGCCCGGCTCGCTCAGAGTTGCCTGTTCAGGCAGCGGTAAAACCGTAACAACAACCCAGACGGAGGATTCTGATACGGAGTGGACTTTTGAAATGCCCGGTGAAGACATAGAAGTGGACGCCTTGTTTATCGATGATTCGACGGTACTGTACGACATCAGCGTCATACAAACGGACAACGGCGGTATTGAATGCAATCAGAACAGCGCGATGCCGGGAGATACGGTGACTTTTAGGCTGGTCATTGACGATGACGCCAATTACCGTTATGTGAAAGACAGTGTTATTATTACCGGAACGGACAGCGGCTGTAAGGTGGATATTGAACCGGACGGTGAACTTCAATGGGTTTTTGTGATGCCGCGGGAAGCGGTAACGGTTGAAGCGGCGGTTGAATTTATCCCTTACCATGACATTGCCATCGCGGAAAATGTACAAAACGGCCGTTTTATCATAAGCGGCGTTGAGACCGAAGGCGATTATGAGGGCAGGGCGCGGGCGGGCGCCGACATTACCATTACCGCGCTGCCTGATCCGGGATACAAATTGACGGATAAGGGGATCTCCGTGACGCCGCGGGGAGCGGTTGTTTTTACCAAACTTGAGGGACAGGCTGCCTGGATTTTTACCATGGCGGATACGGACCTGGAAATAGGCATTACATTTACCGAGATGGGGCCGCTGGAAATTTACCATGGCGGCGCCAGAAGGGGGATAAAAACCGGGGAATTGGCGGATGATCCAAAATATTATTATAAAGATTCTATTGATATGGAAGCTGAAATACCCGGTCACAATGGCAATCAACGGGCGATAAAAATTAGCCCCGCGCTTAACGCCGGCGGCAGCGGCGTCCAGCAATCTTTCGGCCTGTTCTCGGATACGGAGGTAAATCTTGAAACCGCGGCAGCCCTCTCTTTTTGGGCAAGGGCGGAAAAGAAAATAAATATCAAATATATGGGTTTTGGCGATACCGATCCGGACAAACGGGTAGTATATACCGGCGAGAAATTCGATCAGTCCATTCCCCTTACCACCGATTGGACTCACTTTATCGTGCCGGTACCCGCTCCCGGCAAAGCGCTTAAAACGACGAGGGTTTTCTTTTTGAACGTTACCATTCCGGCGGGGAATTATGTGTGTATTGATGATATTGAATTTATCGAATCCGGGGTAACGGTAACCGGCATAACAATTCCGGAAACCGGTGACTTTATCCTTTACGGCGCGACTGAGGCGGCTAAAATGCTCAAAGGGGCCCCCCTGAAGCTGAACTATGCCTGTACAGACGGAACAACCGCGGCATTGCAATGCGCGAGTAATAACCACACATTGAAAGATAATTTGGTTCACTGGCTGACGCCGTTCATTACCGTAAAGGGCAATGTCGCTTTCTCGGAAGGCGTCATTATCCCACGAGAAAAAAGCGGCGCGTTTACACTCATGGTGAACATCGCCGGCGCCGTCAGCAACCCTATGGCGGCCCGTATCTTTGACGGAATTTTACTTGATGATTTTGAAGATTTGGGAAATACCAAAAATGAAACCATTCCGGGTACTCCCGCCGAGGACACAGGCTATCTGTGGCATACTTCCGGCAGCGGGTCCGTAGTGGTGCCCAAAGATTACTTTACCACGAAAAATAACGAGGTTCACAGCGGCCTGCATTCCGGAAGCTGGCGGTCTACCGCGGCTGCCAATAAGCTCCGCGGCGGAAGAAACTTCAACGCAAAGGACGCAAGCGGCTGTACTACGCTTACCTTCTGGATAAAAGTAACCACCGGCGGCAGTACCATTATTCAAAAAAACACGGTGTTTACCTTTGAACTGAGAAACGGCGGCACCTTGATCAATAAAACCAACGGTTCTTTTTTTACCCGGCAATTCACCTATGACGCCGATGATTGGCAGGAAATCAGAATGCCGCTTTCCGATTTTATTGACGCGGGACTTGATATAAGCGCCATTACCGGCTATGCGTTAGGCGTTGTAGACAATCAGGGCGCCGCGCTGAGAGTTATGGTGGATGATATTGCTTTGATAAAGGATTGATATACGGAGCTGTGCTAGGTGAGGAGGAAAGAAAGAATATCACCACGGAGTTTCAAGGAGGAAGAATATCACCACGGAGGTCACGGAGTTACACGGAGGAAGAATATCACCACGGAGGTCACGGAGTTTCACGGAGGAAGAGAAATTAAGATACTAAGATACTAAGATCTTAAGATCTTAAACCTCCGTGGTACTCCGTGAAACTCCGTGGTAAAAATTCTTCTAATTCCGTGAGCTAAGTTAAGCGCCCTGCGATGGGCTATTCCACGGTAACGCTCTTGGCGAGGTTGCGCGGTTTGTCAATATCAAGGCCCTTGTTGGCGGCTACATAATAACTGAAAAGCTGCAGCACAATGACCGATAGGGAAGGGGAAAATAAATCTGAAATTTCCGGCAGGGCAATATGAAAAATTTTATCATTGGGTTCGACATTCGGACAGCTGCCGATCAGCAGCACTTTCGCGCCGCGGCTCTTAACCTGCTCCACATTGCTCATAATTTTGCCGTAAAGCGGAGGACAGTTTGAAATGGCGACAACCAGCGTGTCCTCCTCGATCAGGGAAATGGTGCCGTGCTTCAATTCGCCGCCGGCATATGCTTCGGAATGAATGTAGGAAATTTCCTTGAGCTTGAGGGAGCCTTCCAGCGCAATCGCGTAATCAATATTTCTGCCGATGAAGAAAATACTCTTGTAGCCCACGCAGTTGGAAGCGTACATTTGAATTGAATCGATTTGTTTGAGTATATCCGCCGTTTTTTCGGGCAGGGCGGCGATTTGCGATAAGAGATCCCGCTCCGTTTTCCGCGATAACGCGCCCAGTTTAACGGCAAACCATACGGCCAGAATGTATAACAATACCAGCTGCGCGGAAAAAGCCTTTGTTGTCGCCACGGCAATTTCCGGGCCCGCCGCCGTCATCAGGCAAAAGTCCGCTTCCTTGGCGATGGTGCTGCCGACTACATTAACGATTGCCAGCGTAACGGAGCCTTTGGCTTTTGCCTCCCGCATGGCCGCGATAGTATCCGCGGTTTCACCGGACTGGCTGATTAAAATAACCAGCGTCTTTTCGTTAATAACAGCATTCCTGTACCGGAATTCGCTGGCAAGCTCCGTTTCTACCGACGGAAACCGGCACAGGCGCTCAAACACATATTTGGCGACAACTCCCGCGTTATATGCCGAACCGCAGGCGGTTATCACAATTTTGGTAAAGCCGGCGACATCAAGATTATCAATAACGTTTTTATAATTATTTATTGCTGAATTAATGGTTTCACGGATAATTTTGGGCTGTTCCATGATTTCCTTGAGCATAAAATGCGGATAGCCGCCCTTTTCCGCGCTGTCAAGATTCCATGTTATTGTTTCCAAAGATTTTTGAATCGGCTCTTTGTCGGCATTAAAAAATTGTACGCTGTTGGTCTGCAGCACGGCAATTTCTTTATCATTAAGGTAGTAAACCTTGTTCGTATGCTTCAGCACGGCGGGCACGTCAGAGGCGATGAAATTTCCGTGATCTGATACGCCGATAATCAGGGGATTGTCTTTTTTAATGGCGATAAGGGTGTTCGGTTCATCAACACATATAACCCCAAGGGCATAAGAGCCTTCCAGGGCGTTTGAGACATGGATAACCGTGTCCAGCAAATCTCCGTTATAATAATGTTCCGCAAGCTGCGCGATAACTTCGCTGTCGGTTTGCGAGGTAAAGTTTACCCCATAGTGTTCAAGGCGTTCTTTTAACTGTTTATAGTTTTCTATTATGCCGTTATGAACAACGGCGATTTTATTTTTGCTTCCCACATGGGGATGAGAGTTTACATCCGACGGTTCCCCGTGCGTCGCCCACCGCGTATGGCCGATCCCTATATGTCCCGCAAGCGGATGTTCCAGCAGCCGTTGTTCCAGCGCCGCCAGGCGGCCTTTTTGTTTTACCACATCCAGGCTGTTCTTGCCGTAAACCGCGATGCCCGCCGAATCGTAACCGCGGTATTCAAGTTTCTTCAGGCCCTCAATAATAACGGGAACCGCGTTTTCTTTTCCTACATAACCAATAATACCGCACATTGTATTATCTTTATAGCACTTTTCTAGTTTGCCGTATAGAGCTGTTTATAGGGATTTTTTGCGTTGGGGTTTAATACATAATACCGGTCTTTCAAAAGCTGCCGCGCGTCCATGTTGAAATATCCGGCAAACTCATTAATATAGGGCGCAATCTCCTGCAGGTCATCATCGGCGGCTACCTTCGCGATAACCTGCGCGGGAAGCGAAGCAAGCTCTTTGTTCGTCCTGATAAAAATTTTCCCGCCGTGCATACCGGTTCCGGTAAAATACCAGACCGGAATGTCTTCCGAACCGATGCCCAGCACTACAATCAGCCCGCCGGCAAGATATTCGCCCAGGAAACTCCCCGCTTTGCCGCCGATGACGATTACCGGTTTTCTTTCCTTGTATTCTTTCATGTGGATGCCGGTTCTGTATCCCGTATTACCCCGGACAAAAATACAGCCGCCCCGCATGGCGTAGCCCAGCGCGTCGCCCGCGCTGCCGTGGATGATGATTTTGCCGTCGTTCATCGTATCGCCGGCAGCGTCCTGCGCGTTGCCGTTTACCTCGATGATTCCGCCGTCAAAATAAGCGCCCAGCGCGTTACCCGGCGTTCCGTTTATGGTCAGGTTTTTGCCGCTCATGCCGCTGCCGATAAACCGCTGCCCGAAACAGTCGTCTATGCGGACGGGCTCTGATGTGTCTCTTATCCGCCTGTTCAGTTCCTTAAAATCAAGATCCCGCGCCGATATATTCATGATGCTATTCCCCCTAACTTTACCATTCTGTCCTCTTTGGTAAACGCCATAAGCCCCGGCTTTTCACAAACGAGCGTAAAGTCAATAGCGTCAAGCGGCGTACGTTCGCGGATAAGGCTGGTATAAATTCCGGCTTTCTCCACATTGCCGATAAGGATATACCCGTTGAGTTTGTTATCACCGTAAAACAGGCGCTTGTAATTGCTTTTTCCGGTTTTGGCGCCGCCATGGGCGTCCATACTTTCAGCGTAGACATCTCCCGAGTAATTGCCCGCCGTGATGATATGCAAACCGAAAAATCCGATAGCGTTCATGGGGATGAGCTTGCCAAAGCACATTTCGTCATCGGCGCCGCCGCCCGCCATATTGATTCCCGCGCACTCACCCTGCATATAGGCGTTGGGCAGCAGGGCCATGATTTTGCTTTGCCCGCTTGATATGTCGATTGTTTGCGTGCAGTCGCCCGCGGCGTAAATATCCTGCGCGGTGGTTTCTGATTTTTCATTGACAACAATGCCGCGATCAATCTTCGCTATTCCGTTCAGAATAGCGGTATTGGGACGCACGCCTACGGCGAGAACAAGGATATCGAAATCTATTGTTTCGCCGCTCTCTAAAACGGCAGTATTGTTTTTGAATTTCTTGACGCCGGCGGAAAGTTTGAATTCAACCCCTTTGCTTTCCAGATGGTTTTGAACCAGCTTTGCGCCGTCATCATCGAGAATGCTCGACAAAATCCGCGGGGCAAGGTCAAGCACGGTGATGTGTTTTACCCTTTGGTGAATACCCTCGGCGCATTTCAGGCCGATAAGCCCCGCGCCGATAATCAGCACGCTTTTGTCCTGTCCCAGCAATGCGTCCAGTTTGTGCGCGTCGTCAAGGCTCATAAACGTGCATTTTTTCTTTACCGTATCAAGCCCCTCAAAAGCCGGTACAAAGGGCGAAGAACCCGCCGCGACCAGCAATTTATCGTATGGCATACGGCTGCCGTTTGATAAGACTACATTCTTCGCCGCCGCGTCAATTTCTGTTACGGTGGTATTCGCCAGCAGCGTACAATTATTATCTGCGTAAAAGCTGTCGCCGCGGTATTTCATTCCTTCCTCCGTAACTTTGCCAAGCAGGAGATAGGAAATGAGCGGGCGTGAATAGGTATGGTACGGCTCGCCGGTGATAACGGTAATCTCACCGTGCCGGTCCATCTGGCGGATGCCCTCTACCGCGCCTATACCCGCCGCGGAATTGCCAATGATAACATATTTCATGATTAACCTCTTTCCTCAAAAACAATCGCGTTGTTCGGGCAGCCCTTTACACACGCCGGAGTTCCCGCGGCGGTGCTGACGCACAATTCGCATTTCTGTACCGCGCCGTCCTGTGAGGGGGATACCGCGCCATAGGGACAACTTAAAATGCAGGTATAGCAGCTTACGCATTTGTCTTTGTTAATCGTAATTACGCCGTCCGCGATGGTCAAAGCGCCGGTAATGCACCCTTTGACGCACAACGGTTCCTTGCAATGCCGGCAGGAGACGGCGAAGCTGATGCCGTCTTTTTCCTCTATGCGAATCTTCGGGTTTATTTTTATGCCCATTAAGGCCCGCGCCATGTCGCTCTCGTTGGTTCCCGCGAAAGCGCAGTAATATTCGCACAAGTGGCATCCTAAACACCATTTTTCGTTTACATATACCCTTTTCACCCATTCACCTCTATAAAAAAACGCCGCAGACCACAATCCGCGGATAGAAACTCACGGATAGAAGCCCACAGCGCCTTTGCTGTTTCTATGTTAAAAAACTACTGTTTTTGGGTGTTTTTGTCAAGATGCCTTCTGTCAGAAGAATACACACAAAGGACACGAAGGAAGAGAAGGACACGAAGGGGAATCAGGGGTTTTTGTCTGTTATCTTATCGTGAAATTATCAAGCTTAGATAACTTACAATGCCCCCCCTTTTCCTTTCTTCTTTGTGATCTTTGTACCTTTGTGATCTTTGTGTGAAATCTTTGGGTAATATTTCCCGCTACTTGCCCGCATTTTCCAGCAGTTGCAGCGCGCTGTCCACCCGCCGCAGTGAGCGTTCCGCGCCGAGCAGCCGCACCGAGCCGAAGAGGGGAGGGCTGACCCGCGCGCCGGTAAGGGCGACCCGCAGGGGCATCATCAAATCGCCGAGTTTGACGGCGTTTTTTTCCGCCTGTTCTTTAATAAAGGCTTCAGCCGCCTCATCGTCCGGCGCTTCGGCCAGAGGCTGCACCAGGGCCCGGCCCAGGCGCAAAAGCTGTATCGCCGCGGCAAGGTCTGACTTTTTGGGGATAAATTCTTCGATAGCGGGAAGGGCGGGCTCGCTGAACAGATAG
>Ga0268262_10007653_pt1 | contig 10003 bp, 11 predicted proteins | sample TergutNc150P3_FD_190354 | JGI IMG/M metagenome (GOLD analysis project Ga0268262, IMG submission 190354) | Nasutitermes corniger P3 segment gut microbial community from laboratory colony in Florida, USA - Nc150 P3 (SPAdes) (version 2) | ecosystem: Host-associated > Arthropoda: Insects >...
ATAGGTGAAGCTAGAGGTGAAGTTATAGGTGAAACTAAGGGCTTGAAAAAAGTTGCCCGTAATATGCTCGCAAAGGGATATTCCATTACTGAAGTAATTGGAATGACAAGTCTTTCGCGAGAACAGGTTAGAGCATTGAGCAAAGGCTAATTTCGCCATTCGTTGCCTATATGCCATAAAGCCGTTTTTCTCCTTTCCCGTTTTTAAAAAAACACCAAAATCAGCGAAATTAAGCCGATTTTCGGAAAAATCCCAAATTTTTTTGAAATATATTTTTTATTGACAATGCTATGGTCAGTGGATGGTAGCGGCAACAGCACTAGCCGCGCCACCTAGACCCTCGGGTACAAGGTTCGGACATTAAAGCCATAGTTGCGGTAAATGTAGAAATAACTATATTATTATATGACATATTATGGCTTTATAGCAGGTTTTCAGCAAAAATGCCCTCTGCTTATACTCTAGCTTCGCAACTCAATCATTGGAATAATACCCAGCTTCTAAAGGAATGTGGGCTAATCCCTTTTATGATGCACAAAAATTTTGGCTATAAAGCGGTGATGGTTGGGGAAAATACCGGCGATTATCCGTATTTGGAACGCCTGCCTGGGCTTGAAATGGATTTTATTCCCAGTTCAAATGGCAATCTAGAAACCTTTGTTGTTAATTCTATGAATTATGTGAGCCAAAATTACCAAAATATGGACGTTCTTATAATGAGAGGGCTATATCCCGCAACTTGTGTAATTATACAAGCATACAAGCAATATCGCCCAGATGGAAAAGTTTATCTTTATTTAGATGCAAACCAATATTGGATGGACAATATCCAGTGGGAAGACCCACTGTTTTTCAATACGCTGGCTTCATCCGATGTTATTTCCACTTCCTGCTATAAAATGACAAAATATCTGAATAAAAAATGGCCTCCTTTTATAGTTGAACACATTCCCAACGGATTTTTTAACGCAAACGATGAACAGATTAAAAAATGCGTAAAGGAAAATACCATCCTAACCGTAGGTCGCATTGGCACAGACCAAAAAGCAAATCATATTCTATTGCTAGCCTTTGCGATAATAGCAAATACTATCCCAAATTGGAAAGTTCACCTTGCCGGGCCAGTGGAAGCCAAGTTCAGCGAATTTACAGACCCGTATTTCAAAAAATTTCCGCAATTGAAAAAACGGGTGAAATTTTTGGGCAATATAACAGATAAGGAAAAACTCTACGGAGAATATGCCAAGGCTAAAATTTTTGCCCTCACTTCCGTTGTGGAAGGCGGCGCGCCAAATGTAATCGCAGAGGCTTTGTTTCACGGCTGCTATACAATAACCAGCGATGTGGACGCCGCAATTGATATTACGGATAACGGAAATTGCGGAAGCATTTTTAGCATAAACGACTACGAAGCTCTCTCTAAAATTCTCTTGAAAGTATGCACAAACAAAAAACTTCTGCAAGATGCTCCGCAAAAATCCATTGAATTTGCCAAAAGCCACTATGACTGGGATTTGATTATAAACAGAATAAACCATCTTATGAACAACGTACCAACAAACGAAATTCTCTGGCAACAGGTAGCGGAAAAACTTGCAAATATTGAAACAGCCTCAAAAGAAGAACTGAGCCAAATCGTAAGTGATTTAAGCTACCTAGAAAAACTTGCGGTAAAATTATTTAGCGAAATTGAGGATGAGGATTTGAAATGCAAGCTAAATCAAATTAAGGAAAAAGTTTTGAATATTCTTTATTCTTCCCCAGCTCCACAAATAAAGCGTGATATTCTTGAAATAGCGGCACAGATAACTCTAGATTCTCCATAAACCATAACCGCAAAGTTTCATAAGGAGTTTTTTCATCAAAGATTTTTAAGGCAGCAAGTGCTCTTTTTGTGTAAGTGTCTATGACAAAAGTGGGCAAATGAAAAGCATAGAGCAAAATGGAGTCCGCGGTTTCCCTGCCAACGCCTTTTACTTGGAGCAGGTTGTTGCGAGTGGGTTCTAGTTGGGAGTGAATAGTGGATAGTGGATAGTTATTTATAAACCATTCTGATATATTTTTTAAGTAGTTGGTTTTTTGGTTTCGGTAGCCGGCGGGGATTATTAGGGTTGCTATGGTTTTGTCGTCTGTTTTTAGGATTTTTTCGGGAGTGTTTATTTTTGCGGCAAAGAGGTTTGTCAGGGCTTTTTCCACTTGAGTCCAGGCGGTGTTTTGCGTTAAAATTGCACCTATGCAAACTTCAAATTTGCCTTTTCTCGTTTTGGGCAAACCGAATTCATTTGGGTGGTATCCCCTCCCCTTATGTTCACTACGCACAGGCCACCACCCTTGAGCGCCGTAGAGAGAGAAGAGTTTTTTGTACAATCTGAGAGGGTACATAGTTTCCCAAATTTACTAAATTACTAACGCAATGCAAATCTCTGCGGTTAATTTTGCTCTGGGCGCAACCTCAATAAAACAAGTACCAAAAGACGGTATTCCGCAAATTGCATTTTTGGGACGCTCAAACGCTGGCAAATCCAGTTTGCTGAATGCTCTCTTTGAAAAACAAATCGTAAAAACTAGCAACGCACCTGGCAAAACCCGCGAGCTGAACTTTTTTTTGGTAAAAAATTCGCAGAACAATTCTTTTTATTTTGTGGATTTACCTGGCGTAGGCTACGCAAAAGTCAGCATAGCCATACGGGACGAAATGGCAAACCGCATAAAAAACTACGTGGAAAAAGCACACGACCTAAAAGGCATAGTTTATCTCTTGGACATAAGGCACGGGGGGCACCAAATAGATTTTGAAACCATCAACGGAATAAGAAATGCAAAAATCCCAATCCTTTTTGTAGCGAGTAAAGCGGATAAGCTCAACCAGTCGGAGTTGGCGGCAGCCAAAAAAAAATTCAAGGAAAATTTTTGCCTAACGGAACCGCCGCTTGCAGTTAGCTCAAAAACAAAAAAAGGCCTGCCGGAATTGCGAAAAGAGATAGACACTCTGTTAAACACAACCGCCACCGGAGCTGGCGATGCCTAAACTTTCCAGGCCAGGGCGGCTTATACGTTGGTTTGGGAATCGATTTCTGCGTTCGCATATAGGGCAATTATTGGCAATTGAATTTCACGCATTGGCTTCGCTTTTTCACAAAGGGAATCGAAAAATAGATTCCCAGCAGATAATTTCGCAAATTTACAACATAGGTATAAATTCCTTGCCGCTAATACTTGTGGTTGGCACAATTTTAGGGACAGTGCTGATAGTGAACACCGCAGGTTTAATACCTAAGGTGGGCTTTGGCAACTTTTTTGGCAATCTGATGGTGATAGCAATTGTGCGTGAATTAGGTCCCATTTTAACAGCCTTTTTGATAGCGGGCCGCAACGGTAGCTCCTTAACCACGCGCATAGCCAGCATGAAAGTGAATACGGAAATAGACGCTCTGGAAAGCCTTGGCGTTAACCCCATGCGATTTTTGATTATGCCAGCACTCATAGGCGGAATCATAGCCATGTTGATAGCTAATTGCTTTTTTTGCCTATCCGCCATAGGCACGGGATTCCTTATGACAAAAATGGCAACTTTCTTTTTTGAAGGGGTTTTTCGAGTGCAGCTGGAATGGAATTCCTACTCGCTCTCAATTTTGGCAGCTTTAAAACCAGTGGATTTTATAATGAGTTTTGTAAAACCGTTTATATTCGCCTCTATAATCGTAACCAATGCCTGCTACTACGGAACTGTAATTCAAAATGATTTACGTGCCGTTCCGGTTGCCACTTCGCAATCCGTTGTGAATTCTTTTATTTTCATAGTTGCAAGCGATTTAATACTCTCCTTTGCCTATATTTTAGATTACATGGGCAGCGTATCGTCTGTGATTTAGCGACTTTTTATTTTTCTATATTCTCACAATGTTTTCTATACACCCATTTCGCGCATTGCGACCTAAACCAGAGTTAGCCGCAGAAGTATCGTCTTTGCCTTACGACGTTATGAATCGCGAAGAAGCTGCTAAAATGGCAGAAGGCAAACCCTACTCTTATTTGAGGGTCACTCGCTCAGAGATAGAACTCCCTGGAGTAAACCCTCACAACAAAGAAGTTTATGAACACGCAAAATCTAACTTGAAAAAGATGGAAAAAGAAGGGGTTATTTTTCAGGAACAAAAACCTTGCTTTTATGTATATAGGCAAACAATGGATGGCAGGGAGCAGTATGGGCTTGTGGCTTGCGTTAAGGCAGAAGATTATTTTAAAGGCACAATAAAAAAACACGAGCTTACCAGAGCGGATAAGGAAGAAGACCGCTTAAGGCATATTCTAACCACAAATGCCCAAACAGGCCCCGTATTTTTGACATATAGGGACAAAGGGCAATTCGCCTTGCTAAAAACGATTATCAAAAAGATTCCGATTTATGATTTTAAAGCGGAAGACGGCATTGGGCACACCGTTTGGGTTGTAGATGACGAAACTACCATAGAGAGGCTTCGCATATCATTTGCCGCGCTACCCTGCACATACATAGCAGACGGGCATCACAGAAGCGCAGCGGGCGCAAGAGCCGCAAAAGAGAGAGAGGGGAAAAATCCCAAACACGAAGGAAATGAGGAATACAGCCGTTTTTTAGCCATTCTCTTCCCTTCCACGCAGCTAAAAATTTTAGATTACAACAGGCTTGTAAAAACTTTGAACGGGAAAAGCCCTGAAGAATTTTTAAATACTCTTTCCAAAGTTTGCGAAATTGAAAAGTTGCCAAGCATGGCTTCTCCGCAAAAAGCAAAACAGTTTAACCTCTACATTAAGGGTCAATGGTATAGCTGTGAATTTTTGAAAAAATTTTACCCCAAAAAAAATCCTATAGAAAATTTAGATGTTTCGCTTTTGCAAAACTTAGTTTTAAACCCACTTCTCGGAATAGAAAACCCCCGCACTTCGGATCAGATAGATTTTGTTGGCGGAATAAGGGGACTTGGTGAATTGCAATCCAGAGTGGATTCCGGCGAATGTGCCGTAGCCTTTGCGATGTTCCCCACCTCTTTAGATGAACTTATGGACATAGCAGACGCCAATGAAATAATGCCTCCTAAAAGCACATGGTTTGAGCCAAAATTAAGAGATGGGCTTTTAGTTCACCTTTTGGATTGATTGAAGTATGCTGACTAGCCGTAGGTTGGTAATCCTTGTAATCTTAGTTCAGGCGAACGTTTTGGCTTCCATAACTCCAAACGGTTATAACGGTTATTCTTATACCCCTACAGCTATTTCTATAAACGAAGGCGAAATTGGCTACGCAACCCGCATTGGCTTTGCGGAACAATATCTTAAGCATTCCATTGCCATTCACCCGCTCTCTTTTTTGGAATTGGGGCTTGGGCTGGGTAAAAATACCTTTCCCGCAGCAAAAATAATTTTTCCGTTTTATAAAGAATTTGGGCCGGTGACGGCAATTGGAGTTTCTGGCAAAAGATGGTATTTCACAGGGACGCTGCAAAACATTTCGGAGAATAAAAATGCTTTCAATTTAACCATTGCTGGCATTTACGATAGAGACTTGAATTTTCCAGTTGGTGCCGTTGCTGCTGAAATAGACCTTGGCTATGCAGCGTTTAGCATTGAAAATTTTTTGTATCAAAACCGGTATGGGGCAGCCGCCACATTCGCTTTAAGACCCCTTTACGCTTTTGGCTTTCAACCTATTTTAGAAACAAGCGTTGGAACAGCTTGGCATTCCCCAGAATACGCAGACCCGCTTTACGGCTACGCTACCGTTCAAATAAAGGCACCACTATTGCAAAAAGAAAACGAGGAACCCGTATTATATATAGACATAAACCCCGCTTTTGACCATTCCGTTTCTTTTACCAGAAAAAATTACCAGCTTAGAGCCGCGCTGGAGGTTGATATAGTTTTAGCTACCATCTTTGATTTTTACCTAGTTGGAGCGTTGTATCCCTCGCGAGAAACCAAAGATATTTACCGCTTGCCTCAAAAGGACTTGCTGGACCGCTATTACCTGCTGTGGAAATCCGAGGAGATTCCCGCCTGGGCGGCTTGCGGCTTGCTCAATACCGATATTTACGGCTGCCAAACCCAAGCGGCAAAAAAACTCTACAACAAAGATTTTCCCTTGGCTTTAACCATCGGCTACACAAAGGGCGACCAAAGCGGCATAAACGCGATAGGGCAAATCCCTTTGCACCCGCAGCCCAAAGGCATTCTCTCAAAGAGTTTGCTCTTTGCCGAAGGAGGCTTGTTTTTGGGCGAAAAACTCGCTGCGCAACTGAATTTCCGGCAGGGAACGGAAAAAAAACACCTACAAATAGGCAGCGGCTGGGATTTTGAAAAAAATGGTTTCTTTGGCGAACTCAGCCTTCAATGGGATTTCTCGCTTTCAAAGCAAGTCGGCGGAATGGCGGTTCGCCTAGCTCCAAACCTGAGCCATAGGGAAAACTCGTATCTATACGTATATGACTACGATATCCCCATATACCAAGAGGGCAACAATCACAGACGGTTGCACAACTTCCCCTGGAAAAAATAATCATTTCACAATAGGCGGGAACGGAACTTCCAGCTCTACGCTAATCGGGCAGTGGTCGCTGATCATAACCTCAGGATGTATGGAAGCGTTGATGATGCAATCCTTCAAGGCACAATCAACAAAAGCGTAATCTACCCGCCAGCCCACATTGTTTTCCCTGGCCCTGCCCCTATTGCTCCACCAGGTATAGGCATCTTTCTGGGTTGGGTGCAAAACCCTAAACGAATCCACAAAACCGTTTTCGACATATTTATCCAGCCATGCACGTTCAATGGGCAAAAATCCGCTGGTCTTTTCGTTTTCCTGCGGTCTGGCAATATCAAGCTCTTTGTGGCAGGTATTGTAATCCCCAACGGTTACCACGTGCTTGCCGTGGGATAGCCACATAAGGGAATTTTCCAAAAAGGCATCGTAAAAACGGAGCTTGTAGTCCAGCCTCTCGTCGCTTTGGGAACCGTTAGGGAAATATATGCAGTTCAAAACCCAGTCCGCGAAAACGAGCTGGGACACGCGACCCTCCTCATCAAACTCCTTTATGTCAAAGCCCTGATTAACCTCTTCTGGCTGTATTTTAGTGTAAACACCAACCCCGCTATAGCCTTTTTTCTTTTGGCAGGTAGTCCAAAAAGAGCTGTAACCAGGGATTTCCATTATTTCGTCAGGAATCTGGTCAGTTTCTGCTCTAACTTCCTGCAAGCAAAGAATGTCCGGGTCCGTTTTTGCAAACCAATCCGCAAATCCCTTTTGAGCGGCTGCGCGGATCCCGTTTACATTCCAACTGTAAATAACCATGGTGAAAATATATAAAATAGGGGGTGATTTTTAGTAAATTTTGTGTAAAATGTCTTTAAAAGCCCCTTTACTCGCTGTAGCTTTGTGCTTGGTTGCCGCCTTTGCCCAAGATTCCACAATTTCCACTTTAAAAATCATATTTGCCGGAGACCTTATGGGGCATGTAACTCAAATAAATGCGGCAAAAAAAGAAGCCAATGGAAAGGGCTACAACTACAGGCCTGTTTATAAACATTTGGAATCATATTTTTCAAGCGCGGATTTAGCTGTCATAAACCTTGAGCATCCCCTTGCCGGAGAACCTTACACCGGCTTCCCTCAGTTCTCTTCGCCAGACGAATCGGTTTTTGCCATAAAAGATGTAGGGTTCAATGTCATAGCAACTGCCAATAATCATTCTCTGGACAAAGGCAAGCATGGTTTGGAGCGCACGCTTTCCGTTTTGGATTCTATGGGGCTGGAAAATTTTGGAATCTATAGGCATCCGGCGGAAAGGGATAACAGATACCCACTTTTCATTGAAAAAAGCGAAATGAAAATTGCATTCTTAAATTACACTTACGGAACAAACCTGCTTGTGGAAGAGGAGCCTAACATTGTGAACCGAATAGACACAGCCTTGATTTCCGAAGATTTAAAAAAAGCAAAGCTCGCTTCCCCAGATTTTATAATCGTCTTTATGCACTGGGGTTCTGAATATGAGAATACGCAAAACCAATGGCAAAAAAATTTAGCTCTATTTATGGCAGCTAACGGTGTTAATTTAATTATCGGTAGCCATCCACATGTTGTGCAGCCATTCGATAAAATTTACACCCCAAGCGCCCACGACTCCGTGCCAGTTATATATTCCCTTGGCAATTTTTTTTCAAATCAGAGAAACCGCTATACAGACGGCGGGATAATCTTTGAAGTGACTTTGCAAAAAACCAGCAGAGTGGGCAGAAGGGGTGGAATCAGTTACAAGACAGATGTCGCGAGCTGTGGCTATATGCCGTTTTGGGTTTATAGGCATACCAAAAACGGTGGCAACGTGTTCCGCCTATTGCCTGAATGCAAAGCATACCCAGACGCCTGCAAGGAATACAAAATGAACGCAGCGGACAAGGCCGCGATGGAACTGTTTTTTGACGATACCAAAAAACTTTTGCATAACCTGCCTATTATAAGCCCTTACTGAAATATTTTCGTTCCACGTTTTCTATATTAACGTTATGCAAATACCTTCAGTTTCTGGAATGCAAGCCAGCTCGCTGAGAATAGATATCAGCGCGCATGATGTGGCTAACATAAATACGCCCGGTTTTTCGCAAAGCCGCCCAGTGCAGGCTTCGCTAAAACCCGGAACTGAAATCTCCGCTATTCAAAAGATACCGCCTCCTTCGCCGGAGTTCTCGGCAACCGAGTTGGCAGAGGAGAGCGTTGAGCAGATTATAAGCGAAAAAAGTTTTGCCGCAAACGCCGCAGTCATCAAAACCCAAGACAAAATGCTCGGCGAAGTGGTGAATTTAGTGGTGTAATTGCGCCAGCATTTCCCTAACTGATTTCCCTCTCTGCGGGTCTATAAAATCTGGTGCAATGTCTAAGAGTGGTTTAAGCACAAATTCCCTTTGCGCAATGTAGGGATGCGGGAGCGTCAAGTTTTCATCGTTTATTATAGAAGAACCGCAGTACAACAAATCCAAATCTATCTCCCTTTCCTTCCATTTATCCCTTTTTTGCCTACCCATTTTTTCCTCTATGTCTTTGCAAAGTTTTAATAGCTCATATGGGGTTCTCTCCGATTGAAATCCAACCGCCTGATTAAGGAACTTAGCTTGGCAAGCCTCACCCCACGGCTCGGTCTCGTAAACTTTGCTCTCCTGCCAATTCAGCGGCTCCTCAGCTCTCAGCAATTCCCTAGCCTGAGCGAGCCTTTCCTCGCGAGGTTCTATATTTGTACCTAAAGAAATAAAAATTTGGTTCACAACACACCTCGTCTGCTCCGCAGACACCCCGCTAAAAGCGGGGACTATTCTCCACTAATAATATTTCCCTTTCATCATCACTAATTATTTCTATCTCAATTCTATGCGTTATGTTCAGCGGAAAATCGCCCGCCATCTGCGGCCATTCTATAAGGGTTATCCCTTTTGAAAAGGTAAAAAGTTCAATGCCAATGTCGTATAAATCCTTCGCGTTTTTTATGCGGTATAAATCCAGATGGTAAATGGGCGGTTCGTTTGGGTATTCGTGGACTATAGAGTAGCTCGGCGAATTCACTGTTCCCTCAAAACCCAGTCCTTTGCAAACCCCTCTGCAAATAGCCGTTTTTCCCGCGCCCAAATCCCCTTTCAGGGCAACCACGTCGCCCGCTTTAAGGTTTTTTGCAAAAGAAAAAGCCCAAGATTCTGTTTGCTGCTCGGAATTCGTGGAAATTTTAGGCATATTCTTTCAACCATACCTTATAATATAGAAAATTTTCCAAATTTATCAAGTATAACTGATAAAAAACGCTACCTTCCACAGCTATAGAGTAGCTCGGCGTATACTTATTTTAAAGAATTTTCAGAATAAGAAAATTGGTTCAGACATTCAATCCTGCACGCAACGGACATTGAGCAAGGTTGATTTATCGATGCCATCCAAGCCGACAACCTCGTAGATACTCGGGACGATACTCATTCTATCGGAGCGGTA
>Ga0268262_10007654_pt1 | contig 10002 bp, 6 predicted proteins | sample TergutNc150P3_FD_190354 | JGI IMG/M metagenome (GOLD analysis project Ga0268262, IMG submission 190354) | Nasutitermes corniger P3 segment gut microbial community from laboratory colony in Florida, USA - Nc150 P3 (SPAdes) (version 2) | ecosystem: Host-associated > Arthropoda: Insects > Digestive...
TGAAAAAATCAAATCGGTAATGGAAGGCGGAGTTTTTTCCTATGGAAAGAAGCCTCCTCTCGCGCTAATGGTAGAATGGGGAACAGAAGCCTACATACCTGACGTGCGGTTTTTATCAATACCTGCGCAGTCCCTGTCGATTGCCAATGTGCTTAACGGCTGGGCGGAAAACAAAGATTATATCAAAACTTCAGGCGTAATCCGCTTCACTTTTCCGCGCGCGCGGATTCTTGTTGTAGACGACATCGCTACTAACCTTAAAGTCGTCGAGGGACTGCTTGCCCCTTACATGGCGGCTGTGGACACCTGCCTTAACGGCCTGCAGGCGATAGAATTGGTAAGAGAAAACGAGTACGACATTGTATTTATGGATCACATGATGCCCGAAATGGACGGGATTGAAACTACGGCGATCATCCGCCTGTGGGAAAAACAAAAGCAGGAAAATAACGGCATAGGTTTAACTTTTGGCGACGCCCGAAAGAATATAAATAAACAGATTCCAATTATCGCGCTGACCGCTAACGCAGTTTTGGGCATGAGGGAAATGTTTATCGAAAACGGCTTCAATGATTTTATTTCCAAACCTATAGACATTTCCAAACTGGATGAAATGCTTAACCGCTGGATACCGCGGGAAAAAAGAACAATGAACAGCGGGCAAAAAGAAAGCAACAGGCAGTCAGCGGCAGATGGCGGACAACCGCCTGACAAGAATGTTCCTTCATTGCTTTCTATTCCGGGCGTTAATACGGCAAAGGGCATCGCAATGACAGGCGGCACTGTAGACAATTACAGGCAGGTGTTGTCCTTATTCTGCAAAGACGCGCAGGACAGGCTGCCGCTTTTGCAAGAAACGCCCAATGAGGAGACCATGCGCTCATTTGTTACCAATGTTCATTCCTTAAAAAGCGCGTCCGCTTCCATAGGGGCGGCGGAAATCTCGTCCCTCTCCGCAGGGCTCGAAGCTGTCGGCAAAGCCGGAGATATTACCTTCATCCGCAATAATCTGCCGGCTTACGTGCAGACGTTAAAAAAACTTACGGAAAATATCCGTGCCGCCCTGCAACTCGATGAAACCGCCTCCCCTGACGCGCAATCCCCCATGGAGAGTTCTTCCGCGCCTATTGGCAATTCCTCTTTATTCCGCGAACTTGCCGAGGCTCTGAAAAATAAAAAAATCTCCGAAATCAAACGCCTGCTGAACGCGCTGAACCAGCAGTCGCAAGACGCCAAACTCAAAAAAATTCTTGAACAAATTTCCGATCAGGTTTTTATATCCGAATTCGACGAGGCGTTGAAAATTATTAACGAGGAAATAAAACCATGACTATAAACTTTCCAAATATCTTAAAAAAAATAACCAATAAGTCATTTCTTGTTTTTTCCTGCATACTTTTTGTGGTTATCGTATTGTCGGCTATTGCGGCGTATACAATTTCCGCGCATCAAATTAACCATTCTTTTATTGAACAGCAGCTTTCCATAGCGGCTGAAACAATACGCCTGCATTTGGCTACCACTGTAAACAGCGAACTCGCCCTTGTGTTAAAAATGGCTGACACTCCGGTAATCAGACAGTATTTTATGAATCCTAAAGACCCTGTTCTAAAAGCTTTGGCATATACCGAACTGGGGCTTTATCAGGAACATTTTGAGAATAAGGTGCTTTTCTGGGTCAGCGATGCGGACAGAATATTTTACACGACGGGAAATGAGCCGTATATTATCAATCCCGATGATCCTGAGTCTTATTGGTACAATTTGACGCTGTACGAAACGGAGAAGTTTAACATCAACATTAATTATAATCCTGATTTGGATCAAATTAACCTTTGGGTCAATGTTCCGGTATTTACCGATGATGAAGCAAAAAAACCAATAGGGATGCTTGGCATAGGCATAAACCTGACTGAATTTTCAAATTTTGTGGCTTCAAGCTACAAAAAATTCGATGAGAATATCACGCCGTATTTGTTCAATAAATACAATGAAATTACTTCAGCGGTAAATTATGAACTGGTTCAAAACAAAGTGCGCATTGACGAATGGCTTGGCGACGCCGGAAAAGAATTAATCAGAGTCGCGCGCGAGCTTAACGAAGGGGAAACCAGAAATTTTATCTACGGCAATAAAATATATATGGTAAATACTATACCCTCTATGGAATGGTATTTGGCGGTGAGTTATCCGATACCTGGTTTCTTTGCGTTGAATAAATCTATAAACATCGTATTTTTCAGTATGCTGTTCCTTATCCTGTTTCTGTTAATTGTCGTCAATATTTTTATCGCCTATTCGGAAAACGCGATAAAAGAGCAGAACTTACAGTTGATTGAGGCAAACCAAAAAGTAAAATCCGCTTCGCAGGCAAAGAGCGACTTTCTCGCTAAAATGAGCCATGAAATCCGCACGCCCATGAACGCCATTACCGGCATGGCGGAACTGCTGATGATGTTGGACATTTCCAGAGAAGCCCGGGGCTACGTGCAGGACATAAAGCAGGCCGGCGTAAACCTTTTGTCCATCATAAATGATATTTTGGATTTTTCAAAAATCGAATCTGGCAAACTGGACATTGTTCCCGTCAAATACCTGCTCTCATCATTAATCAACGACACGGTAAACATTATCCGTATGCGCCTTATTGTCAAACCCCTGCGGTTCTATACAAATATTGACGGAAACATACCCAACAGCCTTATCGGAGATGAAGCAAGGCTGAGGCAGATACTCCTCAACCTTCTGTCTAACGCGGTAAAATATTCGGAAAAAGGGCACATCGGTTTGAGCATTACTGTTGACAAACGGGACGAACAAAAAGTCTGGCTTAAAATAACCGTACTTGACACCGGCAAAGGAATAAAACCGGAAGATCAGGCAAAACTCTTTGACGAGTTTGTGCAAGTAGACACAAAAAAGAACCATAGTATCGAGGGAACGGGGCTTGGGCTTGCGATTACCAAACGCCTCTGCTCCGTGATGGGCGGCGATATAAGCATGGAAAGCGAATACGGCAAGGGAAGCGTATTCACGGCGATTATTCCTCAGGGCATTGAATCAAAAGCGCCCTTCGCCGCAGTAGAGAATGCGGGTAAAAAGAAAATACTGGTCTATGAAGGCAGGTCGATCTACGCTAATGCGGTATGCTGGTCTTTAGAAAATATGCGCGTCCCTTATACTGTGGTAACGAATCAGGAAGATTTTGCCGCCGCCATTTTCAGGGAAGAATGGTTTTATCTGTTTTCAGGCTACGGTCTTTACCAAAAGATCAAGCCGTTTATGGATCAAAGCAGTTCCGCCTTCTTTGGAGGAAAGAAACCGTCGCTTGCCTTAATGGTGGAATGGGGGACCGAAGCTTACATACCCGGCGTGCGGTTTGTATCCATACCTGTACAGTCCCTGTCAATTGCCAACGTGTTAAACGGCAAGGCGGAAAATAAAGGCTATATTAAAAGCGCCGGCGTAATCCGTTTTACATACCCTAACGCGCGGCTGTTGGTAGTGGACGACATAGCGACCAACCTTAAAGTAGTCGAAGGGCTTCTTGCCCCCTACCGCATAATGATTGACACCTGCCTTAACGGTTTGCAGGCTGTAGAACTTGTAAAACGCAACAAATACGATCTTATTTTTATGGATCACATGATGCCGGAAATGGACGGGATTGAGGCTACGGCTATTATCCGCTCGCTGGACGGCGAGCGTTTCCGCACTATACCGATTATCGCGCTAACCGCCAATGCCGTCGTCGGCATGAGGGAAATGTTTTTAGAAAACGGCTTTGACGACTTTCTTTCCAAACCAATAGACGTTTCAAAAATGGATGAAATGCTTAACCGCTGGATACCGAAAGAAAAAATGGAAAAAGGAATTGACAGCGCGGACAAGGGATCGGTCTATGACATTCCTTCTATACCAAATGTTGATACGGTAAAAGGCATCGCCTTGACAGGAGGAACTGTCCTCGCTTACCGGCAGGTGCTGTCCCAATTTTACAAAGACGCGCAAGACAGGCTGCCTCTTCTGCAAAAAAAGCAGGACTCAGGCAGTCTGCATGAATTTATTACCCATGTTCACTCCCTTAAAAGCGCGTCGGCAAGCATAGGGGCAGGAGAAATTTCCATAGAAGCCGCGGAGCTTGAAGGCGCGGGCAAAGCCGAAAACATGGTTTATATCAACGAACATTTGCCGGAGTTCGCGCAACAGCTTGCGGAATTGATAAAAAATATCCGCGACAGCATAAATCCGGCCGAAAAAGAAAACGCTTTTGCGAATGCTGGCCAGATTGCGGATATAAGCGAATTTATTCCGGAATTTCTTGAGCTTAACGAAGCGTTGAAAGACAAAAAAATCTCTGAAATTAAACGCTTGCTGAATACGCTGAACCAGCGGACGCAAGATTCAAAACTTAAAGAAATTCTTGAACAAATATCCGATCAGGTGCTTATGACGGAATTAGACAGCGCGATAAAAATAATTGACGGATTATTAAGCGGGAAAAAATAAGGAGCAAATATGGAAAGTGAAAAGAAACTGGTCATACTTGTTGACGATAATCTTGCCAACCTTAAAATTGGCAATAATATTTTGGAAGAAAAATATACGGTAGCCACTTCTCCTTCCGCCGCAAAGATGTTCAGTCTTTTGGAAAGCAACAACCCAGCCATGATCTTGCTGGACATTGATATGCCGGAAATGAACGGTTATGAAGCGATTAAAATACTGAAGGCAAAACCGGAAACTAAAGACATTCCGGTTATTTTTCTTACCGCTAAAAATGAGTCTGACGACGAACTGGAAGGGCTTTCTCTTGGCGCGATTGACTATATCATCAAACCGTTTAATCCCGCCCTGCTTTTAAAACGCATTGAAGTGCACCTGCTTGTGGAGGGACAGAGGAAAGAACTGCAATACTTTAATGAAAATCTGCAAAAAATGGTAGAAGAAAAAACGCAAAGCGTTTTGGACTTGCAGAGCGCCCTCTTAAAAACAATGGCGGAATTGGTTGAATGCCGCGATGACATAACTGGCGGACACATTGAAAGAACCCAGCACGGAATAAAAATCCTGCTGGAAGAAATTGAAAAGAGCGGTCTTTACCGTGAAGAAACAAAAGGCTGGGACGTTGACCTTCTGCTCCAATCAAGCCAGCTTCATGACGTGGGCAAAATATCCATTAACGACAATATTCTTAAAAAGCCCGGAGAACTCACCGACGAAGAATTTAACGAAATGAAAAAACACGCAAGTTTCGGCGAGGAAATAATTAAAAAGATTGAAACGCTGTCAAAGGAAAGCGATTTTCTAAATTACGCAAAAATATTTGCCTCAAGCCACCATGAAAAATGGGACGGCTCAGGCTACCCTCGCGGCCTTAAAGGAAGCAAAATACCGCTGTTAGGGCGCATCATGGCGATTGCCGACGTATACGACGCGCTCACTTCGGTACGCCCCTACAAAAAAGCTTTCAGCCATGAGGAGGCGGTGCGGATTATTTCCGAAGGCAGCGGAATCCAGTTTGATCCCGCGCTGACTGACTTATTTCTAAAAAACTCACACAGGTTTAAATCCGCTTTTAGCCGCTAAGAAAAAATTGAGAAAACCGGGAATTTATTTGGGGTGTTGGATGCGTTCTGTAATTTTGAATTTTACCGCAAACCACGCAAAAGATGGAATAAATTAACCACGAACTATTCATGTGATCCGTGGTAAAAAATTCTTTTTTGGGACAGCCCGACAACTACATCTTTATAAAAACATTTTTACGAAGATTCTCTCAACTCGCGCAGTTCATGGAGAGTGCGAAGTTTCCAGACGGCTTTTTCCTGAATTTGACGGACGCGCTCACGGGTGATGCCTAAATATTTTCCGGTCTCTTCCAGCGTAAGAGGATTTTCTCCGGTCAGACCAAAACGCAGTTGGATTATCTTCATTTCCCTTTCGGACAACTGGGAAAGAATTCCGCCGATAGTTTCCTGCAATGTCATGGAGAAAACCATTTCAAACGGTTCGGCTCTGGCGTCGTCTTTAATCAAATCGGCAAGGCGCGTAAGGTTCCCGTCGTCAACAATGGTGTCTAAACTTGTTGTTTCCTGAGACAGCTTCACTATCTCTTTAACTTTAGAAACTGGAACGTCCAAATATTCCGACAGTTCTTCTTCGTTGGGGTCGCGTCCCAAATCCTGCGTAAGCTGTTTGGCTACATAGTAACATTTTTTGATAGTGTTAAGCATATGAATCGGTATGCGGATAACGCGCCCCTTATCCCCTATGCTCTTGATAATAGCCTGCCTAATCCACCAAGTGCCGTAGGTGGAGAAACGGCAGCCTCTTGTGTAATCAAACCGCTCTACAGCTTCAATAAGGCCGATATTTCCCTCATCAATTAAATCCAAGAGCGAAAGGCCGCGATGTTGGTAATTTTTGGCTATGGATACGACAAGACGCAAGTTTGCGTTTATCATGGAATTTTTATAGTGAAGAAGCGCGCTGTCAAGGGCGGCTTTTTCTTTGCTGTAGTCAACGTCCTTATTTTTATTTCTGTCTGATTCCAGTTGTTTAAGTTTCGCGCGGAGACTGATTATTTTTTCGCCGATAAGCTGTTCTTCCTGCAAAGTTAAAAGAGGGAACCTTGAAATCTGCCTAAAGTACAACGCCAAAGGATCGGACTCCTTTTGCGTTTTAATTTTTTTATGAGATTTTTCTATTGGTTTTCTTGAACGTTTAACCGCTTTTTCCATTCCTATTTCCATTTTCAACCCCTTATGTTCTTTGATTATTTCCTGCTCTGGGAGCTAAAGCTGGATCCATGGGATTATCGTTTCGGAAAACCATGAAAAAAAGCTGAGGTTTTACCGAAACCGCGTTAATGCCCAATTTTCCCAATTCCATTCCCGGCGTAATTTTGTCTCCGACATTCACTGTAATTGTTTCACATCCGCCGTACATATAATAATAACCACCCTGAGTCTCAACTATTACAACTCTGCCAAACTTGCGCCAAGGGCCGGCGGATACCACGTTCCCCTGAGTCAAACTTCGCACCGGTTCAAATTTTTCACCTTCCACGACAACGCCCATCTGCCCCGTCATGTAAGAAATATCTTTCGGCGTTATAGGCCAGCGTAAAGCGTAAATATCAGGCGGAACCGTCTTGTTTGCCGTTATCGTTCTAGCCTGAGGTGAAGACGGTTTGGCCGGCGCGGCGGCAGTATTCGCGGCAGGCGCATTTTGCGCGCCAGAAGAAGTTTTTTCCGGCACTTTAATCACGTCGCCAACTTTAAGCACATGGGCGGAAGAAAAACCGTTTATTTCCTGCAATTTCTGTAAAGTAATGTTATTACTGCGGGCTATACTGTAGAGCGTATCGCCTTTAACGGCTCTGTAATTTACAAGCGTCTGCGCATTATTCGCAACTGTAATATTTCCCGTATTTTCCGGCATAACGGGACCGCCTGAAGAAACGGGAATTATCAATTTTTGCCCGACGCTGATCTTGGAAGGATCGGAAATACCGTTTGCTTTCATAAGATCATCCGCAGTTACGCTGTAAAAACGTGAAAGCGAATAGATTGTATCGCCCCTTCCGACAACATGGATCAACTCTTCTGCGGCAAGCGATCCGGAGTTAAGGACGCCTGCCAATACAAAAAATGATAAAATTCTTCGCAGATACTTCACGGCTCTTCATTATCGGCACAAAAGCGGTTTTTCCGCACTCGAATTCTGATTATTTTTTGGGTTTTTTGCCATTTTTTTCAGAAAATAAGCATTTAGGGCACAGGCATTCCGGTTTTGGCGGCGGTTACAGCGAAGATTAATGCGGTTTCCCCTGACTTGCCATAAGGTTTAAAGATAATGACGCCTAAAGATTTATTCCGTACAGGCCATGCAGGTTGTGCGCGCTGTAAAAAAAATTATGATATACGGATAAACGGCATTTACTGCCGTTATAACCGCCGTTTTAATGGCAAATACCTGTCGTTGTAGCCGCCGTTTTAATAGCAGATACCTGCCGTTGTAACCGCCGTTTTAATGGCGGTTACGACAAAGATAAGCGGCGTTTTAATGCCGCTTATCGTACAAGGTATCTGCCGTTTTAATGGCAGATACCTTGTTTTATTGGAATTATCAATGTAAATTGATAAAAGAGGAAACAAATGGGCGAATACAAAAGGCCAAGCTGGGATGAATACTTTATGGAAGTTTGCGAAGCTATTTCCAAACGGGCAACCTGCGACCGGGGACGATCCGGCTGCGTTATCGCAAAGGACAAACAGCTTCTTGTAACAGGTTATGTCGGCGCGCCTGCCGGGCTTCCGCATTGCGATGATGTCGGGCATCAAATTAAAAAAATGGTGCATGAAGACGGCAGGGAGACCACTCATTGCGTGAGAACTGTCCATGCGGAACAAAACGCCATCTGCCAAGCGGCAAAACGGGGCATTTCTATTGACGGAGCCACTATTTACTGCCGTATGACTCCGTGCAGAACCTGCGCCATGTTAATCATCAACTGCGGAATTAAAAGAGTCGTATGCCAGCGCCGTTACCATGACAGCGACGATTCCCTTGCAATGTTTGAAAAAGCCGGCGTAGTTATTGAACATCTTCATGACGAACTGCAAAAATACGACGCTCAATAAGTTAGAATTTTAATTACTTGAGGATTTTCAAAAGCTCACCGAGTTTTGAAAAACGCTTGTTTTAAAACATCAGTTTGATTCAAGAATTATACGGTATTTTAAATAGATTTCTTCCAACGTGTTCAAAGGACCGGGAGCTTTCACCATTTTACGCAAAGAACAGGCGTCCTTTCTTTCGATAAAAAAGTCATAAATAGCCCTAGGGTCGTGATCGTTTACCGCCGAATACATGGGTTTAGAATCAAGGTATGACCTAACCTCTTCATGGTTTACGGACGATACGCCGTAGCGCATCAATCTGCCTCGAACTTTTAAAATTTCTTCATAAGACAAACCAAAAAGAAATTCTTCAAGCGCCCATCTTGTATGATCGTTGGTGGACTCCCCTTTTAAAAAATCTTCCCATTCAGTGTCGGTATCCATATCAATGGAAATTCTTAATAATTCGGTGTTGCCGTCCATTGTCCCAAAACTGGGCGGGGCGGAATCCCTTGCCTTCCAAAGGGAAGAAAGAGCCATAAGGTGATGGATACTGCGCTGATCCGTACCGCTGTCCCATAAAGCGATTAAATCGTTGGCGAGCCTTGTCTTTGTATTGCTGGAAAAACCGGGGTCTTCCAGACAGGAAAAATACACGTCTTCAGCCATTAGCGTAAAAACAATGGTAAAAGGGATATTTTTTACAAGATCGTGCAGTTCATCATTTTTTTTATCCGTTAAGCGAGAAAGCAGTGAAAAAGCGTGAAATTTCGCAATCAAAAAACTGCGGAGAGCCGCTACTTTTGCGGGAATACGAAGCATATGCGACGGCGTGGAAAAAGCCAGCAATGACTCTGTAAGTTGATTCTCGTTAACCAGAATATCCTTCACAAACTGCGTTTCTTTTATTGAAGGATAATCAAAAACAGCATTCCCCAGATTACGCAGCCGCCGGAACCTCTCGTGCGCCAAGAAATAATCTTGGGGTCTATGTTCCTTAAGCCATTCTTCGGTTCTTCCAACCAAGAATTCCTCTTGTTCAGACAGAACCTGCAAGGAATGCTCATTCGCCTGACTCATAATAGTTATATTATAACATGAAATTTAAGAATTTTCAAATATTTTATTCTCTTGCCAGTTCGGGAAAAGTGTATTATAATATGCGTAATTTAACGCGCTGTTTTGTTCATCAAGAGGGGAATCTTTTCGCCGATTTACGGCTAGTTTGGGGTTCCACACGGCTACGCCGCGCGTTTTTTTGTCGGGGGGTGCACCGGTTTCGACCGGTACGTCTTCGGGGTATAGACTGCAGATGGAGCGCTCATCTCCTGATTGGGCAAAAATTTAACTGCCAACACTGACAGTTACGAATACG
>Ga0268262_10007655_pt1 | contig 10001 bp, 7 predicted proteins | sample TergutNc150P3_FD_190354 | JGI IMG/M metagenome (GOLD analysis project Ga0268262, IMG submission 190354) | Nasutitermes corniger P3 segment gut microbial community from laboratory colony in Florida, USA - Nc150 P3 (SPAdes) (version 2) | ecosystem: Host-associated > Arthropoda: Insects > Digestive...
TTTGCGCCTTTCAATGCTCATGGTCTCCGGCATGGTTAGAATTATCCGGTAACCTTTGACCGCCGCGACAAAAGCCAGCCCGATACCGGTATTACCGCTTGTAGGCTCGATGATAACCGTTCCCTTTTTCAATTTGCCGTCTTTTTCGGCAGCCTCAATCATCGCAAGCGCAATGCGGTCTTTGACGCTATGCAAGGGGTTAAAACTCTCCAGTTTGACGTACACCGTCGCTCCGCTATCATTGAGTTTGTTGATCTTTACCAAAGGCGTATTCCCGATGAGATCGGTTATTTTTTCTACTCTTGCCATATATTTCTCCTGAAAATAAATTGTAATCATATAGGATTACTAGGAATACAGTGGCTTGTAATTCTTCTTTTGTCAAGAGGATTTTGGAAGGTTATGGATTCATTTTCTTATATACTAAATAAGGTATCAATTAACGCGAGTAACGCGAGTTCGACATAATAACCATTTATAAATCAAGATAACCCATAAGTATCAGTTTATAATTATTGTAGATGGTTCCGTTCATTGAATAAGAATCGATAAAAACATGGCTCTCCTCGCCTACAACATCAATGATATAGGCGTTAATACAATCCACGAGTACCCTATCGTCAATGCCGGTTTTGGGTACTTCGCCTTTGATCCACTTGATTGCGTACTCGGCAGCCACATTCGTATACATCATGGAGGCGGATACCGGCCATGTAGATAGCCTGTCCGTCATGTTTTTGTTTGCGGCAAGGCGACTTGCCTCGCTGATCAAATAGCTCAAGTCAGCCTGCCCTTCGCCCGTCTGGATACCGAGAGCTTCCGTAAACCCATGATAAATTGACGGACAACAGGGCTGAGGATATATGGCATGGTTTTCTATTACAGCTTTGATCAACTGCGCCTGCAATGCACAGTTAGTACAAAAAAAAGCTGTGTCCTCTCCGTATTTAGCTACAAGCCTGCACACATCTTCGAATATGAACTGCTTGGCTTTGTCAACATCGGCACCCCCTGCGGGATCAAGGGCGGTAGCGTCTATAAATTGGAGGCCTTCAATGGAACAGGTTTCTTTGATATTTAAGTATCTGTTGTATGTATCCTCCAGGAGCATTTGTCTGGGGAAAGAATAGTGAACAAAAACCTTTGCGCCTTGTTTCTTAGCCTGCTCTACCATCATCCGACCTATTTTTTCTTCGTTGCCTTCAAGGAGTAGATTGGCCAGGCTAACGGCAATATCCAGGGGTTCTTGATTTGAACAATAAACGATAAAGACATCATCCCTTGTCTCTTTAAATTTCTCTACAGCCGCATTAGTTCCATCATAGGCCTGATTGATTATCAGAGCCTTTATTTCCCTGTCGGCGGCAAGAGATACAACTGTGTCGGTTATTTGCTTTTGCCCGTTCATGAAATCGTCAGGCCAGGCAGCGTGAATTATTTTATCTGCGCCATATTTTATAACCAGTTGTTCAGCGGAATAGAAATCATCTTCACAAGTAGTAATAGCGCTAGTTACAACGGCTATCTTGCCGGGGAAATCCGGGCGGTTTTCATTTTCGTCTTTACTTAAATTCTCTATCAAAACACACCTATCCCTTATATTGTAGAATAGCATTTCTCTCAAACGATGTCAAATACCCGAACAGGGCAAGTGCACTATCCTTCACTGTGGCTGGATTTTTGAATACATCAAGTTAAAAACAAAGAGAAAAATTTTTACCACAAACCAACGCTAACTGTACAAACTTGTCATCTTTATCGAACTCACGCTAAAATAAAAAGCTTGAAACCATAGTAAACCTATGGTATATTAGGGTAAATGAAAATATCAACAAAAGGGCGATATTCGCTTGATATGCTGCTGGATTTGGCTGAACACAAAAACGACGGGTTTGTTTCATTGAAAGATATTTCCGAGCGGCAGGGCATTTCCAGAAAATACCTTGAACAGATCGTTACCCTGTTGAGTCGCCCTGACATTTTGCGTACAAACCGCGGCAATAAGGGCGGGTATATGTTGGCGAAAGAACCCGACCGGTATACGGTAGGTCAAATCCTTAGAATCACTGAGGGAGGGTTGTATCCGGTTTCGTGCCTGGAAGATGTTCCAAACCGGTGTGAGCGTAGCGGATACTGCAAGACCTTAACGGTATGGCGGGGGCTTGAAAAAGCCATAAACAAATATCTGGACAGCATTACCATCCAGGATATTATAGATAATTTCAGGAATATTCACGCTGACGAGTATTATATATAACGCAAAAACCTTAATTTATGGCAGGGGCCACTGCAACAAATAGCCCAAACAAAAACTGGAAACAGGTGTACGGGGCAGGGCATTCCGTTTGCTCCGAATTATTTCTGCAACGCTTTCGTGAAGACACAAAGCGGGGGTTTGTCCAACCCCCATTCAGTCGCTTGTCGCAAAAAGTCATGCCCCGCCCTGTACCCGCCCCACACCTGTGTATTATCGTTAGTGCCGTTTGCGTCAACTGTGCGTTAAATTATGCTTTGTCGCCAGTTGCTCCGCCCAGGCGTGCATAACAATTGCGAAAGCGCTTGATACGTTGAGCGAGCCTTTTGCACCCCAGGTGGGAATACTGACCCTTCCGAGAGATGCATCCGCCGCTGAAAGCGCACTGGGGCTTACCCCAAGTTCTTCCGAGCCAGCGATTAAAGTCCCTCGGGTAGGAAAGTTGAAATCTGTCAGGAGAGTACCTCCTGTTTCCAGGGCGAAAAAAGGCCCCTGAAAAAATGGCAAAGCAGAATGATCATCAAAAGGATCATCTGAAAGAAACTCCCAGGGAACAACATCCACACAGCCCATGGCGGTACGCAGAGCCCTCTTGTGCAGGGGGCTGGCGCAGAGGGGCGAAAGCCAGATCTTTTCCGTGCCAAAAGAGTCGGCGGCTCTGAACATGGAACCGACATTAAAAGGCGAGCGTATGTCTTCAAGGTAAACCTGCATACCGGGAAAAACATGGCGCTTTAGCGGATCCAATGCGCCGGCAGGCTCAAAGAAATCCCAGTCGGCCTGATAGCGGCCGGTTTCGGCCAGCAGGATCTGATGGACAGTGTTAAGGGTACGGCGTATTTCTTTTTCGTCAGTGCCGCAAACAATAAGGTTTTTGTGAGCTGTTTTTAGCGCTTCCAGCGCGGTGACTGGAAAAGCTTCATCGTCCGCAAGTAATTTCACCAGATTTTCAAAGTACTCCGCTTCCCCTGCCTCAAGACACCCTGTGAAAACAAAACGCCTTTCCGCTCCCCTTACGAGATTCGCCGCCTTTCGCAATCTTTGCGAGCGCGGAAGCTGGGTTAGTTTATGCAAAGGAATCATGGGTATCTCCGATTGCCTGCTTTCTGGTTATAATACGCATGATGTTACTGGGGCAAAAATTTTTCAATAAGCCAACCGAAGACCTGGCCGGGGCGCTTTTGGGCAAGTATCTGGTTTTGGGGGATTTGCGGGGCAAAATTGTAGAAACCGAAGCTTACCTTTTCCACAACGACCCCGGCTGCCACGCAAGCAGGGGCCTTACTCCCAGAAACGCCCCCATGTTCGGTCCCGCCGGTCATACCTACGTTTACTTTATTTACGGGATGTATTATTGCCTTAACATCGTCAGCGGAAAAATCGGCGAAGGCGAAGCGGTACTGATCCGCGCCCTTGAGCCTGTCCAGGGAATTGAGATCATGATGAAAAGGCGAAACACAAACAAAATTGAAAACCTCTGCAACGGGCCTGGCAAGCTAACCCAGGCTTTCGGCATTACCAAGGAACATAACAACCTAAGTTTATTCACAGGGGAATTGCAGATCCATAACAGCCGGGAAAAACCGGAAATCGGAACCAGCAAACGGATAGGGCTCTCGGCAGGCGGGGAACTGGAGCTACGGTTTTTTATTAAGGGAAACAGGTTTGTGTCAAAGCAGGCATAATTTATCTTTGCCAAACACATTGGACTTATTCAAGAACCCTGTTGGTTCTCCACAAAACAAAACTTATTGAAGGTGTGGGCGAGAGCCGTAGTCAAAATGCGTGCAGAATAGGCTATGCAGCCGCCCAGCACTTAAAGTATAAAAACCATGGTAAAAATGAAATTTTACCACTTCAAGTACTGGGCATGCGCAGTCTTAGCCGGGTGCGCCGCGGAACTCCCCCATCTGTTTTCGGATAAGGGCGAAAAGACATCGATTTTCACTTAGCTGGTTTCAAGGTCGGAAGCAAGGCGATTTTTTATCGCAAAAAGGCTTGAATCCACAGTTCCGCGAGGAATGCCGAGGATTTCGGCAATCATACGGTTTGAGGCAGACATCCGCATTCCACCCAGCCGCTTTCTCATGGCCTTGTACCTTTTTTTTGCCCGCTCAAGGCGCTGTTTCATTTTTTCGTGATGCTCTGTCCCCGGTTGGGCGTTCATCATAAGCTTTTCGTAGGCCAAACAGCGGTAATGCTGACAGTGGATCCGTTCCCTTAGATTCATAATGTCAGCTTCCTTTTCGGAACGCCGCTTTCGCAGCTCATCGATCAGGCCCTGAACCTCGCTTACATCCATTTTAATGGCTTTGGCTACTTGTTCTACAAATTCGTTGGAGACAAAAAAATACGACTTAAGGAGAAGGAACAAAACCTGCCTAGGGTTTAAATCCTCCGGGATGGAAGCATTTTTCCGTTCTTCAATATATTCCGGCTCGTTTTCGAAAAGCGTTGTTTCTTCCGCCTTGGCCCGCCAGCAAACGTATTCCGTGACGTTGTGATCGGATTCCCTGCATCTGTATTCCCTGGCAGCGCTGTTCACAAGGCCGGTAATATAGGCATCGAAGGACGATCCCAAATTCCGGTAAAGATCGATAGCCCTGGCAAAACGGGGATAAAGCCAGGAAAGAAAATCGCCCCACCGTTCCTGGTTTCCGTTAAAAAGGCGAAACCTTTCAAAGTTATTAAGGAGATGTTGAAATATCCTTCCTTCAAAAATCTTCTTTGGCAGATCCCCCTCAATGTACAATTGGTATAAATCGGACAGGGGTGTATCACAATCCATGGAAGCCTCCTTTTGCGCCATGTCAATTTCTGTGTGTCAGATCATTTTTTCCTGCATAAGGATTATGGAATGTTTTTGAGGTTTTGCCTTTTTTTGGATTACAAATATCACTTAATAGCGACACTTTTCTTTTTTATTCACGCTATTGGCGATTTTTATTCTCTTTAGGCGTAATTTGATGCTTGTGGTAAGTCTTATATTTAGCTCCTTGTAATTAGGTTTTCCGGCTATTATAGTTAAATAAAGAAAAATGGCTGCTACTCTTTCTCCCTACAAGCTTGGAAAAGCCAGGGATACTTATAATTTATTTAATGTTTTTAACGCCGTTTCATGGGCTTTTTTGGCAGGCAATATAGTAACACTTTTTGCCCTCCGCATGGGGGCCAATTCCACATATATCGGTATTATCAGCGCGGTTCTCTATGTTGCTTTCTTTTTTTTGCCCCTTGGAAAAATTTTGTCCAGGCGGCTTTCCATTATAAAAATCTATAGCTTCACCTGGGGAAGCCGGGCTATCGGCATGATCCCCCTGCTTTTTGCCCCGTTTGTTTTTGCTTCCGGGTACAGGGATTTAGCCCTGTTTTTAATCTTTATCGGAGTTACCTTTTTCCATGTTATCAGGGGTATAGGGATGATTGCGAATAACCCTGTACTGAGCCATCTTTCCCAAGGCCCGGATCGGGGCAGTTATATGACCCAGATCCAGATAATTAACAGCGCGGTAGGTATGTTCGCGGGTTTTATTATCGCAATGCTTTTGGGAAGAGATCCGCCGCTTTTCCTGTACGCGATTATCATGGCTGTGGGAATTATTTGCGGCGTATTCAGCGGAATTCTTGTGGGCAAAATCCCCGAACCGGAACGGGAAGAAACTCTTAAAAACAAAAAACTTATTGAGATTATTAAAGAAGGTATGACCCAGCCTTCCATCCGCCTTTTTATTGTTATTTTGCTTATGGTGGCTCTTGTATCCGGTGTGTCCAGAACCTTCCTTGTGGTTTACAGCCGTGAAATTTTCGCTCAAAGCGATGGCATGGTCTTTCTGTACGCTGTGTTTGGCGGGCTTGGAAATCTCATGGTAGGGCTGGTTATTAAATTTCTTGTAGACAGGATCGGAGCAAAACCTATATTTAGCTTCTGCGTGATTTTGGGCCTGGTAAGCATGATTCCGGTTGTCTTTTTCCCGGCGTCAATCGGTGAAAATTTTACCACCGTAACCCTCTACCTTACGTTCATGTTCTTTATGATGAATTTCGGCTGGCTTGGGGCGGAAGGGATAATGCAGACTTACTTTATGGGCCTTATACCATCGGAACAGATGGTGGATATGGGAATACTTTATTTCTTAGGCTTTGGCATAGCCGGGGCAGGGGGATCGGTTTTCAGCGGTATGCTTCTTGACTTTGCCGTGGCGGTTACCGGATCCTCAATCATCTCTTTCCGGATCCTCTTTATAATACTTATAGTTATCAGCGCTTTAACTTTGTTTCTTATGCGGAAACTGATACCTTTGGGGGCGCTGCCTTTTAAAGGCGCGCTGGAAGTAATGTTTTCTTACAGGGAATTAAAGGCCATAAGCCTTCTGGACAAACTAAACAAATCAAGCGATTCCGGCATGGAAGAGGCAATTCTGGGGGCGCTGCATGACTCTCCTTCCGGCCTGGCAATAAAAGGCCTTCTTGCCAGGGTCAAGTCTCCGCGGCTGCCTGTACGCATGGAAAGCATCCGCGCCATTGACGCCTTGCCAGAGCTGGACGAAGATACCGAACGCGCCCTAATGGACGACATTATCAATAACCCCTTTACTACGGCATACAGATCGGCCAGAACCCTGGGGAACCACGGTGTCTTTGTGGCCATACCCCTTCTGCGGGAACTTGCCGTTTCCAGCGATTATATGCTCGCCGGGGAAGCAATGGTCGCCCTTGCGAAACTAAAGGATATTGCGTTTAAGCCGCAGTTGGAACAGATAATTGTTGAAACGCAAAACCCCAGGCTGAAAATCGCGGGGGTAGAGGCCATTGGCATTTACGGCTTTACTGACTCTCTGCCCATACTGCTTGATATACTCAGGGTGGCAGATCCACCTCCATACCTCCGGGATGAAGTAGTAATGGCCATGGCCAGCATCCTGAACATAAGTAATAAATATTATCCGCTCTTGATCCGTTTTCTGGCAAATGAATCCCTCGCCGTTACTCTGGCCATGGATGAGGCTGAATCGGCTTATGAGTATTATTCTTCAGTACATGGCCGCAAGCGCAGCAAAAAAGACCATGGCCTGGCCTACCTCCAAAACCAGGCGAAGGCTTTTCAAAGCGCCGTTTCAGAATATATGCATGGCTCAAAAGGGGAGCAGCTTTACCGTTGGATCATGGGTCTCCCTGATGATATGGTCGACGGGGCCATTCAAATGATCCTTGCCGAAATTACCATAGACGAAGCTTTTATGGATCTACGCCGTCTTAAGCTCCTCATTGTTCAATGGGTTGCCCATGAACTAAGAGTTTGGACAGATAAACTGAAGGAATAAAATCTCATAATGTATAAATAATTCAGAAAATCCTGCTTGATCGCAATGAATTATGAGTTTTAACCAGTTTAAGTGCTAATAAAAGATTGCTTTATTATTCATATGGTTTAGAAGAACAATTTAAACAAAACGAACATATCTGTATCACTCTATTTGTTGGCTAATAATGGTTTTAGAGCTTACCCTATGGAATTACAGCCAGTCTTTCTTGTACACTGACATTATGATTCAAAGGACAGGCGGAAAAAACCTTCTTCTTGGTTTGTCGCTTATAATTACAGTTACCCTGATTTCTTCCTGTTCGCGTCTTTTGGGGTATGGGGTTCTTCTCTGGTCTGTGGAAGATCCGGCAGTGCCTTCGGGAACTGTGCTCCCGGTGTATATAAGGTCCAATATCGATCATGTTTGGGTGGTGGGGATACCAAAGGAATTTCGCGCGAGCGGCAGTCGTGTTGACAAATTTGAAATTCCCCTTCCAAAACTTGAGCTGGTAGGCAGTAAAAAGAAGGCCCGGGAACGGGCTGAGGCGTTCAGCTCTTATGCTCTTGTTTATGCGGAGACCTTGCAGGATGGGCTTCCAATACGAGATAACCCCGATAATGGCGCAAGGCGGGTTTACCGGCTTAAGCTGGGTGAAATAATTAAGGTTTTGGCCCCCACGCCCAGGGGAGTGGAAGCAGTTGGCGCATCGGGGGATCCTTTGCCTGGTGAGTGGTACAGGGTTTTAACGGAAGATGGCGTTACCGGCTATTGCTTTTCTTACAGGTTGAAGTTATTCAATCATACCGGAGGCTCCCTTGCCGCGATTATGCTTGGACAGCAGGAAGCGGAAGACCCAAATCTGGACAGGCTTTTGTCCCGTACTTGGTCGGCTGAATCCTACGGAACCATGGTAAATACCAACAAGATAAATCTGGACGAGCTTGCGTACCACTGGAATTTTGATCCTGGGCAGGACACCGGCATTGCAAGAATAAAAACAAAAGACCTGGAGCTTAGTTTTGAGTATACCAAGATTCGCTCAACAGGGACGCAGTCCTGGCGTTTTGAGGGTACACCCCTGCAAATGAACCTGCGTTCCGAGACTACGCTGGCGGTGCAATTCACCGAAGAAAACGGAGTGCTCCGAACCCTGCTTTTTGTAGCTCTGCCTTACTCTGTTGATGACATTATTTTACAGGAGTTAGCCCGCAGAGAAGAATTGTTCCGTAATATTTACGAGCATGGGCCGATATACAGCAGCAACAATTACGGAACCCTAAGCTTTAGCGAAGACGGGCGTTTTTCCTGGATCGGCAATTCCCTCTTAGTTCCACAGATAATTTCTCCCTCGGCTCTGGGCAGCGGCGCTTTGGATATGCGGCTCCATGTGTCTGATGTGTTAAGCAACCGTTATGACGGAGCGTTTACCATGCGCTTTGACGGAATTGGCGGCATCAGGACAACAACGGATTTTATTTATGCCATTGATCCGCAGGGCTTTAGAATGGAATACGTGCCGGAAACAAGCCTGGACGGAGTTACCGTTGTAAGGCGGGCTTCCTCCCCTGTGGTGGTTTACTTCTTTAGAAATGATATTCAGAACGACAGCTCTTCATTCTTCCCACAAGACTATGAGGGAGAGAACAGCGATTCGGAATTTTCTTTTGAGTTCATGAACTGATGGCCTTTGTCCAATTTTCCAGGGTCTGCCTTGCTTTTGGCGACCGTGACATACTTAAAGACGTAAGCCTTAATCTTGCTTCCGGTTCCCGCGCGGCTTTGGCGGGGGCCAACGGCGCGGGCAAGTCTACTCTAATGAAAGTCATCGCAGGAAAAATTCAGTCAGATTCCGGCGAGCGTTCAGTGCAGAAAGGCTGTCGCGTCTCTTACCTGCCCCAGTCGGGCATAGTTCACAGAGGCAAAACCCTCAGGGAAGAAGCTGAAACCGCTTACGAAAGTATACTGTTGCTCATTGCGCGAACGGAAGAACTGGGCAGGGAGCTTGAAAAAACAACGGGAGACTCCGCTCGCACCCGTACGCTTTTGGAAGAACATCACTTTTTACTAAACGAAGTTGAAAATTCCGGCTATTACCGCCGGGATGCTGTTATCAGCCAGGTCCTTTTGGGGCTGGGTTTTTCCGAGAGCGACGCGGACAGGGAAACCGGGGAATTTTCAGGCGGCTGGCAAATGCGGATTGCCCTGGCAAAAATTCTTCTGGAAAACCCTGACATCATGCTTTTGGACGAGCCGACCAATTACCTGGACATAGAAGCGCGAACCTGGCTTGAGTCATGGCTGGAATCTTTTCCCGGCGGCTGTCTTTTGGTTTCCCATGACCGTTATTTTTTGGACGTTACGGTAAATGAAGTCTACGAGATCTTTCAGGGGAACCTTAAACGCTATGCGGGAAATTACAGCGCCTACGAAAAAACCCGCTCTGC
>Ga0268262_10007656_pt1 | contig 10001 bp, 6 predicted proteins | sample TergutNc150P3_FD_190354 | JGI IMG/M metagenome (GOLD analysis project Ga0268262, IMG submission 190354) | Nasutitermes corniger P3 segment gut microbial community from laboratory colony in Florida, USA - Nc150 P3 (SPAdes) (version 2) | ecosystem: Host-associated > Arthropoda: Insects > Digestive...
GCCCTCGCCCGCGAATATGCCGCGCGTCTGCAAAACGCCGGGCGCATTGCCGAAGCCAATAAAACCAGGTTTGAAAAAGGCGATATTAACATACTGGAACACAACAAGGCGCAGTTAAACCTGGCTGACGTTCAGGCTGAAACGGCGCTGATTGACGCCGAACGGACGGAATTGTTGTCTGAACTGAGGCGTCTGAACGGGGGCAAATACATCGCTTTTTCCGACGACGCGTATCCCGCGGGCATATTGCCCGCCGATTTTGAAGGCTGGTACGCCTCGGCCGAAACCGGAAGTCCCGCGCTGCGGTACATAAGCGGACAGATTGAAATCGAACAGCGGCAGGCGAGCCTGAACCGCGCGTTGAATCTGCCCAGATTTTCGGCGGGCTACATGAGCGAAAAAGTTGAAGGGGAACGCTTTCAGGGACTTTCGGTCAGCGTGTCAATACCCCTTTGGGAGAACAAAAACCGCGTCAGGGCGGCCGAGGCGCAGGCGCGAGCGGCAAAATCCGCATTGGAAGACAGCAGGACGCAGTTTTACAATCGCCTGCGGGTTCTTTACTCCAAGGCCGCCGCATTGGGGCAGACCGCGCAAAAACTCCGCCTGGCGCTTTCCGCTTACAACAACGAACCGTTATTGAAAAAAGCGCTGGACGCGGGCGAAATTTCGCTGCTCGACTACCTGCTGGAAACCGGGTATTACTACGACGCAATTAATAAGGCGCTGGAAGCCGAGCGCGATTATCAAAAAGCCCTTGCCGAGCTTTCGGCCGTTGAGCTGTAAAAAAGTTTTACCATTCGCGAGCTTTGAAGCCTTGCGGCGCGTCGGCAATCGACACAGATTCGCCGTTCTGCAAAATGACATAAAGGCCCTGTTCCTGCGCGTGTCCCATCACTTTTTTGGGAACGCTCCCGCCGGCGACAGCTCCAAATAGCTTGCGTTTGTCTCCACGTTCGTCCATGTATCGCCGGATAATTTCAATCCGCTTCAGGTGGGCGTCAACATGTTCCATTTTCAGCCTGGTTTTTATTTCCACCGCAATGACGCAATCGCCGTTTTCCATGAAAATGTCAACTTCCGCGAGTATGCGTCCGTCATGGTCGCTGAACTCCTTATCGCTGCTCTGGCAGGTAACAGGGATTCCAATTTCTTTGAATTTCTTCCATAGCTCATGCCTGAACATTGATTCGGTCAAATCACCAAGCGAATTGCTAATCCCGCCAATGTTTTTTGACAGTTCTTTCATCTGCTCTTTCCATTTCCGGTCGGATTCCGCCATCTGCTCTTTCCATTCCCGGTCGGATTCCGCCATCTGCTCTTTCCATTCCCGATTGGATTCTTCCATGCGCTCTTTCCATTTCCGGTTGTATTCTTCCATGCGCTGCTCGGATTTCATCATCGCCGCCCAGACTTTTTCAAAGGTCAGTCCTTTTGCCGCTTTCGCAGCCTGTTCCGCAGTCATCATTTTCATATAATCGCTCCTTCCCATGCGCTTACATTGTTTCACATATTAACGAAATATTTCAGCAAAAGGGAGTTTATTATTAATTCAAATGCTCCGTTATCATGTCCAACTGTTCAAACGCCGCTTCTATCGCCGCCACTATGCGGCGCTGTTCGGCGAGCGGCGGGATGGGTACGGGAAAGCTGTCCATCTCGTCTTTACGGATAGCCGGAGAATTATCGCCACGCATATAACTGTTTATACCGTTGATGGTTTGGCTGGACGTAAGATAATAAAACAGGTATTGTGGAAATAATATATCCGAATGCGGACGGCAAATATAAAAGCCTGTTGAAGCGATACAATCGCTTAAATCATTGGTAATAAACGCAATGTTTTCAAGATACGGTCTGACCATTGAAAAGAGAGTATCTCCATTGCGAACACCTTTTGCCGCCCGGCTCGGCGCTTGCCTGACAGACATAACCTTCGGTTTCGATACGCAATGGCGTTTATTGTCAATCGCGTCAATGTCGATATATCGAAACGTATCGCCAGCCGGGCGTTTAGTTTCCTGAGGCTCACAAACTTCACAAATCATTGCCAATGACCACGATTCCGGTACATCAAACGGCGATTCCCCCTTCGTAATTCGTAATTCGTAATTCGTAATTGAATCTGCTTTTCCAGCGTGGATACGCTTTAAAAGCACCGAAGCGGGTTCGTCGTTTGGGTCTTGCGGGACAAGTTTTCCGCGTATGGCAAGCGAAAGGATTTTCCGCTTTGCAGCGGCGACGGCGGCTTGTAAATCGGTCTTGTTACGCTCAATTTCATCTATGACTGTAAACACAGATTCAATGGCGGCAACTATACGGCGCTGCTCGGCAAGCGGCGGGATGGGATATGTGAAATTTGATAGCTTCTGGGCATTGATATTTGATTGATTAACACCGTCCGTTTTTACATGGAAACAAATATCTCGATGATATTCACTATTCATAAGATAGTTTAGATAAAATGGATCAATAAAAATCGGCTTTACACGAATGATATATCCTGCAAAGATTGCCGGAATATCACCTCGATAAATGGCTGTTTTTCCAACCCATTCAGGGCTATTGGTTCGATTGAACAAAAGCTCATTCGGATTTAATAAATATTTTTTTATATCTGAAGCGTCTGAAGTAAATGCCAAGTCGCTGTAATCCACTTCACCATTTTGCAGGTTTCCCATTCTTAAAACGACAACTTCACCATGTTTATCCGATTTTTGAGAAGTACCATATTGAAAGTCAAAACAGATATCGCCAAGTCTGCACCAAGCCCAACCATCCGGCACATCAAACGGCGCTTTCCCCTTCGTAATTCGTAATTCGTAATTCGTAATTGAATCCGCTTTTTCGTCGCGGATACGCTTTAAAAGCGCCGAGGCGGGTTCGTCGTTCGGGTCTTGCGGCACAAGTTTTCCGCGTATGGCAAGGTCGAGTATTTTCCGGCGCAGTTGCTTCGTATTCATTCGCCGGCTTCGCTTTCCTGCTCATCAGCAGCGCTGTCAAGCAGATTTTTCATATCGTCGAAGTCCGGCAGGGCTTTCTGCCATTGCTCCGGCATTTCGTTCCGTGTCCGATAAGTCGCCACGCCCATCGGTTTTGTGTAGTCGCGCACGGCAAATTCAACGATATTCCTGTTCGCTTCCTTACAAAGAATAATACCGATAGACGGCGCTTCGTCCGCCTGTTTTACATATTCGTCAAGCGCGGATAGATAAAAGTTTAACTGTCCCAAGTATGACGGATTAAACGCGCCTCTCTTTAATTCCACGGCAACAAGACAATGTAATTCACGGTTAAAGAATAGCAAGTCGATAAAAAACTCATGTTCGTCCACCATAACGCGGTACTGGCTGCCGATAAAACAGAATTTATTACCGAAAGACAGGATGAACTGTTTTATATTGGCAATAACCGCGCGTTCAAAAAGCCGCTCATCCGGGTCGATTTCATCTTCAATGTTGATAAAATCAAGCAGATATTCGTCCTTAAACGCGCGGATTGCGCGTTGAGCCTGCTTTGGTTCCGGCAATGTTTTCTGAAAGTTATTCGGCATGGCGCCGATTCTGGAATACAAATCGCCGCGCAAACAGGATTTCAGCATATCAACAGTCCAAAACTCCGCAGCGCAGCGTAAAATGTAAAACAGTCTGCCGTCCAGCGATTTTTCCTGGGCGATAATCGTATAGTGGTGCGTAAATCCGACGCGTAGGAACGCGCCGGATGAAAAACCGGGAATATCGAAACCGCTCATATGGCTTGATAGCAGGTTTAAATCAACAACCGCGCCGTTTATGACCGAAACTGTAAGAACGGCAGCACCTTGCGCTTGCCTGATTTCCAAATTTCGCGCGGGATTCAAATCGTTCATCGTCAATGAACGATTTGGATTTTCCCCGCGTCCGTTCAAATCGTCAGTCGGCAACTGACGATTAAAAAAAATCTCGCTCCATTCCTCATAAAACAAACGCATCTTTTTAATCGAACCGCCGGAAAAGCCGCGAAGTCCTGGCAATTCACGCTGTAACGCTTCTGAAATTCGTTTTATAGCGCCCTGCCCCCAAAAACCGCCCCGTGAATTGTCGGAAACATACTTCCCCACAGCATAATACAAACTGAGCAATTCCCTGTTGACCAGCGCGGCCGCCTGATAGCGGGAGCGTACAATCGCGTCCTTAATTATTTTTGCCGCGTGATTGAAATCGAAAATCTCATTTCCGCTCATCATTCATCCACTCCGCCCAGCAGTTGCTCAAGGGTTTCCACCGCCGCCGCTATAACCGCCGACTTTTCCCTGATTACGTCAATGAGCGCGGATAGGGTGCAATCGTCCATTCCCTCGTCGGACTTTATCCACGTTATATCCAGACTCGTCTTGTCGCGGGCGATTATTTCCTCATAGCTGAATCTGCGCCAGCGCCCGCCGGGGTTGTCCGCGCCGTAAGTTTCCGCGCGTAAATGACGGTTCTCCGGGTTGTAGCATTTCACGAAATCGTCAAGGTCGCCCGCGCGCAGCGGATTCTTTTTAAGCGTGTGGCGTATGCCCGCGCGGTAGTCGTAAATCCAGACTTCCTTTGTCCGGTGCGTCGGCGCTGCCGGGCGGTTATCGAAAAATATGACGTTCGCCTTGACGCCCTGCGCGTAAAATATGCCCGTTGGCAGGCGAAGAATCGTATGCAGGTCGGTGGTTTCAAGGAGCTTTTTGCGGACGGTTTCGCCCGCGCCGCCCTCAAAAAGCACGTTGTCCGGTACGACAACCGCCGCCTTGCCCGTGGTTTTCAACAGCGTATGAATATGCTGAATAAAATTAAGCTGCTTGTTTGATGTCGTCGCCCAGAAGTCCTGGCGATTGTAGATCAAATCTTCGTGTTCCTGTTCTCCCCGCTCATTGGTGAAAGTCATTGAGGATTTTTTCCCGAAAGGGGGATTTGTAAGGATGTAATCAAACCTGACGCCGGGATCGGCAAGAAGCGAATCCGCGCGGATTATCGGTATCCGGCTCTTTTCGCCTCCGTTCGCGGAATCGTCAAAATCGCTTATGTTATGCAGGAACAGGTTCATCAAACATAAACGATATGTGCTTTGAACAATCTCCCAGCCCCGGAACATATGAAATTTCAAAAACTCTTTCTGATTGCGGTCAAGCCGTTTGCCGTGTTCGTGTTCAATGTACGCTTTTACCGCGAGCAGGAAACCGCCGCTGCCGCAGCAGGGGTCGGCGATGGTCATGCCCGGTTCGGGACGGATACACCTCACCATCGTGTTGATTAGCGCGCGCGGCGTGAAATACTGCCCGGCGCCGCTCTTTGTGTCGGCCGCTATTTTTTCGAGCAGGTCTTCGTAGATATCGCCCTTTACGTCGGACGACATGGACGACCAGTTTTCACTGTCAACCATGCTGATTATTTTTGCCAGCTGCGCCGGATTTGAAATCTTGTTCTGCGCGCCGGTATAAATCTTTTGCAGAGTGCCGGGCTGTCCGGCGAGCGTCTTTAAGACATACTCGTAGTGTTTGAAAAGGTCACCGCCGCTTTTTGAGCGCAGACTGTCCCAGCCGCATATCTTTGGTATGCCGATTTGCCTGTTATAAGGCGGCCTGGAATACTCGTCCGCCATTTTTATGAACAGCAGATATGTAAGCTGTTCGAGGTAGTCGCTTTTGCCTATGCCGTCGTCGCGGAGCGCGTTCGCCATTGACCAGATTTTTTGCCCGACGTTTGAAGTGTCCGTCATAATATTTCCGCCGCGTTAAAGCGCCGAGGCGGGTTCATCGTTCGGGGCTTGCGGCACAAGTTTCCCGCGAATGGCGTTGCTTAGTATTCATTCGTTCTTATGCAAGGACGCGATTCATCGCGCCCTTGCGTAAATAAATCCGTGAAGCGTCCCCCGTTAAGGAAACGCTGATTAATTGCCTGTGCGGGCGAATCGCTTCGTTGCGCGGCGCTCGCAACCTCGACGTATCTTTAATATACGCCTCGGTTTCTGCGCTCCGTGCGCCTCGCGCTTCATCCCGCACAGACAATTATTCAGCATTTCGTTAAGGTTTATCTTCTGATTCCGCTTTCGCCTCATCCCATGATTTAAGGACAAGCCCTTCGGCATTTGCCATCTGCGCAATGTACTTATACATCTCTTTTGAATTCGTCCGAAGCGCCATTTGCGCTAACGCTATAAGTATCACTTTCGTTTCATACGCCATACGCATATCTCCTTTTTTCACTGTGGTTACAATAACCATATCTACCACAATTATTCAAACAAAGATTTTGCCATGCTGAACACGGTCGATAATTATATCCAGCCATTTAAAATTTTGCGGCGGAATCGTTTTTACAGGCGAACCGCGTTACGCCGCTTCGAGCAGCGCGTAATTCATTTCATTCAGAATATTTTCATACTCGCCGCCGAAAAGTTGATAAAACTTTCCGCGCCCGCCGCGCGCGTCAAACGGCGTATAGTCGAGGTCGTTCACCGTAATGCTCATTGATGTCGCTATATGGTCGCGTACCATTCGGAGCCACTCCGTCTGTTCCGCGGTAAACTGCCCATGTCCGGCGTTCTTAAAAAGCATCCAGTCGCGGAAACGCAGATTGACTTCATCCGCGAATGGACGCAGTTCGCCGGTCTGTCCCAACTGGAAACGTATCAGCGAAACGATGTCCGCGAGTTTATTTATCACGCTTTTCCGCCGCGCCTTGTCCGGACGGCGAATGGAATACGCCATCCACAGTTTTTCCGTGGTCAGACGGTACGGCGGTTTCAGCAGAATATCATGGAGTTCCTCAACCATCCGTAAGGTCAAGCGGCGATTACGGTAGCTCTGGTTGTATATGATTTGCAAAGCCTCGATACTGTCTTTATTTTCCTCTATGAAACGGGCAAAAGTTTCTATGGCTTCCCCGGCTTTTTCAGCGTGTTCCGAATCCCAGCCGCTGAATGTAACCTCGTCGATATTGACGCTATCGATTACCTGGTCGTGGCTCTTGCGGACATTATCAATAAAATCGCGGAGCTTTGGATTGTTAAACGGTGCGGCGGCGGCGTCCGCCATTTGCCCGCCGACGATTTCCAGTTGTTCGTCCGTTACCTCGCAGGGGGCTTCGATGTCGAATTTCCGCCGCGCAACCTGTTCCGCCACATCCTCGTCAAAAGCGTTCAGCAGGGTTTCAGCAATGGCAATCACGGAGATTTCGCTTCTGGAGCAGGGAACTGCTATTACGCCGTCAATGACCGTTCCTGGCGGTATGTTTTCGTCATGGCAGAGCGCCGCGAATTTCTCTTTTTCGGCGGGCGTCATTATCTTATCCAGATTCGACAGGCGCCCCGCCAGCGTTGTCAACGTGTCGTCGTCGCGCGCCCCCATCGCCACGCTCATCATCAGGTCTTTCAACAACGCCGTGGGCTTGCGGTTCAATTGCCGCGAGGTCGTCTTTTGAGACGCGGTAACGCCAACCGCGTCAACGACGATATAGCCGAGTTTCCTCCGGCGCGCCGACGGAGAAACGCGGCGCAGGTCTTCGTAATCAAGCGTCCGCACGGCGCGTCCGAGCATCTGTTCAAAATAATTGCTGCTGCGCACATCGCGCATAAATATCAGGCACTCAATCGGCTTTACGTCCGTTCCCGTGGCTATCATATCCACGGTGACGGCAATCCTCGGATAAAAACCGTTGCGGAACGAGTTGAGGACGCTTTTAGGATCGTCTGCGGAATATGTGATTTTCCTGCAAAACTCGTTTCCCTCGCCGAATTCCTCGCGGACGATGCCGATTATGTCGTCAGCGTGACTGTCCGTCTTGGCGAAGATAAGCGTTTTTGGGATTTCAGTCTGTCCGGGGCTGATGTTTACCCTGTCCGGAAACATTTCCGGCAATGCTTCCCTAAATGCCCTGATTACGCTCCGGATTTGCGTTTTGTTGACAACATCGCGGTCGAGCTGCGCCGACGCGTAAATCAAATCATCGTCGAGCTGCTCCCAGCGTTTTTTGCGGGAAAGGCGGTCCCGTTTTTCCACGGTCTGTTTCAAAATAACGCCGCCTTCGCTTCCAATTCGCGTTTCAATGAGGTAAGTGCCGTCGCGTCCGACGTTCACGCCGTCCAGAACGGCCTGCTCATGGGTGTATTCGCTGACGACATTCTGATTAAAGAATCCGAATGTCCGATTGTCAGGCGTTGCGGTCAGCCCCACAAGAAAAGCGTCGAAGTAATCAAGCGCCTGCTTCCAGACGTTATAAATGGATCGGTGACATTCGTCGATAATTATCACATCGAAAAACTCCGGCGGGTATTGTGGATTGTAGACGACATCGCGCGGATTGCCGGTAATCCGCTGTTCGTTCATTGACGTTTCTTCAGCGGAATCGTCCAGTTCCTCCCCACGAAGAATTGAATACATACGTTGAATCGTGCTGATGCAAACCTTCGTGTCGGCGGGGATATATGAAGAGTTGAGCCGACGCACATTGTAGAGTTCCGAAAACAGCCGCCCGTCGTCCGGCGGCTTGTAGGTCAAAAACTCGCTCTCCGCCTGTTCGCCGAGGTTTCTGGTATCGACAAGGAAAAGGACGCGCCTGGCTTTGGCGTGTTTCAAAAGACGGTAAACGGAAGTAATCGCTGTGTAGGTTTTACCCGCGCCTGTCGCCATTTGAATTAACGCGCGCGGCCGATTTTCCGCGAACGACTGTTCAAGGTTCAAAACAGCCCTGACCTGGCAATCGCGCAAGCCCTGTTTGTCCAACGGAGGAAAGGCTTTCATTCTGTTACGGAGCGTATCGCCGTCTTTTATCAACTCCTGGAGCGTTTCCGGTCTGTGGAAGGCGAATACCTCGCGGGAACGCGCCTTTTCATCGTGTGTATCGCGGAAATAGGTAATTACGGCCGTCGATTCGTATGCAAAGCGAATGTCGGGCGCCCCGTCATAATGCTTCAAACCGCTTTCAATATATCGCCTGGACTGCTCCGCCACGCTTAACAGGGAAGCGCCTTTGTATTCCGCTTTCGCCTCTACCACGCCGACAGGCTTGCCGCCGACGAACAGGAGATAATCCACAGGCCCGCTCCGCGTCGGATATTCGCGCACGGCGACGCCAGGCGCGGCGGCGCGGTTAAAGCCGCTCATATCCTGTATGACGTATCCCGCGTCCATGAGCATTTTGTCAATATTCACGCGCGCGGCGGCTTCAGGCGTCATTTAAGCTTCCCCTGTTATGTACTCACTGTTTTACCTGTCGACATATGAATATTATCAGAATTTGTAGTGCCGGATAACTGGAAGGGAAAAGGGGAAAAGGATTATATGTAATTTGTCACCATTTCGTCACGAACAAGTCAACGCGGTAGAATCGGCATGAAATACCCGGGTTAAAACCAATAAATTTATTTTACCCGGCATATTGCTAATATGCGCGGCGTCGGGCGCGCGGGCGCAAAGCGGATACGAAGCTGTCCTGAAAGGTATTGAGGCGAACAATACCACTCTCGCCGCCCTGCGCGAACAGACGGAAGCGCAGAAAATCGGCAACCGCGCGGGCATCTACCTTGCCGACCCCGAAGTGGAATTTAATTACCTGTGGGGAAGCCCCCGCCTCATAGGCAATCGCGTGGACATTGCCGTCAGGCAGACTTTCGATTTTCCGACGGCTTACGGGCATCGCGGCAAAATCGCCGATTTGCAGAACGCCAACGCTGAACTGGCTTACAAGGCCGAACGGATAAACGTGCTGCTTTCGGCAAAACAGGCTTGCGTCGAACTGGTGTATTACAACGCCCTCGCCCGCGAATATGCCGCGCGTCTGCAAAACGCCGGGCGCATTGCCGAAGCCAATAAAACCAGGTTTGAAAAAGGCGATATTAACATACTGGAACACAACAAGGCGCAGTTAAACCTGGCTGCCGTTCAGGCTGAAACGGCGCTGATTGACGCCGAACGGACGGAATTGTTGTCGGAACTGAGGCGCCTGAACGGAGGCAAAGACATTGTTTTTTCCGACGAAACGTATCCCGCGGGC
>Ga0268262_10007657_pt1 | contig 9998 bp, 7 predicted proteins | sample TergutNc150P3_FD_190354 | JGI IMG/M metagenome (GOLD analysis project Ga0268262, IMG submission 190354) | Nasutitermes corniger P3 segment gut microbial community from laboratory colony in Florida, USA - Nc150 P3 (SPAdes) (version 2) | ecosystem: Host-associated > Arthropoda: Insects > Digestive...
ACAATATCTTGGTGAATGTTTCTTCAAAGACTTCCTTGTTATCCTTGCGGAACGCGCAGATTACAGAATGATCCGGGTGCGCTTCCCCTCCGCATATATATCTGAGCGCCACGTCCGTATATGTCGCCGCCTCTATCGTCCTCGATCCGAACCGACCTGTCACGTAACTGTATACCAATAACGCAAGCATCATCTCCGGCGGATACTGCTCGCTCCCGCAACCGCGCCGGTTTACTTTAAATCCGGCTACCCCTATTTGCTCTGTCGCCTCTATTACAAAATGCACTAAATGATCCTCGGGCAGCCATTCCCTCATGTCCACGGGAAACAGCATCTGCGTTTCCCTGTCTATATTTACAAATCTTTCGCTCATGTTTTTATTTTATCATTTCTTTTTATTTTTGAGAATATTTATTTAAATTTGTTAAATTTAGTCTAAGTCCGACAGACTGCTAGCCGCCGACAGGCGGCGTACTTTTACCGACCTGTTACACGACGTTTGCGCATTTACAATATAATGCTTTTTTATTATTTTGTCAATATTTATTTATAGCCTAATTATTCAATATTCTTTTTGCCCCAAGACGAACCACCGCCGTACATGGACGTACGGCGGTGTGGGATAAATTCCTATTATTCTTATTTTATTTTCACTATATTTTTATGATCTGTACAGCTTACTTTGGCATGACCAATCAATCCATTTGGATTAGTCTTGGTAAATAAGTTTCTAATTCATCACCATCTATTAATAATCTCCTTCTAGATTTTGCTTGTGCAATTTCAGCTCCAGATGGTTTTATCTCTTCAATATTAGGAACACATATTTTTGTTAGAATTTTTTCCTTTGATAAAAAATTTTTCCATCCAGCATAATAATCAGAATCCAATCTTAAAAACATAGTTGCAATATCTATAGAATCTATAACCTTTCCGTCCTTTACCTGCAGAGCATACCACTTACTGGCATTTACAGCTGAGTGCAACATAATTATTGTGCCAATCTCTTTTTTTTCCAGCCATACCCTATCTCTACATTGATTCAAATAATAATCATACACATAATCCACAGTAGACATATAACATTTTTTAGATAAAAAAATAAACCCTTCTTTTTCCATATCATTAACAATAGAATGAAAATCACTTACCCCGCTATTAACTTCAGGTACAAAATAACGAGCTTTGTCGTCATCAAATGTAGAAAAAACAGAACTTAAAAACTTTTGTTTTAATTCCTTATTATTACTAAAAAAAGTATCAAAATTTCCCGCATGAGGAATCCATTTCAATTTACCAATATCATTTAGCTTTCCCCACATATGAAATCCGTCAATTAATTTTTTATGTTTTTCTAAATCAAGATTAAATTTTATAATTTTTTCCACTAATTGTGATGGGTTTTCTCCCATCCAATTGTCAAATTTTTTTCTAGGTTTCTTAATTTTAGTTTCCGAACTAAATAATTGCGGATAATCAAGTACAATTTTTAAGTCGATATTTGATTTACTTAAAATACCGCAAAAGTCCAATATGTCAGAACATTTTGATAATAAAAATTTCCCGTCTTTATACCTTGTTCCGAATCTGTTTTCTATAACTATTGTTGTATTAGGATATTTTTTTACAAACTTTTGATAGAAAACATTAAACACATCCAGAAATTGGTCAAATGATTTACAATAATCGTCAAATGGTGGGTGGATTTCCAATACTTCCGGCGGATTATTCGAGCCTATTAACCATTCAATAAAAATAAAGAATTCATTTGCCCATTCTTTATCATGCCACAACTGCGCTATATTGCCTTTTTGTGCCTTATTAATATTTCCAAGTTCATTAACAATTTTTGAACAAAATGCCTTAGGTACAGATGATGGTTCACTATGCAATGAATAGGGAGATTTTACAATAAGTTTTTCTTTATAAAAATTTCCTGAAACTTCATGTATATTAGCTTTTATATGAGACGGATAATTCATATTTTTATATATAATAGGTATTAATTTTGACATAACTGTTTCCCAATAATTCCCTTTATATTAGACACAATCAAATACATGACCGTCTTGAAGCAAGATAATATTTTGATCTGTAAATAATTCCTTAAATTTCTCAGGCGCTTCTGTGTGAATGGGGATAATACCACATTTTGGTTTTACAGTATCAAAAAGCGAGCCTAATGTTTTTACGTCGGCATGTCCGCTTGTATGTTTGTATTCATATTTATATGGTTTAATAAAGTCAATAAAATTTTGATTCTTTGCCGTGTTTTTCTCTTCTAAATAACCTTTCCACATGGAATAATATATTTTTGTTTCATTTAATTTCGAGTATTCATCTAAAAGAGGCTTAAAACTATCATTTGGTCTAACAAGCATACAAAAACCATGTTCATTCAAATATGGTTTTAATTTACCAACGAAGTCATAATTTTTTCTGGCTATGCGTTTTAACTCGAGAAAACGTCCTACTGGATTTTTTTGTTTGTAATTTATATCATAAAATGTAGTATATTTTTTATGTGATTCAGAAACTATTTTTAAGATTTTAGTTTGATAAGTATCACAGACAAAACAACGTCCTGCATTTTTAGTAGCATGATATAATGCAAATACCCTGTCAATATTGGTGGAAGAAACCATAACAAAGTTGTATTTGTTTTCTTTAAATGATTTCTCAAAATCTTTCTGTAACTCCTGTTCGGTTTGCAAAACAGCGTCAGGACGTTCAATATTTGAACCTTCTGAAATTATATAATCAATGTTTTGTGCGTATTTTTGAAGCATTGGAACAAGAACTTTACTATAAAAACCATGTCCGCGAAAATCGCCTGTATTTAATACCCGTTTGTTATCTGCTTCAACAATAAACATATAAGCGTCAAAAGCGGAATGGTCAATAAATAATGGCGTTACTGTTATTTTGCCAACATTTATTTCCTGCTTTGCATTAAAAGTTTTTATCGTCTTTAGCCGTTTCAAAATGTTTCTATGTTTTTCCGCTTCTTCTTTAACTGGAATAAACGATAATCTTTTTTCAAGACATTTATATATCTCTAAAGCAGTTTCACCAACATATATGGGTAAATCTAAAACTGTATCACATATTTTTCCTATGTGATCTCCATGATAATGAGTTATAAATAAAGCACTTTTTGAGACATCACCACAAGTTAATCCATCAATTTGTTTTAATTGATTATCGTTATTTTCAGCACCTGGCAACTGCTCGCCAAAGTCAATAAAAACTTTATAGCCATCACTTTCAATTTCAGTTACACAGCCACCTATTTGATTTGTCCCTCTATGTATTGTTATTTTCATTACAATATTATCCTTACAAAACGAATAAAACAATTATACCAACATATAATTATTATGAATAGGGGTAATTTACAATATATTTCTTTTTGCGCCGTAGGCGCATTTCATATATTCTTCCTTTTATTCTTTTTGACCCTTTTGGGATAAGTCCCCGTGCCAGGAGAGCCTGTAGAAAAATGCCTTTTTAAGCCAAATTATTTTCCTCTTTTATTTTATTAATAAATTTTAAATATATTGATTAAGGATAATTAATTTTTTCTTTGTTTTTTATCCTCATCCATTGCTTGTTTCCTTTTTTCATGGTCTTTTACCATACTGTTACGCGCTATTCCTCCTTATATGCTCGTTCAGGCATTTGCCTAAGTTATGCATTATACAATATAGCTGCCATTGCCCGTTTACTTTTTCTTTCCCGCGTAAAGTAAAGCGGTCAAGCCCTTTGCAATACGATATGTTCGCAAATACCGGTTCAATTATCTGTATACGCCGCGAGTATTTCTCCTGGTATTCTTCCGTATCAAGTTTTTTTCTCATTATCCTGCAGAAACTCCCGTCCTCATTGCTCTTCCTTACAACAAGGTTTTTCCCCTTGTCTAACATATTCCTTTCTTTTTTAGTGCGTATGCATTTGTTATACACAGGACATACCCGGCAGTCCGTCAGGCTGGCGCGGTAATACTTTACTTCGTCATTATTTATAGTATCCGCTCCCTTATAAGGAAGTTTTTTACCCTGCGGGCATTCATAGTAATCGTCATTTTTATTATAAATAAAATCTTCCAGCTCATACATCTTTTCCTTGTTTGCCCCGAGACGGCGTTTGTATTGGCTGTCGGGTATTATCGCGTCTATGCCGCGTTCGTCACAGGCTTTTAAATTATTTTCGCTAAAATAATTACGGTCAGCCAAAAATGTTTTTTCTTTTTCTTCCCATGTTTCCGGGCTTGATGTTTCCTTAATATTTACTTCTGTTTGATCCAGCATGTCAGGAAAATGCTCCCCTTCATTAGCGCTTCCGACTGCTTCGGCGCTTACTATTATCTGGTTTTTTTGGTCGGACACCGCCAGCCCTATATACCCTTGAATATATCCGGACGGGCCGAGAATTACGGCGCTCTCGTTATCCGTAACATTCGATTGTATTTCCTGACCGCGGCTTCCTTCTTTTTTTTCCATTGTATTAATAAATACGCTTAATTTTTCTATTTGCCGTTTCAGCTTTTTCTGGCGTTCCACAAAATGTTTTTCCGTATTCTCATCCGTTTCCCCGTTTTCGTCTTTCCTTTTATGCCTGATCAAGTGTTTCTCCGCCATTCTTTGGTATGTTTTAAGACGTTTTTCAAGCTGTTCTTTAGTTCCTGAAAAATCCATTGACGCGTTCGACGGAAGCCTTAGGCCGTCTATCGCAAACGTTTCGCATCCCACAAGGCCTAATTCGTTGCAGCATGCCAGCACTTGAATAAAAATCTTTTTAAATTCTTCGCTGTTTTCAGATATAAAATCGGCTATCGTCGTCCAATGCATGTTTATGTCGTTAATCAGGGCTTTGGCTATAATATTGTTTCTGCTTAATTCCCAGATGCTTCGCGAGCTTTTTTTCCCTTTGGAATATCCGTATATTACCAGTTTTAACAATGCTTTCGGCGGTATCGCGCTTGCCCCCGCCTGGTCGTTTTTATATTTTTTATCAAATATGCCGGTATCAATTTTTGTATTTATTATTTCATCAAGCATATATTCGAACGTGTCGGGCAATAATTGTTCTTTAAGGTTAACAGATAAAAACATTCCCTGGCCGTTTTCCGCTTCCGTATGTTTGTATCTTGCCATTTTTCCCTCCCGTTATGTGCATTATATTTTATTATTTTTATTTTTTCAACATTTTTCTACAGGCTCTCCTGGCACGGGGGTTTAAACACAAAGTGGGCTTTAGAATTTAAGAATTATGTGTCTTCGGCATGGTAAGTGTTTATTGATTAAAAATAATATTCTCTTTAATTACTTTTTTGGAAACCTTATAATTCTTTTATCTTCATTTTCATTATCTGGTGTTTTATTGTCTTTTAAGGCTGTAAGAATATTTATTGATATATTAAACGTCATAACATTTTGCCATTCTTCTGGTTCTGTATAGTTATTTATTTTAATTAGGTTTTTATCTTCTAGGGTTTTAAAGTCATCAATATAATTTATTAATTTTAAAGGTTTACAGCCTATAAAATCGGCTACACTTTTTAATGATATTTCATAACCGTCAAATATATTTATCATATTTCCAAATAAAACAGCCTGTACATCATTTTTTTTTAGTTTCTCACATACGATATTTAAGTATTGTTGTACTGTATCCATAATTTTATCATTTTCAGACTTTGGCAATATTCCCGATTTTTCGTATGCTTTTCCAATTTCTTCTAATGCCGCTAATAATGATACATCTTTATTTTCATTGCCTATTATTTCGCCATCTATAACTTGTTTTACAACCACCTCATTAAATAATTCTTGATACTTGTCTGCGTCAACTGTATGAATAGGTATTAACATTTTTGGTAAAACGGCATTATACATTTTTTTCAAGGTATAATTATCGGCGTGTCCTGATGTATGTATTGTTGTTATTGTAGTGCCTCTTTTTACAATATCATTTAGAAATTTTTTAGTGGAAGAACTATCTTTATATCCTTCCCACATTGAATAGATTAATGTTGACCCTTTTAATTTTTTTATTTGTTTTATTTCATGTGCCATACTTGAGCGTATAGTCATAACAATATTTTCTGTTTGTTTGTTAATTTCTTCATAATCAATATTAAATTGAGCAAAACGGTCAATTAAATCATTTTTATTTAAATTTTGTATACGTTTAGTTAAAAGACTAGGATTATAAACTTTTACCTCTTGGAAATTATTAGAAGGATATGGAACTTTATAATCTAGTTTCGCTAATTCAAATAATACATTTGCGATATAAAAATCTATAACAAATAATTTTCCACATCTTCTACAGGCACGGAAAATTGTTACAAGCCTGTCTATATTTTGACCAGAAACATATACTAGATTTATTCCTTTTGTATCCTTAAAGGTTTTTATAAATTGTTCTTCCAGTTGTTCTTCTGTTTCAAATCTTTTGTTGCTTCTTGATATAGATGTACCTTCCATGAGCATATAATCTACATTTTTCGGAGCAATATGTAAAAACTTATAAAATGACCGCCATTTTCTTCCGTGTCCTCTAAAATCTCCGCTATAAAATAGTGTTTTTCCCTCTCCGCAGAGTAAAAAGGCGTAAGCGTCGCAACAGGCATGATCCATAAAATATGAGGTAATTTCTATATCACCAAAATTAAATTTCTCATAAGATGAAAAATAGATTGGATTTTTTATAACTGGTTTTCTTCCGCCAAAAACCGCTGTCAATTCAATTAGTTTATGGCTTGCTTTTCCTAAATAAACTGGAATGTCGTTATCTACAAAATCAATAAGTCCATAATGGTCTTGATGAGAATGTGAAATAATTATTGCTGTTTCTTTATCTCTTGGCTTTTTATATAGTGCCGGAATATCTGGTAATATTTTTTCTTTAATCATTTCATCTACGGATAAATCTTTTATTTCCGATGAATTAAAAGTAGAGCCGTCTTTATTCATTAACGGCATACCTATATCAAGTATTATTCTGGTTTTTTCTGTGCAGACTTCAACGCATGAGCCGCCAATTTCATTTGCTCCTCTATGAATTATAAACGTCATATTACCTCTTTTATAATTACATCGCTTCCCGAGTATTCCATTGTAAATATATTCACTTTTAATGTTTCGGCTAAATCCTTAATATATTTTGAATACTTTTTATACTGTTTATGTAAAATGCTATTATTATAAATGAGTACAATTTTTCTTATAGGTTCGATTACAGGTAACTTGTAACAATCAAAAAAATTTTTTATTAATTTCTCTCTGTCAAGTTGATAATAATATGTGCATATTTCTAAAATTGCTCGTAAAAGTGTATCAAAATTGTTTTTATTATTTTTTAATTCAATAATTGACAGCATTTTATCTTTTTCATTATATGCAAGTAAATCTACAGCACCAACCTCTTTATCATCATCTGTGTTTTGTATTGGAGTTTCATAATCCTTAATTTGTCCTAAAAAACCAAGTTCTTTTCGTAAATATAAATTCTTTGCCATTAATTTTTCTCTTTGGTCTGGGTCATTTATCAATAAATCTTTAGCATTTTCTATTTTCTCATGTTCTTCTTTTCTGATATATGTGCTATTTCTTGTTATTTTTATTTTATCATTGTTTTCAAAAAGTTCTTTAATATTATGGTCAATAAGCCATTTTGCGATATAGTTATATTGTTCCAAATTTGTACCCTTAACTTTTTTTTATAATTAACAAGTGCTGTTGTTTCTTTTTCACTTACATCAAATTTAGGCGGTTTTGGCGGCTGTTTATACAAAAGCGATAACTTATCATTTTCCGTATATTCAGTTAAAAAATCGCAAATCTGCTTTTCTGAAAAAGGTTTTCCCATTAACTTCCTCCTAAAATATTATTTTCTATCAATCTATTGTATCATGCTCTTTATATTCATTACAGGCTTCTTCGTATTCTTTTAGGAAATTTGCCTTTAGATATGCTGCCTGATACGCAATAAGCGTATAAGCTACTGAATGGCTTTTATTAAAAGCAATATTGGCACAATTTAGTAAAAGCTCAAAAACTTCTTCTGATTTTTCCTTACTGAAACCACGATTTACAACATTATCAATAAAACATATTTTTTCTTTATCACAATCCTCTATCTTGCTTTTTATAAGTTTACGACGTAAATTGTCAGCTTTTCCTAAACTATATCCTGCAACTTTATTTGCAATTAACATAAATTGTTCTTGATAAATTAGTACACCATAAGTTTCTTTTAGTATTTCTTCAAGTTCAGGTATTATGTATGTTATATCAAGTACACCATTTTTCGTATCAACAAATTGTGGAATATAAGCCTTTAGTTCTGGTCGGTAAAGTGTGTTTAATGCAATTAAGTCTTTCATTGTATCTGGTTTTGCTTGCTTTAATACAATTTTTATACCGTCAGACTCAAATAAATAAATATTATCAGTATTACCTTCTTTGAAAATATTAAATGTATTACTATCATTTTCACAAATATTTTCAACGCTAAAATTGGAATATTCACCTTTTTTCCGCCGTATTAATTCTTCTGTGTGTTTTATTATATCTAATGTTTTATCAATAAAAAAATCAAATCTAATTAATCCATATTTTCCTAATTCGGTATACTTTATTGTGGTTGCGTCAATATTTCCTGTATCCTTGTAAAGTGGTACTTTTTCTAAAATAGATTTTTTCCCTATAATTATTCCACTTGGGTGTTCTACATGATAGTATTGAGAAACACCACGCATATAAAAAATATATTTTTTTACACATTCCTTGCCGTATTTATCTGTAACATAATTTATTACTTTTTCTTGTCCCTCGATAGAAAATTCAATACCAAAATAAGGTATATCCAAACGCTCAACGTTTATAAAACGTTCAAAAATTAATCCGTATTTAATAGGACATATATTATTTATCCGTAAAGCATAAGAAACAATTGAACTTGGGCTAGTACCTATTCCATATCCAACTGGTATATTATGTTCTATTGCCCAATTTACATAATCCGCAACAATAAGAAAAATATTTGAATAATTTAACTTTCCTATAATATCAAGTTCATATTTTGCTCGTTTTTGTATGTTTTCCCATGCTGTTTTCCCTTCCTGTTTTTCTTTTTTATATCGTTTTTCTAATCCCTCTGCTGTCAAATGCCTTATGTATTTATCTGAATTTTCATATTCTTTAGGAAGTTCAAAATCTGGTAAACAATTTGGCAGTTCATAAATGTCAATATTCATAATCTTTTAATCTCCTTTTTATACTGTATAATATATATATTATACAGTAGTGTCAAGGGCGGTTAAAAAATATTTTACTTGCATTATCCCTATTATATACTATATAATAGGGTATTATGGGGGTTTTATGACGGCAGATTGGGGAGTTAAATTCGTACAAACTGATTTAAGAAAGGTTTGTACTAATGCTGATGAAGTTGTCAGAAGCATAAAAAACGCCTTTCCTAGCGAAACTACCGAGACTCTTGCCCGTAAAGCAGGGGTAAGTTTTCAGACAGTTCAACGTTGGATTGGTTCAGGCAGAGCGGACGCAGAGGCTATGCAGAGGCTTTTAACGGCTTTTCCTTCTAAAAAAGTCAAAAACGATAAAGTTTATCTGGTTAATGCTACACCAAAACAATTATATGATCGCTGTTCAGAATTAGGTTGGGATATAGTAATACAGTCAGGACGAGAAAAATAAAGAAAATTATCACTATCCACTTTTTTGAGTTTAATAAGTTTATATTGCCTATTGATGCGGATTATTGTATATTATATAATATTAGGAGAGGGTTATCATGGCACTTGAAAGGGAATTTGAATATTACCAGAAAAACATGGCGACAATTCGTGAAAAATACCTTGGAAAAAGGGTTGTAATTGTCGGCGAACAGGTAATCGCCGTATATGATGATTTAGAAGAAGCCTATACGGAAACGGCAAAGACCTATGAACCAGGAACCTTTATGAT
>Ga0268262_10007658_pt1 | contig 9998 bp, 9 predicted proteins | sample TergutNc150P3_FD_190354 | JGI IMG/M metagenome (GOLD analysis project Ga0268262, IMG submission 190354) | Nasutitermes corniger P3 segment gut microbial community from laboratory colony in Florida, USA - Nc150 P3 (SPAdes) (version 2) | ecosystem: Host-associated > Arthropoda: Insects > Digestive...
GTTGGGCATGGTAAGGATCGGTATCTGGGTGATAGAGCCGCCTGAGCCGTTTATCTTTCCCGCCCTCTCGTAAAGCGAAGCCAGATCCGAGTAGAGGTAGCCGGGGTAGCCTTTACGGCTGGGGACTTCCCCCCTGATTGAAGAAACTTCCCTAAGGGCTTCGCAGTAGTTGGTCATGTCGGTCATCACAACAAGGACGTGCATGTTTTTTTCGTAGGCGAGGTATTCGGCGGCGGTAAGGGCGCAGCGCGGGGCGACAAGGCGCTCCAACGTAGGCGCGTCCGCCAGCGAAAGAAATACCACGACGTTGGCTAAAACGCCTGAGCGCTCAAAATCATCCAAAAAGAAGCGGGCCACGTCGTACTTGACCCCCATAGCGCAGAAAATGATGACGAATTGCTCCGCCTCGCCGGCACTTGCCGCCGAGCCTGAAAGGCGAGGTTCCCCTCCGGATTCGGCGGAACCGTGCAGGATCTTTGCCTGGCGAACGATCTGGGCGGCCAGCCGGTTATGCGGAAGGCCGTTGCCTGAAAAGATGGGAAGCTTCTGGCCCCTTATTAGGGTGTTCATGCCGTCGATGGCGGATATGCCTGTCTGGATAAAATCACGCGGGTAGGTGCGGGCATAGGGGTTGATTGGAAGCCCGTTCACGTCCAGGCAGGTTGAGGAAAAAATGTCCCCATAGCCGTCCACAGGCTCCCCGAGGCCGTTGAAGATACGGCCAAGAAGCCCCGGCCCCACGCGGAGCTTCATCGGCTCGCCAAGAAACTCGACGCGGCTGTGATCCGCGGAAAGGCCGGTGGTGCTTCCGAAAACCTGGACCGCTGTCCAGTCCTCGCTCATGTCCACTACCCGGCCAAGCTTGCGGGCGCCTTCCCTGTCGTAAATTGCCACTACCTCGTTAAAGCCGACGTTCCTGCTTCTGGCGGTAACAACCACAGGCCCTTCGATGCGGCTTAAGCCCTTGTATTCGATGCCTCTCATAAAATTTCCCTGTTGCGGTAGCTCCGCTCTAGCACGTCCAAATCGGCGCGCATTCCATGCTCGAATTCCGTAAAGCCGTCGGCCTGGTCGTTCTTTACGTCGCTCTTGAGCCTGGAAAGGTTTTCGCGGATTGAAAGGGACGTAATTTTCACAAGGGGCGCTCCAAGCTTAATGCAGGTATTGGCCCTGTCGTAGAATTCCATGATTAGTTCCAAAAGGCGAATCTGCTTCATCGGGACGCAGTACATGTCAACTTCGTCAAAGCTGTTTTGCTGCAAAAATCCGTTTTTGATTATATCCGCCGCGAGCAGTATGAGGCGCTGATTGTCAGGCAGGGCGTCAGGCCCGATAAGCCGTACTATTTCCGCAAGGCGCTGCTCCCTCTTTAAGAGATCCATCGCGCTGCGGCGCACCGCCGCCCACTGGGGGTTTACCCTCTCCCACCATGGCTCTACCTCGGCGGCATACTCGCTGTAGCTGTCGATCCACGAAATCGCGGGGTAATGCCTGGCGTTGGCAAGCTCCCGATCCAGCGCCCAGAAACAGCGGATGAACCTTTTCGTGTGCTGGGTTACCGGCTCCGAAAAATCGCCGCCCGGCGGGGAAACCGCGCCAATAAGGGAAACCGATCCTTCCACGCCGGAAAGGGTCTTTACCTTTCCCGCGCGTTCGTAAAATTCAGCAAGCCGCGTCGGCAGGTACGCGGGGAAGCCTTCCTCGGCGGGCATTTCTTCCATGCGCCCGGAAAGCTCCCGCAGAGCCTCCGCCCAGCGGCTTGTGGAATCCGCCATAATCGCGACGTGGTAGCCCATGTCGCGGTAAAACTCCGCCATGGTAACGCCCGTGTATATTGAAACTTCCCGCGCCGCCACCGGCATATTGGAAGTGTTGGCGATCAGCACAGTGCGCTCCATCAGCGACCTCCCGCTGCGGGGATCTATTAGGTGCGGGAAATCTGTAAGCACATCGGTCATTTCGTTCCCGCGCTCCCCGCAGCCAATGTAGATGATCACGTCGGCGTCGCACCACTTCGCGATTGCGTGCTGGGTCATGGTCTTGCCCGTGCCGAAGCCTCCGGGGATAGCGGCTGTCCCGCCCTTGGAAATCGGGAAAAAAACGTCGATTACCCTTTGCCCTGTAATAAGGGGCGTGTCGGGGGAAAGCCGCTCGGCGCTCGGCCTGGGAATCCGCGCCGGCCACCAATGCGAAAGCGTAACCTCCCCGCCCTCGCTGGTACGCGCCACAACGGAAGACACCGTAAGCTCAGCTTCCGGGCTAAGCTCGGTGATGCTGCCTACATGCGCCGAAGGTTTACCGGGCGTGGGAACCATGATTTTACAGGTAACGCTTTCTGTTTCCTTTACGGTACCAAGCAGGAGGCCGGGAGAAGCGGGAACCTTTTCGCCGCCAGAGATTCTCGCCGCCAGGGCGGGATCGGGAACAAAGGGCCATTTTTTGCCCGCTTCCAGCGGTTCCCCGCGCCCGCCCGATTCCATAAACGCCCCGTTTTGCTCAAAGAGCTTTTCAAGCGGGCGCTGAATGCCGTCGTAGATTGTCCCGATTAAGCCGGGCCCCAAAAGCACGGACAAAGGCCGGCCGGTAGATACAGCCTCGGATCCTATCGTCAGCCCGGTTTCGTCTTCATAAACCTGAACCACCGCTTCGTCCTTTTCAAGCCTGACGATCTCCCCGATTAATTTTTTATCGCCTACTTCCACTACGTCGAAAAGGCCCGCCCCGCTTAAGCCAGCGATGCGGATTATTGGCCCGGAAATGCGCTTTATCCGCCCACTAATCATTAAGGACTCCCTCGCCCAGAAGGGCAGCGGCCAATTCACCCCGCTTGTCCCTTAGCAAAGCTTTTGCGGCGCTTTTCACCGAAGCGATTATTCTAAATGTTTTTGTCTCAATAAAAATCAAAGGGAATTCACGGACTACCGAATCGGCCCTGTATTCCCAATCGGGGCTGACCAGGAAATCTGTTTCTTCCAGAGCGCGGCTAACTTTTTCGAGAACCGCTTTGGCTTCATCAGGGCTAAGGCCTGAATAACGGACTATAGCGCGGTGACGGGCAAGATCAACGGCGCAGGCTTTTAAGCGCACCCGAAGTTCCCGCTCCAGAACAATAAGGAGCTTTTCCCGGCTCAATGTCCGCAGAAAATCATTAATTGCCTTGACCAGAAAGCTTTCGGTGGTTTCGGATCGAAGCCGGCGCTTGTCCAGGGGAAGGCGGGCCTGAATTTCCTCGTTGGTTTTTTTTGTCCGTTCCGCGAATGTTTTCCGGATGGAGTCCAGCGAGCGTTTTGTCTTCCTTTCCCAATCCCGGTTTTGCACGGCTAGGGTATCGTCAGAAGTCTTTAAAATTTTATGGGCTTTCTTCCGGGCATCCTCAAGGATCTCATTGCCCAGCACCTCGGTCGTTCTCAGCTCTTCCATTAAACCCTGACCCCGATTGCTTCCCTGATTGATTCCACCAGCGTTTTGCGGCCCTCATGCCTTCCCAAAAGCCCCGGTATTTCCACAATCAGAGGGTAGCGATCCTTAAGCTGCCATTGGACAAGGGTATCCCCTAGCCAGTCAGCCACTTCCTCCGTAATGATAAGCACCCGGCAAAACTCCATGTCCGGCAGGACTGTTCCCGAGGTTTCGTCGTAGTTTTCGGTAATTCTGCGGAACGCGTCAACAGCGTCGCCTGAGTTTTGTACCTGAATCCCGCTTATGCCTACAAAACGGAAAGCTGTAACCAGTTCCGCCTCTCCTATGAAAAAATAGTCCATTGAATGGGAGCCTAGTTAATCACCAAAATCAGCAGGGCGACAAGGAAGCCCCAAAGGCAAATCCCTTCGGCAAGGCCGACATAGGGTATGGCCTTTCCCGAAAGCTCAGGGTTCTCGCTCATCGCGCCCATCGCCGCGGCCCCAATCTTGCCTACCGCCAACCCGCCCGCGATGCAGGAAATTCCTACAGCGGCGGCGGCGGCAATATACTTCCACATTGACGCCGATGAATTCTCAGATTCCTGGGCTTCCTGGGCAAAAATAAAAGCCGAGGCTATAAAAACCAGTGCCAGAACTAAAACAAGACGCTTCATCATTCACTCCCTCATTTAAGACTTTTGGCCTCTGAACTTTGCTGTTCAGCGCCTTTACGGAACCGAAAGGGGGAAAATTCTACCCCCATATCGGTAAAAAACTTGCTGAAAAATTCGTAGTATTGAAGGCGCACCACCTGTATCGCCACGATGAGGCCTTCCAAAAGAATAATAACCAAATTGCCGAAAACCATAATTAAAACGCTGAAGGCGGTTCCCGCTGGAATAGTGGCAACCTCCTCCGAAAACCTGAACACGATATAGGCAAGCACGGCGTGAGACAGGGCAAACGCCCCCACCCTGAGAAAGCTGACAGTATTGGAAACATAGGTGGAAACGGTTTCTATAAGCTCCACAAACCCTTCCATGACGAATACCATTACGCCTTCCGCGAACACCGGCCTTTTACCGGAGAGGAGCCGCCAGATCGCGGAACCGAAGAATATCCCGACGAGCGGAACCAGCAACCCCGCCGCGTCAAACCAGCGGAAGCTGAACTCGTAAACTTGAGGCTTTATCAGCGCGGCGGCAAAACGTATCGCGATAAAAATGGCGTACCAGAAAAGCAAAAGCCCCGCCAGGCCCGTTTTGCCAAAAAGGGCTTTTTCGTATTTTTTCAGGAAAAACTGGTTCGCAACATTTACGATCATGCCCGCTGAATTAAGCAGCGCCCCCACGCCGATGGTAAAGCCGAAAAAGTAGAAAAGCTTAACCACGCTTCCGCCCTTTTCCGGCAGGGGCATGATGGTAAGTATCCTGTCTGAGGGATGGCCTGTAAGAAAAGCCGTTACCGCCCTTGTGGGGCCAATGAGGATATTCTCGTTGGTAAAGATCCCTCCGTTCAAAGCGCCCATGACCATCGACGAAACCCCAACGGCCATAAGGGGGACTGAAAATTTCCTGAAACCCGAAAGCAGGCGGGAGCCGCGCTTGCCGGTAAGGATGCCGAGCAAGAAAAGCACAAAGCCCTGGCCGAGATCCCCGAACATGATCCCGAAAAGGATAGTAAAGAAAACCGCCACAAGCGGGGTAGGATCGATAGTCCCGTAAAGGGGAGCGCCGTAAGAAAACACCACGCTTTCAAAGCCTTTGACAAAAGCGCCATGGTCAAGCGAAACGGGGACCTTTTCCCTGCCTTCTTTTACCCCTTCAACTTCTTCCGGGTTATAGGAGCGTATGGCAATCCTTCCCTCCGTAAGATCTTCCAGCTCCGTGACCAGGCGGCCGACCGTATCCGCCGGAACCCAGCCGGAAAGCAAGTACACGTTTTTGGTTGCCTTTAGGCCGGCTTTTAGTTTTTCGGCAATGCCGGCCATCAGGTATGAAGCGACTAGCGACTGGAGGCTTAGGGCGTATTCGTCGCGGAGCTTTTTTTTGCTGCCGTTTATCTTTTCAAGCTCATTAGCCGCTCCCTTTAGCCTCTCCTCAAGGCCCACAAGCAGCTCGGACGGTATGCCCTTAAAACCTTCCGGAATGTCAATGGGAATAAAGTCCATCTTTTTAAGTTCCGAATCCAGGGCAAAACGGCCCTTCCTCGAAGCCGCGGCCAATACCCTGTTGCCCGAACCAAGGGGAATGACAACCGCCCTTCCCTCAAGATTCTCCCTGAGTTCTTCCTGCTGCCGGACATCAAGGCGGCCTACCCTGAGGGTAAGGTAGGATAATTGATCCAAATCCGAAAATGGGGCGTTCAGGTTCGCAAAAGCCTTCGCCTCGTTCAGGGCTTCTTCTATTTTGCGCTTTTCCTCGCGCTGCTCATTCTCGGCCTTTATCAGGGACGAAACCGCGCCGGTAATGGTATCAGTCAGGCGTTCTTCCGCTTCCCCCGGAAAATGGCTCGATTCCCATGGCTCGGCCGGCAGCGGCACGCCCAGCCATGTGGAAGCGGAAGAGAGCTTCTCAATATTTTCCTGTATGTGCCTGGAAGCCGCCTTCTCAGGCAGCTCCTGGCCGCTGTTTTCAGAGCTAAGGTGCATAAAGGATCCGCGGCCCAGGAATTCAATGACCGCGTCTATATCCCGGTGTAAAACGGTGAGCTCTATCTCTTTCATTTTACGGGGACGAAGCGAACCCATTATTCAACCCCCAGCATCGAGATTGTATCCCTTACGGTCATTCCGATTCCCAGCCCTTCGGCGCTGCTGGTAAGGACGTCTTCCTCAAACTGCTTCAGCTTGATAAAGCAAAAAACCGTATCCAGCGAAGACGGGTTAAGCCTGAAATGATGCCTGGCGAGGTTATACAGGTACCGCGAAGCGGCGTTCTGGAAAAACCTGGGATCCGCCTGCCAATGCCTGGTCTCAAAGGGCGGGTTAAGGAATTCCTTCCAGCGCCACGAAGACCAGTCCGAATAGTTATCCAGTTGATAGTCCAGGCAGGCAAGGGCTTCTTTGGCCAATGACCGCTGGTTATTACCCTTTGCCAAAACGTCAACAAGGTGCGGCTTGATTTCGTCGGCGGGCATCTGGTAAAAGGTGCGAAGCCTGAGCGCCCAGGAGGAATTTTTTAGCGAGATTTCGTCGGAAAGGATTTTCCTGGCAGCCTGCCTGTCTCCTGCAGGAAGGGATAAAAGGGCGTTCCAGAGGGCGTTGTAATAATGCTGGTCAAGAAGGCTCTGGAGGGATATGCCCGCCTTATCAGAGCCTGCTTTTTCCAGCTTGTCCAACAGAAATTCAAAAGCTGTCCCTTCTATCATTTTTGGAATATCAGGCCAGAAATTAAAGCGCACAGTCTGAAAACGCCCAAGATCGACATGGGCCGGGGCGTTTTTTTCTTTTTCCCTGGACGCGTTGATTGCGCTTAACAGATCCGTATATTCATAGCTGCGTATCAGCAATGTAAAAAACTCAGGCGGTTTGGAAAAACATTCCACAATGGAAATAATGGAATTTACTTCCCGGCCAATGATCCTTTTTTCCAGATCGCGGAGCAGCTCTTTTTCCGGCAAGCTCTTGGCGGAAACGGGAAATACCATCCTGTCCAGCTCGGAAAGCCGGCTTGCCTTCTCCAAGCCGCGCACTCTTTTCCCGACAAACGACTTGCCGATTATCCCGCAAGCCTTGGCATAGGCATAAGCGCGTTCGCCGGAATCAGGCATCCTGGCTCTCCCTAAAAACCAGCAGCTTTTCCGCAAGCGCGTAAAAAGCCTTAGTATCAAGGGATTGGGCTTTTAAGCTGTTGTGGTAATCTTCCAGCTGCTTGCGGTAATTATCCCTGGCTAAAGCGATGTCGGCGGAAAAAGCCTTTTCAAGGGCGGCTACTTCACTTGCGTATACTTCGTCATAGCGGGCGCGGTTTTGCTTTTCGCCTTCGGAAACCCTTCTGTCAGCCTCAGCCTGAGCGTCGTCTACCAGAGTAGCCGCTTTGCTTTCAATTTCAAGTAAGTGCTGTAAAATTTCATGATTATCCATGAGAGCCCTTTAACCGAGTTCATTCCGACGCGATGTAAATGTCCTCGTATTTTTTTATGATCTTACTGACATTCAGCGGATCGTTTTGCGCCAGCAGCTCGGTATAAAATTGGGGATTGTCCAGCAGTTCCGAAAGGCGTTTTAACAGGCGCAGGTGTAATTCAGAATCCGTCTTGGGCGCTAAAACCATAAAAAGCAGGTACACCGGCTGATCGTCAAGGGCCTCGTATTCTATTCCCTTTTTTGAAATTCCCAGAATTCCATGGACATTTTGGAGGCTTTCAACTTTCCCGTGGGGAATCGCAATGCCCTTTTGAATTCCGGTTGACATTTTGGATTCGCGTTCCCAAAGGGCATTAAGAATTTCTTTTCGATTGTCGGTTTTCATCGTCTGGCAGAATAAATCCGCCATTTCTTCAAACGCTTCGTCTTTATCTTCCGATTCAAGCCCGATTTTTATCAACTCGGGCGGAAATATATCATACAGCAGCATGGTTCAAACCTCCGGCCTGCCATGAAGGTCGCAATAAACCGAAAGGCTTAATCATCTTCTCCAGTGTCTGGCTCGTATACCGGCGGAAGGACTTCGTCCTCCATGAACCATTCGGAAGCGGCATTGCCGGATAAGGCCCGCCCAGCCTCCTCTACGCCCCTGCCGACAGGGCTGCGGTGTATGAGCGCAAGGCCGATGCTTATCACCAAAAACAAAGCTCCAAGAATAGTGGTCGTCCTGGTAAGCACGTTGCCTGAACGCGAGCCAAAGGCGGAACTTGAGCCGCTGGTAAAAATTCCCCCCAAGCCATCGCCTTCTTCGTCCTGAATCAGGACTAAAAGGATAAGTATAATTGCCACAATAACAAAAAAAACCAGCAATACAACGCTAAGAATACCCATAATTAAACCTCAATTATGGGTAATTCTAGCAGTTTGGGGAAACTTATTCAAGCTTAACCTAAAACTTCGCAATCGGCGCAAAAGTCTCAGTTTTTAGGGAAGCGCCGCCTACAAGGGCGCCGTCAATGTCTTCCATAGCCATCAGTTGGGCGGCGTTTTCGGGCTTAACGGAGCCTCCGTACTGGATAACAACCTGCCTGGCACTAGATGAGCCGTAAAGCTTTTCGACAATGCCCCTTACAAATTTATGCACTTTCTGCGCGTCATCGGGCGTAGCAGTTTTGCCCGTGCCAATGGCCCACACCGGCTCATAGGCGATGGTAATCCTGGACAGCTCCTCCGCAGTAACGCCTGCAAGCCCTTTCTCTGTCTGGCTTTTGCATACCGCTTCGACTTTGCCCTTTTCGCGCTCATCCAGGGTCTCGCCTATGCAGAGGATCACTTCAAAGCCGTGCTTTAACGCGAGCTTTACCTTTTTATTGATAAGCGCATCGTCCTCTTTGTAGATATGCCGCCTTTCGCTGTGGCCCAGGATAATTACGCTGACGCCCAAATCTTTCAACTGCAAGACCGACACTTCGCCGGTGTGAGCGCCCTGTTCCTCGGAAGCGCAGTTTTGGGCGCCAAGGAGGATGTTGCTCCCCTTGAGGATTTCGCCCACCGTTTCCAGGGACGTAAAGGACGGGGCAGCCATGTATTTGTTGTTCCCGCTTTTAAGGGATTTTACCAGGGCTTTCGCGAGATTCGCGGCTTCGGCTCTTGTCAGGTGCATTTTCCAGTTGCCTGCGATGAAATAGTCGCGGCAGCGGGTAACTTCAATGCCGGGGAGCTTCTTGCCTTCGAGGAGTTCCAGGGAAGCGCCGCCGCCTGTGCTTACATGGCTCATTTTGGAAGCCAGCTTGAACTTGTTCACCGCGGCTACCGAATCGCCGCCGCCAACGACGGTAATAACCCCTTTTTCGGTCATGGCGGCTACCATTTTGGCGACTTCCTCGGTTCCCTTTGCAAAGGCGTCGAATTCAAAAACCCCGATAGGGCCGTTCCACACTATGGTCTTTGCCGTTGAAATAACCTTTTTATACAGCGCCAGGGTTTTTGGCCCAACGTCCATCGCGATAAGCTTGTCGGGGATGTTAACCGAGGCGACAGCCACCGGCTTGGCGGCAGCGTCGAACTTCTCGGCTCCCACATGATCCACAGGCAGCACAATCTCCACTCCGGCTTTTTTGGCGTTCTCCAGAATTTTGTTTGCCGTGTCGATCTGGTCGTCCTCTACAAGGGACTTGCCGATCTTTTTGCCCTGCGCCTTGAGGAAGGTATAGGCCATCCCTCCGCCAATCACCAGGGCGGAAGAATTTTTCAGAAGGCTTTCCAGAACCGCGATTTTTGAGGAAACCTTGGCCCCGCCAATAATCGCCACCATGGGCTTAACGGGGTTGGTTACAATCGGCTCGAGGTAATGCACTTCCTTTTCCATAAGGAAGCCCGCCACGGAGACGGGGACAAATTTGGCGATGGAAGCGGTAGAGGCGTGATCCCTGTGGGCGGTGCCAAAGGCGTCGTTTACAAAAATGTCGCCGTACTCCGCCAGGGCCTTCGCGAGCTTGTCCCGATCTTTG
>Ga0268262_10007660_pt1 | contig 9997 bp, 7 predicted proteins | sample TergutNc150P3_FD_190354 | JGI IMG/M metagenome (GOLD analysis project Ga0268262, IMG submission 190354) | Nasutitermes corniger P3 segment gut microbial community from laboratory colony in Florida, USA - Nc150 P3 (SPAdes) (version 2) | ecosystem: Host-associated > Arthropoda: Insects > Digestive...
CAACACTACTTGCTAATTTACTTGATTCTGTTGCTAACGATTGAGCAGAAGAGCTAACTTGCCCTGTTCCTTGTGATATTTTATTAGCACCATTTTGAACGCCAAACATAAAATTATTTAGTGAAGTCAACATTTTATTATAGGCATTTGACAAAGAACCAATCTCATCTTTCCTTTTTAGATCATTTTTAGATATTGTTATATTCAAGTTCCCCGATGCAATTGTCTCTGTAACAATTACTACATTATTCAATCCAGTTGAAATATCTTTTGAGATAATAACCCCAAGTAGAGATAAAATTAAAATTCCTATTAAAATTATAATTACTATGGTAATTCCTGTTCTTTGTTCGTTCCTCATAATATCATTATATACATCATCAATAAAATTCATTTTAACATCTGTAAATGAATCCAATTCTTTTAGAAAGATACCACCTAGTTTAATTGTCTTCGACCTATGCAAATCAAATGCCTCATTATTATTTATCTTAGATAATTCAATTACTCTATCAACTGAGTTAATATACTCGTTATAAGTATTAATTATTTTACTCATATGTTCTCGACATTTATCGTTATTAGAAGATTTTTCAATATTACTAAATGTTTCATTTATATAATCTTTAGACTCTTTTATACCATCTAATACATCATTTATTACTGTTTTTGTTGTAGGATCCATTGCATCCGCTAAATGTCCCTTTATTTTACAATAATGATGACAAAAATCATAAAAATCTTTCATTGTTGATGCGCCATTATTGTACATGTTTTTAATATATGAACTAGCCTGTTTTAAAGAAAAAACACCAAAAATACCAATAATAATTGCTATAGTAATAGCAATCACAAATAAAAGAATAATTTTGACACTGATTTTCATAAAAAAACTCCTTAAATTTACAGATTTACAGATTTATATTTACAGATTTATAAAAATATACTTGTTTTATAAAACACTATTTAAAAAGCCATAGACACATTTAATTTAATAGTTTCAAATTATCCTTATTTTAATTATTACTGACTTTTTTTCAAGAAGTCAAATATTTATGTCGTTATTTTTCTTGCCAATTTAAAATAGATATTATATAACTAAAGTGTGGAGGAAAGTGGAATGTAATGCAAAATGCAAAATGCAGAATGGAAGAGAAGATGTGTTAATCCTATCTTTAATTTTGCATTCTGCATTCTGCATTAATGAAAGCATTCTGCATTAATAAAAAATGCAATTTGATGAAAGTTTGTCTCAAATTATGTCTTATACATATTTTCAGGCAGAGAAGAATAAATATGAATATATAACCCCTGAGCAACTGTTATATGCATCTCTCTCCTCAAAAGAGGGTGTAGAGCTTATAAAAGTATGTAATGGGAATATTCAGCGGTTAAAGAGAAATCTAGAACTATATCTAAAAAAACATATACCAGTAAGCAAATCTAGTAATGGAGAGGTTATAGAGTCCTCTTTTAGTTTTCAAAATGTTATTGGAAGGGCTATTTTTAATGTAAGTAATGCAGGTAAAACTGTTATAGGACTGGGTGATGTTATTATTTCTATGTATGATGAGAAAGAGCTTTTTGCTAAATACTTTCTTGAAAAAGAGGGTATTAGAAAAATTGATGTTATGAAAGCCGTTACTTCAAAAAATAGAGAAGGTAAACATAAGTTTGATAACATAGAGATATTACCTTTAGATGGTATAAAAATACCAAAAGATAAAAATAGAGAAAATATGAAAGGAAATAAACATAAAGATGATAAAAATAGTGCAGAAAAAAAGGCTGCCGCTGAGAGAGAGAGACAACGGGATGAATTTTTAGAGCAGTTTTCAGTCGATCTTGTCCGAAAAGCTAAAAATGGCGAACTCGATCCCCTTATAGGTAGAGAAAATATATTGAAACAAACGATACTTGTATTGGGAAGAAGAAATAAGAATAATCCCATACATATAGGGGATCCGGGTGTTGGAAAAAGTGCTATCACATTCGGACTTGCAAATCTAATAGCTAAAGATTCTGTTCCGAAACACCTTCTTAATACCAAGATATATTCTATTGATATGGGGAGCTTAATTGCAGGAACACGTTATAGAGGTGATTTTGAAGAGAGATTAAAGAGGTTTTTGAGCGAATTAGTAAAAAAGAAGAATTCTATAATATATATAGATGAGATACATAATTTGGTTGGAGCAGGATCTGTTAGTGATGGTTCACTAGATGCCTCCAATATATTAAAGCCATATCTTACGTCAGGGAAAATAAGATTTATAGGTTCTACTACCCATGAAGAGTATAGAAAGTTCTTTGAGAAAGATAAAGCGTTGGTTAGAAGATTCCAAAAAATTGACATTAATGAACCTACTATCGATGAATCTATAGAGATATTAAAGGGATTAAAAGGTGCTTATGAAACACACCATAATGTTACTTATACTGATTATATTTTAAAATTAGCTGTGGAACTCTCTCATAAGTATATTAACGACCGATTTTTACCGGATAAGGCGATAGATATTATCGATGAGGTTGGGAGCTTGGTTAGGCTAGAAAGCAAAAATGATGATAAGATAGCTATCACGAAAAACGATATAGAAAATATTATCTCTATAGTTGCCCGTATTCCTAAAGAGAGTATGAGTGAGACAGAGATAGATAAATTAAAAAATCTTGAGGAAAATATAAAATCAGCTATATATGGGCAAGATATCGCTATTGAAAAGGTTGTAAAAGCGATTAAAAGGTCAAAAGCGGGATTTAATGATGCAAGTAAACCAATATCATCTTTATTATTTATCGGTCCGACTGGTGTTGGTAAAACTGAATTATCGAAACAGCTTGCCGAAATATTGGGGATAAAATTAATTAGATTTGATATGAGTGAGTATCAAGAGAAGCATAGTGTGGCGAGATTGATAGGATCACCTCCAGGGTATGTTGGATATGATGAGGGAGGACTTTTAACAGAGGCTATTAGAAAGACCCCACATTGTGTTCTACTTTTAGATGAACTTGAGAAGGCTCACCAAGATATATACAATGTCCTTTTGCAAGTTTTTGATTATGCAACATTAACAGATAATAACGGCAGAAAGGCAGATTTTCGTAATGTTATAATAATAATGACCTCTAATGTAGGGGCTCGTGATATTGGAAAGAATATGGTCGGTTTTGGTGAGAGAAAGTTTGATAGGAATGAGATGCATAAAGAGGCAGAGAGAATATTTTCTCCGGAGTTCAGAAATAGATTAGATGGTATTGTTGCATTTAATCATCTTAATTTTGAGATGGGATTATCAGTTGCAAAAAAGCATCTTAATGATTTCAAAAAGAAACTTGAGGAAAAAAATGTCCATATAGAGGTAGATAATAGTGTGTATGAATGGCTCTCTAATATAGGTGTTACCTCCCCTTTTGGTGCGAGGGAGATACTTCGTATTATTCAAGAGAAGATAAAGACCCATTTTGTTGATGAGATTCTATTTGGAACTCTTATAAACGGAGGCAAGACGAGAATATTAATTGATAATGGAGAATTGAAAATGGAGAATGTAGAGTTGACCGCAGTGACTAGTAATTAGTAACTAGATTACGTTTCTTTTCACTGATTATTATTTAGGAGGATATTTATGCTAAACAAGTGTCTTCAATTTATTTTAATTATTTTTGGGATTCTTTTTTTCAGTTCTTGTATGGTTGATATAGAAGTGGATAAAGGAACTTTTGAGAAGGAACGTTCTTTATGGAATAGTAAAAATATTAGAAATTATCAGTTCACATATAATTTTTTTAATGATGCTGGTCCAGTTGGACCTATAAAAGTAACAATTAAAGAAAATGAGGAACCTATTATAGAAAAACCGGAACGGACAGATTCTTATATTTTTAAAAATATATCGGAAGTTTATGATTTTATAAATGAAACATTTGATTATATAGAAAATGTGAAAAATGGTAAATATAATGGATCTAAAATAAAGTCATTAACTTTGAAAATTGATTATGATTCTGTATATCATTATCCAAAAAAGGTAAATTTTTCGGTTGGCTATTTTGAAGCTGTGGATGGTGGAGGATATTATACATTAGAAATAACAGAATTTGAGGAAATCAAATAGTGTATAAATATATGGAGAATAACATATAATGATATTATTTATTTTATCTTGTAAAATAAATACTATTATATTATGATATAGTTATGAATTTATTTGTTGATAATACTATTCCGTTTCAAAAGTCTCAATTATTGACCTATTTTAAAAATAGAGGAAATGAATCTCTTGAGGAAATATCGAGAAATTATTTATCTAAACAATATAAAAAGAAAGTTTCTAAAATAAATAAAGCTATCAATGAAACAAGAAATAAATTAATATTAACAATTTCTCAAAAAGCAGAAGAACAAAAATGGGATAAAATGGAATTGTTAAGTAGTGTTTTAATGATAACTTATTGTAGTTATGTTACAATGGTTGATTTTCGTAATTCTATATGGGCTTATGATTATATGTCATTTAGCCGCAGAATAGGTGAATTATGGGAACATTTTTGTAAAATCTGTTTTGAATATTCTATTAATAAATTAGAATTGTTTATTCCACCATTGTTTTTAGATATAAAAAAAGAGATGACAAACGAAATTGAGGTATATATTGATAAATTAACAATAACCGATAAAGAAAAATTGGAACTGAAAAAATATTATGAAAAAATTTGGAGTATGGTTACTTCTGGTGAAATAAAATTAGAGCTTGATTTACATTTTATCCAAAACAATCAATTTTATAACATTGACTTTAAGAGTGGTTTCAGCTCAAATGAGAAAGGGAATATAAATAGATTATTGCTTGTAGCAACAATCTACAAAAATCTTAAAAGTAATTATAATTGCTACCTTTTTGTAAGATCAATGGAAGAAGAAAATAATCAATATTTTAAACAGCTTAGAGATTCTAGTGTTTGGACTGCATTTTGTGGAGATAAAACATATATTGAAATAAAAAAAATTACAGGATTTGATTTAAAAGATTGGATTTGTAAAAACATTGATTGGAAAATAGATTTGCAGGAAGAAACGGTAAAACACCTTAAACAAAATGATTTGCTTAAATATCTTGTGTGGTAAATGAAATGGGAACAATTTTTCAAAAATATTATACTAAATCTAATGAAATTGTTAATTATATGATAAATAAACTTTCGCTGCAACCCAATTCTTTAGTGTTAGAACCATGTGCAGGAGATGGAGTTTTTGTTGATTCATTATTAGAGAAAGAGAACAATGTTAAAATAGATATATTTGAACTTGATACGGAAGAAGCAAATAAATTAAAAAAAAAATATAAAAATAGAAATAATGTATCAATACAAAATGAAGATACATTACTCTACAAAAATTTTATTAATGGAAGCTGTAATAATAAATATGATTTTATTATTGCTAATCCACCTTATGGTGCATGGCAAGATTATAATAAAAGAGAAAAATTAAAGACCATATATCCAAAACTATATGTAAAAGAAACATACACTACTTTTTTATTTCTTTGTTTGAAATTGTTAAAAGAAGAAGGCAGATTGGTTTTTATTACACCAGATACATATTTAAATCTTCACATGCATACTTATCTTAGAAAGATAATATTACAAAATGCATTAGTTGAAGAAATTGTAATATTTCCATCAAATTTTTTCCCTGGAGTAAATTTTGGATATTCTAAAATGTCAATAATTACATTGTTAAAAACAAGTAATATTGCTGCTATATATAATAATAAAATTAAAATAATCGATAATCTCAAAGCTGTAAATGAACTAATAAGTAATAATGATGCAAGAACAACTATTATAAATCAGAAAGATATAATAAAAAATAATACTTATGCTTTTATTTTTTCAAATAATAAATATTTTGAATTGCTTGTAAAGTATTCTTCTATTCGTGTGGGTGATATTGCAAACTGTGTAACTGGGATATATACAGGTAATGACAAAAAATATATCAAAGTAAAGGAACATTCTGTAAGGAATAGTAAAGATTATAAAATTATTTCTGATGATGAAATATATAAAGAAGGTTTGGATATTAATATTGATGGAATTTGTAATGACAATTCTTCTTATATTCCTATAATGAAAGGTGGTAACACCAAATATATAAAGCAAAATTTATGGTATATCAATTGGAGCAAAGAGGCAGTATCATTTTATAGAACGGACAAAAAATCTCGATTTCAAAATTCACAATATTATTTTAAGCAAGGAATAGCAGTTCCTATGGTTTCATCAAATTCGGTTACAGCTTCATTGTTGGATAATAGAATATTTGATCAGTCTATAGTTGGCGTTTTTCCAAAAGAAGAAAAGTATATTTTATTTTTATTGGCATTTTTTAATACGTCAATTTGTACAGAATTACTAAGAATGATAAATCCAAGCGCAAATAATTCGGCTAATTATATAAAAAAATTACCAATTATTATTCCAGATTTCAGTATAATAAATCATATTAATAAATTAGTTGAATTAATATTGTCAGAAAAAGAACATAATGGAAATATTTCTTTTATGGAAAATGAATTAGAAAATATATTTAATATGATATTTTATGAAGATCAAAAAAGTAATATTTCAATAAATAGGCAGAAAGAATTATTTGTTTTATGAAATTAATGTTAGGTGGTTATGGGGGATTATAATAATTGCCAATATTTAAGTTGTCTAATAAATCTATATTGTTTCCAGATCCTATTTATGCCGAAGACGATGGGCTTTTAGCTTTTGGAGGCGATGTTACAGACCTTTGGGTAGAGTCTGCCTATAGAATGGGAATATTCCCTTGGTATTCTAATGATAGAGAGATACTTTGGTGGTCGCCTGACCCTAGATTTGTCCTTTTCCCAGAAGAGCTTAAGGTCTCAAAATCTTTAAAAAAGTTCTTAAAAAGAAACCCATATAGAGTTACATTTAATAAAGATTTTTCCTCTGTTATTAATAATTGTGGAGATTTAAGAAAGAGGGAGTTCGGAGGGAATGGAACCTGGATAACTAAAAAGATCATAAAGGCATATAGTAATCTTCATAATAGAGGATTGGCTATAAGTGTTGAGAGCTGGTATGATGATAAACTGGTCGGTGGTCTCTATGGTGTTGTGATTGGGAAATGTTTTTATGGTGAATCTATGTTTCATATAATGGACAATGCCTCTAAGGTAGCATTTGTTACACTTGTTGAAAAATTAGTTGAGTCTGATTTTAAAATTATAGATTGTCAGGTTCATACAGACTATCTTGAGAGTTTTGGTGCAAGATTTATTCCAAGAGAAAAGTTTTTGTCTATTTTAAAAGAATGGAATTGATATTAATGTGTAGGTGTATGAAAGTTAGGAAAGAACTTTATTAAAGAGATGGAGAATAATAAAAAAATTAAAATTAAAAAAATATTTATAGAAGAAAATATTAAATCAAGCACATATACAAAAAGAATATTAAATAGAATAGAGACAAAAGAGATTACAATATTTGATAATATAAATAATTTAAAGAAAAAGTGTTTTGGAAAATTTGATCCAAATGATAGTGTAGAGACTTTAATATTAAGCACCACAAAAGGTGAGGTATTAAAGAAATGTCCGGGCTCTAATGGGCATATATGTTGCAACTACTTTATAATAAACTTATATATAGGATGTCCTATAAATTGTTCTTACTGCATACTTCAATCATATTTAAATAAATCTTCAATAATGATAAATGTAGATCTTGATAATATATTTTATAAATTGGAGACTATTTTTAATACAAATAGAGATAAATTTTTTAGAATTGGAACGGGAGAACTTGGTGATTCTCTCTACTACGATCCGTTGACAGACTTCTCTTTAGATTTTATTGATTTTTTTTCAAGACATAAAAATACTATTTTTGAATTTAAAACTAAAACAAACTTTGTTGATAATCTATTTAAAGTTAAGCCCGTGAGTAATATAGTAGTTGCATTCTCTTTGAATCCTCAAAATGTTATAGATAAAGAAGAACTTAATGCAAGCAGTGTAGAAGAACGTCTAATTGCTGCAAAAAAATTAGCAGATTATGGTTATAAGATAGCTCTCCACTTCGATCCAGTAGTATTGATTGATAATTTTGAAAGTGAATATGAGAATTTAATAAAGACGTTGTTTTCATATATAAATAGAGAAAGCATTGTATGGATAAGTATTGGGACATTTAGATATACGAATGAATTAAAAAATATTATAGAATACAATCATCCACATTCAAATCTGCTATATAGAGAGTTTGTTTTATGTAAAGATAATAAGTATAGATATTTTAAACCTATTAGATTAAGGTTATATAAAAAGATATTTAGTCTACTCGTGGAATTTGGGGGGGAGAATATCCCTATTTATTTATGTATGGAGAGTGTTGATATCTGGAGAGAATTCGGAACAAAATTATTAAAAGCGAGTGAAGGGAATCGAACCCTCGTATCAAGCTTGGGAAGCTTGTGTTCTACCATTGAACTACACTCGCAATAAGATATACAACTTAAAACTGATACTAACTCTTTATTTAAAAAAAGTCAAGATCATAAGAAATTATTACAACAGACATAACATTTCTGCTTAACCAACATGTGACATTTTCCCTTAATTTTAACATTTAAAAAAAACATTCATATTGACAAAAAAAGATATTAAAAGTATACTCTACAGTAAGGGAAATAGACTAACCTTAAAGTTGGTTATATTATTAAGGAGATTATAAAAATGGAATATTTTTTAAAAAGAGTTTTATTTTTACATTTATTTTTGTTTACTGCGTTGATTTTGTTTGGTAACAATGGAAATAGGAGAGGAGAGTTATCAGACGGGATGCGTGCTGTTGAGCAAAATGGCAAATGGGGGTTTGAAGATAAATCAGGTAGATTAGTAATATCTTATACTTATGATGATGTACTTGGTTTTAGAGGTGGATTAGCGGCAGTTTTAACCGATGACTTATGGGGCTTTATTGATAGAACAGGTAAAAAAGTAATCAAATCTATTTATACTGCTGTATCTAGTTTTGATATGGGCTTTGCAAATGTCGTTTTGAATGGTAAACATACTATTATTAATATTAGTGGTGATGAAGCAATTCAAGCTCGATACGATTATATTTCACCATTTCATCCAAGATTAAGACTTGCTATTGTTTCTAGAGATGATAAATATGGGCTTATCATCAACGTAAAAGGTAGAGAAATAAGAGAAATACTAGCTCCAACGTATGACTATATATGGGAATTTCCTGAAGGGGAGACAATTACTAGAGTAGTGTTGAATGATAAATATGGTTTTATCAATGCAACAGGTAGAGAAGCAATTCCAGTTATTTATGACGAAATAGGCTGGATATTTTTACAAGGCATAACCTATTGTGTAACTGGGAACAGCTATGGTCTTATCAACAGAGCTGGCAGAATTGTGATACCAATTATCTATGAAGATATGGATTTTGTATTTTATGACGGGATTACACGTGCAAAAACGAAAAATGAAAGTAAATGGGGTTTTATTGATATAAGAGGTAGAGTGGTTGCCCCATTTATTTATGATGAAGTCCTTCATTTTTCTGGTAAAAGAGCTCGTGTAAGAATTGGTGATAAATGGGGGATTATAGATAATAATGGTAGAGTTGTAGTTCCTATTATTTATAATATATTTTTTAGTCCTTAAATTTTTTTCATAAAAAAAAACTCTATTACTCTTCCTAAAACTGACAATGTCAGTTATTAGGAAGAGACCTTTTTTAAACATATTTTTTTAAAATAATAGATGTATTTATCCCACCGAAAGCAAAGTTATTTGATAATATTGTAGTTAGCTCTTTTTTAATTAGCTCAGTTATTATATTAATACTCTCACATCTAGGGTCTATGTTTTTTAAATGAAGCGTAGGATATATTAAATTATCTTCCATCATAAGAAGTGAGTATATAATCTCA
>Ga0268262_10007661_pt1 | contig 9997 bp, 7 predicted proteins | sample TergutNc150P3_FD_190354 | JGI IMG/M metagenome (GOLD analysis project Ga0268262, IMG submission 190354) | Nasutitermes corniger P3 segment gut microbial community from laboratory colony in Florida, USA - Nc150 P3 (SPAdes) (version 2) | ecosystem: Host-associated > Arthropoda: Insects > Digestive...
TGTAGTCATTTCTCCCTTGTTTGTCAACGGCTGTTCCCTTCTTTACCGCCCACTTCGTTAGGCGCTGAGCCAAAAAATGTATAGCCGACCTCGTCGAGCAGCTCTTCGTCCAGCATGCCTCTCGATTCGCTCTGATACAGCTTCAACAAATCACGGCGGGAAACCTTTTTGCCCCACGCGAACTTATTGAATTTTCCGGGATCGGTATTCTGGGTCAACGTTTCCATTTGCAGTTTTTCGCATTCTACGCGCTTCTTAGTGCGCTCAATCTGATCTGCCCGTCGTTGAGCACAGACAGCGGCATATCTTTCCTCATAACCGTCCTCATACTTCATCTTCGCCTTATCGAGGGCATTGCACAGCGAATCGTCGTCTTTGACCGAAACGCTCAGCACGTTAAAACAATCGTTCATAATTGTGGCGGCCAGCAGCTCGCAGCTATAGCTGCGGCCATATCCGTAAGCCCATCCGGCAGTGCCCAGATATCGGTGATATTTGTTATGCACCTGAAACCGCTCACGCATTTCGTGATCGAATCTCAGAAATAACTCACGGATATCCGGCTGGAAAAAGTCCAGCAGATCATTGTAGGCAGGCTTTGTTTTTCTTGGGTATTTTTCGCTCCACTCCATATCTATCCTCTTTCTATGCTGAGCAGCCACTTGGCCACCCTTCCAGTGCGCTCCCCTTATTATAGCACAACAAAACCCGTTTGAACAGCCCCGAATTGGATTTTTACGCACGCGGATTTCTTTGAGATTCTTTGGCGAAAGCATTGACATAATACGCCATGGGTGCTATACTATAGAGAATGGGTCAATGTACAAAGCGCGAAAGGAAGTGCAGGGGGATGAACCTCATAGAGAGGACCAGGCCCGCGCGGACCAAGCTGCTCAACACCTGCAAGGTGATCGCGGGGCAGCAGGTGCGCAAGCCGCACATCGCCACCGAGGGGCCGGCGTATGTCTTCGTCAGCGGCATCATGGGCACGGGGGAGCAGGCGAGCTTCGAGCACATCGTCCCCTACTGGGGCCTGTTCCACGGCGACCTGCTCATGCGCCTGGAGGAGCACGGCTACGAGTGCTACGCGGCCACGGTGGGCCCGGTTTCCAGCGCCTGGGACCGCGCCTGCGAGCTTTACGCCCTGTTATGCGGCGGCACGGTGGATTACGGCGCCGCCCACAGCGAGAAATACGGCCACGCCCGCTTCGGCCGCACGTACAGCCCCATGTTCCCGGGCTGGAGCCGGGAGAAGCCCGTTCACCTGCTGGGGCACAGCTTCGGCGGAGCCACGGTGCGGCTTTTCGCGCAGCTGTGCGCCGAGGGCAGCGGGGAGGAGCGCGCCGCCACCCCCCCGGAGGAGCTTTCCCCTCTTTTCGCGGGCGGCATGCTTGACCGCGTCCTGTCCATCACCTGCCTGGCCTCGCCCCACAACGGCACCACGGCCATCTGCTCCATCCAAAAGGAGCAGCGCACCTGGACCTTCATGCCCATCTTCAGCTTTTTGAGCATCGCGGGCACCCTGCCTGCGCTCAACGGCATTTATGATCTGCACCTGGAGCACTTTGGCCTGAGCAACCCCAGCGGCAAATTCGTCGGCAACTTCTATTCCCCCAAAAAGCTCAGCACCTTCCTCAAGAGCCGCGACCACGCCCCCGCCGACCTTTCCCTGGACGGCGCGGAGGAGCTCAACGAGCGCGTCCCCGCCCGCCCGGAGCTCTACTATTTTTCCTACCCCTGCGTGGTGACGACGCCGCGCTTCACCCCCCTGGGCGGGCGCGAGCTGCCCCCCCTCAAGGAGATCAAGGACCCCGTGATGCTGCTTTATGGCCTACAGATGGGCCTGGGGCGGGGCTGGGCGCAGGTGAAGCGCAGGCAGGAGGACGGCACGGAGATCCCCGACCCCTACTGGCTGCAAAACGACGGCGCGGTGCCTCTCGCCTCGGCGCGCTACCCCTTCCGGCAGCCCTACCGGGAATTTGACCCGGAGGAAGCGCCCCCCCTGGAGCCCGGCGTGTGGAACGTGATGCCCACGCACTACGGCGTGGACCACGGCTACTACTGCGGCTGGGATGTGAACAAACCCGATTTTGAAGGCCTCGTCCAGTTTTACCTTGAACATTTCCAGTTACTGGGACGCGCCTGCGAGACGCGCGCCACTCCAGAGGCACTTGCGGGATGAAGTCTTACATATCAAAGAAAATTTGCCCCCGGCGATTTCGGATCGTCGGGGGCAAAGTGTTTATTCATTGGGACTCCGTCGTTACTTCCTCTTTAGGCTCTTCCCCCTGTAGTTCCTGCGCGGCGGCGCGGCGCTGCGCCAGGGCCAGCTCCGTGCGCACGGCGTCCTCCGGCTTCCATTTGACAAAGGCGCGGGCGGTCAGCCAGATGGCGTGGTCCACCACGGGGATCAGGGTGTACATGGGCCACATCCATTGCAGGTAGCGCTCCGGCGGGCGGGTGCCATCTTCGGTGTAGCCGCCCCGGTAGCCCGTCCACTGCAAAAAAGCGTTGCCCGTCACCTGTCCGATGTTCCTGGTGATGATCTTGCTGAACAGGTTGTTCACCGCCGTGGTGACGCCCTCGCTGCGCTGGCCGGTTTTGAGCTCCACATAGTCGTACCACTCGTAGTCGAGCATGCCCTGCGCCACGCCGTCCCAGGAGCCGGAGGCGTTGATGAAGGACTCCATGAGGATCAGGATGCCGAAGCGCCAGGGGCTTTTGTAGCCGAAAATGTACATCATGAGCTTGCAGAACATGTTCAGCACGCACTTGATCTGCTGCGCGCGCAGGGGGCCGCCCATGCGGTTGATCAGCTGCCGGTTGAAGGGCTGCAGCACCGTCGAGAGGTTGCCAGAGAGCATCTGCTTGAAGAGCAGCAGGGCCTCGCCGCTCATCTCCTTGCCGAACACGCGGTATTTGGGCATGAGGTAGCGGTAGATGATCAGCTCGTCCCCCATGTCGGGCGTGAAGACCGTGAGGAAGCTGGCGATGGAGTTGGCGATAAAATAGCGGTTGTGCTTGATCACCTGGAAGCTCTGCGCCAGGGTGCGTTTTTCGGGGAGAGGCTCCCCCTCCACCGCGCCGCCCGTGGCGGAGAGGGAGAGCTCCTGGGAGTAATCCACCCGCTGGCGCACGAAGGTGGGCAGGATCCACGCGGCGATGCCGAAGGGCAGCAGGATCAGCGAGCCGTAAAAGAGGATCTGGTAGTCGTCCAGGCCGAACACCTCGCGGAATCCCATGAGCACCGTGGGCAGGTTGGCGATGAGCCAGGTGAACTGGTAGCCCATGTTGCCCCACACGTTGATGCGCCCGCGCTGCTGGCTGGAAGGGCTGATGCCCGAGCGCATTTTTTTGTCCGCCACCTCGTTCATCGTGCCCAGGATGTCCTGGGTCATGTTGCAGGCCATCAGCAGGGCCAGGTGCTGCCACGCGGACATGCCGCCGTCCACCAGCTTCACCACCGTGAGGATGCTGCCCGTCACGGCGGAAATGCGCATGATGGTGCGCAGCGCCGGGGGCCCGAAGCGCCTGCGGTCCATCCAGCCGCCCAGGAGGGGGTCGTTCAATGCGTCCCAGACGGAGGAGACCACGCCCGCCACGGAGATGCTGTTGGGCGGGATGCGGAAGCGCTCCTTGTAGAGGAAGTCCTGCTTATCCGCGAAGCCGCTGAACATGGAGCCGAAGGCCCGGTGGAAGAAATACAGCAGCAGCTCCCACGGGGTGATGTTGTCCGCCGGGATCCCCTCGCCGCGCACCCAGCGCACCGGGTGGCGCGCCCCTTCCTTCACGTTCGCCAGGGTCTGCGCGGGAATAAACCTGCCAAGCAGCTTGAAGAGCCAATCAATAGCGCATTCCTCCCCACCTGATTGCCCGGGAAATCCTATGGGCTACGTAATGATAATGATAGTGTAGCATAAAAAAGCGCGCGGCGCAAGCGGATTTTTGGATTTAATTACGGTTTTATCACGGCGGCAGGATTTGTCTTGTTTTATGAACCCCCTCCACGCGCCTACCCGTTCTAAACCGCGCCCGCCCCGCATAGAATACGTTGAACGATTCCATAGGGGGGGCATGACTTTGATTCTCTATACGGTACGCCCGGGGGACAGCGTCCACCAGATCGCCAGGGCCCACGGCGTGACGCCCGCGTCCATCATCAGCGCCAACGGGCTGCAGAACGCCGACCAGCTCCTGGTGGGGCAAGCCCTGATCCTTCCCACCGCCGCGGGCAGCCATGTGGTGCAGGCGGGGGACACCCTCTACCAGCTCGCGCAGCGCTTCGGCGCCACGGTCAAGGCGCTGCTGGCGGCCAACCCGCAGATCACGGACCCCAATTTCCTGCGCGTCGGCCAGACGCTCCACCTGCCCAAGGCGCATTTCGGCAGCATCGTGGTCAACGGCTACTGCTACCCCACCATCCGGGACGAGGCGCTGGACGAGGCTTTGAAGCACCTGACGTTCCTGAGCGTCTTCGCCTGCGGCGTGCACGCCGACGGCACGCTGACGCCCATGGCGAACGACGCCCGGGTGATCGCCAGGGCCAAGGCCGCGGGGGTGCGCCCCCACATGGTGATCGCCAACATCGAGGAGGGCAGGGGCTTCCAGTCCGCCACGGTGCAGGCCCTGCTGGAAAACCCGGCCGCCCAGGCCCGGCTGCTGCAGAACTGCGTCAGCCTGATGCGGGAACGGGGCTACACCGGCCTGGACGTGGATTTTGAATACGTCCCCGCCGCCGTGCGCGAAAGCCTGAACTGCTTCCTGGCCAAGGCAAGGGCCTGGATGCACGACGAGGGCTTCCTGCTCACCAGCGCCGTGCCCCCCCTCACCGCCGACAACCAGGCCGGCCTGCTCTTCGAGGGCTTCGACTTAGCCGCCCAGGGCAAATACAACGACTACGTCACCATCATGACCTACGAGTGGGGCTACCAGGGCGGCCCGCCCATGGCAGTGGCCCCGGCCAACGAGGTGCGCCGCGTCCTGGAATACGCCGTCACCCGCATGCCCGCGGAGAAAATCCTCCTGGGCATCCCCAACTACGGCTACGACTGGAAGATCCCCTGGCAGCAGGGCACCAGCGCCACGGTGGTGCAGAACCCCGGGGCCCTCGCCATCGCGGCGCGCTACGGGGCAAATATCCAGTTTGACGAAACGGCGCAGACCCCCCGGTTCCGCTACACGGAGCCCGGCGGGCAGCAGCACGAGGTCTGGTTCGAAGACGCCCGCAGCATTTATGCCAAGCTGGAGCTGGTGCGGGAATTCGGCCTGGGCGGGGTGAGCTACTGGACGGTCAACAACCCCTTCCCCCAGAACTGGACGCTGGTGCAGGAGCTGTTTACGGTGTCCAGGAGCAAGTAGGCAAGAGCAGAAGAAGAGGGCCTCCCCGGGATTGGAGAGGCCCTCGTTTTTCTTGTTGATTTTGCTCCCCCTGTCGTCTGCTTCCGGCTTCGCCGGGGCGACATCCCCCTCAGTGCATTCGCGCTACGCGCTCATGAGGGGGACAAGGTGGACCAACCGCAAGATAGCAATAAACTTAAGTGAGCGCACCTTGTCCCCCTCGTGAGCCGCTTGCCGACGAACGCACTGAGGGGGATGTCGCGGCGAACCCCATAGGGGTCGCTGAAAGGCGACAGGGGGAGCAATCGCATCAATAGTCGAACACGTCGTAGGTCACTGTGACGGTGCTCGAGCCCACGTTGTCCTTATAGGACTGCATGCCGTTGAGCATTTTGATTTCCGCCAGGTTGAGCTGCTGGTTATAGGAGGCGTTCAGGGAAACGAAGCTGCCGCCGCCGTCGAGCACCGCGACGAATTTCACCTGCGAGGTGCTTTCTGAAATGTCGATGGGGTCCACGTTGAGGGCCGTGATGTTCTTCAGCAGGGTGAACACCTGGTCGGCCCGCATGTGGTCATAGAGGTTGGCGTCGCCGGTGGCCATATAGAGGGGTCCCCGGTCGATGGGGGAATCGCCGCTGGTGCCGCTGCCGAACAGCCGCTTTTCCTGGCGGGTGAAGCCGTCCTTCACGGTGACGGTGATGGTCCAGTCGCCCCCCTGCTTGCCGGAATAGGTCACGTCCTTCAGGTCGGCCATGGTCCATGTGGGGTTCTTGATGAGCTGGTTGGCGTCGCCCTTGTGCGCCGTGGCGGAATGCACGCCCCGGTTCAGCGCCGTGTTGAGCGCGCCGGTCAGGTAGGTGCTGGGGTCGCCCCAGGCGCCCAGGCCGGGGATCCCGAGGCCCTCGAGCAGCGCGGGGTCGTACACCCAGTCCTTATACGTGATCATGTGGCTTTTGTTGAAGCCCGCCCTGCTGTCGATGACATTCTTCACCGCGCTGTTGAAGGCGGACAGGGCAGCCTCCTTGCTCCCGATGGAGATGGGGTTCGCAAAATGCTTGCTGCTGGTGGATACCGTGGTGGTGGTGCGGGTCGTGGTGGTCGTGCTCCGGGTGGTGGAGGTGGTCCTGGTGGTGGGGTTCGTCCTGGCCGTGGAGGCTGTCCTGGAGGCGGTGGTGGTGGTGCGCGCCGCGGTTGCCGGCGGGTTCGTGCCCGGCGCGGGGGCCTTCGTCGTCGTGGCGCCCGCCTGGGTGGGATAGATATAAACAATGCTGGTAATGACCCCCGGCTCGGTGGTGGGGGCGTCGGTCGCGTCGGAGGCCTCCTGCTCCACCGTGAAATTATCCCAAGGGTCCGTGGTTTGCTCCGGCTGCGCCGGGTACTCGTCCGTCGGGTCTGTGAGCTGCCAATCCGCCACGGTGCTGGGCTGCTTGTTGCCGCAGCCCGCCGCCAAAGCGGCCAAAAGCAGCATAGCCAAAAGGACGGCTGCCAATTTTTTCATTTTTCCTGTTTTTCTTGTATTTCCTAATTTCATCGCATATCCCTCCTTATACTGTTTAAAGTATAGCACAAAGGAGAGGGCTTTTAATTCCATATTGGAAATATGGGAAAAGAATGTTTTGGCGGTTCCCCTTGGCGTATCCAGGACAGGGTCGGATTATAGCCCCAGTTCTCCCGCCAGCCTGGCATATTCCTCCAGCGTGATGTTTTCCGCCCGCGCGTTCGGCGCGATGCCCGCCCGCTCCATGGCGGCCTGCACCAGGGATTTCTCCACCGAAGGGCCTGCGCTGACGGCGTTGGCGGCGGTTTTGCGCCGCTGCCCGAAGGCCGCGCGCACGAGCCGGAAGAAGGCCGCCTCGTCGGCTACCTCCACGGGGGGAGAGGGGCGCGGGGTCAGTTGCAGCACGGCGCTGTCCACATTCGGCACGGGGTAGAACGACCCCCGGGCCACGTTGAAGAGCAGGCGCGGCTCGGCGTAATACCGCACCGCCGCCGTGATTGCGCCGCACGCCCGCGTGGCCATGGGGGCGCACAGGCGCTGGGCGGCCTCTTTTTGCACCATGACGGTGATGTTCACAAAGGGCAGGCTCGCCATAGGACGGCACGGCCTGCGGGAGGCTTCCAGCAGGCGCATGACGATGGGCGAGGTGATGTAATAGGGCAGGTTGGCGCAGACGTGCACCGGCATGCCGCCGAAGTGGGTATCCAGCAGGGCAGGCAGGTCCAGGGCGAGGATATCCCCCTGCACCACCGTGACGTTATCGAAGCCCGCCAGGGTTTCATCCAGCACGGGCAGCAGGCGGGCGTCCAGCTCCACGGCCACCACCTTGCCGGCGACCTCGGCCAGGGCGCGCGTCAGCACCCCCGCGCCGGGGCCGATTTCCAGCACGCCGCTGGAGGGATCCGCCCCGCACAGAAGCGCCATGCGCGGGCACACGCCGGGGTTGACGAGGAAGTTCTGGCCCTTCGCTTTGTCGAAGGTGAAACCGTGACGGCGCAGGGTTTCCAGGCAGGCAGGGGGTTCGGCGGGCATGGCAGGCTCCTTTACGAGGGGAGGATGGGTATAGTATACCGCAACCACGCGGGAATTGCATGAGGGGGAGGTGAGGGGGCACCAGTCGCCAGGTTGGTTTCGGGGAAAGGAAAAGCAGCATGTGCTCCGCCGAAAGCGGGGGCAGGCGGTGGGGAAGTGGTGAAAGTTCGACACGCGGGTTCCTCTAGGATGCGCTTATTTCATAAAACACCACGCCGTGGTGCTGCAGCGTCGGTTCCAGCGTGATCTTGCCGTCCTTTACCGCGACCTCTGTTTCGGTGTAGTTCAGCGCCGCCGCCTGCGCGTAGCGCGCCCGGTTCTCCAGGAAAAACTGCCTGTCCTCGGCTTTGAGCAGCACGTCCATCGGGTGGTTGGAGTATTTCGACCAGCCGTAGTCCGCGTCGGTCAGGCCTCTGCCGCACTGGTCCTTCCACCACAGCGGCCAAAAATTCGCGTGCCCGTCGTCGATGATATACTCCTTCACTGTCACTGCTGTGTCGCTGATGCGCCCGAGATTCTCTATCGTCACGCGCACCGGCTCGGCGGTTTTCGTGTCCGGGTCGGGGTGAAAGCTGTAAATCATGAAGCGCGCCGTGTTCGCCACACCGTCATAGCCGCCGATGCCGCCCACTTGGCTGCGCCAGTGCATGGGGATCCCCCGCACCTCCGGACGGATATAGCGGTCCTTCTGCATGCTGCTGCCCAAGAGGGCCACATGCGTGCTGACGGGTTCCACGCCGTCGTCCCACATGTTCGTGGCCCCGTCCCAGTTGGAGAACCAGTCGATGTCGTTGTCGATCATGGCCTGGAACATCCGCGCGTCCGCGGCCCCCTGGTAGCTCATCGCCACCACCCGGGCCGAGAGCTCCTTGCCATCCGCGCCGCAGAGGATGCGCCCCTCGTCCACGCCGAAATGCAGGCCCTCAAGCCCCGCGTCCTGCGCCCATTTTTTCAGTTGCCCGATGCTCGTCGCCAAATCTTTTTGGCTTGCGAATTTGCCAGGCTGGTTATCATAAAACGAGGAGGCCAGAAAGTCCAGCTGCGCGCCGGTGCCGCCCGTGGCGTAGTTGGTCCCCCTGGCGCAGTGGCGGATGAAGTCGGCCACCGGCCACATCCCCGCGGCGCACTGCATGGCGTGAGCGCCCACCGTCAGGTTTTCGCGGCCGAGGGCCTCCTGCAGCGCGTCCACTGTGTAGTCATACAGCTTGAAGTAGGCGGTCTTGGTCTTTTCGGGGTCGAACTTGCCGTCCGGCCCGGGGATGCCGAACCAGTCGCCGTTTTCAAACTCCGTGAGCACGCCAAAGGACCAAGTCTTCACTTCGCCTATGCCGAATTCGTCCACAAGGGCCTGCGCGATGGCCTTGATGTACGAGCGGTACTGGCTGAAATCCTCCGGCGGCAGCGTGTTGACCCCGAAGGTGCCGATGTTCGGGGCGACGCAGAACTTCAGCGGCACGGCACCCGTCTTGATCTCCGGCTTCATCCCCACGGCCACGATGTGCCGGCAGGCGGCTAGCAGCGGTTCAAAGTTGTAGTCTGTCAGCGTCGTCCTGTCATTGGGGTCCAGAAACAGGTCCCGGCTGGCGTTGCCGCCCGTGGCGGTCATGATCTGCAGGCGCTCCGCGAAGGGGTAGGCCGCGGCGAAGGCGGCGGGGTCCAGCTGGATATCGCTCCAGCGCCCCTGCATCTGCCAGATGTTGATGTCGGAAAACTTGTTGCCTATGACCTTGCCGGCCTTGTCCAGGTCAAAGGCCATCGTCCTGCGCAGCGGCCGCATGGCGCGCTGCGCAATGCCGTGCAGCCACTGGAGGAACCCACCGAAAAACCCGCCCGGCGCTTCTTCTGCGCCCGCCAGGGAGCTTACCCCCAGGCACGCGCCCAACAGGGCGAAGAGCAGGGCAAACGCCAACAGCCTCTTGAGGATATGTTTCATGGAATAAGCCTCCTTATACAGCTATTAGGCTCTTGTGAAACTATCGCAGTCCTTGAGCCATTTCGCATTTGTTCTTGCGAAAATCCTTGCTCCACTTCTCCATATGGCCGCTGTGTTTACGTCCATCAGAATCAAAACTTGCGCCTTTATCTGGGAATTTCCCGCGACGACCCCAAGTTTGAGGCGATTTACAAACA
>Ga0268262_10007662_pt1 | contig 9996 bp, 3 predicted proteins | sample TergutNc150P3_FD_190354 | JGI IMG/M metagenome (GOLD analysis project Ga0268262, IMG submission 190354) | Nasutitermes corniger P3 segment gut microbial community from laboratory colony in Florida, USA - Nc150 P3 (SPAdes) (version 2) | ecosystem: Host-associated > Arthropoda: Insects > Digestive...
GAACAAGGCAAAACCCCGCGCAAATGGCTGGAAAATGAAAAGGAATTTGTCGCCATGACGGCAAGCACCATCGCCGGCGTAATCATGCGCGACATATATACAATAAAACTTAAAGACGCCCTGCACAAGGCGATGGAAGCAAGCAAGGCGAAAAGCGAGTTCCTTTCCAACATGAGCCATGAAATGCGCACTCCTCTGAACGCGATAACCGGCATGACGACAATCGGCAGAAACGCGAAGGACGTGGAACGCAAAGATTACGCGCTGGACAAAATTGAAGACGCGTCAACGCACCTGCTCGGCGTTATTAACGACGTGCTTGATATGTCAAAAATCGAAGCTAATATGCTGGAACTGTCGCCTGTTGAATTTAATTTTGAAAAGATGCTGCAAAAAGTAGTCGCGGTGATCAACTTCCGCGTTGACGAAAAACAGCAAAAACTGACGATACACATTGACAGGGAAATTCCCAAGACCCTGATAGCCGATGATCAGCGGCTTGCCCAAGTCGTTGCCAATCTCTTAAGCAACGCGGTTAAGTTCACGCCGGAAAAAGGATCAATCACCCTTGACGCGCGTTATATCGGAGAGGAAAAAGGCCTTTGCGCCATTCAGGTTTCTGTAAGCGATACCGGAATTGGCATAAGCGACGATCAGCAAAAACGCCTGTTCAGTTCCTTTCAGCAGGCGGAGTCCAGCACGACGCGCAAATACGGCGGCACGGGCTTAGGCTTAGCGATTTCCAAAAGCATTGTAGAGATGATGGGCGGTAAAATATGGATTGAATCCGAAACAGGAAAAGGCTCAAAGTTTACCTTCACCATTAAGGCGAAGCGCGGAGAAGCAAAAGAAAAAACAGGGCTTTTATCTCCTGACGTGAATTGGAGCAATATCCGTATTATGGTAATAGATGATGATCCTGACATACTGGCGTATTTCCGTGACATAACGCATGGGTTCGGCGTATGCTGTGATACCGCGATAAACGGAAAAGACGCGCTCCGGCTTGTAAACCAAAACGGCGCGTATCATATTTATTTTGTGGACTGGAAGATGCCGGATATGGACGGCATACAACTGACGAAGGAACTCAAGACGCAGGCGGATAAAAATTCCGTAGTGATAATGATTTCCGCCGCCGAATGGAGCGTGATTGCCGAAGAAGCAAAAAAAGTGAAAGTTGACAAATTTATGTCCAAGCCGCTGTTTCCGTCCACCATTGTCAATATCATAAACGAATGTATCGGCGCGAAGGAGCAGAAAGAAAAAGAAGCGCAGGCGGACATCATCGGTATTTTCGCAGGACGCTGTGTTTTGCTGGTAGAGGATATGGAAATTAACCGCGAGGTTGTGCAAGCCCTGCTTGAATCGACGCAGTTGGAAATAGACTGCGCGGAAAACGGCGCGCAAGCCGTGCGTATGTTCAGCAAAGCGCCGGGCAGGTACGGTCTTATTTTCATGGATATACAGATGCCGGAAATGGACGGCTACGAGGCGACGCGGCGCATAAGGGCGATGAAAATACCGGAAGCCGTGAAAATCCCGATAATCGCGATGACCGCGAACGTATTCCGTGAAGACATTGAAAAATGCCTTCACGCCGGTATGGACGCCCATGTGGGCAAACCGATTGATTTTGAAGAAGTTATGGAAAAACTTCGCTTTTATTTGCTGAATAAAAATTAAACAAGGCTGTGAGGGAATATGCCAATGATGCGGATGTCAAACAGAATGATATATAAAATCCTTACTGCGTTATTTTTACTATTCTTATTTTCCGCCTGCGGAAAATTTTCAAAAATGCCGGACAATAAAACCATAAAGATTAATTCGTACATGGACGTTCCCGGCGTAACGGAAGATGAAATAAAAGCCATTGATTCGCTTAGGGAAAAAACCGATTTTTTTGTGTATGGGTCTCTTTCAAGCACTGAAAGTTTTGTCGGGGATAACGGCGAAATTGGGGGATATTCCGCCCTGTTCTGCGAATGGCTTTCGCGGTTTTTCGGGATTCCTTTTAAGCCCGCTATTTATGAATGGGATGATTTGATAGCCGGAATCAACGAAAAGAAAATAGATTTTACAGGCGAAATGACCGCGACGGATGAGCGCAGAAAAACTTATTTTATGACCGACGCCATTTTAGAACGCTCGATAAAAATCTTCCGTCTTGCGGACAGTAAGCCCATTACGGAGGTTATCCGTTCCCGTCCTCTGCGCTGTTGTTTTTTGGAGGGCACTACCACAATAAACGACGTTATCTCGCGCATAAACGGCGAATATACAATTATTACGGTGAAAAATTATCCTGCCGCTTACCAGAAACTAAAAAACGGGGAAGCTGACGCGTATTTTGCCGAAAACACCACGGAAGCCGCCTTTGATATGTATGATGATATAATATCCGAAAATTTTTTCCCCGTGATTTACAGTCCGGTTTCTCTGGTAACAAAAAACAGCGACCTTAAACCCATTATCTCTATAGTGCAGAAGGCTCTGCAAAACGGTTCTCTGACTCATTTAACAGCTCTGTATAAACGGGGAGAACATGAACACAGGCGGCATAAACTGTTTCTGCGCCTGACCGAAGAAGAAAAAACGTTTATGCGCGAACATCCGGTTGTTCCCCTCGCCTCGGAATATGATAATTATCCGGTCAGCTTTTACAATAAATATGACAAGCAATGGCAGGGAATCGCCCATGACGTATTAAACGAAGCGGAAGCCCTTACGGGCATGACTTTTGCCGTCATTAATGATAAAAAAACCGAATGGACAGAATTGCTGAAAATGCTGGAATCGGGGGAAGCGTCCATAATAACCGAACTTTTATATTCGGAAGAACGCGCCGGAGTATTTCTGTGGAATCAAACTGCGATAATGAGGGATAATTTCGCGCTTATTTCAAAATTGGACTATCAGGAAATTCATGTCAACGACATTCTGCAGACAAAAATAGGATTAATTAAAGAAACGGCCTATGCGTCAATGTTTAGAACATGGTTTCCCGATCATAAAAAAACGGTGGAATACGAAAATTCTAACTCCGCCTTTAACGCCCTTGAACGCGGTGAAGTCGATATGGTAATGGCTAATTTTAGCCAGTTGCTTATGCTGACCAATTACTATGAACGCTCCGGCTACAAGGCGAATTTTGTGTTTGATTTCGCCGTTGAATCCACTTTTGGGTATAATAAAAATGAAGAGATTCTATGCTCCATCGTGGATAAAGCTCTCCGCCTTATTGATACAAAGGGAATTTCAGGGCAATGGATGCGAAAAACTTATGATTACAACGCAAAACTTGCAAGGTCCCAGTTCCCGTGGCTAATCGGCGCGGCGATTTTGATTTTCTTCGTACTTGTGCTTTTGTTTGTTCTGATTCAAAGAAAAAGCATAATACAAAAATGGCTTGAAGGCATTATTTATAAACGCACTACCGAGATTTATGAACAGCATAAACTTGTAAGTCTGGTAAACGACATAGCGGTCATTCTGCTGGAAGCAAACGCGGGGGATTATTCAGCCTCTATAATCAAAGGCATGGAAATGATCGGGCGTTATGTAAAAGTAGACCGTGTAAGCATTTGGCAAAACCGCAAGAAGGACGACGGAAAACTTTACTACAGGCTTGTGTGCCAGTGGGCGAATAAAGGACTGCCTCAATTGGACGAGGATACTGACTTCTCGTATCAAGAAGTTATGCCAAATTGGGAAGCTCTCTTCAACAAGGGAATATACGTAAACGAGGTTATTGACAACCTCACAGAGCCTGAACGCTCGATGTTATTAAAATTTTCAATTCAATCCCTGCTTGCTTTTCCGATCTTTCTAAAGGAGCAATTTTGGGGTTATGTCAGTTTTGATGATTATCATACCAAGCGCATTTTTCCTGAAACTGAATTGTTTATCCTGCGCTCGTGGGGTTTGCTCGCCGTAGGCTCGATTCAGCGCGGCGAAATCGCTTTTAATATGCAGAATACCCTCACGGAACTTGTCAAAGTCAAACAGGAACTGGAAGCCGCGCTGGAAGCCGCGGAGGCGGCAAGCCGCGCCAAGTCCACGTTCCTCGCAAATATGAGCCACGAAATACGCACGCCCATGAACGCCATTATCGGAATGAGTTCAATAGGAAAATCGGCTTCCGATATTGAACGCAAGGATTACTGCTTTACCAAAATTGAAGGCGCGTCACAGCACCTGTTGGGCGTAATCAACGATATTTTAGATATGTCCAAAATTGAAGCGAACAAGTTTGAACTTTCCCCCGTTGAATTTTATTTTGAAAAAATGCTTCAACGGGTTGTTGACGTTGTTAATTTCCGCGTGGAAGAAAAAAAGCAAAAACTTACCGTGCATATAGACAACGAAATTCCGCAAACTCTTATTTCCGATGACCAGCGGCTTGCGCAAGTCATTACCAATCTTCTTGGAAACGCGATCAAATTTACGCCGGAAAAAGGCTCTATAATCCTTAACACGAAATTTTTGGAAGAAAAAGACAACCTGTGTACAATAGAAATCAGCGTAAGCGACACAGGCATCGGCATAAGCGCGGAACAGCAGAAAAACCTGTTTAAGTCGTTTCAGCAGGCGGAAGCCGACACGTCGCGCCGCTTCGGAGGATCGGGGCTTGGACTTGTTATCTGCCGTAATATTATCGAAATGATGGGAGGAAAAATTTGGATTAATTCCGAACCGGGAAAAGGTTCAACTTTTACATTTACGATACAGGCGAAAAAAGGAGAACAGTCAAAACAGAGGCTTCTTGCGGACGGCGTAAACCGGGAAAATTTGCGTATGCTTGCGGTGGACGACGATCCCGACATTTTAATATATTTCAAAAAAATAGCGGAACAGCTTGGCGTATCCTGCGACACTGCGGATAACGGAAAAGAAGCGATTAATATGGTAAAGAGCGGCGGAAGTTACGACATTTATTTTATAGATTGGAAAATGCCTGATATAGACGGAATAGCATTGACAAAGGAATTAAAAGCGCGAACATCAGGTCCGGGAAATTCCATAGCGATAATGATTTCCGCAGGCGAGTGGAGCGTTATCGAAGATAAAGCCAGAAAGGCCGGCGTTGACCGCTTCCTTTCTAAGCCCCTCTTTCCGTCTACCATTGCCGACATAATAGACAACTGTCTCGGCGTGGAGCATGAAAAGAAAGAAGAAAAGCCCGAGGTTCTGGGAGTTTTTGCAGGACGGCGCATATTGATTGCCGAGGACGTTGAGATAAACCGCGAGATAGTGATGTCCCTGCTTGAGCCGACTAAGCTGGAAATAGACTGCGCTGAAAACGGCAGGGAAGCCGTCCGCAAATTCAGCGAAGCTCCGGATAAATACGATTTAATTTTCATGGACGTGCAGATGCCGGAAATGGACGGCTATGAGGCGACACAGCGTATCCGCGCAATTGAAGCGGAACGCAATAGCGCGGGCTTTATCGAAAATAATAATAATAAAGGCGAGGAGTTTCCGAAAAAAACGCAAAAAAACGGCAATTTAAATTCCGCCAAAGATTATATTAATAATAAGGAGTCTCCAAAGGGAAACAAGAAAGCGGACAATTTAAGCGCTAGCGAATCTGAAGCTCGAAGCAATAATAGAAATTCGCGCAAACAAATACCTATTATTGCAATGACCGCTAATGTTTTTAAAGAAGACATTGAAAAATGCGCTGCGGCCGGCATGAACGGCCATTTGGGCAAACCTTTAAATTTTGATGAAGTTCTGGAGAAGCTAAACAGTTATTTGCGTTAATTAGAGTTTGTTTTATTGACACTCTCTAATTAGAGAGGTGTCAATGATGCGTATTATGATGCTGAAAATTTTTGTAAAACGCCCGCTGTTCGTGCAATTGTTGTTTACCGGTTTCGCGTTTTTGTTAATGGTCATTTTAAGCTATTTTTTTTTAAACAGGATTGTGCGTGACAATCTGGTGCGTAACACGGAGAGCGTGCTTGATTTTGTGCAAGCCCAAATTGAAACGGACGTTACGGAAATGCGGACGATATTGAACGCGTTTGCGCAGACCGTACGCGGCATGATCCTGAACGGGGAAAACTCAGGCAGGATAACTGACTACATTAACGGCATATCGAATTTCTTGCAGTCAAAGGAAAACGGAGAATTGTTCATTAATGGCGTTTACTGTTATATCGAAAAATTTCCGGACGGACCCGTCTTTTTTAAAGAATCCGGCATGACAGTTCCTGATGACTACTTTCCTATAGGCCGTCCGTGGTATATAGCCGCTCTTGCGGCTGACGGCGGCATTGCCGTAACGCCTCCTTATAATGATGCGGCGATAGATGATTATATTATAACTTATTCACGCGCTATTTATGACAATGAAGGCGGCCGTTTGGGCGTCGTTTGCATTGATGTCCGCATTGGCTATATCGGCGAAAAAGTTGTTAATACGATTCTTACCAAAAAAGGCTACGGATTTTTAATTGCCCAAGATTTTACGATACTCGCCCATCCCAACCCTAATTTTTTAGGAATGAAAATGTACATTCCGGAAATTCCCATTTCAAAATTTACGGAAGAGCTTTCAAAGAAAGGAGTGATTTCAGAAGCTCCGTTAATAAATTGGAAAGGGGAGCAGACCATCTGCTTTATCCGAAGGCTTCCAAACGGCTGGTACTTGGGTCTTTATGCGATAAAAAACGTCTATTATCATAAAGTAAGAACTATGGCGCTGACTTTGAGCGTATTGGGTACGGTTCTCGCGGCAGTGCTGATCGTTTTGCTTGTTCAGGTTGACGCCGCCAGAAACAAATCAGACTTGGAGAGCAGGCGCAAAAGCGCGTTTCTTGCAAACATGAGCCACGAAATGCGCACGCCAATGAACGCGATAATCGGCATGAGCGCGATAGGAAAATCCGCTTACGGCATTGAGCGTAAAGATTATTGTTTTAAGAAAATAGAAGACGCGTCAAAGCATCTGCTCGGAGTAATCAACGATATTTTGGATATGTCAAAAATAGAGGCGAATAAATTTGAAATTTCTCCGGCGGAATTTGATTTTGAAAAAATGCTCCAGCGCGCGGTGAACGTCGTAAATTTCCGCATAGAGGAAAAGCGTCAAAAATTTTCAGTTCATATTGACAGGAGCATACCCAAGACGGTAATCGGCGACGATCAGCGGCTGATACAAATTCTTACTAACCTTTTAGGCAATGCGGTTAAATTCACGCCGGAAAAAGGCTCTGTCGCTCTTAACGCGCGTTTTGTTAAAGAGGAAAAGGGCGTATGTACTTTGCAAATTGCCGTAAGCGACACGGGAATCGGCATAAGCGCGGAACAGCAGAAAAAACTGTTTCAATCTTTTGAACAGGCGGAATCCAGCACTACGCGCAAATACGGAGGCACGGGTCTTGGACTCGCCATTTGTAAAAACATAGTTGAAATGATGGGCGGGGAAATATGGATAAGCTCAGAACTTGGAAAAGGCTCAACGTTTGCCTTTACTGTGCATGTGCGGCGCGGCGCGCAAGATAAGGAAGAGCTTTTAGACCCTGACGTGAATTTAAGCAATATCCGTATTTTGGCGGTAGACGATGATCCTGACACTTTAACGTATTTCCGTAACATCGCGCGCGAGTTTGGCGTAACGTGCGATACCGCCGCAGGCGCGCAAGACGCGCTGTCCCTTGTTGGGCAAAACAAGGCTTATCATATTTATTTTGTGGACTGGAAAATGCCGGTCATGGACGGCATACAGCTTGCGCGGGAGATCAGGGCGAGGACATCCGGAAATTCCAAGATAATAATGCTTTCCGCCGCCGAATGGAACGCGATCGCGGAAGAGGCGAAAAATGCCGGTGTCGATAAATTTCTGCCCAAACCCCTGTTCCCGTCCGCCATCACGGATATTATAAAGGGATGCGTGAGAACGGATAAACAGCAGACGGAAGAAGGACAAATTGACATTGACGGTATTTTTTCAGGACGGCATATACTTCTGGCGGAAGACGTGGAAATCAACCGCGAGATTGTCCAGACTCTGCTTGAACCTACGCAGTTACAGATAGACTGCGCTGAAAACGGCGCGCAAGCCGTCCAAATGTTCACGTCAGCGCCGGATAAGTACGAGTTAATTTTCATGGATGTGCAGATGCCTGAAATGGACGGCTATGAAGCGACGCGGCGCATCCGAGCCATTGAAGCTAGGCGTAACGGCGGCGCGTATTTTGCCGCAGATGAAACAAACAAGAATTTACGCAGGCAAATTCCCATTATTGCAATGTCCGCTAACGTGTTTAGCGATGATATTGAAAGATGCATGGAAGCCGGAATGAACGGCCATGTGGGAAAACCTATAGACATTAACGAAGTAATATCAAAATTGAATATGTATTTGACTTAAAGAATGAGATTTTTCCAAAAACTGAAAGTTTGGAAAACCCCCGAATGCCAAGTTTAACGCTTTATCCGCTCGACTACAGCGTCAATAAATTCCCATGAATTATAAACCTTGTCAGGATGAGGATCGGAAAGTTTTGCCAAATCTCCGGTCATTATTCCGTCTTCTATAGAGCCGATTACCGCTTCTTCAAGACTTTTCGCAAAATCCGCAAGTTCGGGCAGTTTGTCAAGTTCTCCGCGTTTTGCGAGAGCGCCGCTCCACGCAAAAATAAGGGCGGTTGGATTTGTACTTGTTTTTTCGCCTTTTTTATAACGGTAATAATGCTGTTGAACAGTCCCGTGAGCCGCTTCATATTCAAAAATACCGGAAGGTGAAACAAGAACGCTTGTCATCATGGCAAGGCTTCCTGTCGCGCTTGCGATCATGTCGCTTTGAACGTCGCCGTCATAATTTTTGCACGCCCACAAAAATCCGCCTTCGCTTTTTACGGCTCGCGCCACAGCGTCGTCTATCAGCGTGTAATAATAATCAACGCCGGCGGCTTCGCATTTTTCTTTAAACTCGGTTTCGTATACGTCATGAAAAATAGCTTTAAAACGGCCGTCGTAAGTTTTGGAAATTGTGTCTTTCGTAGCGAACCAAAGAGGAAGATTTTCCGAAATTGCGTAAATAAAACAGGCGCGGGCGAAATTTCTTATTGATTCGTCAAGGTTATGCATTCCCTGAACAACGCCTCTTCCGCTAAAATCGGCCACTTTAATACGGCGTTCCGTGCCGTCAGTTTTTGTGTAAACCAATTCAACCTTGCCGGGATCGTCAATCTCCATTTCAGCCGCTTTGTAAACGTCGCCGTAAGCATGACGGCCGATAACTATGGGGGATTCCCATGTGGTAACGGACGGCTTTATTCGGCTTACTGAAATAGGCTTGCGGAATACGGTTCCGTCAAGCATTGCCCTGATTGTCGCGTTGGGGCTTGGAAGCAGATATTTCAAGTTATATTCATCTTTTCTCGCGGCATTTGCCGTTATTGTAGCGCACTTTACCCCTACGCCGAGCCTTTTTATCGCTTCCGCGGATTTTACCGTTACTTCGTCATTGGTGTCATCCCTGTTTTTAAGACCAAGATCGTAGTATTCTGTTTTTAGATCGATAAAGGGAAGAAGCAGTTTATCTTTTATAACCGCCCACAAAACACGGGTCATTTCGTCTCCGTCAATTTCGACAAGAGGATTTGTCATGCCTATCTTTGCCATGGGTAAAGTATAGCCGTGTTTTAGAGAATTGTAAATAGCCGTTTTTTTTATTTTACCTTTAAAACAGCCTCTTCGATTGACACTTCAACGTTATGCCGTTCAGCAAGATCGCGCAAAGTAATGGTGTCGTCAAGAGGATTTTCGCCGGGTATTATCACATAACGCAGTCCCTTCTTCTCGGCGAGTATGTATTGTTTGACAAGATCGATCTTGTCCGTAAAAACTTCGCAAGGTATTCCTTCCTGCCGCAGTTTTTCCGCCAACGCCTGATACTGCCCCGATTTCTCGGCGTCAACGCAGGCTATTGCGGCGCGGCAGTAATTCGCGTCCGGCAGTTTGTTAAGGTTTTCAAGGGCG
>Ga0268262_10007663_pt1 | contig 9995 bp, 8 predicted proteins | sample TergutNc150P3_FD_190354 | JGI IMG/M metagenome (GOLD analysis project Ga0268262, IMG submission 190354) | Nasutitermes corniger P3 segment gut microbial community from laboratory colony in Florida, USA - Nc150 P3 (SPAdes) (version 2) | ecosystem: Host-associated > Arthropoda: Insects > Digestive...
CGGTTGAATGCCGCGTTGGACTGTCCGTAGCAAAACTATAATGCTCTTACAAAAAACTACGCTAAACCCGTAACAGGATAAGTCTGCCTTGAAAAGTCAGCAGCAGGTGTCAGAGCATAGTTTTTTTTTATAAATTCAAATATATCTTTTGTTTTTACAATTATTTGTGCTTATTTCTCTGTGTTAACTATTCTGAAGTCAATTCTATTCATTTTTTTATACGGATTCAGGTAATAATTAACAAGTATACCATCCCAAAAGCCGTGTTCTCTCTTATTTACCCGCAAGCTTACGCATTTCCGCAATACGCCTTTTCCAGTCATCGACCAACTGTTCAGGTTTATGCGGAACAGCGTTACAACCGCATGAAAGAACCCAGCGTAAAACTTTATCATATTGCGTACTTGTAAATTCTATGGTAATACAGTCATCTTTCTCGGTAATCTTTTGATCCGCCGCCCATTGACGTTCTTCCGCAAAGGTAATTGAATCTTCATAAAAGTCAACAACAAAACGCTGTTTCTTCTCTCCGATAAAAACGCCGAAATAACTGTCTCCCGAAAAATCCGTGTATTTATAATTTTTCGGCAAACTAAAAAGCTCTTTTGTAAGCTGAGCGTTCTTGATTTTTGAAAGAGAAAAAATACGAGTCGCCTTGCGTTCTTCGGCAAAACCGTACAAATACCACACGCCGGAATCAAATAAAAGCTGATAGGGATGAACTTTTCTTTTTTTATATTCGTCATCCCATGTTCCTTTGTAATCAAAAGTAATAATACGGTTACCTTTTAAACTATTGATGATAATATCCCAAATTTCAGATTTAACTTTTGCCGAGGCGATTGGAGGAACAGTAATACGATTTTCCAGCCAGTTGTTATTGCCGTCTACAGCAATGGGGGTAGTGATACTTTCCAAAAGTTGGCGGGAAACGTCATAAAGAGGAGTATCCTTATACAGTGAAAAAATGCTTCTTGCCATGCAAAGCGCAAGTAAGTCCTCGGCAGTTGTAAAACTGGCAGGAAGGCGGAAAGTTTTTTCTGTAAAATAATAACCTCGGTTAAAGGCGTCATATTCAATAGGTGCAAGAAGTTGATCCCGCATTAACTCAATATCACGGCTGATTGTTGAAATACTGGTTTCACAAAGCTTCGCTAAATCGTTCGCATTGGGATACTTACCGGAAGCGATTTCTTTCTCGATCCTGTAAATTCTGGGTAATGCCAACCTCGGCATGGTTTGTCTTGATTGTTTCTTTTTTATTTTCATAACTTTATTATATCATATATGTCTGTCATATAACGATAGAGGAAAAAAATTCTTATTACAGCAATATTCCGACAGAAAAAGCCTAAAATAAGTAAAAAAGGCCGGTCCCGCCGGCCTTCCGGAGATTAATCGGTCTTTTTTCTTTGGGTGAATGTCCAAGACCTGTATCGTCCTTTACAGAAAACCCCTTGAAGGGAACGAATCATCTGTTCCGGGGTTTCTTTTAAAGGCTGCTTTGGCGTAACATCCAACGCGCTTGATTTTTTTTGGATTTGCTTTTCCATAACGGACTCCTTAAACAAAAAGATTTGAGCAGATCACTCCTGCCTAAATTTTTGTTTCCGGTCCGTTGCAGAATTTCCAACGGTGATCTTAGTGTATAACGGTTATTGGATTTTGTCAAGTAGAATTGAAGAAAAAATGAATAATTTATGCAAATTTTGATCTAGCATCCTATGATAGAGAGATGTAGTAAAATATTTATTCTTTTAATTTATCCAAATTCGGCTATAATCGCAGTTCTTCCCCTATATTTTCAACACATTTATTTATATATTCACAAATTAATACGACTCTTCTTGTTATTATTATTCTTTATAATTTTTCTCAAAAACATTTTCCAATATTTTTTTTATTTCATCTGCTATTATTTTTTCTTTATCGTCTTCAACAAATAAATTTTTATCAATGGGTATATACACCCACCCCTCATCATCTGAATAATGTTTAAATTCATCAATTTTAATATTTTCCTTCAAATATTTTTTTTCAATGGCAACAGAATAAACAAAGATTCCATTTTCTTGATCATAAAGAGCGGGGCTTATACCAACAAAAATAATATTATTTCTGTTCTTATAATTAATAGTGTAACCTTGTCCCCATCGCGTTTCTTTTTCATCTCCCAAAGAATAATTTTCTTTACCTATTTTATCTATAACTATTTCCAAAGAACCTTTAATGGTTTTCCTGATTTTTTCCATAAATATTAATACTTCATAGATTGTTTTTGGATTATACATAATTACAACCTCTCTTGGATTTAGAACCGGATAATGTTGGATAACTCCCTGTACAAGTTCTGAAAAATAATTTAACCCTTCTTTTATTATGGGCGATTCAATATTTAATTCTTTATTATATAAATATGATAAAAAATCTTGCCAATAATATTTTTTGGTAAAGTCTTTGTATTCATTTATTATTTCATCAATTTCATTTTCATGTGCATAACTGTTGGGTATGAGAAAAATATAACTAATATGTTTTTCTTGACTCTTTCCCTTAAACTCTAATAAATTTTTTGGATAATTAATTTTTTGATTTTCTTGTAAACCAGTATTTATTAATATTTTATTTTCAATATAGCATTTCATTTTTTCAGTTTTAATAACTATATCAGGTATACCGCTATCATCAGTAGAATATTGTGTTGATATATGTTCTAATAATATTTTATCAATAAATTCCTTTTCAATGCCAAAAAAATCCAGACATATATCTCTAAAATATTTAATTCTGAAAAGATTACATAGTAATTCGGTTGTTGAATTTTCATTCTGGTTTGTCATTTTATAGAAAATGCTCTTCCCTCTTCCATATTTTAATAGTATCATTGTTAAATGTTTTAGTCAAGTCGGACTGAAGAAAAAATTAAAAATTATTGCAATTTTTTACTCTAGCGTCCTATGACAGACCTGAATGTTATAATTAAAGCATATTTTCAACGAGGCTAAACTACGGAGGAAAACATGAATAAAACTGAATTGGATTTACAGCATGAAATTGAACTTGTTTTTGGAATACAAAAGAAGGAAATAAAAGAATTTAAACCTTTGATAGGTTCTAACCATGTATATTCATTTACAGTTAAAAATGAAAAATACGTTGTACATAAATTAATTGACACATCAATAATGAACTGGGAACAGGAAAAAGCCGCGTATAATTCATTAAAACCGCTTAATATAACAGATGAATTAGTATCTTATAATAACGGCATAAATATAACTAAATTTCTTGATGACAGCAGGGAGTTAAATAATTGTGAATCTGATATGATTGATGCGTTTGATCTGCTTCGTAATGTCCATAATAGCAGTGCTTCAACTAAATATAATTACAATATTATTGAGAATATGAACAAATATATTTCGCATTGTGATAAAGAATCAAAAGCGCTAATTGAATTGGAAAAATGCCGGGATAAAATTAATACAATTCAAACAGTAACTGATGAATTGAATATCCCGAAAGTTCTTTGTCACGGCGATGCATGCGCGCCGAATTTTTTACGGCTGCCCGATAAAAGTATAAGAATAATTGATTGGGAACAGGCCGGTATGGCGGACCCGTTACTTGATATTGCCATTGCGTCGCTGCATCAAGGTATTGAGAATATTGATCCCGTGTGGTGTCTTCATCAATATTTAAAAAGAACGCCCGAAAAACAAGAGTATTTAAGATTATTTTCATATTTAGCATTGGATAGCTATGCGTTAATGGCATGGTGCATATATGAAAATCCTGAAGATTATGAACGTTTTTTAGATTCCGCCGTTAAATATAGTGAATTAGTTTTAAAGTATTATATGGAAGGATAACTATATGAAAATAGACGATTTATTTGACTTTGAATTCGACAAGAGCGAAAACTGCCAGAGCGTTACAGGTTACTACGGCAAATCGGAAGAATTGATTTTTCCTGAGTCTTATAAAGGTAAACCGGTAAAAATAATAAAAGCTGTCACGCTTCTTATGAGCCTGCAGCTTATCGTGTGATGTAATGCAGGAGATTTAATTATGCTAAAAATAGAGCAAAATAAAGATACCAGTAATTTAGTTTTCAATAATGAAATAAATTCTTTGGAATTTGTTCAAATAATCGGAGATATGGATATAATACACCTTAAAGATTATAAAAAAAGAGATTTGTTTTTAAAGAAATATGGGAAAAAATTATTCAGAAAATTTAAAAAGAAAAAACCAAGAAAATTAAGTATTAAGATTAGGCGTGAAACAAGGATATTAGCAGATGAAGAAATTGACAGCTTATTAATAAATGCAGATGGACAAATAAAGCTTATTGATAAAATCAAAAGAAATATTAAAATGTTTTATGGGAATTGTTCTGAATGGAAAATTATTTTTTCAAAAAATAATATAGCTTATAAGTTTAGTTTAAACGGAATAAAAAAAATTGATTATAATAAAAAACCTATTGAACATGAAAAGATTATTGGAACACATACTAAGTTTCTTTCACCGGAAGAAATAGATAGGATATTAACGCCAATAGGATTTACACTGCCGGAAAGTTGTACTTCCTTTATACCCAGTGAATTCAAAGACTTTACAGAGATTGTTAAGATAAATGTGGACAAAGAAAACTCTGTCTTTTGCTCTGTTGACGGTGTATTGTTCGATAAAGCAATGAGTAGACTAATTAAATATCCGATAAACAAGAACAAGACGAATTATACCATTCCCGATGGAGTAATCAGTATTTCTAAATTTGCATTTTACGGATGTAAACGCCTGGTTAATATAGTTTTTCCTGAAAGCCTGAAAATTATTCAAAATTACGCTTTTGCGTATTGCATGGGGTTTAAAACAATCATACTTCCCATGAAACTGTTGTTCATCGGGGAAGGAGCATTTGAAAACTGCTTAAACCTTGAAACCGTTACACTTTCAAGAAAAACAAGGATAGGACACAAAGCTTTTGAGGGGGTTAAGGGAAAGTTGATTTACAGGGATTAATTTTTATATAGACCAGTATGTTATAATTAAAGCCAATCTAAAATGAGATTAAGATACGGAAGGAGAACTTAATGAAAGATAACGATTTATTTGATTTTGAATTCGACAAGAACGAAAACTGCTGGAGCGTTACCGGTTATTACGGCAAAGGTGAAGAAGTGATTTTTCCTGCATCTTATAAAAATAAGCCGGTAAAACAAATAGCGTGTGATTTCTTTCCGAATCAAAAAAAGAGAATAAAGCGAGTTACTATTCCGGAAGGTTGTACTTCCATTGGGAAGAGTACATTCAGCGACTGTACAAAACTAAAAAGCATTGAACTCCCGAAAAGCCTTACTTCCATTGGGACATGGGCTTTTTATGGCTGCAAGGGATTAACAAGTATTAAGCTTCCTGAAAACCTTACTTCCATTGGGAAAAGAGCATTTAATGGCTGTACCGGACTGACAAGTATTGAGCTTCCTGAAAGTCTTACTTCTATTGGGGAAAGTGCATTTAACGACTGTACCGGACTAACAAGTATTGAACTTCCGGAAGGCCTTACTTCCATTGAGGGATGTGTATTTGATGGCTGTACCGGACTTACAAAAATAAAATTTCCGAAAAGCCTAATTTCCATCGGTGACAGGACATCACCTAAGGCTATGCTTAAAGATGGTAGAGGCTTCTCGACATTTGCAGGCTGCACAGGTCTGTCAAATATTGAACTTCCTGAAGGTCTTACTTTAATTGGGGAAAGAGCATTTGACGACTGTACCGGGCTTACAAATATCAAACTTCCAAAAAGTCTTACTTACATTGGGGAAGAGGCATTTCGCGGCTGTACCGGGCTAACAAATATCAAGCTTCCCGAAAATCTTACTTGCATTGAGGATAATGCTTTTAAAGATTGTACAGGGCTCATAAATATCAAACTCCCTAAAAGTCTTACTTATATTGGGGATGGGGTGTTTATAGGCTGTAAAAATCTTATAGAAATAACTGTAGATAAGGACAACCTTGCTTATTGCGCCGTTGACAGCGTCATATTCGATAAAGCTATGACCACCCTGTTATGGTTCCCTGATGGGAAAAAAGGAAGATATTCTGTTCCGGACGGAATTACCGGTATTAACTTTGATGACGCTTTCGGCAATAATTGTAATTTAACCGACATTTCTTTTCCGAAAAGTCTTTTATACATTGAGCCTTATTTGCTTAACCAAATCAGTGGAAAGCTTACAAACATCACAGTAAACGAGTTAAATCCGGCATTTTGCAGTATTGACGGGGTGTTATTCGACAAACATAAATGCGGACTTATTTTATATCCGAAAAATAAAAGTAAAACAACTTATATTATTCCCGATGGAGTACAATACATAGATGACAATGCGTTTGATGGCTGCAAACATCTGGTAAATATCGTTCTACCTGAAAGTATTAGATATATTGGTAACCGTGCGTTTGATGACTGCAAACGTCTTAAAACAATCACCCTCTCCAATAAACTGCGGTACGCTAGAGAAACAGGCTGTAAACGTCTTAAAACAGTCACCCTCTCCGATAGACTGCGGTACGCTAAAGAATATGCAATTAGTAAGCACACAAAACTTACAACTGTTTTGCTCTCAGGGAGCCCAATAATCGAGCGCTGGGCATTTGAAGGGTTTGAAGGGCAGTTTGTGTACAGGGATTAGGCATTGAAAAAGGAGAACTATATGGAAAACAACGATTTATTTGATTTTGAATTTGACAAGAACGAAAAATGCTGGAGCGTTACCGGTTACTACGGCAAAGGTGAAGAAGTGATTTTTCCTGAATCTTATAAAGGTAAACCGGTAAAAAAAATAACGTGTTTTTTTACACCGAATCAACGAAAGAGAATAAAGCGTGTCATTATTCCCGAAGGATATACTTCTATTGAGCATGAGGTATTCGGAGACTGCAAAAGATTAACAAGTATCAAACTTCCGAAAAGTCTTACTTCCATTGGAACATGGGCATTTGAAGGTTGTAAAGGACTGGTAAGTATTGAGCTTCCGGAAAACCTTACTTCCATTGGGGGTGCGGCGTTTGCAAAATGTACCAGGCTTACAAGCATCAAACTTCCTGAAAGTCTTACTTCTATTGGGGGAGAGGTATTTTACGACTGTACCGGGCTTACAAGTATTGAGCTTCCCGAAGGTCTTACTTCCATTGAGGCAGGGTTATTTTCCGGCTGTACCGGACTTACAAACATCAAACTTCCGAAAAGTCTTATTTCTATCGGTGATAGTAAATGTGATGGTATTCATCGAGATGGCGGCTGGAGTACATTTGAAGACTGCACAGGTCTGACAAATATCGAGCTTCCCGAAGGTCTTACTTGCATTGGAACAAGGACATTTTATGGCTGTACCGGACTTACAAACATCAACCTTCCTGAAAGCCTTACTTGCATTGGGATGTGGGCATTTGACGGCTGTACCGGGCTTACAAATATCAAACTTCCTGAAAGTCTTACATGTATTAAGGACAAAGCATTTAATGGTTGCACAGGACTTACAAATATCGAACTCCCTAAAAATCTTAACTTTATTGGGGATGGAGTGTTTAACGGCTGTACTAACCTTGCGGAAATAACCGTAGATAAGGACAACCTTGTCTTCTGCGCCGTTGACAACGTCATATTCGACAAAGCCATGACCACCCTGTTATGGTTCTCTGAGGAAAAGAAAGGAAAATATTCAGTTCCGGACGGAGTTACCTATATTGACTTTGACGCTTTCGGCGATAATTGTAAGATAACCGATATTTCTTTTCCGAAAAGTCTTTTATACGTTGAGCCTTATCCGCTTAACCAGCTTACAAACATCACAGTAAGTGAGTTAAATCCGGTATATTGCAGTATTGACGGGGTGTTATTCGACAAAGGTAAGTACGGACTCATTTTTTATCCTGAAAATAAGGGTAAAACAACTTATATTGTTCCCGATGGAATACAATACATAGATGACAATGCGTTTGATGGCTGCAAACGTCTGGTTAATATCGTTCTTCCCGAGAGTATTAGATATATTGGTGATGACGCGTTTGGTGACTGCAAATGTCTTAAAACAGTCACCCTCTCCAATAAATTGCAATACGCTATAGAAAATGTAATTAGTTGGCGCACAAATATTCTAACTGTTTTGCTCTCAGGAAACCCAGGAATCGAGCGCTCGGCATTTAGAGGATTTAAGGGGCAGTTTGTTTACAGGGATTAATTTTTTTTACTCTAGCATTCTATGATAGACCTGAATGTTATAAATAAAGCATACGCAATGAGTATTAACTATAGAAGGAGAACAATATGAACATAGAAGAGTTATTTGACTTTGAGTACATCGAGTCCGGAGAGTATTGGAGCGTTACGCATTACTACGGCAGAGGCGAAGATGTGGTTTTTCCCGAGTCCTATAAAGATATACCGGTAAAAACAATAGGGGATTGGTTTTCACCTTATAATAAAAGAATAAAGCGTATAACTATTCCGGAAGGCTATACTTCCATTGGAGAACAGGCGTTTGAGGGCTGCATGTTGCTTAAGGAAATTAACTTTCCTGAAAGCCTTACTTCCATTGGAGAACGGGCTTTTAAGAACTGCATATTGCTTACGGAGATTAAGCTTCCAAAAAGTCTTACTTCCGTTGGAGAGAATGCGTTTTCGAGTTGTTTCATGCTTAAAAAGATTAAGCTTCCTGAAGGACTTACTTCCATCTGGAAATATGCATTTCATAATTGTCCAGGACTTACGGATATTAAACTTCCTGAAAGTCTTACTTCCATTGGGCTCGGAGCATTTTCCTACTGTAAAGGACTAAAAGACATTAAGCTTCCTGAAAATCTTACTTCCATTGACTCTTGTGCATTTAGTGATTGTACAGGGCTCACAAACATCAAAATTCCGAAAAGCCTTACATCTATTAGCAGCGATGTATTTGAGGGCTGCACGGAGCTTGCGGAGATAAACGTAGACGAAAACAATCCTGTCTTTTGTTCCGTTGACGGCGTAATGTTTGATAAAGCAATGACTACTTTGATATGCTTCCCTGAAGGAAAGAAAGGAAAATATTCTGTTCCTGACGGAATTATCAGTATCGGGAGAGGTGCTTTTTTCCATAAATGCAAACTGACCGGCATATCTTTTACACAAAGCTTTTTATTCAATAGTTATGGTTTTCATGGTGAACATCTTACGGACTTTACAGTAAATGAACTCAATCCAAAATATTGCAGTGTTGACGGGGTTTTATTCAACAAAGATAAAAGCAAACTTATTTCATATCCTGAAAACAAGGACAGAACAGATTATACCGTTCCCGATGGAGTAATAATTATTGATACCATAGCATTTTTGAGATGCAAGCACCTAATTAATATAGTTCTTCCTGTAAGCCTGAAAATTATTCAAGATAATGCATTTCTAGGATGCAAGGAGCTTAAAATTATCACGCTCCCCATGAACTTACAGTACATTGGGCAAGGAGCATTTGAATTCTGCCCAAACCTTGAAACCATTACGCTTTCAAGAAAAACAAAGATAGTATACGAAGCATTTAAGGGATTCAATGGAAAGCTGGTTTACATGGATTGAGAAACAAGCATTTAAACAGAAAAAAGGCATACGGAATAAAGGAGAAATATTATGTCAGAAGTACTTAATCAGGATGAAATAGACCAATTATTAGAAGCAATTAATAGTGAAGATAGTGAAGGGGAAGATTTTAGACCTCTTTTTAGAGCCGCAAATCCATTAAAAACAATTGAAGATTTTGAAGAATATTTAACAAAGCGAAAATACACACCAGAAGAACCATACGGTATTTTTGATAAAGATGTTTCAATTTGCAGATTTTTTAATTCCGATAATAATGAAAACATACTTGAGGATATTAAAAGAAAAAATGAAGAACAAGGATATGGAAATATAAAAATACCGAATACCAATATAACGCTCATTA
>Ga0268262_10007664_pt1 | contig 9995 bp, 8 predicted proteins | sample TergutNc150P3_FD_190354 | JGI IMG/M metagenome (GOLD analysis project Ga0268262, IMG submission 190354) | Nasutitermes corniger P3 segment gut microbial community from laboratory colony in Florida, USA - Nc150 P3 (SPAdes) (version 2) | ecosystem: Host-associated > Arthropoda: Insects > Digestive...
GAAATTGGTTATCCCGAAACTGTAGGGAATGGGGGTTTCACGGGGGACTGTAATGTCAATATCGAATATATTCGGTACCCAGCGGTCAATGATGAAGTGTCCGCTTACTGATCCCGCGCCTTTCCCGACAGACGCCAGGACCGGGCCAAAGGTTATTTCATTGCCTTCTATAACGGCAGTAACCGGGATTGGGCGCAATTCAACAGGTATATAGTCCGGTATTACGAAACGCAGGCTGGTCCCCCTTGCGCGGCCAAAGAATTCGGGATCGGAGAGGGAGCCCCTGATATCCACCGACGCGTTCACATAGCCGCCTGTCAGGTAGATACTTTTTTTAGGCAGCCAGTTGAACAGCCCCTCCATGTCAATATAAAGGTCATTGCAGGAGGCGTTAATTGTATTGCCGCTGATATTGCCGATGGCCGCCCCCCGCACCGGGGAGGGGCTGGAAAGACCGGCATAAAAGTTGCCGTTGTTATCTAACTGCAGCTTGAACATATTGCGGGGGCCGCCTGACACTATGAGGGAGTTGTCGCCATTTATACCGTCATTCATGGCGCTGCCGTTGCCGCGCGTGAAGGCGACATCAAAGCTTTGCGTATCTGTCCTGTCGCCCAGGCGGAACTTTTCGACATAGGCCTTGCCGTCAAAAAAATCAAGGGCGTCGCCGATCTCAAGCCATGAATTTACCGGCTTGAAATTGGCGTACATTGACAGAAAACCTTCCGCGCTCTTCCCGTTGAGAAAGAACCTCAGATCCCCCAAGGTCGAAGCTGCCCCTGTTTTATTATTAACCACAATCTGCGGAATTTCGGCGTTAATGGTGTTAAAGCGGATCGCAATCTGCCTGACGGTCAATTCGTTGCTGTCCATAAACGCCTGCGCGCTTACATTAATATCCCGTTCGCCCATTTTCCCCCATAGCGAGGAAAGGTTGAGACTGGCGTTGAAAGAATGGACGGAATCCCATTGCAGGCGCATATCTCCGTCCGCCTGTAAAGCGCCCGCCTTTTTTGAAAACCGCCCCAGCCGCATTGATGATCCGGAAAACCCCAAATTAAGGCGGCTGTTTGAATAAGAAACCTGCATTTGGTATTTTTCTTTATTATCAAGCAAATTAGCCGTCCCGGTAATTTCTGAAAAAATCATTGAACCGCCCGGCGCGTCCTGCGACCATTGTAAATTTATTGCCCCTAAAAGCGGTCCGAAGCCGTCTTTATAATACAACTGGGAAATATTAATCCCCTTCTGATCCGCGCGGCCTGAGGCCTGGAACTGCGCCAGCCCTCCCGGAGTTATTATGTCTGTCAGTTCCAGGCGTTTAAAATCCATCGTCCACGCCCGCGAAGAATCGTAGCGGAGGTTTGATGTCAGGTAAAGCAAAGCGGGTTTCCCCAAAAAAGGAACCGGAAAGCCTTCCGTATGTATAGCGCCCGAATAAGACCCGTTTCTGGAGCTTGTAAAATTGACTTTCAGCCCGTAGGATCCCACGATATTTACCGATTTTCCGTCCAGCACCGTCCCTTGAATTAAGTATGAAAGATCCTGATAGCCGGCATCAATGGAAAAGTCAATATTATTAAGCCCGGCAAAATCCGCCCGCGCCGATAACAGCAGGACATCTTCGCCTCGTTGTATCCGCCCCCTGCCCAGTTCAAAGCGGCTGCCCGTTCCGTTTATCGACGCGAACCCGATAAAGCCCTCGCCGCCGGATTTTCCGGAAAAAGCCAGACTGGGCGTGTAATACGACACCTGTTTAAAGTCCGTATTCACGGTTATTTTCGTGGTGATTGCCGTATTGCGGAACAGTTCTATTAATACGTCCGGCAGGGGCGCGTTTTTCACAAAAGGAACCGACATCTCTATTAAATCGCCCGCAAAAAATGAATCCAGTGAAAGATTCGCGGCAACGCTTTGGAATCCCGAAGCGAAGGAACCCTTTAATAAAACCGACCCTTTTTGCGCGGAGGCATGATTTATATCCGCGCCCCGCGCTTGCGCGGTCCGCGCCAGGGAAACAGAGAAGTCCATGCCGTTTTCGGACGGCTTCAGCAGCGCGTTTGCGGCAATATACATGGTTCCCTTCCCAATGCGTATCGTCTCACCGGACACGCTTATTCCGGAGTCCGTGGTGTTAAATGTAATATCCGCGTTCAGGCCTTCCCTGCCGCTTATGCTGAAATTGTCCAGCGAAAGGATTCCCTGCGGCGCGAAGGGATGAAAAGCCACGTCGCCCGTAAAACCCGCGGCGCCGTAAAAAAACGCGTCCTGCGTAATATCGTTGGGCATTGAAAACCGGAACTTTTCGATTTGCGCCATGTTTTCATCGCCAATAATATTTATTTCATAAGACATGGTTCTTGCCGCGTCAGACACGTTTCGTGTTTGCACAGACCGCGCAGACGCGGTCCGCGCAGACGCGGAGCGCGAGGACGCGGATCGCGAAAGCGCGGTTTGCAACAAAGCCGGGTCAGAAGGCGTTGAGCCCGACAAATCAACAGAATAGCTTAAAGCCCCTCCATTATCGCGTTTAATTGAAACCGCGCCCGAACTCGCGACATCAAGCAGCTGCCGCAGTTCCTCCAGACCGCCTGAAAAAGAAACTAGCTGGGCAAGTTTGAAATCATCGCATAAAAGGCTGCCTTCAAGGCCGTCTTTGCCGTATTCAAGCGATATGTCGAAGGGGAAAGCGTCGGGCCTTTTCAGAATACTGACGCCGCCTTGCCGAATCGTAACATTAAAGACAACCGGCTGCGCGCCCGACATGTCCCCGGTGACGGAGGGAACGGCGATAATCGCCGCGCCGTCTTCCATGTCCGTCCGGCATAAACCGTTAGCCGTCATCGCAATCTGAAATTTAACCGGATCGCTGAACGGTCTGGCGACTGTAATATTTATATTCCATTTGCCGTCAAGAGAAACGCTTTTATCAAAAATTTCCGTATTAAAATCAATCGCGTCAAACGCAAAGTTATTGTTTCCCGATAAAACCTGGAATTTGCCGTTCCGAATCCGCGCTATAATTTTTTCGGGAAGCATGGCGGCAAGATCCCGTGACAGGCCTTCCTGGTTTGATCCCGCTGTTCTGAAAAGATCGAGCAGATCCTTGTCGGTGCTTGTATTATAATTAACCAGGGGCGAATCGATCAGCACCGAGCGAATCGCCAGGGTTTTGCCGCGTAAAATATCCAGCAGCGAATAGGCTATGCGGAAGCGCGATATGGTTAAGAGAGGAATATCATCACGGCCCATTATGCTAATATTGCGCACGTCAAAGGAACCGAAAAGAGAGGGGCTGATGGAAGTATACCGGATTTTGCGCCCGATCTGACGCTCAAGCCGGTTTATCAGGTTGTCGCGTATGCTTACCATCCCGCCGTACAGAGTCTGCTGCAATGGCCAGAGGATCAGCGCCCCAAGCGCCACAAGAGCTGAGAAAATGAGAATTTGGGCGTATAACCTGAATGGAAGCGGTTTCCCCAACACCTTTATTCCTTATTATATATTAATATAACACATATAAAGGGACTTTGTATCAAGAAATATGCGTAAATAGTTGTATTTTTTCGTTTTTTAAGGTATTTTGACGCAATGCCTATGAAGCAAATAATTAGAGTCTGTCCGCAAAGTAACCGACTTTGCCTTGCTAAAACAAAAACTGGCAAACCGCATATCGAGTTCCAGGAAAAAGTCACTGAAGATGTCTGGAAAGAAGTAGCAAAAATGCCGATAATTAAGTCAGGAATATGATTAAAAAAGCCCTGTTATTATCTTTCTCATGCCTCTTCCTGATAACGGGGTCATTCCCGCTTAACGCGTATTTTGTCACCTATAAAGAACAGTACTACCGGCTGTACCATCTGCACCTCATTCAGTACCCGGATGACACTATGGAGAATATCTACTGGCTGGAACAAGCGCTGAAGGCTGATTTTTGCAACCCCCTCTACGCCCTCGCCCTGATCGAAAACGAGACTCAATATGAGAAATACCGTTACCTGTTCAATATGCACCTCAACCTGAAGATGATCGAGCAGTACCTGTTTTTGGGGAACAAGTGGAATAAAAGGAATGCTTATTTTTACAACGCCCCATGGAAAGAACAGAACCTTGAAAGCCTGGAAACCGCCGAGAAATGCTACCGTACCGCCCTGTACTATTGGACAGCCGCGACAGAATGGGCGGGAAAGGCGCGGGAAAGGCGCTTTTATTTCATCAATTTACAAAGGGTACAGTTCTGGGAAGACGAAGCCTTCCGCATAGAAAAAGGCGATCTTGACTACGAAAAAATTATCAACCGCGAACTGGCGCTGTTACAAAAAGTCAGGGAAACATTTCAGGCTATGCCGTAACGGGGAACCGGTTCTTTGTCCCCGATCCCTAGTCCCTGGTCCCCAGTCCCTGTTATTGCTTCTCTGCTCTTTCTATTGCCTGCAAATCCCATATACAAGCGGAAGTGCAGCACCATGTTTTGTACCAACTGAACATATTCATCAATTCGGGAAATACATGGAGCAGGGCTATACCTTGATAATTGCTGATAATCTCTTTCCACCGGATTGAGAGGTCAAAGTAATTTTCTTTATAGCGGCCATATTCTTTTATAAAACTTTCAAAAGCGGTTTTATTATGAAGCATAAGGATTCTTGCACGGGGTTTTAGCAGTATTTGAAATTCGTATTGTAACGCGTCAAGCCGGCAGTTGTTTTTTCGGCAATACCGTTCCCAATCATGTATCCCTGTAACGGATAACCATAAACCGTTAGGTGTATGAAACGCCAGTTTTTCAGTGTATTGGGCATAGGAACGGTTAAGGTCAAGATTGTCAATGTTCTCGCCGGTATAATGAATATACTCATACAATGAGGGCAATGCCGGGTCAATATTCATATATTTTGTACGTTATAATAATTTAATGAAGATATCAATATGGTTATATTGGTAATATCAATTTTATATTCCCTGTGCGGGACAATAATCTATCCTTATAGTATGAAATTAAAAGTGTCTGATTTACGTAAAATCCTGTCAAAAAACATCAAGAGGCATAGGGAAATGTTGGGCATTTCACAGGAAAAACTGGCGGAAAGTACGGGCATGTCCGCGATGATGATTAAAGACATTGAAGGCTGCCGTACATGGGTTAGCGATAAAACATTGATTGCGCTTTCGTCAGCGCTGCAAACGGACATATTCAGGCTTTTTATGCCCGACACCCTTTTTGACGAGGCCCTTTCCAATACTTTATTGCTTGATCTTGTTAACGCCGCGCAAAAAATAAAGAAAGATATTGAAGTAGATTTGGAGAACGCCCTTAAATTATGGGGTATGCAGCATAAGGCCTGATATGGCAATGTCAGACTCTTAAAAGAACCTCTTTTGCCGTATTTTTTCCTTTTGGCAGGGCTGTTATTTCAAGCCCAAACCCTAAGCTTTCAAGATAATCTATGAGGGTTGAAATCTTTAAATCTTTCCTGCGCTCCAGTTTGGATATGGCTGTTTGGGAAAAAGAAGAGACATCGCTCTGCTTAATACCGTATTTCCCCCGCAATTCTTTGAGCTTGATATTCAGGCTATCCTGTTCATAGAGCTTGCGGGCCTTTGCCAGAACCTCCGGGCTTGTTTTTGCGTCAAGTTCGCTTAAAGGGTGAAATTCCATTTTACTTCTCCTTTTCTTTATTGCATTTTTCCAGATAAGCTGCGTATATTTGCTCCGCATCTCTTATCAGATCCTTATAAAATTTTTTCTGGTTTTTCCCTTTTTTGTCCCCGCCGATAAGGAGAAGCCCCTTTCGTTCAGGATCAAAAAGATAGGCAATCCTGAACTCATGGGCATCTGTTTTTGGGCGGAGTTCCTTGAGATTAGCCAGTTTTTTGCTTCCCTTGAGTGTATCCGCATGGGGACGCTTCAAATTCGGCCCATACTCACCAAGCAAGTAGACTTTGGAACGAATAATAACCTTATCGTCCTCAGTTTGCTCTTGAAACCAGTCATCATAACTTTCACTGGTAATTATTTCCCATACGCTCACAGATTAATAATATGCCATACAGTTCATATTGTCAAGTAAGTTTTTAAAATAAATAACAGGGGAGCTTTTTCCAAAACTATAGTAATAACAGAAATGTCGAACCAAAGGTTCGCTGCTTAAAAGGTTTACTTGGAGTCCTGTCCGGGGAAAAAGCACCGGTCGGGGCCGGCACTTTTCCCCCGGCCACCCCTCAAGTAGTTTATTCAGCATACATTTCTGCGTTAATTGGAGTTTTGGAAAAGGTTCAGGGATATAATTGTCACTTTTTCCTGATTTAAAACATTCAGTCCGGTTAACGGGTATCAGGCAGTATTTTGGCTGTGGCTATAAAATCATCCAGGGCTTTTTCCATACTGGACTTCAGATTTTTCTTGAATTGCTGTATTGCGTCTTGTGAATAGGTCTCCATAGAGAATAATTGAGGGCTGTCAACTTCCAGGGCTTCCGCTATGCGTTCCAGCATTTCAGGGGAAGGGAATTTCTTGTTTTGTTCAATTTGCCCTATATATTGGGTAGAAGTACCGACTTTTTCAGCCAGATTTACCTGGGAAATCCCCAAAATTTGCCGTCTTTTTTTAATATTAAAAGATAATAGCGTCCTAATACTTGTCATGCCATACTATAATCCTACAAGACTAGAGTCTATTGACAAGTTTCTATTAGTTTCATATTATGAGAATAGTCTTAATAATAAACTATAAGGAACTGCAAAAAAATCCAAAAGAGATAGTTACCAGTGAAGACTTATTGGACGCTTTGGTGGCTCCATATGCATTTACTTAAGTTGAACCATAAAAACACATCTGGTGGGGAGGTTGCTAATTGAAGGATATGTTGATTCAGATTTCTTAAGACAAAAATATCTGCCTAAAACATAAGGAGGAGGAAAATATGTGGGAATATGCTTGGTTGATAATTCCAATAATAGGACTTATATTGGGGTGGAGAACGGCAACTGATATTGTAGGTAAGTTAACGTTTGAATCCTCATTGTGGGGCGCCTTTCAAATTGCCTTAAAAATAACTTTAGCTATAGCGATAGGCTGGTTTGTCTTTCTCTTTAAGGTAATAAAATTAATTATTACCTTAATTGCCCATGCAATTACCCGCGCAAAAGAAAAAAAGGCCGTCTCTGATTATGCCAGGAATGCAGCCAATGGATCGACATCGGGGGCTGCGGAACCAACAGATGTGACAGGACAGCGTGATTCTGAGAACAATGACGGACAAGGCGTTCAGCAGGATTACACCGAAGAAGCGGACCGCTTAACCAAGGCTGCGGAACAGGGGGATGCTGGCGCACAATACAACCTCGGAATTTGTTATTATAACGGAGAAGGTGTGCCACAGGATTACGTTAAAGCGGTATACTGGTTTACTAAGGCGGCGGAACAAGGGCTTGATCAGGCGCAATGCAACCTCGGATTTTGTTATAATAACGGACAAGGCGTACCGCAGGATTACGCTAAAGCGGCGTACTGGTACACCAAGGCTGCGGAACAGGGGTGTGCTGATGCACAATACAACCTCGGAGTTTTCTATAGGGAAGGAGAAAGCGTACCGCAGGATTACGCTAAAGCGGTATACTGGTTTACCAAGGCTACGGAACAGGGGCATGCTCAGGCGCAAAGCGACCTCGGAGTTTGTTATTGTAAAGGAGAAGGCGTGTCGCAGGATTACGCTAAAGCGGTGTACTGGTTTACCAAAGCTGCGGAACAAGGACATGTTGCCGCGCAATCTAACCTCGGACTTTGTTATGAGGAAGGACGAAGCGTGCCACAGGATTACGCCAAAGCGGCGTACTGGTACACCAAGGCTGCGGAACAAGGGGATGCTGGCGCACAATGCAACCTCGGGTTTTATTATGCGGAAGGACAAGGCGTGTCCCAGGATTACGCTAAAGCGGTGTCCTGGTGTACCAAGGCTGCGGAACAGGGGCTTGCTCAGGCGCAATACAACCTCGGGTTTTTTTATGAGAACGGACAAGGCGTACCGAAGGATTACGCTAAAGCGGTATCCTGGTGTACCAAGGCTGCGGAACAGGGGCTTGCTCAGGCGCAAAGCGACCTCGGGTTTTTTTATGCGAACGGACAAGGCGTACCGAAGGATTACGCTAAAGCGGTATCCTGGTACACTAAAGCTGCGGAACAGGGGCATCCTGACGCGCAATCCAACCTCGGATTTTGTTATTGTAACGGACAAGGTGTACCACAGGATTACGCTAAAGGAGTGTACTGGTACACCAAGGCTGCGGAACAAGGGCATCCTAACGCGCTGGAACAAATTAAAAAATTTATGGGGAATTAACCAGAATTCCATAACGGCCCTATATATTGGGTAAAAACCGACATTTCCAGCAAAAATTACCTGAAATCCCCGAAATTTGCCGTCTTTTCTTTAATATTGAAAGGTAAAAGCGTCCTAATACTTATCATGCCCTACTATAATGCTACCAAGAAAAAATCTATTGACAAGTTCCTAATAGTTTCATATTATGGCATTTAGCCTTGTAATAAACCACAAGGAACTATAAGAAAACGCCAAAGGCGGTGTACTGCTTATGCGGATACATGAAGCAAGGAGGAAAATATGAATAGTGATTATGAAACTGCCTGTGAAAATGACCGAATTTTAAAAGCTACGCTTAGAGGAAAACAGATCATAATGTACATCTATCTTGCCGCTGTTGTAATAGGAGTTATTCTTTTTGGGGTACGTACAATCGGCGGTGAAAGCCATGCTGTAATTATAATGTTGTTAATTTGGGCTTGCGGTTCTATTGCCAATTTGTTTGATAGTACCTCAATGATTCGCAGATTTCTGGGGTATATTGGCAATGGTCTAGGAAAAGCAATAAATTCACATTCAATTCCCATGTTTATCGGAAGTATTCTGGGGCTGGCTTTAGGAACAGTTGTTTCAATTTTTATTATGGGAATTGCTTCTCCAATTCTCATTATCGCCTATTTAATTGGCATACTTAAAGTCAAAAAACAGATTGCGGAAAATAATGAAATCTTAAAAGGGTTTCAAGCTGTGAACAGCCAGAAATAATTCTGTCAACATGAGGATATACACTGCTAAAACCTAAAGAGGGGGTATAAATGGCCTTTATTGACCTTGTAGAATGGAATAACGCGACAAACGATGTTTTTGCATGGAAATTCGGGCAAAACAACAACAACAACCTCAGTACCTTTACCCAGCTAATTGTCCGTGAATCCCAGGAAGCGGTATTATTCGCGAAAGGCCAAATTCTCGGCAAATTCGGGCCGGGCAAGCATACCCTCAATACCGAAAACCTTCCGTTACTCAGAAACTTCTTTGGCATACCCTTTGGTGGTAAAAACCCCTTTATGGCTGAAATTTGGTTTGTGAACAAAACCGCACCGCTGACGATTGACTGGCGTACCGACACCATGCGCTTCCGTGATCCGGAATACGGGGAAATGGTGCCTCTGATGGCCGAAGGCAGGTACGGTTTGAAAGTCGAGAACGCCGAACCATTCCTCGTCCAACTGGTGGGAACCCTCACCGAATTCACGGCAAGAGACCTGACCAATCATTTTCTGGGGCCCCTTATCACCAAGACAAAGAGCAGCATACTCGCCTTCATGCAGGCAAATCAGGCTGGCATTACTACAATATCCGCCCGGCTTGATGATCTTTCGAAATTTTTGGGAGAGCCGTTAAAGGAATTCTGGGAAACCTACGGGATGCTCCTTACCGGTTTCTATATAACGTCGGTGGATCTTGACACATCAACCGAGGACGGCAAGAAGATTGCCGCCGCTCTGAGCGACCGTTCGGCGCAGAGCATTGCCGGTTATACATGGCAGCAAAAACAGGGCTTTGGCGTGGCGAATAACGCGCTTTCCAGGGGCGGCGACATGGGGATACTGGGAGCCGCCGCAATGACCGGAATGTTGGGCGGCGGCGGAGGCGGTATGGGCCAGGCCATGA
>Ga0268262_10007665_pt1 | contig 9995 bp, 8 predicted proteins | sample TergutNc150P3_FD_190354 | JGI IMG/M metagenome (GOLD analysis project Ga0268262, IMG submission 190354) | Nasutitermes corniger P3 segment gut microbial community from laboratory colony in Florida, USA - Nc150 P3 (SPAdes) (version 2) | ecosystem: Host-associated > Arthropoda: Insects > Digestive...
TGCGACCGGGAAGTACAGGTTACCCTTCGAAGGGCATGGGCCGGCTGCGGGCTCTGGAGCAAAAGCAAGCTCCTTTCGGCGCTTTTGGCAAGCGCCTTTACCACCGAAAAATTAAGCGCCGAGGAGATAGAAAATCTGAAAAACCGCAGCGAGCTTGACGGCATGATGGAAGAGCTCGCGAGCTACCTTCCCGAAGTAAAGGAAACCTTGATCAACGAGCGGGACGAATACCTGGCCGCGAAAATCTGGGCAAGTACCTCGGCGGAAGCCCGGCGCATTATAGCGGTGGTCGGAGCGGGGCATATGCAGGGCATAAAAACCTGCATGGAAAAAATAGCGGCGGGAGAAAGAAACGAAGACGTTTCAGCCTTGAATAAAATTCCTCCCCGCGGCTTCCTTTCGAAGGCGCTGCCGTTTATTGTTCCCCTGGCGATTCTTGGCCTTTTTGCGAGCGGCTTTTTCAGGGGCGGCGCGGGGGTAAGCCTGTCCATGCTGCGCACGTATATCCTATGGAACGGCTCGCTTGCGGCCCTTGGAGCGATAGTCGCCGGAGGCCATCCCCTTGCCGTGCTGGCCGCCTTTATATTCGCCCCCATTACAACTTTTACCCCGTTTATCGGAGTGGGGCTTTTCTCCGGGGCGATACAGGCCAGCCTTAAAAAACCGAGGGTAATTGACGCCAATTCTATTATTGACGACGTTGGGAGCTTAAGGGGCTTTTACCGGAACCGCATTACGAGGGCCCTGCTTGTTTTCTTTCTTTCGCAAATGGGCGGCGCGGCGGGGACTTTTGTCACCATTCCCGCTCTGGCGGGGCTTTTGGCCCGCTAGCGGCCCGGATTATCAGTATTTTTCAAGAATTTCGTTAATCTCATTGAGAACTTTGCTTGTCGAGTGGTCTATTTGGGTTCTTATCTGAGTTTTAATCTGTTTTTTCATTGAGTTTGGCAGGCGCGGGAATATATTCTCAGTCTCGGAACTGTCTATTGCGTCTTTCTGCTTTATTTCTGTTTGTTCCTTAAAAAAAAGGTACGGCTTTATCCTGAGGGTATCGGCCATTTTTTCAATCATTTCCATGGAAGGGAACCTCCGCCCTATCTCTATATCCCCTATATAGCTGGGCGCCGTATCGCAGGACTCCGCCAGCTTCATCTGGGAAAGGCCTTCTTTTCTGCGGAATTCTCTTAAATTTTTGATGAAAATCTCTTTAAGGGTCATATCCATTCATATGCTAATAGCCATGATAGTTTGCTTTCTATCGGCAAAAAGACGATAAAAAGTACTTGACAAATATCAGCAAATAGCTTATAATACGAAATAAGAAGACATAGATTTATGGTGTTTTTTTTGGATTATTACTCTGAGGAGGAGTTAAGTGGGTTTTCCATTGCCATTCAACCCTTTTTCTCTGTAATAGTGCTGGATCTTTGCGTATGTGAAGAAACCGGCTTTTTTATCTTCATGCGAATTTTCGCTTAAGGAGTTTTTATGAAAAGGATCAAAATCTTGGCTGTTATCGCTATTATCGCGTTAGCAGGATGTTTGGTGTTCGCTTGCAGCAGCGGCAGCGATTCAGGCGGCGACGACGCGGCCAGCGGCAGTTCCGCCGTCAACGGATTCCAGGGCGGCAAAAAAGGCGGCGGCGGCGGAGGCTCAACCCAACGCGGCGGAAACGAAATAACTGACCCGGCAAAAATTGTGGAGTTGTTGGGCGACGACGTAGTAGAAGTTGGCAAGAAAAACGGCCAGCCAATATTTCTGGTGAAAAAAGGCTTTGAAGTGCCTGCCGGTAAGAGCGTAGGTTTTGAATACCCCGTGACTCTTACGGGAGACGCGGTAACTGACGGTCTTGACGTTTCTGTTTCTCCGAATAATACCGTGACATTTTTATATGGGTTTACCAACGAAACAGGGGTCGACTTAAGTGTTGACGGCGGCGGCAAAGTGATTATTGGAGGCAAGGACGCGGCGGAAGATGATTCTACAGAGATCGGAAATGTAACAGTCGCCGGCGGCAGCACAGTGGCAATTCAAATGAATGCAAATGTGGGAGACATATCATTCGATGAAGACGGAGGCCAAGTCAGGTTCGAGATTGCAGCTGGCAGTGACCTTGAGGAAATCGAAGTAGAGGCCGGCGAAATAACTATTTCGCCTGAAGGTTCTTTATTGGTTGGCGCCGGTGTCACATTGTCAACCGACGAGGATGTGACTGTCGAGGGTGGGTTGGCCCTTAACGGTACCATGGAGGTTACGAACATTACCCTTGTGAAAGGGGACAGCGAAGGGCCTAATGCAGCCTGCGCCGTGACCGGTACCGGCACTTTAGACGTTAGCGGAGATATGACAGTTCAAATTAGCCCCGATCAGCTTACTGATGCAAGCGGCGGCGCAATTGACAAGACGACCCTAATTGGCATGGCCAACGGCGCCAAGGCCGTGTTTAACGCTGGCAGCACTTTGAAAATATCTGATGATGATACCCTTGAGTATTATGTTTTTAGCGACGATCCTGATGATGACCCTGATTACGCGATTACAGACGGTAAAGTTACTGTCACAGGGGGCGCCGGCGGCAAACAAACTTTCAAGCTTGAAGGCGAGGCTACTGTGATAGGGGGATTCATTACTACCTTAGGCCAAGGAGGAGTTTTAGGCGGCGATCCGGTGGTTGTTCTTTGGGGCGATTTTGTCGTAGCGCCAGGGAGCAAATTGACTGTTGATGATGACGGTCCGACGGTTTTTATAATCGCTTCCGGCTTTACGCTGACCAATGATTTTATAATGTCAAGTAACGTTCCCACCGCAGGCACAGTCACTACCGGTACGGCCGGCATTATCAAAAACGAGGGCGGCACCATTGCCAACAAGGGACTTATTGCTCTCTGTGATACGGACGTTGATGACAGCGTTTCGTTAGTAAATAATGGCACCATTACCAATGCGGGTACGGGCGTTATAACCGTCGGAAACAAAGCGTTATTATTGAACGCTGCCGCGCAAGCTGCCAGCGGCGGCTATCCTGCGCTTCCTGTCGGTACAATCACCAACCAGGCTAATGGCGTTATCGAAGTCGACTCTACTGATAGCGAAGGCGCTAAATTCACAAACAACGGCACTATCACCAACGCCGGCGACATCAAGAAAAAGACTTCTGCTGGCACTGGCGGCACATTAGACGGTACTGGCACTTACAGTAAGACTGGCAGTGGTACGCCTGGTTCTTGGTCTTGGACGTAGTATGGGACTGGCTAACGCCACGTAATTTTTTGTATATGAGGCCGTAAGGCTTTATATAAACTCCAATGTATAGAGGGGGCTGCCGTTGGCAGTCCCCTCTTCTTTTTCGCGCCAAGCGGCGTCATGAATAGCGTCATAGAATTAATGGGAAATATTTGCCGGCCCTGTACCGGCGCCCCGTAGCGTCTTTGTACCGGCTCACGGTAGCGTCCTTGTATCGCCACCCTGTAACGGCCTTGTACCGATCCATGCGGAAAATCGGTTTCAATAAACGGTAAAAAGCGTTATATTATAGGCAGGAGCCGAAGCATGGAAGCGACGCAAACGCCAAATCCCCCCGGTTTAGAGACAGTGTGGGGGTATTTACAGGAAACAGATCGCCTTTTGAAGGAAAGCGCCGAACGGTTTGAACGGGAGACGAGGGAAGGCGCCGAACGTCAGCATAAATTTGAACTGGAAATGAAAGAAAGCGCCGAACGGTTTGAACGGGAGAGGAGAGAAAACGACGAACGGTTTGAACGGGAGATGAGGGAAAGCGCCGAACGGTTTGAACGGGAGATGAGGGAAAGCAAGGCTGATTTCAATAAAAGGCTTGGGGAATACATCAATCTTTTTGGCGAGGTTACTGAATATACGATGGCCCCCAAACTGCGTGAAAAATTTGCCGCGTTTGGGTTTGATTTTCACAGGACAACCCGGGAAATTAATGTCAGGGACGAAATTAACGGCCTTTTTTTTGAAGTCGACGTTATGCTGGAAAACGGCGATATAGCGATGGCAGTTGAAATAAAAACCAGGCTTACCGTTGAGCGCATAAATAAGCATATAGACCGCCTTGAAAAAATACGGAAATACGCCGATTTGCGCGGCGACAGGCGCGCGTTTTTAGGGGCGGTCGCTGGCGTTGTGGTAGCCGATGAGGCAGGAAAATACGCGCTGGATAAAGGCTTTTATTTAATTGAACCTTCGGGAGAAAGCTTTAGCATTACCCCGCCAAACGGCAAACCAAAGGAATGGTAAAAATTCGTCCGCGCGTCTGCCGTTTGGCATAAGCATGGCTTTAGTCTTTGCTGTCTGCCAGGTCTTTATAAGTATAAAAAACCAGCTGCAGATCGTTCGCGGTTTTTAAGAGGTATTCCAGGCGCTGCGGTTTTATTCCCCATGTTGCGGTGTCGGAAATGTCGTGGGTGGTCAGGGGCAGAACATGGTTTCCCCCGATAAACTTCACTGTCCTCAGCATTATATCGACTGCTGCCGTGAAATCTTCGTCTTTTTTAAATAAAGTGTTGTCAAGGGCCTTTGAGGAAATATATCCGCTGCGGATTTGCGTTTTATCGTACAAGCGAAAAGTAACGCCGTAACCGCGAAGGAGCGAATAATGCTTTAATAGCTCCTCATGCATCCACGGGTCAAAAAAGCCGAAAGGGTACGCGAAAGAATGGAGAGGTATGCCGGCTTTTCGGAAAGATTCAACCGGAGCAAGCGCTTCTTTGATAAAAACTTCCCTGGAAACTTTTCTTAAATCCAAATGGTTCTTTGTGTGGTATCCTATGTCATGGCCCCGTTCCAGGGCCGCCTGGCAAAAAGAGGAATACTCCCCCTGGATAAAAAAAGTAGCCTTTGCGTTATAGCTATCCAGCAAGTCAAAATTCCCTTTCCATGTTTCCAGATAATTATCGTCAAACGTGAGCAATATGCCGGACGGATCTTTTTGTGGCTTCCAAAGGAAACGGTCGTGTACAACCATATCGGTTTTATTTGATTTTAAGGCAAAGGGAACGATATAGCCAAAATCTGACGATAATTCGACAGCGGAGTTCATGTCGTATGTCACCTCAAAAAGCTCCGGCTCTTCCTGGTTCCGCGAAATTTCTGAAAATTCGCCCTTTACCGTAATATTCCCGTTTTTTTCGAGAATATAGTACTTTTTTATATCAATTGAATTCCGTTCAATCCGCTGAATCGCCAAATCAACGGCTGACAGCGCTGCCTCAGGCGGGGCCAATTCCGTTATTGGCGCTTCCGCCGGCTGCTTTGCTTGCGGCGGGGCAGATTCGATAACTGCCGGCCGTCTTGCGGCGCAGGATAAAAAGAAACCAAAAACTAATGTATATGCAAAAAGTAGATGATTTTTCACTTCTATGCTCTTAATTTCGGCAATTTAAAAAAGCATATCAAGAAAATCCTTAATCGTTAAATTATAAATGTACTCGGAAAAGTCCAGCTTTTCCAGGGCGGCCGTCAATTCATTGCATTCAAGGTGGAGCCCGGCCAGCTTTTCCCCAAGCTCCGAAAGCTCCCGGTTTCCGAAAAAGTCGCCGTAAAAGGCAACGTTCTTAATTATCCCTTCCTTTGCGACATCAAGCAGGATTTCAACCTTGCCGCAGCCTTCTATGCGGCGGACTTTGCGCAAAGAGAAGGGCGGGGAGTTCCCGTAATTCCAGCTCCACTGCGAGTAAATGTTTTGCCTGAGCTCTTCCACTTCGGATACGTGTTCCGGAGCCAATGCGAACTCCCGCATGTCAAACTCGTCAAAAAAGTAATTTTTTAGAGCTGTCCAGAAGCCCGCAATGGGCATATCGGTTTTCATGTAGGGCCTGATATTTGTAACCCGGCTTTTAACGGACTTGATGCCCCTGGATTCGATCTTGTCGCTGGGAGGCTTTAAAGCGCGCGAAAGCACCTGCAAGTCCGAATCGTATAAAATTGTCCCGTGGTGCATTACTTTTCCGTCTTTGACGTACTGGGCATTGCCAGAGAATTTCTTTTCTTCAACGGTCATGTCGTTGCGCCCTGAAAACTCCACCGGAACCCCCAATGAACAAAGGGCCTTGCGGATGGGCTCGCAAAATGCCGAAAAATCTATTCCTTTTTGTTTGTCCGACGCCGTAATAAAGGTAAAATTCAAGTTGCCAAGGTCGTGGTAGACCGCGCCGCCCCCCGATAGCCTGCGGGCCACGGTGATGCCGTTTTCCCTTACAAAGTCCGAATCGATCTCTTCCAGGGTGTTTTGGTGCCTGCCGATTATTATGGAATTGCTGTTCTGCCAAAGCATAAAGCAGTTGTCCCCAGACCCCAGTTTTTCAAAAACGAACTGCTCCAGGGCAAGGTTATAGTACGGGTTTTTGTTCAGGCTTTCTATATATAGCATTTTTCCATTGTATCCATATTTACAGGCTTGTTCAAATGGAGCATTATAGAGCATTATTGATATTAGATTTTCATTTTACATAGAGGTTTTCATGAGAAAAATACAATTTCTGTTATGCTTCGGCATTTTTGCGTTTCTCTTTTGCTCCTGTGATTTGCCGGGAGGAAGCGACGGCGGCGGTTCGGTTGTTATTGACAACCCGACAAATGTTCAACCCAGGAAGTTTTGGGCCCAAAATTTGAAAACAGAGAGTTTCTACCAGGTAGATGCGGTGCTTCTGGCGGAAAGCCCGAATTGCAGGGTATGGGCCGAAAGGGGGGCCGGTGTCAGCACTGCGATGGCAACCGCAATGGCAAGGGAATATGAAGATAATATTCTGCCAAAAATGCTGAACACCTTTAGCTATAATGGCCCGATAGGCTTTAACGGGATGGAAATTGGCCCGATTGCCAATATTAAGGACGGAATGGTAATCGCCAATAACACCATGGAACTCGCCGGCCGGCTGGTTGGCGGGGACGGAAAGCTGGCCATCCTTCTTCTGGATATTGTGGACGGCTTCAAGCCCCGCGAAAACGAAATGTACTGCGCCGGTTATTTCTGGGCCGCTAACTTCTACGAGAACAATCCTTCCCATCAATACTTAAAGTATTCCAATGAGAGCAGCATGATCTACATCGACATTTATCCGGGAAATCCCGGGTCGGTAGAATCATGTACTACTTTTGCCCATGAGCTTCAGCATTTGATGAGTTTTGTGAACGCTTTTATTTCAAATAAAAAATACACTTTGGATACCTGGATTGACGAGGGCCTGTCGTCCGCAGCCGAATGGCTTTACCTCGGCGAGCAGGTCAAAAGCAAAGTAAATGATTATAACAGCGATATTTCAGGCCTGATTCAAAAAGGGAATAATTTCTTTGTATGGGATAACCGGGGAAGTGAAAGCCAATATGCCGTTTTGGATGATTACTCAACGGTTTATCTTTTCTTCCAGTGGCTCAGGCTGCAGTCGGGGAATACCAAAATTTACAACGAAATCACGCTGTCGAAAAACCACGATTACACGGCGGTTTCTGAAGCGGCTGACAAGGCGATGGGCGGGAACGGCTATGCCGACTGGGAAACGCTTTTAAAAACCTGGCTCGCGGCGAATTATATAAATGCCCCAACCGGCCCCTATGGCTACAGGAACGACGGGACGCTTAAAAACATCCGCGCAAAAACTATGCCTGCGGGTATTAAAAATATTTTGTTGGCTCCCGGTGAAGGGGTTTACAGCATTACAAACAATTATAACCTGCCTGAGAACAGGCTTAATATCCACTATACGGCCTTGAACAAAGCAGGCAATACGATAAGCGATAGCGATACTTATTCAGGCGGAGCCTTGCTTACCTTTAATGCGAATTCCAATATCGAAGGGAAAACCGAAGGCGGTACAACAACCGGCGTCGCTTCTTATGCCGAGGCCTATAATGACGCGCCAGGCCGCTCCGCTTTGGGGGCAAGTTTTTCAGGGCCTTTCGCAATCGGCGCTCAGGATATGTTGAGGCGGAACGGATTTGATAATGGGCCCTTCCTGGATTTACCCCGGTTAAAGAAAGGAACCGCATTATTTGAGTAGCAGGCATTCTGTATTTTTCTGCGTTTTTTTCTTATGCCTCACGGCTGCTTTGCCGGCCTGGGGCAGGAAAGAAAAAAGCGGGGCGGAAAAAATTGATGCCCAAAAGATTGGCCTGGGGGAAAACGCGGCGGAGAAAATTGACACGGGGAAAACCGAAGCGGCGGAAACCGTGCTTGTACAGGTAACCGGTGTAGTAAGGCTTGTGGGCGGCGGGCCCATACCTGAACTGGTTATTACGGGGCCGGAAAGGGAGTGGTTTGTTTCGAGGGAGGATGATCATTTGCTGAAAGAGCTGCAACACCGGGCTGTGACTGTTGAAGGCTATGAAACTGTACTTGAGCTTAAATTTGCGAACGGTTTTCCCGCCGGCCAGCGGCGTACGCTGAAGGATATCAAAATAATAAACGTGGAATGAATTGCTAATCCATGTGAAACATTTCTGCCAGCGGATCGCTTACAGGGGATTCATCCGGGTTTGTGTCCATAAGATCTTTCATCATGTGCCACCATTTTTTAACGATGTCCTTATGGGCAAGTTCCCCGTCAGTCGCGTCGTCGGCAAGGTATTGAAAAGCAAACAGGGTATTGGTTTTTTCATCAAGGTAAATGGAATAATCGGAAACCCCGGCCTTTCGCAGTTCCGCCTTAAGCTCAGGCCAAATTTCATCGTGCCGTTTTTTATATTCATCCTTAAATCCCTGTTTTAACCTCATCGCAAAAGCATTCCTTTTCATTATTTTCTCCTTGCTATTCGTAATTGTTGGATTTATTATATTATCAATAATTACGATTTTTTAAAGAGGGTTGTATGAAGGATTATTATCTGGCAATTGATCTGGGCGCTTCCGGGGGGCGGCATATCCTTGGATGTGTCGAGGACGGGAAGCTTAAATTGAATGAAGTCTACAGGTTTAAGAACGCTCCCGTTAAAAAGGACGGCTCTCTTTTGTGGGATACGGATTTAATTTTCGGAGAAATAATTGCGGGTCTTAAGGCGTGTTCGCAATGGATAAAAAACACTCAAACAGGCGGGGTTCTGCGCTCTGTAGGCATCGACACCTGGGGAGTTGATTATGTCCTGCTTGATAAAGACGGAAATGTCATTAAGCCGGTTTTCGCCTACCGTGATTCAAGGACTGAGGCCTTCTTAAAGAATTCAATGCCCTTTGAAGATCGATACAGGATCACAGGCATTGCGGATATGCCTTTTAATACAATTTATCAACTGCTCGCCGATAAAGCCGCGCTCAGGCTGGAAAAGGCGGAATACATGCTGCAGTTTCCGGAATATTTTTCGCAGCTCCTTGCCGGGAATCTTCTTAACAAACAGTACAACGAATACACAATGGCCTCTACCACCGCTCTTTTGGACGCAAAAAAGAAAGCCTGGGCCGAAGAAATTTTTAATAAACTTGGACTCCCGCTAAAACTTATGAAGCCTGTTCGGGAGCCTCCGTACGGCATCGGATGCTTAAGCGGGGAGCTTCAGGGGCAAATTGGCATGAATGCCGAAGTGGCAATGATCGCAAGCCACGATACGGCTTCGGCGGTTGCCACGGTTAAAAAAGATTCCCTGTATATAAGCTCCGGCACATGGAGCCTTTTGGGTGTTACAGGGGATCCGGTTTTAAGCGACGAAGCCAGAAAGGCAGGCTACACGAACGAGGGGGCCCACAACGGGCGCACCCGTTTTCTGAAAAACATTATGGGCCTTTGGGTTATTCAATCTGTACGCCACGAGTTAAAAGACGCGTATAGTTTTGCGGAGCTTGAATCCATGGCCAGGGAGACGGAAAAGACAGCGACGGAAGGTTATACAATCGATCTTAACCTGCCGCAATTTTTTGCGCCAAAAAGCATGATAGACGAAATAAAAAACGAGTACCGGAGGCTTGGCAAGAAGGTTCCTGAAAGCCCGGCGGAACTGGCTTTTTCCGTTTATACCAGCCTCGCGCAATGCTATAAAACCGCAATCGA
>Ga0268262_10007666_pt1 | contig 9994 bp, 9 predicted proteins | sample TergutNc150P3_FD_190354 | JGI IMG/M metagenome (GOLD analysis project Ga0268262, IMG submission 190354) | Nasutitermes corniger P3 segment gut microbial community from laboratory colony in Florida, USA - Nc150 P3 (SPAdes) (version 2) | ecosystem: Host-associated > Arthropoda: Insects > Digestive...
ATTCGAAAGGATTCTCACAAAGAGGAGGTCTTCTCGAAAAAAAGTAAAAAAAAGACGATGTGCCTGGACGTCAGGGGGTTAACCCTATGCACACCGTCTGATATATGAGAGGCTTTCCCTCCCGGTAATTTAAGTATCGGCTTCACTATTGATAGACTTTAATGGTTTATAGGCGGCTAAAAGGGGCTGTTTTTTCAGTTTTTGCTGAAAAGTCAACATTGACCACTTGCAATTATTACTAAAAATGCCATAATATTACTATGATTAATAAGGAGTGAAGTATGAAAAAGATTTATTTATGGTTATTATTGGCGGCGCTTCTATTCGCCTGTGTTAATACATACAAACCGCCGGTTCCCGATGCTCCAGAACCACTGGATACAAAAGCCCTTGAAAAAGCTGTAAATCAAGCGAATAATAATTCCACACCTGACATTACATTACCGCCTGTCAATAATACCACGGAAGATCCCGTTACGGCGTTTAACCGTGGCAAAGAACTCTATGCGCAGGGTAAATTTGACGAGGCAATACAGGCGTTTAACATTGCCATTGCCGGCAATAAAGATTATGAAGAAGCTTATTTTTATCGGGGTCTTTCGTACTATGGCAAACAGGACTATGACAATGCCATTGCAAACTTTAACGAAGTGATACGGATAAATCCCGATAATACCGTAGTCTTTAACGACAGAGGTCTTGCGTACTTTGGCAAACAGGACAACGATAAGGCTATGGCAGACTACAATCAGGCGATACAGCTTAACCCCAATAACGCTGATGCGTTTAACAACAGGGGTGTTTTGTATAGAAGCACATCGGACTACGACAAGGCAATAGCTGACTATACCCAAGCGATAAAACTTAACCCCAATTATGCTGACGCATATTTCAACAGGGGCATTGCGTACTATGGCAAAAACGACAGCGATAAGGCAATCGCCGACTATACCCAGGCGATAAAACTTAATCCCAGTGCGGATATGTATTACAACCGTGGCAACGCGTACAGGAGCAAACAGGACAATGACAGGGCGATAGCCGACTATACTCAGGCGATCCAACTTAATCCAAATAATATTGACGCTTATGTCAGCCGAGGCATCGCATACAGGAGCAAACAGGACTACGATAAGGCAATAGCGGACTATTCTCAAGCGATCCAACTTAAAGCCAATGACGCTGTTACCTATAACAACCGAGGCAACGCGTACAGAAGTAAACAAGACTTCGATAAGGCGATAGCCGATTATGCCCAAGCGATAAAGATCGACCCCAAATACATGCCCGCCTACGTAAACCGGGGCATTTTATACGAAGACAACAAGAACGACCTAAACCGCGCCATAGCCGATTATGAAGCTGCTCTTAAAATAAATCCAAACGACACCAATGTGAAACAGTACCTTGAAGCGGCAAAGAAAAAGAGGGGAAGGTAGTATAAGTTTTTTTCCGTATTTATTTTCACACGAAGAACACAAAGATCACAAAGAAGAGGGAAGAGGGGATTTTTGTCCAAAAGCTATGCGTGAGTTTCACGCTAAGACAACGAACAAAAACCCCCTAATCCCCTCCGCGTCCTCTGCGCCTCTGCGCCTCTGCGTGAGTCTTTTGCGAAAAAATCCCGAATCCCCCTGAATTTTCTTGCAAAATTTTTTGATTTACATTGACAAAACGAAAATTTGAAGATATATTGTTCTCAAGGTGCTTTGTAAGAATGTTATTCTTATTTGGGTGCCTGTTATAAAATAACCCAAAAATAGGGAGGCCAGCGTATGGCAAAAGTAGAGTTGAAAAACATCTCTAAAGTGTATGATGGAGGCGTTAAAGCAGTAGATAACGCCAATATCACGGTAGAAGACAAGGAATTTGTCGTTCTTGTAGGACCATCAGGGTGCGGAAAATCGACTACCCTCCGTATGGTCGCGGGTCTTGAGGACATTACCGAAGGGGAACTCCTCATAGACAGTGAAAAAATGAACGATGTTCCGCCCAAGGACAGGAATATCGCTATGGTATTCCAGAATTACGCCCTTTATCCCCATATGTCAGTCTATGAAAACATGGCTTTTGGCTTAAGAATCAAGAAAGTTCCCAAAGCCGAGATTGACAGGCGCGTGCATGAAGCCGCGGTTACCCTTGATATCGAAAAGTTCCTTGACCGCAAGCCCAAGGCGCTCTCAGGCGGTCAGAGACAGCGTGTCGCGGTAGGACGCGCCATTGTCCGTAACCCCAAGGTATTCCTTTTTGACGAACCATTATCCAACCTTGACGCGAAATTGCGCGTACAGATGAGGGCGGAACTCTCCGACCTGCACTTACGCCTGAACGCGACCATGATCTATGTAACCCATGACCAGGTGGAAGCCATGACAATGGCGAACAAGATCGTCGTAATGAAGGATGGAAAAGTACAGCAGATAGGTTCCCCATTATTCCTGTACAATTTTCCGGTAAACAAATTCGTAGCCGGATTTATCGGTTCCCCCCCGATGAACTTCCTAAACGTAAAGGTAAAGGAAGACGGAAGTTCTATTATGTTGGACGAAGGTTCATTTAAGATAAAGGCCGATCCGTCCCACATTGAATATCTTAAAAAATATGTGGGAAAAGAAGTATTCTTTGGCATTCGCCCGGAAGACATGACCTACATGGAAAAAGAAGGCCCCAACTGCATGACCTTAAAGGTTACGGTAGTTGAGCCATTAGGAGCCGACATCCACTTATGGCTTACAACCGAGACCCAGCCCCTAGTAGCCCGCACCGAGCCAAACCACGTCTTCAAGGTAGGAGACACGGCAATATTCACCCCAAGAATGGAAAAAGCCCGTTACTTTGACAAAGATAAAGAACTGGCAATTATCCCATCTCCGGAGTGAAAATGATTTAGTGAAAAAAGGCTGTTAGCCTTTTATATAAAGTTTTTTTATAAATATAAATTGGAGGTTATTTATGAAAAAGAAAGGTTTAATTATTGCGAGTTTACTGATTCTGGTTCTGAGTGTTTTCTTCATGGGCTGTCCCCCTGAAGAAAAAGATCCTGCCATATTAAAAGATGAAGCGATTGCGGCTCTTGGTGCCATAGGTTACACCAAAGCAGTCCCTCTCCCATCAGGCACTACATATGATACTTGTAAAGGAGATTCTTCAAAAGTGGCAATTGCATGGACAGGTGGTAGTAAGCCAATATTCGACGCTTACGCTTCTAAATTTGGTGTTACAAGAGGAGCAGAATTTGAGCCTGAAGATTTTGAATTGCTGACAACTGAACATCTTGGTGATGGGTTTAAAGGAACAGTAGCTTTTGCTGGTGATGCAAGTGGTCCTTATAATGGTATAGATGTAAAGAAAAATTCTATTATACTTATAATAATTAAAAATTAAGTTAATTCGCTATTAACGAATGAAAGCCGTAGGCGCTTTAGGGAAAGCCGCCTACGGCTTTATTTTTGCGCCCAGAGGCGCAAAAATAAATAAGAAATATAAAATAAGAAATAACAAATAAAGATTTTTGTCCGCTATCTTAGTCCTCTGCACCTCTGCGAGAAAAATTTGCGAATAATGCTCCTTTGTGCTCTTTGTTCCTTCGTGATCTTAGTGTGAGGCTTTTGGGGTAATAAATTAATTCTTGACAAAGGCTCGAGTTTTTTATTTACCTAATTCACTTTTTCTTTTAATTTATAACCGGCAGTCTGTATTTCGTTTAATCTGCGTCGAGCCAGTTCCTGTACAATGTCAGGAGGTAAGGTATCAAGAAATTCCTTGCGAGCCAGCCGTACTTTTGCGCCGTTTTTCCTCTCGGGTATATCCGAATAATCAATGGGATGTTTTTTCATTTCTTCAATTTCAGAGTCAATCTTCATCTTGTCCGCTAAGGTATTCTTGGAATTGTTCATAATAATCTTGTACCTCCAATGAATCAGCTTTTCGAGCTGAAAAAATCCGTATCAAATCGCCCCGGTAAACAACTGAAACGGTAACCAAAGTATTATTAACCAAACCAGTTATCGAGCCGGTAACATTAAACCTTTCTTCCACAACCGAATTTTCTTCATCAAATTCTTCGGTATGGAAAGGATCATTAAAAACTAACGAAGCAGTTTCAAAACTAAGATGATGTTTCCGGCGGTTTAGGTCGTTCTTATGACGACTCCAAATATAACGGTTTTTATAGATAACATCATCTGGTCCTATCATTACCCCCTTATTTCCTCCTTTGTGCTCTTTGTCCCTTTGTGTTTTTAGTGTGAGGTTCTTCGGCGAATAAACCTATCTATGCGCCCTGCGGAAACCTTCGGAGAAATTGTTTGCGCCGATGTTTCTGATTATTCCGCCGCCCTGGTTGCGGTACTTTCCTGGGCTTATGCCGGTGTAGGCTTTGAATTTCTTGGAAAACCAGCTTTGATCTTCAAAGCAACAGCAGGCCGCTATCTCGCTCAGGGACATGTCAGTATCCAGCAACAGGTGGCTTGCCTTTTCTACCCTTAGCCTGTTCAGGTACTTGGACAGGTTCTCGCCCATTTCTTCTTTAAAAATGGTGCTGAAATAAGGGGGAGAAAGACCGGCTACGGTGGATATCTCTTTTAGGCTTATCTTCCTGGTGAAATTTTCCAGGATGAAATTTTCAGCTTTTCTAAGAGCCGCCGCGTGGGGGATTCCACGGTAGGAAGAAATGGTTTCAGAAACGCGGTCTACTATCATGTGTAAAATGTCGGTTAGTTCTTCGACTGTTTTTGCTTCCTGCACCATTCTAAGGTTTAAATTGTTAATTTCCATGGAAAGCGCGCCGCTTTTTTCTGGGTTTATTTCCACTCTGGAAATAAGGACTACAAGCTCAATTACCCTTAATTGAACGTACTTAAATTGCCCGGGATTGGAAAAAAATAACATCGCAAGCAGTTCATTCAGCGTCTTTTTCGCCTCCACAGGGTCGCCCTTGCGTAAGGTTGACATGAACAGCTTTTCCTTATCAAGCGGATAACCCGGCTTTTCGGCGTTTGCCGGGTATTGCTGTTTTAATGTTTCAATAATTCTGGAAATCGCTTCTTGCTGCTGGGCTCTTCGCTTTATTGTCTCGTGGTAATCTTCGCTTCCGGAAGACAGGGACTCCGTACATAACTGCATCATTTCCGCCAAAGACTGGGCTTTATCCCCATCCGCCTCCGGGAAAGAATTGACGCGTCCCTTAAATTCATCTCTCGATATTTCGTCATTGCACATAACAAAAGTATCATTGGAATTTGAAAAAAAGTCAATGGTTTTTTTGTTTTCCGTAAAAAAACCTGATCCCCTGATGGCCCCTGATAATACTCCCTCGGTATATATCGGGCTTATCCAGAATAATATGCCCAATCCACATTGATAAATATGGCATTTACCCTTACTGCTTGCCTCATTTAACGCGTTAATATGCATTTCATGGCATGGATAATCGCCTTTTCCTTTATTACCAAGGCAAAATTTCGAGCAAGAGGAGCAAATTTTCGTTTCCGGGCAACGATCCGTACCAAAAGAAGATGGGAAATACGGTTTGCACTCCTTATCGTAAATACATATACTGCTTCCGGTAGCCTGATTGTAATCAAACATGATTTTTTCGGCTTTTTCCGTCAAATTATTGCCATTGTTCTGTAAATTTTTACTCTCTTTCATAAAATCACCCATTTTTCCCCGCCTAACCCATGATATTACCGTCCGCGATGATACCGCGTTCCCGGTATTTTCCAGGGGTTAATCCTGTAAAATTCTTGAATATTTTTGAGAACCAGCTTTGATCCTCAAAACCGCAAGCAAAAGTTATCTCATTTATTGGCAGATTCGAAGTAACCAACATTCCGGCGGCTTTTTCCACCCTAAGACGGTTAAGGTAATTTGAGAGGTTCTCTCCCATTTCCTCCTTAAAAATCATGCTTAAATAAGGCGCGGAAAGCCCTGACGCGTTTGCGATTTCCTTTAAACTGAGCTTCCTTGTGTAGTGTTTCCAAATATAGCTTTCCGCTTTTTTTAACGCCGAAAAATGACGCACCCCATGGAATGAAAAAATCATGCCCGACATTTTTTCCGTGATGGTGGAAAGGATTTCCTTAATACCGTCAAAAGTCGTACATTCTTCGATCTTTTTCATACAGCGGTTTGTATTTTCCAAAGACGTATTGTCAGTTATATCCTTTGGATCAGACACCGCCCTTGAAAGCAATACGGCCAATTCCAGGGCTTTAAGCCGGAAGGCTTGGAAATTTCCCCTTACTTCCTGAAAAATAATATTTAACAGTTTGACAAGAATCTTCTGCCCTTCTTCCTTGTCCCCCCTGCGAAGACAGGCTAAAAGCATCCGTTCAGTGTCCAACTGGCAGGTATATTTTTCGATAGTTTGTTTTTGTTGCGGCGTTAACGGGGTATCGATATTGTCGGTATTAATTGACACTATGTTTTTTTGGAGCGGATTAAAACGCGACAGATGATTTGCGCATAAGAGCATGATCTGGGCTAAAGCCTGCACTTTATCGCTGTCTTTTTCCGATTCTTCGATTCCACCTGAAAAAAGCGCTCCGGCAAGCCTTTCGCCGGAGTAAAAAGGACTGGTCCAAAAAACAAGTTTTTTAAGACATATATAAATATATGAACCGCCAAATTGTCTTGCCTTATTTACCGCTTCCGTATGAAGATACGCGCATTTTTCTTTTATATCGGCGCGGGCTCTTTGACTGCAATGGCTGCAAATTAAATTATGGTCTATCGCTTCAGGTCCCATAACGCATGCTCTGCAGTTGGAGGCTTTTTCATAATGTTTAACAATCCTGTTTGCTTTTATCAGCAATGGATCTAATTCCCTTCTTTGAATTAAATTCAGTCCTGACATATTTTGTTCTCCTATTAAAACGGATAAACGGTAATAGATACCGTATATCAATAAATCTAAGATAATGAGTGGAACAAAATACACCCTATATGAAAAAAAGTATCAAAGAAAACAGACCGTATATTGTCTTTTATTTAAGTATGTAGAATTATTAATGGGAAATGTTTATACTTCTTAATGTATAGATGACATAGGCGAGTATACTGTTGGTGAATATTAACGTAAGGTTAGCGTATGATTTTTAACGAAATAAAAGAAACTCTTGATAAAATGATTCTTTCCGCGTCAGGTTGGAGGGGCATATTTGCCGACGGGGAAGAAAGCCAATCAGAAGAAATTTCTAAAGCCTGTCATATTATCTGCGCCTGCGCCGCCGTAATTTTCGCCGAATATTTAAAACATGGCAATGATATTCACGCCCCTGTAATTTTTTTTGGAACTGATACCCGCCCCACTGGAAAAGTAATTACTGACGCGATGATACCCGTCCTTGTGGCATGCGGCTGTGAAGTGAGATATGCGGGAATAACCGCCGCTCCTGAAATTATGGCATGGGCAAAAACTCTTAACGTTGAAGCGCAAACAGATAACGCAAGCGCGGGTTTTATTTACATATCCGCAAGCCACAATCCCATCGGCCATAACGGAATTAAATTCGGTCTTGATGACGGCGGAGTACTTGCGGCTGAAGAATCTAACAAACTTATCGCAAATTTTCGCGCCTTTTTAGAAAAAGAGGACTGTATTAAAAAAATAGAAAAACTTTTTTCAGCCGCAGATACTAAAAAAACAAAAAAAGTTTTTGCCGATGAAAAAAACTCCAAAGCTCAAGTCTTAAAAGCGTACTATGATTTTTGCGGCAAAGTAGTGTGGGGACCCCAGACACAGCCGCAACCGCAATCCCAACCCCAAACCTCTGCAAACTTTGACATCTGTGCCGCGATGAAAATCGGTCTTAAAAAAAAGCCGCTTGGAATAGTCTGTGATTTTAACGGCAGTGCAAGGACTGTTTCTATAGATAAAGTTTTTTTTACCGCTCTTGGCGTCAAGTTTGAATGTATTAATGACAAACCAGGACAAATTGCCCACCGCATAGTACCGGAGGGAGACTCACTTATCCCATGTTGCAAATTACTGGAAGATGCCCACAAGCGTGACAGTTCTTTTATTCTAGGATATGTTCCCGACTGCGACGGCGACAGGGGCAACCTAGTCATTTGGGACGACATTGAAAAAAAAGCGCGCGCCCTTGAAGCGCAGGAAGTATTCGCCCTTGCCTGTACCGCGGAATTTTCCCAACTTGTTTGGACTCAGGAGTTTGTTCCCAAAGAGATGTCCTGCTGTTGCAACGGCAATTACGCAAAAGCCGCCGTCGTGGTTAATGATCCCACTTCCATGAGAATAGACAAAATTGCCCAAGCCTTTGGAATCTCCGTCTTCCGCGCCGAAGTGGGCGAGGCAAATGTAGTCTCTCTTGCCCGTATTCTGCGCAAAGAAGGCTACCTGGTGCGTATTTTAGGCGAAGGCTCCGCCGGTGGAAACATAACCCACCCGTCCGCAGTCCGCGATCCCATCAGCACAGTCCTAGCCGTAGCAAAATTGCTCTCCATAACTTCCATGAACGACAAAGCCGGTCTTTTTGAAATTTGGCTCCGTCTTTCCAATCAGTCAGAAAAATACCGCGAAGATTTTACTCTGGCGGATATTATCGCAAGCCTGCCGCCGTTTGTGACCACTCCCGTGTATAACAAGGACGCGGTTTTACAAATAAAAACAAAAGATCACGCAGTACTGAAAGACAGGTATCAAAAAATATTTTTACGGGAGTGGGATGAGCAAAAAACCCAATTAAAACAGCGTTTTGGTTTATGCGGTTGGGAAGCCATCGCATACAACGGAACGGCGGAGAAGCGAAACTTGTCACTCTTTGGAGAAGCCGGCAGGGGAGGGCTAAAGATTCTCTTTTTTAACGGAGAGGGAAAAGAAACAGCGTACATTTGGATGAGAGGCTCAGCCACAGAGCCGGTTTTCCGCATCATGGCGGACGCGGCAGGAGAGGACTCGGGGTTAGAGAGGTTCTTGCTTGATTGGCAAAGAAAGATGATAATAGAAGCTGACAATAAGGAGTAAAAAATGGGCGTAAGAGGTGAGATTTTTTCAAACAGAGTAATATTGCCTAACAGGACGTATTTTTTTAATGTGAAAGAAAACAGAATGGGCGATCTCTACCTAAACATTGTTGAGAGCAAAAACCGCGAAAACGGTGGCTTTGACAGGCAATCGGTGATTCTGTTTGCCGATGATTTGCAAGCGTTCCTTGGCGGATTTGAAGAATCTTTAAAAGTGCTTGAAAAAGCCATACGCGAGAAAAAACATACGGGTACTACAAAACGCGAAAAAGAGAATAAAACGCAAGATTTTTCACAAAGAGCACCAAGGAACAAAGATCACAAAGAACATAGAGAGCACAAAGAGCATAGAGAGCATAGAGGAGAGAAAGGTAAGTTCCGTCCGAAGGCTGTGCGTGAGTCTCACGATAGGACAACGGACAAGAACCCCTAATCTTCCTTTGTGTTCTTCTAATCTTTGTGTTCTTTGTGTGAAGTATTTCACCTAACTTTGAAAGTCATCCGCTGTATCGGTGAAGGTCCGTATTTGCGAATAAGTTCCCGGTGTGCCTTAGTAGGGTATCCTTTGTGTTTCTCATAACCATATTGGGGGTAGAGAACCGCCATCTCGTTCATGTAACTGTCACGCGCCGTTTTTGCAAGGATTGAAGCCGCCATCACTTCGCGGACTTTTGCGTCGGCTTTTACCATTGGCTCACATGCAATGCCAATGTCGGGGGCATAAAGGCCGTCTACGATTACGGATAAATTCTCTCCTGTAACATCACTCTTTTTACGCATTTCTTCAAAGGCGCGTTTCATCGCAAGAAGGCTTGCCTGTAAAATGTTGATGTCGTCAATCTCAGTGTGGCTTGCCCAACCTAGTCCCCATGCAAACGCGCCTTCACAAATTTGCCGCCGCAGATCTTCGCGTTTGGAGGGGGAGAGTTTTTTTGAATCGTTCAATAAATCGCGCAGAATGCGCGGAAAGCCTTCACCCAGTATTACGGCGGCGGCGCAGACTGGA
>Ga0268262_10007667_pt1 | contig 9993 bp, 11 predicted proteins | sample TergutNc150P3_FD_190354 | JGI IMG/M metagenome (GOLD analysis project Ga0268262, IMG submission 190354) | Nasutitermes corniger P3 segment gut microbial community from laboratory colony in Florida, USA - Nc150 P3 (SPAdes) (version 2) | ecosystem: Host-associated > Arthropoda: Insects > Digestive...
TTAGTCATAAAAAAAGGAGTCGTACTGGAAAGGAGAAGTCCCACGCATCCGCCCGCCGCGATTGCGACGCCGATTTTAAAAACCTTGCTGTCGGCGAATCTGTACATTAGCGCAAGAAGCAGAATCAGTAAAAGCCCGGGAGTTTCCCTGAAAAATTCAACTATTCCCCTTTCAAACTTGGTAATATGTATTATCTCGGCAAGGTAATTATCCTGAATCCCTCGGTAAAGTCCGTAGGACACTCCGAAAAGAATAAGTACGCTTAAAAACCGCCCGAATTTAGCATCGGGGCGGTAGATGTTGTCGATAAAGAGAGGTCGGTGTTGTTTTTTTGTTAAATTGTCAGACATATGTTTCTCGTTAACCCTGTCGCCGCGGCTTCAAGGCAAGGTTGGTTTTTCGCCGATTATCATATTTTTTTTAGGCTTGACCCTTGCCGCTTCCGGCTCCGTGTCAAAATCAACGTATGACAGTTTTGCCGATGGATCGAGTTCCGCAAGAACATTCGCCGCGGCGTTAACGGCAATAAGGTACTGATCAATGGGGCGGAAGGCGCGGCAGGGGGGGCACTGACACCAGACATTTTCGCAGCCTTCATCGGGCAGAAGATGAAAGATACGATCAGGGGTAGTTTTCTGCATGGCGCGGGTAAAAAGTTTTTTTGCGCGTTTGGCGATTATGACCGTTGTTTTTGGATTGGTCGGGCAAAAATGGTTATTCATTTTTCGTTTACCCTGTTCCATGCGAAACAGCCCTTTGTTAAATAAAAACAAACTACGCGGCAGCAGCAGAGACAAATCATGCCCTCCGGCCTCAATATAAAAAGCATAATATTTTGCCAGTTTGATGTATTTGCCGCCCCCGCCCCTGAAAAATTTATCATCTAGCGGAAAGACTAATGTGTTGTACTCGTTTTCGGTCGCCCATTTGATAAGTTTAACCCGCTCACCCGCGCTGGTTGTTCTTTTGATGAACAGCCTCTTTCTGACTTGTTTCATGGTTTTATTATATGGCAAAATTTTTAATTAGGCTATATGATATAAGTATGGATTTTGATGTTGCCATTATTGGATGTGGAGTTTCCGGCGCGAACATCGCCCGTCGGCTTTCAGCTTATAATATAAAAACCGCTATTTTGGAAAAAGCCGCGGATGTTTCCTTTGGAACTTCTAAGGCAAATTCGGGTATTATTCACGGCGGTTTCCACCATAATAAAAAGTACCTTAAAGCGCGGCTGGAAATGCAGGGCAGTTTGATGTTTGACCAGTTAAAGCGCGAGCTAAATTTTCCTTTCCGCCGATGCGGAATAATTGTAGCCGCCATGCATGAGGAAGAGATGAAGGTAATCGAACACCTTTATCTGCAAGGACTGGAAAACGAAGTAATAGGAATTGAACTATGTTCCCGCACGCGAATCCTTGAACTTGAGCCGAAACTTTCTTCGGATACGGTCGGCGGTCTTTATGCGCCCGGAGGAGGAATTATTGAGCCGTACCGATTTGTCTTTGCGCTTGTTGAGTCCGCGCACAAGAACGGTGTGGAACTGTTCACGAATTTTAAGGTAAGCGAGGCTGACCGCAACGGGGATTATTGGAGTATTTGCGCGGAAGACGGCAGGGTAGTAAAAGCGCGTTATGCGATTAACGCGGCGGGACTTTTTGCGGACGAAGTGTCCAAGGCTTTTAAGGCGGAAGATTTTTCGATTAGCGCGAGAAAGGGCGAGTATTTTCTTTTGGACAGGCTGACTAAAGCCTGCCCTTCACGAGTTGTCTTTCCGGTTCCAACTACAGTTTCAAAAGGGATGTTGGTTATTCCTACGGTGGAGGGGACGGCCCTTGTCGGCCCCACTGCCGATGCGGAGCCGGATAAAAATAATTTTTCAACTACTTCCAAACATCTGGAACAGATAATTGTTTCAGGAAAAACGATGATACCCTCTTTAAGCCATAACGACGTTATCACCAATTTTGCGGGGCTTCGCCCGTGTCTTGGGGAGGATTTCTATATTGAAGCGTCAAAAAAAGTTCCCGCTTTTGTACAGGTAGCCGGAATTCAAAGTCCTGGGCTTACGGCTTCTCCCGCGATTGCCGAGTATGTAAAAAATATTTTAGTCGATATTGGTTTGCAGCTAACGGAGAAACCGCACTGGAACCCCTATGTGGAAAACCATCCTAAGGCAAGAGAACTTGACTTTGAGGAGCTTGACGACTATATCGCCAAGGATTCCGCGTGGGGCAGTATTGTCTGCCGCTGTGAAAATGTCAGCGAAGCTGAAATTATTCAGGCTGTAAAACTGGGACACACGACATTGGACGGGGTTAAATATTTTACCCGCGCCCAAATGGGACGCTGTCAGGGCGGCTTTTGCACTTACAAAATAATAAAAATTATAATGAGGGAAGCCAATCTTTCCTGGGAAGAAGTTACAAAACACGGCGGAAAAAGCCGCATATTGGACGGTGTTTTATGAAAGAACTCCAATATGACGCGGCGGTAATCGGCGGGGGAGCCGCAGGAATGGCGGCTGCCCTTGAATTGGAAGAACAAGGTTTTACATGCGCGTTAATCGACAGGGAAGATCACCTTGGCGGTATTCTTATGCAGTGCATTCATAACGGTTTTGGCCTGCACGAATTTTCTGAAGAACTGACAGGCCCTGAATTTGCCGAGCGATTTATTGAGCGCGTAATAAAATCGAAGATTGCGGTTTACCTTGACACGACCGTTACGCGCTTTTCACAGGATAATTCTTCGCCGCAGGTTAAAGAACTTTATTGCGTATCTCCAACAGGCGCGGTAAAAATTAAAACGCGTGCAGTACTGCTTGCGATGGGCTGCCGTGAAAGAAACCGGGGTAATGTACGCATTCCCGGCTCCAGACCGGCGGGGATTTATACCGCGGGTCTTGCGCAGCGCCTTGTAAATATAGAAGGCTATATTCCCGGCAGGGAAGTTGTAATTATAGGTTCGGGCGACATTGGGCTAATCATGGCGCGGCGCATGAGCTGGGTAGGCTGCAGGGTAAAAGCGGTAGTGGAAATAATGCCGTACCCCGCCGGCTTGACGCGTAACATTGTTCAGTGCCTTAACGATTACAACATTCCCCTTTATCTGTCATCGCAGACCACGGGCGTATTTGGCAATGACCGCGTTGAAGGCATAGAAGTCACCCCAATGACAAACGGCGTACTGAGTCCTGAAAAAAGTTTTCGTATAGACTGCGATACAGTCCTTCTTTCAGTCGGTCTTGTTCCCGAAAACGAATTATCGCGCGCCGCCGGCGTAGAATTAAATCCCGTAACAAACGGCCCATTGGTAGATTCTTCTTTAATGACCAACATAGACGGCGTATTTGCCAGCGGCAATGTGCTCCATGTCCACGATCTTGTCGATTGGGTCTGCGAAGAAAGCCGCCGCGCCGGACGCTACGCCGCCTCGTGGATGAGGGGAGAGCATCCCTCTTTGCAGATACATACAAAAGCAGGTTCCCACGTCCGTTATGTGAACCCGGCGCGGCTTGCCCCCGACAGGGAAAATATCATTTATCTGCGTTCCATGATTGTAAAAAACGACGCCGTTCTTGAACTGCGTCTTGGAGATAAAGTAATCAAGAGTAAAAAGGAGCGTCATGTTCAGCCTTCGGAAATGATTAGCTTTAAATTAGGTCCTAAGGATTTTGAAGAAATGGAATTAAATTCAAATTCCGTTTTGGAATTCAGTATAAATTAGAGGTGTTATGCGAAATTTAACATGTATTGTCTGCCCGATGGGATGTTCTCTGGAAGTTGATGACTCAGGCGGTCAGGACGCTCTTTATGTGACGGGAAATAAATGTCAGCGCGGCAAAGATTACGCGGTGGAAGAAATCCGCGCTCCAAAACGCGTAGTAACCGCAACTTGCGCCATCAATGGACAGGCGCGCGGCGCCGCATCTGTAAGACGTGTGCCGGTAAAGACCGCAACCCCCTGCCCAAAGGAAAAAATCCCCGCGCTTTTACAGGATATTTATATGGTAAAAATAACCCTTCCCGTAAAAATGGGCGACATTGTAATTGCGGACTGGAAAGGCAGTAAGATAGACATAGTTGCGGCAAGGACATTGAGCTAATGTTCTCTAAGAAAGAAGAAAAATCGCCTGAAACATTTTGGCGTGAATACGAAGAAAAAACAGGCGAAAAAGTCCTGGCGCGCGGCTTGGGGAAGTATATTTCCGGCTGGGATGAATTTGATAAAAAGGAATGGAGCGGCATTTGGGGGCTTATTATCAATACGTCGGGCGGCTTCAGGTTTCATCATTTCCCGCAGAACAGCATTTTTGATTTGCTGACCCAATTTGCAGCTAACAATAAGAATCCGCCCAAAGAGAAAACCATTTTTATTCCGAAGGAAAAAATAATTTCGCAGAAAACGGTTAAAGAGGAAAAATGGTATAAACGGCTGTTTTCCCGTTCCGCGCCGCAGTTGGTTATCAATTACAGAGATGAATCTCAGGATGAATCGCAGGGTGAGTCAGGTGTAAAAGAAAAAAAACTTATTTTTGAAGCTGAATACGCAAAGGAGAAAATATCATGACTAAAAGTCAAAGAAGAAAATTTTTAATTAACCTGGCGCTGAGGTTTACCGTTCTTTTTACCGTAGTAATAATTGTGTTATCTATTGTGGGGCTGATACTTGCCCGTATTAACACAGAAGAACATAGTACTACAAAACTGTTCATCTTTGAATATTCCGGTTTAAAGTACAGTATTCTACTGATACTGGCTTGTATTGTTTTTATTATTACTTTGATTACTTTCCTTGTGGAGTATTTGGTAAAGAAGAATAAGAATAGGTATGATGAATTGTTTAAGAAGAATAAGATTTATAGTAAGAAGGAGATAACTTAAGCTGGGGCGTGTGCAGAATAAAGTACATGTAACGGCTGATCTCCGTGAACTCCGACCAGTTTTTCATGCACAGGATCAACCATTAAGTCCATAGCTTCAAGCGGCAATGCGCCCAGGAGAATGTCTTTTGCGTCCGGTACTATCACGGCAGGAAGTATTGTACTTCTGTCTTTCCAGCAAATTTTTACTCCTCCTGTTACATCGTAAGTGTTCGCTTTACCATCTGCAAGAGTAGATATTGATGTTTCTTCAATAGTAAGCCCCAATTTTTGGCGCACATCTTCATTTATAACCAAAGTCCATGCTCCGGTATCAGGCATTGCTTCTACTTTCAAAGTGCGGATTTCATTTTCTTTTATATATCCATGATTAGCAAATCCACGGTCTAAAATGTTTTCCAGTGTAATCTCTTCTTTAAATGTACCCATGTTGTCTCCTTGTGTTATTTAGCTTAACATTTGAATAGTCTTATCTTTTAATAATAACAGAAAATTTCTTTGGGGGCAAGAATGCCTTACATCAGGTTGAGGTGACTGGCGCTGAGGTGTATATAATATAAATTTTAGGGTTTTGTGCTAATGTCTTTATCTAAAAAAAATGACCGTTTATTCTATTCATTATATATTTATACAGGAAACATCAATACTTAGTAATAATATCATAAAATTTCATTTTTGTCAAGCAAAATTATATAAATACACAATGTTTATTAAAATAACCATAAATTTTTGTAAAATAAACAATCAATATTTTCTTCAAAAAATAAAATGACATGTATGTAAAGTTAATAAAAAACGGTCGTTTTTTTTATTCATAAATTTTTCATGAATAATAAGAGGAGTTTTCAGTATGAAAAACAAACAAACAATGCTAATTATTTCATTAATTGCCATTATCGCACTCGCAATGGTCGCCTGTAACGAGCCTAATCCGCCCCCGCCGCCCGACACAACACCGCCTGAAACAACACCGCCCAACACAACACCGCCGACAGTAACCATAACAAACGCCAATCAAACAAAAACACTTGCGCCTGATTTGGTAATTGAACTAAGCGCGACAGTAACGCAAGGCACAAATCCGATACAGTCGAAGGAGTGGACGCTAAAAAATCCAGTAGACGGAGTAACGCCTGTATTTGCGGATAAGACGGCGTTAACCACAACCGTAACAGGAATAAAGAAAGCAGGAACTTTTGTATTTGAACTCAAGGTCAAAGACACAACAGATAAGGAAGGGACGGCGACAGCAACGGTGGTGGTGAATGGGTATCAGGTAACGACTACTTTAACTATTGCTTCTAATTCTTTCTCATCAATACCGGGTACAAACTTAGATTTTACTCCTAGCTATACCAATGTTAGCAATCCAACTGATTTTACAACTGCCGTTATCAATAGTTGTCTAACATATACAATTACCGTAGTAAATCATAACGGTTCTTATACTCATACATGGAACAGCACTGATTCCAATTTTGACGGAAAGATACTTCCCATAAATGAATATGGAACTGATTTAGCTATTTTTACTCAAACTTTTTATAATAATGGACAGGTAAAAGGAATTCCTCGTGTAGTAAAAGCAATGGTAGAGGCTAATAAATTTCAGTATTTCGGAGACACCTATACTGGAACTGGAAGTATCCCAGCAATAACTGGCATTACAATCAGCAAGACAATAACCGAAATCCTGCCGCCGCCTATAACAAAAACCGTAACGGTGAGTTTTCCGGCGTTTACTGCCGGTTCAACAACTTTAAGTTTTGCGCCTACATATGACCCTTCTATTGCCGGCGGTGGGTTTGAGAATGGAGATGTTACATATACTTTGACGGACGATAAAGGAAATAGTTGGACAACTGGATATATTGTTGATGCAACAACCGCTTCTGGATATGGTCAGCCAGACACTATTACTTTTACGCAAGTTTATAAAATGAATGGAGTAGAGATTGCAACTCGGAGTTTAAGAGCAATGATTCCGCCAACTGGAGGCAAACGATTTCTATCAATACAGGATATGAATGGTGGTTCATTGTCAAACATTCCCCCCATAACTTTAACCCTCTCTAAGCCGGGAACATGGTAGGAAGCGTGGAGTTTCGGAGGAGCGCACGGTGTCAGGCACCAGTTTTGAGTAGCGTACCATGATTAGCGTGGTACACTAGGGGTAGTGTGGGGGAAAGTGAGGATTGAGAATGGAGAATATTATGTGTTTTTTTTGGAATAAGAAGAAATTTAATATTATTGTTGCTACAAAAAATATGATGGAAGCCTATGATCGTAAAAGAGATTATAATTTATCAATGGCTATAGCTACAAAAATATTAAAGTGTGATTCTCAAAATTTAGATGCTCTTTATTATCGTGGGTCATCTTATTATACTTTAAAAAACTATAAAGCGGCAAAAAAAGATTTTGATAATTTCCTTAGTAAAATTCCAAATAATCCACATGTAAGATTATTACATGGATCATGTTGCATGGAATTAGCCAATAATATTACAAAACATTCTAAAAAAACAAAAAAGACAATTATAAATATTTTAGAAATAACTGAGATAGCAATAAAAGATTTTAATACAATAATTGCGGTTATTGATACCGCTAAAGATGATGAATTTGGATTTAAAATTGACGGAAAGCGAAAAACAAAATCAGAAGCAGAAGTTGAGGCTAAAGAATATTTAAATTATGCAAAGGGAATTAAGGAAATGGCTAACAATTCATTAGGACGCGAATTTAAGTTTCGCAAAAGTTTAAAATAAGGGGTAGGCAAATAGTGCCTAGTGATGAAAATGATGAAATTATTTGATTATATAATACCACAATTTATTAAAGGAATGGTTTCAACTGGCTTTTGGTGGACAATTTTAGCATATATAATAATATACGGTGTCTTTAGAATATTTGGAAAAATATTTAAGAAAGAATATAAACTTTTACAATCAATTATTGAAACAATACCAATAGGTTTTTTTACATTCTATATTTGGAATATTAGAGGACATAAAGGATGGTTATTTTTAACGATATTTTGGGCAATTACCAGTATTTTAGCTATTGGAAATGTTATTATCAATAATTATGCACAAAACAGTATACTAGGAAAAAAAATTGCAAAAATAAAATTAGCAAATGCAATTTCATATAACAATGAAACAATTGTAAGAAAATTATATGATAATAAAAATTATCAAGATATATTATATGATTTTGGTTTTACGCCAGTAATGTTAGCTCTAAGATATAAAAGATATAATATATTAAAATTTTTAATTAAATTTGGTGATATAAATGCACGATTAGACAATGGGTCTACCGCTTTATTCATCACAGCACGATCTGGAGATTATGAAGGATTTAGAATAATAATTGAAGCAAATCCAGATGTTAATTTAACAAATGACGCTAATGCTACTCCATTGATGGAAGCTTCTGCTAAAGGAAATATCAATATGGTTAAAGAATTATTAAAATTAGGGGCGGATAAAACTATTAAAGATGATGAAGGTAATACTGCGTTAGAATATGCAAAAGAAAGTGGCTATAATGAAATTGTTGATTTATTAACAACTTCATAATGCTTAACAATAAACTATTGTTGTGTAGTCTAAAAATTGGCGATACCAGATAAATGCATAGAAAATATTATGTGTAATATTAGGGAGTTGTAAAAATATTATGTACAAATTAAGGTATAAATTAAAATGAATAGTTTAGAAGAAAAACGAAATATATTTAATGAAATTGAAGAAGATAAAATAAATAAATTAATTGAAAAAGACTTTGATAAAGATTTAATTAATTATTCCCCTAATAATTTTTATTTAGTAAATTTAAAATGTAATAATTGTATAGTAAAAATATTGAAAGATAAAGAAAATACACTTTATCAATATATAGTAAACTCGAAAAAAAATATTTTTACATTATTTACACAAACAATACGAAAAATTGAATATGATGAGAATTACAATAGTAATATACCTTTTTATAAAAACCAAGATTTATTTAATTTAGGTAGAAATAATGATATTAATCTTAATGAAATATATTTTATTATTAGTATGCGTCATAATTATAGGATTCTAAAAAAACTTTTTCCTGACGAAATTCCAGATGCAAAATTTTCATTAGTTTATATTGAAGGTTTTGATATGCCTGAATTTGCTGTTTTTCAAAAATATATTAATGGTAAAAATCTATGGGGATTATATCATAATAATATAGATGAATTTAAAATTAAATTAAATCTTCCACATATAAAAGAAAAAATGATGAGTTTTATTAATTGTAAATATATAGATTTGAATATAAAAAATTTTATAATAGATAATAATGACAATATTTTTTACGTTGATATTAAACCTACTTATTTAAGTTATAAAAAGTATAATGAAATAAACAAAAAAAGTTTACTAAAGTATATTGATAAAAGTTGATAAAAGCACACGGTGTCAGACACCAGTTTAAATAACCAACGCGGTGCCAGACACCCCAAAACTCTAGCGTCCCTTAACCGCCAAATACCCCACATATAGCGTATATACCCCTTCCCCCGAAAAAAAAATTAAAAAACTTTCAAAAATAGTCAAGCAAAACGCATACCTCGCACCCATATAGGGGTAACAATCTTTATTTTTTGGAGGTTTTATATGCGTAAGAAAAGAGAATTTACCGAAGGCGCTTTTTATCATGTTACTAGCCGGACAAATGATAAAATTAGGGTTTTTGAAAATAATCTGGGGCGCAAGATTATGCTGATTACCCTACAGGACGCTAAGGATAAGTTTAATTTTAGGCTTACTAATTTTTGCATTATGCCTACTCATTTGCATTTGCTTATTAAGCCGGAAGGTAACGCCAATCTAAGTGACATTATGAAGTGGATTAAAACCATTTCAGCAAAGAGATGGAATTTTATTCATGGTTCGACAGACCATTTATGGGGAGAAAGATTTTTTGCAAGAGCGATAAAAAATTATGAGGAGTATGGCGCGATTATGGAATATATCGACCAAAATCCCGTTGTCGCAGGTCTTTCTCCCACACCCGAAGAATGGAAAGCGTCTGGAGCGTTTTATAAAAAGAATGAGATTTAT